>Ga0163151_10009634_pt1 | contig 10422 bp, 10 predicted proteins | sample OliLakLV19MP5IB2_FD_145596 | JGI IMG/M metagenome (GOLD analysis project Ga0163151, IMG submission 145596) | Freshwater microbial mat bacterial communities from Lake Vanda, McMurdo Dry Valleys, Antarctica - Oligotrophic Lake LV.19.MP5.IB-2 | ecosystem: Environmental > Aquatic > Freshwater >... | reverse complement strand
GTATAGGTCGGGGTTGCCCTGCTGACCTTTGAAATGCATAACGTAGGATGAGGACTAACCTCTTTCTATGTCCCACCATCACTTCACCGATGCAGAACGATCTGAACTCTCGATTCTTTTAAAGAAAAGGCCATACGCAAGAATCGATTGCCGATGCTCTTCATTGCTCTCAATCCAACATCAGTCGTGAGATCTGCCGGAACAGTCAAAAAAGAGGATACGACCCCCAGCAGGCGAAGGTGAAAGCGCGCGTCCGCCGGATGCAAAGCAAGTACCAAGGAATGAAGGTCCGGGCTCGTCCGAAGTTGGAGGAATTCATCATCCGAAAGTTACGAGAATTCTGGACGCCAGAAGAGATTGCAGGGCACCTTAAACACCAGCAGAAAGAGTTGCCATACATCAGTGCCAAAGGTATCTACAAATGGCTGTACTCGGCCTACGGTCAACGGTACTGCCCCCTGCTTCCGAAGCAGCGGTACACGCCGAAGAAGCACAGAGAAAATACGACGAAACGGACAATGATTCCGAATCGCATTGGCATCGAATATCGTCCAGTAGAAGCCAAAATCGCTTGGAAGGTGGCCACGGAGAAGCCGATACGATGCTGTCCGGTAAACGACATGACAGTACGGCGGCACTCGCCGTGCTCCATGAACGGAAAACCAGATTTACGCGCCTCCGAAAGATCCCGAATCTTCGGCCGTCGACGATGGCCAAGGCTCTCAAGAAAATGGGCAGGAAACTTTCCCTCAAAACATTAACCTTCGACAATGGGATCGAGAACAAACATCACGAGTCCGTGGCACTGTGCTTACGGATCCAAACGTTCTTCTGCAATGCCTACCACTCTTGGGAAAAGGGTGGCGTTGAAAACACCATCGGACGCATCAGAAGATTCATCCCAAAAGGAGCTAACCTTGCAGACTATTCCGATGAAGACATTGCGATGATTGAATACTGGCTAAACCACACTCCAAGAAAATGCTTGAACTATCAGACTCCGTACCAGAGAATGTCCGAGTACCTGCTCTCTATTTCACCTCAGCCCAATTATGCTTTTGAGGGGTAAATGCAGGAGAATTCCGATGCAAGGATAAGGCCCTCATTTTCGAAAAACACAATGCATTTTTGCAGCATTCTTTTCGGATCGGGAAAGAAGCGCAACGCAGCTCCGACGATGATGTGTGAAAACGGAGTTTTAGACTCGAAGGCATATCCATCAACGCATTCAAAATGGATGTCCAGATCGGGTATATGCCTTTCCTTATTTTTCTTGGCTGTTTCGATAGAAGGGTTGGACAGATCAAAACCATGTCCTGAACAATGAGCCATACGTGCTATTTCACGCAGACTAAAACCTGTGGTGCACGCGACCTCGAGAACATTTGATCCTTTGTTTATTCCACCATATGTGATCCAGCGCGATAGCGTGTCATATGATCCGGGCGGAACGTTTCACTGGTTTAAAAAGCCGACAAAATCAGTGTAACTCATAATTTGAATTTTTCTGTGGTGATCATTATTGGAGTGGGGAAAGAGAAATATTGGATCCTGTCATATTTGAATTTATCGACACTTTTCTGCCAATAGGCAGGGTGATTTTGGGGTCAGTATGACCGAAGTCAATATTCGCAATAATAGGTATATTTTTCAATGTATTTTTCTGAAGTAATATTGTTCTTAGTAAGTCCTCATTGACGTGCGCTTCTTTTTGAAATCGCCCAATAATTAATGCTTGCACTTTTTTAAATTCAGGCATCGCAATCAGTCCTGAAAGTTCTCCCGACTTCTCGACTCGAAACCGGAATGTGTCCGAAAATGGACGACTATGACTTCAGGGCAGACTTGATCTGATCTTCTGACCATCCCTGTTTCTTCAATCGCCTTGTAATTTCCCAGTCTACAATTCCGCTTTCACGAGCCTCGGTAACGTATTTGTTCAGCGCAAGTAAGTCTTGTGGTACCGAGCTTGTAGCCTCCTGAGCTTGCTTCTTCGCTGCCGCCTTTTTTCCGGCTGAAGCGCCAGCAACTGCCAATGCTGGATTTTTCTGCGAGCCGCGAATCGCGTCAACAATGAACATCACAACTGATCCTATGATCCAAGCTATAATGAAAAAAGGAATTAAACCCAATCCTGCTGTACAAAGAATCCCAAAGAGCATAACTGTTCCTAGATTCGACTGATCAATTAATCCAATAATAATCAAAACTAGGCTCCCAATAAGAATTTTTGTCGTTCCTCCGTGTTGTACAGCATTGAAGCTGATTCCAACAACAAGCGCGATGGTAAGGAGGATGAGTAAAGGCATAGCGAAATTATAGATCGTTCTCCCATACTGAACTCCAATATCGAACGAAGGCGATTATGAGAGCCAGGTAGAGAGGGATGGCAAACATGATCTCAATTGGCAACTGTGTGCCTGGAATATGGAATCCAGAGTAGCCAGCCTGCAGGCTTGGGCCATACTGTCGCATGCCTTGTACAACCAAATAACCTTCGATGGGTATTGTCAGTATTGTGAGTAAAACAATGCTGATAATGAATTGAGCAATTGGTTTTAGATGAACAAAAATTCGATGAACGATGTGACCGCCAATTGCTAGAACGAGAACCCAGATTGCAATGCGGAGAATATTTACATCCTGGAAAATATATGACCATGCTGGCCAACCAACATTACGAATGGCTGGTTCATTCATCACTTCGAAGAGGAATACCCCGATAAAAGCTATAAGAATGCTCTTCCAATTTACGATTTTCCGCTGCGGTACTAGAGGAATCTTATTGAAGACAATCTCAAAGTACTTGGCAAAAGAAACAACAAGAGTCATGAAGACTGGCATGTAATACAGCGTCTCAATAGGCACTTGTGTGAAAGGTAGAGCAATCCCGCTGAGCACTTCCTGCACTTCAGGAGAAAATGTACGAATACCTAGTGCCAACACAATCTGTTCACCAATAAGTCCTGCGATTGTGGAAAGTACGATAGTTAGAAGGAACTGTGGAAGCTGTTTCTTGATTCCAAAACCCCGTTCTACGATGAGCAGAGACAAGAAGAGAATGAGAGACCATCCGAGCGTTAGAATCCAACTCACGTCGATATAGAGATAAGCCCAATCGCTCATGTTGTGGTTGTTCCAAAGTGGTCGTGTGAAGAGTTCAAAGATGAGAACACCTCCAGCGATGAGACCGAACCTTTTTAATAAGTTGAACTCTTTATGTGCAGCTAGTAAACCAAGCAGTATTGCAGCTGCAGCAATAACTCCCACCTCAAACATGAGCGTCGAGGTGCTCGCAATCTTATTAAACTGGCATGCCTCAATTGGACAATTTGTGAACATTTTGGTCACTATACACGCAAGGCAAGATCGATGCTTCGCGTCTTTTGTGAAGAGGTGTTGACAGAACCACAGTTGCAATCGGAACAACCGCCTCCACAAGTGCTCGCGCCGATTGGAAGGCTAGTAATCTCTTTGGCTCGCCGTTCTCTGTAGTCAGGATCTTTCGTTTTACAGCCGCTCCATGAAGCTGATAGAAACTCCGGATCTTTTCCGAAACGATCCCATATCGTTTGCAGAGGATCTTCCAAGACATTTCCCATGCCATGAGGATTAAAGTCACAACAGCAGATATCACCGTAGGGAGTTACATAGAAATAAGAGATGCCGCCGCAGCAGCCCGTGCTCTTCCAGCTTGTAACGTAGGAATAGACCAGAATACCTGGATAGTCGTCCCGCTTGTTGTATTCCTGTGCCTTTGCAATCAAGCGTTGCGCAATATCTGGACGGCCCATGAGATCTTTTCTGTCCTTCATGCGCCCGGCGGGAATGGCATCGAAGACGATGATTTCATGGACACCGATCTTCTTCCCCATCTCAACGATTGCCTCGAAATTACCATTGTCGATGTCTTGCTCGAAAACACAGCAAGAAATAGCAGTCGTCATTCCTGCTTTTTTCGCGAGTCTTAATCCTTCAACGCCGCGCTCAAAGAGTCCTTTTACTTTTCGTTTCCTGTCATGCTCCGCTGGATCAGCCGAATCAAGACTCACATTGATGGTATCAAGACCACTGTTTTTCAACTTCTTCACATTCTCAGGCAGATACCACCCATTGGTAAACATAGATGTGACGGAGCGTGTCTTATCTACACTCGCGATAATTTCAAACACGTCTTTCCTCATCAGTGGCTCACCGCCTACAAAATTGATAATGGAAACGCCCAGATCTTGCGCTTGGCGAACCAGATTTTTTGCCTCTTCGAGACTGAGAACATGCTGCCCGCCCTTATGGTGACCTTCGAAAAAACTACAGTGATCGCATCCCGCATTGCAAATGTCATTGATGGCGAAACTCATAAGATTGGGAATCGTCCGATTCTGGAAGACCGCCATCATGCGTTTCGCAAGCATGTATGCGGCAGGTTTGCTGTAAGGAGGAGGCGAAGAGCCTGAAAACACGGGGAGACCACCCCTCCAGTGAATGATTTTGTCGTGATTAAGATAGATCTTGTAGAGATGATCCATGAAGTCTTCGCCATGCTTCATTCCTTTCGTAAGCATCGTCCAACGGAATCTGAGCTTATCTGCGAGGCGCATGAGTGAACTATAGCGTACAATCGATGGTAGTTATAGCTCTCCTGAGCGCGTGATTACCCCTATGTCATCCCCCTTTTTGTTAGGCTCCATTGTACTTGCGGTAACCCTTGCAGGGATTTTGCATCTGCTTGTTATTCGGGCAGGAGTTCTCGCGCTGCTTACCACCCCTCTCGATTTTGGCATGACTTGGAGAAGCAAGAGGCTTTTTGGTGCACATAAAACCTGGCGCGGACTTATAGTTATGACTGTCGCATCTGCCATCTGTTTTTTCATGATTCGCTCTCTGGTCACAAAAGAACTCATACCCATCATTCTCCTACACGGAGCATTACTGGGGCTTGGGTACATTCTCGGCGAACTACCGAACAGTTTTATGAAACGACAGATGGGTATAACAGAAGGAAGAGCGCGAAGAGGGGTAGCCGCCCTTTTCCAATATCTGATCGACCAAGCGGATTCGGTGATAGGAGTGACAGTTGTTGCCGCTTTGCTCTTTGGGCTTTCTTGGCAGTCCATTTTTTTCCTTTTGATTGTAGGTACATTGGTGCACGTCATTATTGATGTTTTGGCTCACGAGTTCGGCTGGAAACATCGCAGCAGTCCAATGAAGCGATATATCCTTTCCCAGATATTTGTTTTTTGTTGCTGTAAAATACTTTTCAAAGTACTCAATAAAACAAGCGTTTATGGACTGCAACATTTGGAATCAATAAAACCGGACGTACCTCTGATTATTGCCGCGAATCACCGCAACAGATATGACTCATACATCATCGCAGGTGCCATGCCTTGGAAGTATTTTCGGCGCTTGCTTCCGAAGCGGTATATGACAGCTGCGAAATATATGGATGAGCCAGGTCTCGGACATTTTCTCTATTTCTGCGGCGCATACTCCACAGCCATTGAAGAAGATGAAAAAACCCACTACAGAAGCAAATCGATACTACGAAGGGGCGAGACAATCATGATGTACCCAGAGGGATGCATGACCGAACGGCTGGAGGGCGCGCAGAAAGCCAAGGTTGGGGTTATGTGGATCGCACGGGGTGTTGAGAACACGCATATTTTGCCTGTGAAGATTGAAAGCAATCTCTGCGTGCCTATCCCTGCGATGTTCCGTGGAGGGCAGACATTCAAAGTGACATTTGGAGCGATACAAAGACCCGAATTATTTGGTGAGGATCTGCAACCACAAGTGAATGAGCTGATGGATACCATTTATTCCATCGCATGACATCCGTTGCCATTATCACCGGCGCATCAGGTGGCCTTGGTGCTGCTCTTGCGTCAAAGCTTCTGAGAGATGGATGGACTGTAGTTGCCAGTGTGCGGAATCCTGAAAAAGCAAAACACCTTCTGGAATTGCCTCACGCTCGTGAGTCTCTCATCGTCGTGCATTCGAATGTTGTGAACGATGCAGACCGCAAGCATTTGATCGAAGTAGCCAATAAAAAGGGACATCTGACTCTTCTTATCAATAACGCAGGAACCGCACTAGGAGATGCGCTCGAATCGCAGAGCATGGAAGATATTCGCACAGTCTTTGAGGTGAATCTGCTCAGCGCCATTGAACTCACGAAGCTTTGCCTGCCACAACTTCGACACCACAGCGGACATGTGATCAATATTTCTTCGGTCGTCGGAACAGTGCCAATGCCTTACCTCGGTGCATATTCAGCTTCTAAACATGCGCTGAATGCTTTCACCATCGCACTTTCTCTAGAAATGCAGGATAGCCCCATTCATTTTATCCTCGCTGAATGTGGGCCACTTTCTTCAAGGCTCTGCAGCGATGCGATTGTAGAGACCTCTGAACCTGAATACGCAGAGACACAATCCTCCATGAAGAAAGGAGTCGCTCGCATCGGCGATACGTATGCAGTACCCGTGGAGAAAGCCGCTGTATTGATTCTGAACGGCCTCCAATCCACGAAACCATTACAAAGAATTATCATCGGACGGTGGGCAAAAGCTATCCTGCTACTGAGTAAATTCATCCCATCTGGCCTCTTTCAAATGTTGCTCGCACGGCATTACCGTGTGTATCTCAGCCGTAAAAATCACTGAACTCGAATCTCAAACGCGCTGTACTCACGAAAGACCACTGCACCATCTTTCGGGAGCCGCTTCACATTGTTCTCATAGCGAATCAGGGCATAGACCATACGAGAACAATGATCCTGTGCATCACGATGAATCTGATGAATAAGAGCGTTCCCAAGACCTTTTCCTTGGAAGGAAGGGTCTAACGCCAATGTTTTGAGAACCAATGTATTGTCGTTCTCTCGGAAGACCGTCCCGAATCCGATCAGTTTGCCATTGCTTCGCAAGATGTATGCCTTGAAAAGTGTTGCTTTCAGTTTTTCTTGAGAATAGTAAGAAAGAAGCTCTTCGTCGGAGAGAGGGGCATATCCCCAGCTCGATTGAAATACCGTACGGGCAAGATTGAAAATCTCTCGCAGAACATCCGTACTGATCTCTGCATACGTTTCAAGATGTAAGGAGGAGTCAGAAAGCATTCGCTCATGAAAAGGAAGGGTGATGCGAATGAGATCACCAAAATTGTCTCTCATTGCCGAGTAGTATCTCACCTCCTGATGCTTTGGTATTTCCTCGAAAAAACGATGGTAATAATCCTCACAAAGAAGTTCTCCTTGGAAAGGAGGTATTGAAGTCGAGCCGGACACAGCAAACCGGTAAGGGTACCAGATCGTTCCATTGATCGGCCCACGGAGTGTTTTGAAACCCATTGCATTGCTTTCTTGCTTCACTCTCTGCCACAAGGCATCAAACACGGTCTGTTCATCAGGACATTCGAAGAACCCGAACCAACCTATACCAGACTGTTCTCTGTTATCGAGTATCAGCGTGCAATGAGCGCGAAACTGATCATCATTCTCTACGGTTATAGAGATTCTCTTCTGATATCCCCAAGTCGGATGATCGGAGGATGTCAGACGCTCTATTTCAGCAAAATGAAGATGGAACGCTGGCAGATGACCATAATGAGACCTCACGAGCGCCAGATACTTTTGCCGCTCCGCCGGTTCTGAACTGTATGTCGTAATGTTCATGAGTAGATTGTTACCGTACCTTTCGCTCCATCGATTGTCACCGTCTGGCCGCTGCGAAGACGACTGAGAGCGCCTTCAACACCAATGACAGTAGGGATACCAAGTTCCCGTGCGACAATCGCAGCGTGTGAGAGGAGACCGCCATGCTCAACAATCATGCCTTTTGAGAGGCCAATGAGAGGAGTCCATCCAGGATCTGTACGTTCAGCAACGAGAATATCAAAAGACTCTTCGGGCATGGAAAATGAGGGAAACAGACGCACTTTCCCTGTAACACTACCGGGAGTCGATCCTCTCCCTGTCATGACTGGATATGCTGTTTGAGGAACTGAGTCTTGAGAGATATCTGGATAGGTCGGTTGTCCTCTGCGGGAGAAATGCGACTGAAGTTTAAGAGGAGCATATTCAGCAAATGCCTTCTTTCGATTCTGTATATGGCTCTGTGCTTCGTGAGGTTTCAAAGCACCTCTTGCGAGCGAGAACGCCTCCTCGACGGTGAGGTAAAAGACATCGGCCGATTGTTCGATTCGTCTTTCACTGGCTAATTGTTCTCCCAGACATCGAAAAATTCTCCGAACGATGCCGAACGCTTGTGACCGAAGGAGTCTCAAGTCCTCACGTTTGGATGCAGCTTTTCTGAATGACCTGATCATCCAGCGCAGTACAAATGAGTCATCCTGCCTCTGCATAGGATTGCTCTGTCTACCTGATATGGCATCAATATGCTCATATCGATGGAGGAGAGAGAAAAGCAGCGCATTGTCCTCTTGCAGATCAGGTGACTCTAACTTCAGTTCATTGGCAAAACGGCCTCCATACTGATCAAAGTATCGTTCCATCGTATCTGCCAACGTTCTATCTTTCTTGATCGACTCCCATAGCCCTTCAAAATTCCTTTCCCGAAAGAGAAGCTGACGCTTCGCATCCGAGAATACTTCATGGCCCAGAATGGCGAGAGAACGCACTTGCGAAGCACTGACATTCTCAAAATGCACCCGTGCAATCAGCGCCTCTTCACTCTTAATTTTATGCTTCAAAATACCCAGAAAAGTCATGACTAGGAAATCATTTTCAACAGTGATATGCCATCTCGATAAGAGCCTCCTATGAAGCTCTCGGTATACTCGCTCTAGATCATTCATATCTGGTTGTAGCTGCAATTGTTGCATTGCCTTTTTCAGCAACGACTTCACATCTCGTTCGAAACCTCGCACTGTCTTCCCAAACCAGAGGAGCTTCCAGAGTACAAGAAATGGATATTTGAAGCGCAGCCATTTAGAAGGCTGGATCGTGTGGCTGACTTCCTCTCGTACATTACTCGAAATCATCTGTTCGAGGTTTGCCTTGTTGCGATCATAGCCGGGCAAAAACGCCATCATCCGGTACCAATTATTCATGTTGTAGTACATGCGCCCGTAGATGTGTCCGATCATGTTCTCAAAAATATCTGGATGCGATTGAATTACTTTAGGCGATACACCCGAAGCAGTAAGGAGATTTTGATAGACGTGTTTGTAAATATCCTGAGCGAATGAGAAGGTGAGCGGCTGCACGATCCCCGAATAGCTTTCTGCGATGTTCGCACTGTCATAGAAAACCTCCTCTTGTCTGATAACACGAGTGATAGGGCGTGATTGCAGTACGAAAAGTGTGTCTCCAAGAAAACACCACTCAATATCCTGTGGTGAGCCTGAGAGGGCTTCGATACGCTTCCCGAGATCAAACAGCATTCGCAGTTCTTGATCATTCAAGACCGCTTCCTCGCTTTCAATGATCTTCTCTTCAATCGTTCCATGGGAAAAGACCTGGCATATCTTCTTTTTGGCTATGCTGTGAGAAATGATCTCGCCTCTCTTATCTAGGATGTACTCATCGACGGCAAAACCTCTGACGGCATTCTCGCAGAGTCCAAATGTCGCATTCACGATGCATGTGCCATCTCCTGCGTCCGTGAAGAGAACACCTGCATGATCGCTCGGAATAAATTCCTGAACGATAACAGTGTCTTCGGTATTGCTGGATTTATAAGAACTGAGAACTTTCCCTGCGGCAGGAAGGATCTGATCCTGAGATACACCAAGTTCCGTATGGAAAGCACCGGCCATGGATTCTTTCTCCGAATCTTCACCTTGAGCAGAGGAACGTACTGCAAAGTATTGAGGAGGACGATTTGGAAACGTCGATTTCAAGAAGTCGTGCAGTGTTTTCTCAGACTCCGCATGTGCGATCTGATCCCGATTGAGCACAAAAAAGGAAGGCACTCGAATGCCCCATTCTTGCAGGATACTCAATTGTTGAGCCTTTCTACCCCACTGAGGTTGGCTCTTTGGCATGGTTTGGCGTAAGGAATCTCTTCCAAGGATGGGTATAGAAATGCAAATTCTGCTCGATGATATCGCCTAGTTTCTTGAGATCTCCTCCAGCCATTTGTAATCGCTTTATATCCATTCGGTATGTTTTGTCTTCAAGGTCCCCGAACATCTGCAAGGCTTCGGCTACGCGAGGATTTCCTTTTTTCTGTTCCTCTTCAAGATAATCAGCAACCCAAGATAAATGCGACCCCTCTTCCAGTTGCAGCTGATGCAAGAGTTTTCGGAGCGGCTCTGACAGGTTGCTCTTTTTCAGGTGCATTCCGAAGTGAAACGGAACACGCATTTCGTAGACGTGAACGAAGGCAAGAAAATCTAAGTCATCTTGCGCCTTCTCCACGGCGCGGAAGTACTGATCGCCAGTCTCATCATGAACTTCCT
>Ga0163151_10009629_pt1 | contig 10424 bp, 7 predicted proteins | sample OliLakLV19MP5IB2_FD_145596 | JGI IMG/M metagenome (GOLD analysis project Ga0163151, IMG submission 145596) | Freshwater microbial mat bacterial communities from Lake Vanda, McMurdo Dry Valleys, Antarctica - Oligotrophic Lake LV.19.MP5.IB-2 | ecosystem: Environmental > Aquatic > Freshwater > Lake... | reverse complement strand
AGACAGGATCGCGCCACATCCCCTTGTTTCATATAAATCGATGCGATCTAACTGCGGCAAATTATCCGCTGCCTGTTGACGAATCCAACGTACTAAACTAGCTGAATCATTATCAATAACTCCGGGGATTTCATGTAACGATTGATGATCTAGCGTTTTAAATATGGGATTAAAAATCTCTTTCACGTCACCAAAATCAATGGTCCAACCTAGAACCTCATCGATAGGCGCATGCAAATGCAATCGAAGCGTATAGGTGTGACCGTGAATTCGACGACGTGGGTCACCATTCGGGGCCCGCGTTAATACTAAGGCACTATCCAAATTGATTTCTTTCCAAATCCTGTAGTGGCTTCCATCAAAATGAGCGCCACAGGTAGCTGTTTCGTATACGGTTACCCATGACAACTCAGGAAGTTTCGGCTTGAGCCGCATCCAAATCCAGCTAGAAATCAATTCACTCGTGGGGTTTTGGAGACCTGGAATATCGTTTAAACATGCGTGATCAAGTTCCGCATGGATTGGGGCCCATAGGTCATCAAGATGGTCATAATCAATACCAATTTCCCGCGTCCCCAAAGCTAGATTTGCGTGAAGTATCACTTCAAATCCGTGGCCATGCATCGTGCCGCACTTGTGGCCCTTTGGCACATTCGGAAGTCGATGAGCTGATTGAAAAATGTAGCGTCGCCAAATGTGAACTCGATCATTTGCGTCGAGATCTACACCTTCATGCTGGGTACTCTGAATGCCAATGTTATCTATGCCAATCAAATTGAGTCGACCTCTAAGCCACCGCGCCAGGTTCTCGTCAGTGGGTTGCGGAAGTTGCTGATTAAGATCGCTGTAATCGAGTGGCGCCACTGCCAAGGCAAGTTTGGCTTGCAATTCATCTACTTCGCCACCAGGAAAACTTGCCCACCCCTCTGTCAGAGCAACTCGGACTTTTGCCAAAAAACTATGCCCGTGAAGCCGCCTAGAGCGATGTCCTTCTGGAAGGAGTGTCACGCGCCGAGCTGACTCAAAGCCAACGGCGGCAGCGAACAGCAATTGGTCGCTCATACTCTATTAATCTCAAATTTATGGCGCAATGGATCTACGACACCCACCTCCTTGAACCCTTTCTCACGTAAAAGACATGAGTCACAGCGTCCACAAGGCTCTCCATTTGCACCTGGATCGTAACAACTGCTGGTAAAACTGTAATCCACACCCAGTGCAAGACCCTTCTGAATAATCTGAGCCTTCGTCATTTCAATAAGAGGGGTATGAATGCGCAAGTGGTACGTCCCCTCCACTCCCGCTTTCGTTGCCAGATTAGCCATTTGTTCATAAGCCTTAATGTATTCAGGACGGCAATCGGGATATCCACTGTAGTCCAGTGCATTCACTCCAATGAAAATGTCACTAGCGCCGTTAACTTCTGCTAACGCTAGGCCGAAACTCAAAAATATTGTATTTCGCGCTGGCACATAGGTAACCGGAATTCCATCGCTCATATCTGATATCGGCCTGTCTTTTGGTACTGCTATATCACTCGTCAAAGCTGAACCGCCAAACTTGCGTAAATCAAAATCCACAATTACATGTTCTTTGACGTAAAAGACTTGGGCTAAACGTTGCGCACAATTCAGTTCGAAGGAATGACGTTGTCCATATCGAAAACTAATGGCGAGGCATTCAAACCCTTCACTCTTAGCGATTGCTAACGCAGTTGAAGAATCAAGCCCCCCACTTAGAAGCACTACTGCTCTTTTGGGATTTGTTGTCATGGATTCATTCCGATTAAATTATGAGAAATTGCAATTAGATTGCTTTAAGCAGAAGAAACTTCTTTCTTCTTCGGCATTTTGCGCGAACTACGCTTGACTACACCAACCAAGTGATGCGCCAACTGCATAATGTCACGAGACACATTCTGAATAGAATCCCAGTTACACCGTTCATTAGGGCCAAACTCCCAATAACCATCACGCCATGCCATAGCGCCGACCAAAGGCTTCAACCCAGTTTCAAAAGAGGACTGATCGAATGCCCCATCACGTGCATAAAGAATTTCCATCACATATCCCAGGGCAACAATTCCAGCGCCGTGAACCAAACGTGAGGTCCGTGGCGTCTGTTCAATCCAGTCATCGGGAAATGTTGACTGAACTGCCGCATAAAAATTGCTAATCATTAAAAATCCACGATTAACGCCTTCTTCGCTAGCACCAAATTCTCGCAATGCACCATCAGATACTGAATTCATGACTACCTTTTGAATAGAGGTATCACGAATGACTCCAACTGGATTTGTATGTTGATAGATTTGACCGTATAACGACGAAGATTCATCGTAATTTAATCTTGCGGTCAGTGAGGCTGCTAATGTTCTCGATCCCAACCTTGTGGGTAGTCCTTTAACCAAGGGTAGAAGTTCATAAATCAAAGCCTTTGGCAATGGTCGAGTATTATTAATCAATACAAATTGACGGCGCAGTTCATCGTAATCACTACAGATTAATGCGGACACGAGAACTTCGAAGTCCTTGTCTGGTAGACCAGCAATAGCAGTTATCCGTTGCTGACCGTCAACGATTGATCCTGGTGGGCCAGATGTCAAATCAATCGAAATTTCCGAAATTTGATCATCAACTTCTTTTACTTTAACTCCCTCGACAAAGGCCACCACAATCGGATTTGGCAATACAGCATCATCTTGTGACAGATAATCACGAATTTCGTTGATATGTCCTGCGATCTGCGGGCGCTGGAAGCCACTTAAATGCCCTCCTTTGGATCGACCGACTCGATCAATTACTGCGAACCGAAGGACATCTCGCGCACGAGCAGCAAAAGTTAAGACCTTATGCCGCGAACTTTGCTTCGCTTTTACTGCGGTGTATTTCAGTTTCTCGCCCATAAGACTGTCCAGAAAAGGTTCGTTGTAAATGCTCGTAATAAACTGCGAGATTATGAAATCCACGCCGCTTGTTTCTATTGCTCGAGCGAAAAATCATCACTTCAATTGAAATATCCTTGCAAATTGCACAACGACACTGCTTCCATGGCATATCTTTAAGGGTTCGTGCGGATCGCTCTCGGAGAACGGACAACTGACGCTCCGTTACTGCATTCGCACCATCTACCGACTCGATCATGACTCGGTTGTAGTCGATTACCGCATCAAGTGTTGGCTCTAAAGCAGCGGTTCCTTTGTCGTATGAACGAACAAACTGAAGCGCTTTCATTTCCATAGCTAATAGATCTTCTTGTTTCAGTTTTCCAATCTTTGCTGCTCGCACTAGCTTAAGATTCTCAGTCGCTTGCGGAATTCGAATGGCCATATAGTAATCAAGGCCTCCAGCCTCACTTAACACGTAATAATTTGACTGAGAGTCCTTAAAGGCCCGGATAAGTGGCGAAGTCGAGTCAAAACTCTCAATTCCATAGTCAAGAAATTGGTCGATTTGTTCAGCTTTAGCAAAACCCAAAATGTGGATTCTTGTGTTCGAAGAAATAACACGGCGAACATCCTTCAAAACCGCATGAATTGAAGCGGCATTCAGCGGGACCATGCCCCCTAGGGCTAGGTATGTGTACCCCATACGCTCTAATCTCTTCGCGGCCTCAGCAATACTTCCGGGGGACCATCCTTGAACAACTCCTATAGGTGTAAAGCCGTCACCCAATATTCGGCTTGATGAGATGAATTGCGCTGCATTACGAAGAGTAATGTCAAAACGGCGCCTAGCTTCCTCGCTTCCCCCTTGCAACTTTGTGCCTTCTCGATCGAAATCAAAAATTACATGGTCTACTGAACAGCCATGCGTGAACTGTCCATCCCCATAGAAATCAACCATTTCCTCTGCTGAATACGGTGGTTCGTCGAGTTTAGCGAAGGAGAACGCTCCACAATCACCAAATAGCAACTTGCTTTTAAGGTCTTCCGTATCAAGACGCAGAAATTTACGCGCGCCAACTCGTAAAAATCGCATCCGTTGCGTTGTTGAATACTTACCTTGAAATTTATGATCCCCAACGATTCCTAGGGAAACCAAAATGCCGTCATACGGCACAATCTCAAGCATCTCATGAGGATACCGATCATCCCAATAAGGTGTTCGTTCGGCCCCATTTCGATCATTCAAAAAATCGTAATTTGGGTCAACAACGTCGATTGAATCAGCAAAAATAAACTTCACTACACTGCCCTTGTTCCGTGAAGCCGAACCAACATGGCTGCTAACTGTTTAATATGTTTAGTCGTATTTTGAACTTCATTCCAATTGAGGTTTATTTCTTCCCAAGCCCCTTTGGTCCAACAACATTCTGGTGCAATACGCTCGAGATCCGCCTGAACTGCTTTTCTCTCGTTAGCCGTCCCTGCGTGGCGGGCGTAAATGCGATCCATCAATACCCCCATCGCCTGAATACCAGCAGAATGCATCAACCGACTTCGCGTTGGCGGCTTGCCCCAAGCCTCAGGAAAGGCTGCCTTAACCGCCCCCCAGAATTCGCATAGCAACTTGTACATACCTTGAATATCCGAAGGTCCTGCATTAGCAGATCTATAAGGCGCCAAAGCCCCTAGTGGATTACTTATGCTATTTCGAATCATATTTACAATAGCGGTATCAATGATCACAGCGTCTTCGCTTTCTTTATCAGAAAGTCGCTTGATAAGTTTGTAGAACGGTGAATGTGGATCTCTATGTAACAAATTGCATAATTCGCTGGGAATCTTACGAACGGCTAGATCGCGGGGCAACACAATGCCGCCCGTTTCTGGAAGCAATTCATTAATCAGACGTGTAGGAAGAGGCTTAGCTTTGTTGACCAATATAAATTGTTCACGCTGCACCTGAATATCGTCAGAAACAAATGCGACTACTGGCACAGGAAGCTTAGGGTTCTTTGCTTGAGCAAGGGCGAGTGAACGTTGTTGTCCATCAACAATCCACGCAACCCGCTCTCCCTCTCCTCGAATCGGAATAGAAAGTGTCCCAGCCTGAGACACCTTCAGTAAACCCTTAGGAACCGGTCCACGAGACAAACTAAACTTCACCTCTGGCGAAAGCGCCAACGTAATTGCGTTCGGGAACAATACTGACCCTTGGTCTAGAAACTGCACAATGGCTTTCACGTGATCTTTAATTTCACGACGTTGAAATCCCTTCAGGGTATCGCTCACGTCGCGTTCGACACGACTAATATCTGCAATTTGCGTAATGTCTGCGCCAGGCATAAAAAAAGCATATACATAAACTCCATTACCTTGCGCGGTGCGGAGTGCACGCACCTGGAGGTTCAATGACTTAGCGCTTTTCTTATCTTTCATAAATTGAGACTCTTTCGAACTGATTTGAATAAACCGTTAAAACGACCTTGTTCGCATGCGATTTGCTCCTTATCTCGGAGCACCCGTAACATCCTCCCCGACTTACCATCGGCAACACGCCAGAGTTTCTCAATCTTCCTCATGATGGCCTCGTCACTCAATGACTGCCGCTTGTGCCTGGTTGCCGGTCTCATCGCTGAAAGTCGCCGCGAGATCGCGCGTCTATGGGCAGTCACGCCCCCCTCCAGATTTCCCCGAATTACTGTGTCGTATGTAAAGCGTGCGGCTCTCTGTGCAAAGTCTGTCTGAGTCCCAGGCAAGGGACTGTCAGGACCGTTTAGACGATCATCTATACTTAACAAACAGGCATCGAGCACCCGGTGTTCCGACTTGTCCAGTTGTGGACCAACGATGCGCACTCTCTCAAGTTGCCTGTCACTCAACTGACCTAAATCGTCAATAACTAACTCATAATAATTTCTGGGGAGTGCTAGAAGCCAAAGGCGGCTTTTGGAACCCCCTATGAGGTGTGCCAACGGATATTGCAACCCCAATCGGGCTGTTAACTTCGTCCACCAATCTGCAGCAGAGAAACCTGTATCTGTGCAGCGATTCTGAATCGCATCTGCAGTGCCAGGACTTACAGTCAAGCTGTAGGAGGGAATTTTCTTGTCGGCCCGCAGCAAACCTAAGCCCGCGGAGACTACATAGAGGGGGGATTTCGTAGTTTCTGATACTTTCAGTGCCTCGAGAAAAGCACGTCCCTGGTACAACTCCTCGGCACACGTACTAGGTACGGTACGACGAACCCGAATCGACCATTCACGCGCCAGCAAAGCGGTCGATCCGATAGGCAAAGATCGAGCGAGTAGCGTCCGCGTTGGAGTAACGCTTTTTCGATTAGTACACGACGTAATGATCGACAAAGTTCTCATTTGGTATGAGGCTAGTATTCGCTGCATAAAATAACTACAGTAATAAATACTATCATTAAATGCAGTTATTTGTCGATTATGCTATTTTTGTTTTGCAGTTATTTTCGGTCCCGCAAAAAGGGAAACCACCTCAATAAACCAAGTGCCATTGCGGAATATGGGACAGAAACAATGTCCTCGTCACGGTAGCACCCCATTTTTCTCAGGATCACAGTTGCACGAATAATGCCCACCCAAGTTCGGGGCGATTCAAGAGCAGCCTTAACTATCAAATAGCTAATGCTTTCGACTCATCAGCCTTCATGCTCTGACCGTATTCCTCAAGGGCTCGGAGAATACTCGTGCAACCACGCCCACGCGCGTAAAGAAGTGGCAAATTTCGCGGGCGATGCTGCTGAAGGAAAAGCGTTGCTGAGTGAGTTGCAGAGGCTGTTGCAAGTACTAGAATGTCAGTGCCAATAGCCATGCTTTTGAGCTTTGGAGAACCAACGTGCTCATTTGATAATGTAACTCTTATACTTGGCACTAACGTTTTCAGTAACACCTCTGCTTGGCGCGCCGCAGCCTCCGTTAGTGAATAAATTCCAATTGATTTACCTTTTAAACCGATCGCAAAGTTCGTGTCCTCTGTTTTCCCACTAACGCGAGCGGCCTCAGCGACAGACTGTAACGCGCCACTGTCCCAACCCAACCCTTTCCCTAGTTGCATTAGGGATGCGACTTGTATGGCACTCAGATGAGCGGCCATTGGTTCTATTCTAGCTAGCACTTGATACCAAAACTCTTTTCGTGCCTCCGGATTAGGACTCGGACACGCCACAGTCTCCTCAACTATTTCAAGAACATAATCGGTCGATCTTGTTCCAAGCCCAAGGCCAATTAGCTCTAAAACATCAACTAGTAGATTTTTATATTCGTTATTTGAAATACCAACTGTCAATAACGCTCGAATCAAAGTTGTCGCTGACTCCAAAACATCAACGCCACGTCGAGTGCTTGAAACAAGATGAAATAGAAGGGCTTCGTACACTGCCGTCATTCCGGGACGAGGGAAATCCAATTCCTCGGCTACCCATGCGACAAACAGTGGCAGGGCATCGATCAAACGATCATATCCAGGTGGTTTTTCTGGAAAACTAGTTAATGACTCGACAAGATGCTCCACATGCAGTGAGTCCTTAAGCACCTCGACTGGCCACTCTGCAAGTCCGCGTCTCGCAACTCCAAGGGCATTTGCAAACTCCTGTTCACTCGCCCTCTTGAGCCATTCCAACCATCCCTCAGTTGGCAATGTACCTTGTGTGTCAGAAATCAATGAACGCCACATCGACCGAAACGGTTCGGATTCTAATAAGTACTTGCGTTGATCTGGACTAAGTACCTGCATTTTTTCTAGGGCGCTCTTAATCGTCCTTAAACTATCAACCTCCAACGCTAGAGTTAGCGCCTGCTTGGCTTCCACAATCGAGTCGGGGTGGACTGGGACCTTCTGCGAATTTTCTACATGTCCTGTGCGCCCCGACTTCGTCAATGCAATCGTCAATTCCTGCCCGATTGCATCTGCGTTTTCAAAGACAAAATTCTCCAACTCCATGTCTCTCGAACGCAGACTTAGTGCTTCCAAAGCGTAAAGGCGCCAAGCACCCTCACCAAGCCTGACCGGGACCGGCAATCGCACCAATGGTCTGGCATCTGCGCGCACTGACTCCTCGTATCTCGCGCGAACATTTGGCAGGGATTGTCCATTGTCAATCGGCGCCAGATGAACTTGATAAAGTGCCTCGAGCAACGCCGATGAAACAGTCGGTGGGCGACGTGTGTGTATTAATGAAGCAAAAGATGGCATATTGAAAACTGATCGCCAATCACCAAAATGCGCGTGTATTTGGACCTCAAGAAAACTGAGATTCAGCGCATCAACTCGCATTTCTGTTCGAAGTACCTCCAGAATCCTTAAGGCCTCCTGCCTGTCATTACCATTAAGACTATTAACAAATTTAGAGAGTAAGCGACTCGTAGGTAACGGCGCTGTTTTGGAGACATAAGTCGCTACGTCTAATGTCTGTATCAAACGCATTAGGCTGCGATGCACCATCGCCTGGACGGATGGCCCGTCACCCGGAAGCAATCGAACGGCCAGATACCAGCCACCTTTCACTAAATAGTCCTCGACGGCCACCTTGGAGTCTAGTAGCTCCGGGCGCCCTGTAAAACTGGTCAACGTCGGTCCTGCGAAAGCAAGTAGGAGAGGTTGTAGTCGACGCCACTCGGACGCGCTTTGGGCAACAGCGTAATAAACAGTAATATCGTCCGGGCGAGGACATGCCAAAATTGCTCCCGGGAACTGGCTCACACTTACCGACCGCGCCAATTCCTCGAATTCCACGATTTTTGAATCGCTCAGCGAGTCAATATTTGCAGCACTACGAAACCCTGACACAAGCCTAGCGCCCCTCATAAAATCGTTACCGATCATTTGAGCAACTCCGCCCATTTCTGCTCGAGTGAAATGCGCCACTCCTCGACCGAACTTGAATCAGTGCGCAGTGTCAAGTGTTCATCATTAGTATTTACGCCGTTATGTGTAAGATTCATCGATCCATTTAGCAAAAAGTCATCGCCGAGAATTCCTTTCTCGTGAACTTCTGGCTTAAGCGTCACCACTAGGCGACCGTCAAACACGGAACAAAGCGAGATCAACTGCGTGGCAAATGAACGATTGTGCTCAACGTCTCGCGCAATCAGAATAATCCTTCCACCTCGTTCGACGAGAGCGTGAAGAACACGCGAAAGCCGAATCCCAGTGGCAGGCCAGTCAGGTTGGAGGGGCGCGAACTGTCGCGCCCTGTTATCGAGGATCTCAATGTCTGAGATCCACCCAAAGATTAGCCAAAGTCTACGACTGGGATGCAGCAGTTCGGCTGCAAATAAACTCTGTAACAAGTCGCGGATTGCTCTCGACTGGCCGGGACCAAAAAGATCCCGTGATAGTGGGGCAAGCGATACCACTACACATACTCCCGCAAAGTAAGCGTTACTCGAGACTCTTTCTCATTTCGCTCGAATCGCTCGACGATCGGATAAAACTGCATATAACCAACGTCAATTGGATAAGTAATGGCTTTCATAATGGCGCCGCGCAAGGCCTGCTCATTAACACGGGGCACAAACAACTCAACATTACCCAACTTCGCTAGTGTCTCTACGAAGCGCACCGACCAATCTCTCTCGCTTATATCGATTGCTTGAACGTTTCTCGCAAGAAGCATTGCCCTGATCAGGGCTGGGTCGCTTATTCGCCGAGGCCGAAATGGATTATATGAATGCAGTGCCTTTTGTCTCACCTCGATTCCACGGGGCCACAACAATGCCTCGAGAACTTGGATTAAATCCCCTTTTGTCGGCTTACTACTCCCTCCAGCGGCAACCACAACCTCTTGTAAGCGGGGTGCAATTTTTGGAAGATCAATTGCTAAATACGAAAATTCTCTGACGCCCAGCGAAATGGAAAGACGTTTTTCTATGCCTTCCCAAATTTCTAGTAATTCGTGTAATAGGTGATAAAGCTCTGGCTGAGTTCCTTGCCGCAATAGCCGTGTATTAAGGGACACGCTCAGTGCGTGGCCGACATCCAGGCCTCGAAGTGACAAAGCAGCGTAGAGCTTCATTCGCAGACTGGATCGCTCCTCGTGCGATACAGCATCTCGCGCTTGTCCGGCCAGTGCCTTTATTTCTTCATCAGCACAAGCAAGTACGAGAAAATGCTTGAGACCGTGGCTTGCCATTTCGACGTCATTTGGGGCTAATGCTGCCTCCAATGCGCGGAATAGGGCTCGCGGTTCTGTCGAAAATACTTCTGCGAATGCTTGAACGACACCAGCACCGCCTAGCGTAGTCTCGGTGACCCAGATACGCGCCGTATCTGATTCATCCTCTAATACCTCGATGTCGGCGACTAGGGCATCTACCGAAGCATGTAGTGGCGAAGTTGCAGCACAGGCCTGAAGGACGGCTTGGGCGAGCGTTTCACAAATCACTTGGTGCAACCATTTTCCATACTTCGCGCGATCGATCACGTCCATTTCCATCGCAATCGATTTGAGACACTTCAAAACATCGTTTCTTGCAATCGATTCGGTGAGGCGTTCTTCTAAACGACTGACCTT
>Ga0163151_10009624_pt1 | contig 10429 bp, 6 predicted proteins | sample OliLakLV19MP5IB2_FD_145596 | JGI IMG/M metagenome (GOLD analysis project Ga0163151, IMG submission 145596) | Freshwater microbial mat bacterial communities from Lake Vanda, McMurdo Dry Valleys, Antarctica - Oligotrophic Lake LV.19.MP5.IB-2 | ecosystem: Environmental > Aquatic > Freshwater > Lake... | reverse complement strand
ATCTGCAAGCTGCGCGCGGCGCGCTTGCTGTGGAGCAAGATCGTTGCTGCGTTCGGCGCCAAGGACAGCAAGTCGATGGCGCTGCGCACGCACTGCCAGACCTCGGGCTGGTCGCTCCAGGCACAGGATCCGTACAACAACGTCGTGCGCACCTGCCTCGAAGCGCTCGCCGCGGTGCTCGGCGGCACGCAGTCGCTGCACACCAACGCGCTCGACGAAGCGATCGCGCTGCCGACCGAATTCTCGGCGCGCATCGCCCGCAACACGCAGCTGATCATCCAGGAGGAGAGCCAGGTCAGCCACGTCGCCGATCCGCTCGCGGGGTCGTTCTACGTCGAGTGGTTGACCGACCAGCTGGCGCAGAAGGCCTGGGCGCTGATCCAGGAAGTCGAAGCGCTGGGCGGCATGACCAAGGCGATCGAAGCGGGGCTGCCGAAGCTGCGCATCGAAGAGGCGGCGGCGCGGCGCCAGGCGGCGATCGATGCAGGGCACGAAGTGATCGTCGGCGTCAACAAGTACCAACCCGAGCAAGTGGAGCCGCTCGACATCCTGTCGATCGACAACAGCAAGGTGCGCGAGGGCCAGATCGCTCGACTGCAGGAACTGAAGAAGACGCGCGATGCCGGCAAAGTCCAGCAGGCACTGGCGGCGCTCACGGCGGGCGCGCGCGGTTCGGCAAACCTGCTCGAACTTTCGGTCACCGCCGTGCAAGCAGGCGCCACGGTCGGAGAAGTGTCGAGCGCGCTCGAGGTCGTGTTCGGCCGCCACACCGCTCATCCGCGCACCGTGGCCGGGGTATATGCTGCGGCCGGCAAGTCGATGACGCAGCTCACCGAAGCCCAACACCGCACCGCTGCGTTCAGCAAGGCCCACGGCCGCCGACCGCGTATCCTCGTCGCCAAGATGGGCCAGGACGGCCACGACCGCGGCGCGCGCGTGATCGCCAGCGCGTTCGCCGACATGGGTTTCGATGTCGACATCGGGCCGCTGTTCCAGACGCCCGAGGAAGTGTGCAAGCAGGCGATCGAGAACGACGTGCACGTGTGCGGCATCAGCACGTTGGCCGGCGGGCACAAGACGCTCGTGCCGGAGTTGATCGCGCTGCTGAAGCAGCACGGCCGACCCGACATCCTCGTGGTGGCCGGTGGCGTGATCCCGCCGAAGGACGAACCCGCGCTGCGCGCGGCGGGCGTTGCCGAAGTGTTCGGACCGGGAACGGTGATCCCGGCGGCGGCTGTGCGGTTGCTGGACCTGCTGGAAAAGGCCTGAAGCAGCAGCCACGCGAGCTGCGCCCGCCTCAGCCTCGGTTCGTGAAGCATCGCTTCGTGCGAGCCGCGTACGGTCCCGGGTGCGGGGGGCCGAACGTGATCGAACGCACGGCCGGCATCTCGCCGCCGAGCTGCAAGCCGCGAGGCCACTCCATGAGCTGTCGTCCAGTTCGTCGTCGTTCGAGCGCCGCTCGCGAACGCCGCGGCAGATCGGCGAGACAGCGCTCGAGCGCTTCGAGCCAGCCGGCTCCGTCGTCCACCGCGAGGTCGGGCTGCCACAGTTTCGGCCGCGGCAGCTTGGTACTCGGCGCGCCGTCGATCGGAGCACTGCTGACGCAACCACAAGAATCCCGCGGTCTGCCGCAGGAAGGCAGCGGCACCACCGCCGTCTTCGGGCACGTGCTCGCCACCGATCCCCCGCCGCAGCGCGACGAGCAGCGCTTCCTGCGCGATCTCTTCGGCTGCCTGGCCGCGGCAGCCGCTGGTGTGAACTCTGCTCTCAGCTCCCGTAGCGGGTGAGCTCAACTGCCTTGCGCGGCGGATTCGAGCCAAAAGAATCGCGAAAACGCCGTTCGTCGCCGGCCCCCAGATCGCTACTTCAAGGTGCAGCCTGCGAGCCGGGTTTCCCATGCACAGTCTCCTGATTGAGCTGCCTCGCTCGCAAGTCGCACGAACTAGAGGCCTTACCAGTGACCACACGCGCTCTACCACCTCGTCTCGCCGGGAAGCTGGCCCTTACCCTGTGCATCCTCGCGCTCTCCGCAGCCGCGACCAACTCCCAGGGCGCCGCTGCGCAGGACCCCGGCAAGCAGGGGGCCACCAAGGTCGAGGACCCGCGCACCATCGCGCTGCAGAGTTGGCACGGCTACCTTGAGCAGATCGGTTGGCCCAAGGACATGGCGGAGCGCACTGCGCCCCGCTTCTTGGGAGAGCTCAGCAAGTCCGTAGACAACGAACATGGCGGCCAGACCATCACCTTCGACGGTAGCCGCCCCGGTCTTCGCGCCACGGTGACCATCTTTCTGAATCGCGCCGGCAATCCCGTCGTCGCGCCGGTAGTCGAACTCGCGGACATCTTGGAGGCGCGCTGATCATGAACGCTCTCAAGAATCCCTTGTGCGTCGGCCTGCTCACCACGTTGGCGGCCGTCACAATCCCGGTCTCTTCAGCCACAGCCCAACTGACCATCGTCCGCGTCAATGGTGGCGGAACGGCGCCTTCGGCGACCGGTTCAGGCAACTTGGCCACGATCTTCAACGCGGCCTGCGACTGGTGGGAGCGTACGCTCGTCACCTCGCCCCACACGCTGACGTTGACGTACCGGTGGGGGCCGCAATCAGGCGGCGTACTCGCTGCGCATACCCTCAATGCTCAGAGTGGCACACCCAACCGAGAAACGGCAGGAACCATCGTGTTCGACAACGACGGTTCGAGCAGCTGGTACCTCGACCCCACGCCGTGCAACGACTCCGAGTGGAGCACGTTCACACAGAACACCAGCAACTATGGCGGTGGCACGCTGATCGACCAAGCCATGTGGAGCGGAGCATCCGGTGGCGCGTCGGGCAATCATGACCTGTTCGGCGTTTGTCTCCACGAGATCGGTCACTCGCTAGGCCTCAGCAGCGCGAACACCGCATTTCAGGCCGAGCGCGGCGACAACGACGTGGATGTCACGGCGCCGCGGCCCTTCCCCGGCTCGGCACTGCCGCTGAACACGAGTTCCGCGCATCTTGCCATCAGCACCTCCCTGATGTGGCCCTCCGTCTCCGCGAGCGTCCGCAACATTCCATCACAGGCAGATCTGCTCGCCAACGCACAGATCAGCCAAATGACCGGTATCGCCTATCAAGCCAGCTGCTTTGACGGCTGCGCTCGCTACATCCCGGACAGCGACGCGACGACCGGCAACTCCAACGTGATCCCGTTCGGCACATCGACGCCGAGCTCCCTGTCATCGACGTTCACCAGCAACAACGGCGTGCCGCCAGTGATCTACTTCGACATCCAGCCGTCGACGGACATCTACCTGCACGGCCTCAATGTCAACACGACCGCAGCCATTGGCGAGGATCTCTACTGCGACATCTACACGCGCACCTCGACCCACGTCGGCAACGAATTGAGCTCGGTGGGCTGGACCGCCCGCACCGCCTGCATCGGCGTCTCGGCGGGTCAAGACAACCAGAGCCAGATCGACTTCAACTCGGGTCTCTACATGGCCCAGGGTGCGACGATCGGCGTCGCCGTCGTCGCCCGCAACTTCCTGCACCGCTACACGACGGGCAGCAACTCCTACAGCAACGCGGATGTGACGCTGAACCTGGGCTCGGCGACGACCGGGACGTTCAGCGGTTCGCTGTTCACGCCGCGCACCGGCAACATCAGCCTGCGTTACCAGCGTGACAACGCCACGTGGCACAACCAGATCTATCAAACCGTTCTGCGGTCGTCTGACCTGGGGCCTGCGGGCAGCATCACCGGACTCGCGTTTGCGCCGACCGTATCCGGGCGACACATCAACCGTGTCCTCACGATTCGGATGGCCCACAAGCCCGCGAACTACAGCATGTCGACGACGTTCGCGACCAACATCAGCGGCGGCACTACGGTGCTCAGTGAGACTGACCACGTCTGGCACATTGTCGCCAACACTTGGAACGAGATCGGCCTGGAATCGGCGTTTGCCTACAACGGCACCTCGGACATCGTCGTCGAGATCTTCGCACGCGGCAACCACATGAGCACGGGAACGCCTGGCGGGTTCCGCACCGGCGGCGAGCCGCGCCTGTACGCCTACGGCTGGCCCTTTTCCTCGCAGCCAACAACCGGCACCCTCGGTGCCTCGTCGGCAGTCAAGATCCGCGCCGAGTTCGAATGCGCCAACTCCGGCTACTTCGGCACTTCGTGCGGACCGGCCCTCTCCGACTCCGTAGGCACGCCGCGGACGGGCGCGACGTACCGGGTCGACATCCACGATGGTGTTCCGACGAGCGGCGCGATCGTGATCCTTGGGTTTACGAGATCGGCGACCAGCCTGACTCCCTTCGGCTACACGAACTGCTTTGCCTGGAACGACGCCGTCGCTTCGCTGTTCAAGGTGACAAGCACTGCGGGGTTCGCGTTCCACAACATCTCGATCCCCAACTCGTCGGCGTTCAGCGGGCTGAAGATCTACAGCTATTGGGCCAACCTCGATGCCACGCAGCCTGGTGGAGTGACGTTCACGAACGGTGTGCGCGGCGTCGTCGGCACCGAGAACCCGTAGTTCCGATCGCAGCGTCCCGGCCGCAAGGTCGGGCACATGCGGGCGGCGGGCCCGGTGGATCTTGGATCCGCCGGGCCCGCGCCAATTCAGGAGCCAGCAGTCTGGGCCGACCGCAGGCGGTATGCGCGTACTGCGACAGCGCGGTGGTCGGGCACGCGGGGTGCGTCGCCCGACTCCGCACCTGCACACGCACCGCCGCCGCTGGTTATCCTTCCGACCGGTCGTTGGCGCTCCGTCGACGCGCCGTGGGTGGTGTCGCGATGAAGGTCCTTGCGAGTTGCCTGTTGCTGGCGAGTTCGATGGCGGCGCAGGATCTGCTGTGGCAGATCCCGTCCCCACCGCCCGACAGGACCTGCGTCGTGCATTGGGCCTCGAGCAGCGAGGCGAACGTGGTGGCGCAGACGAGGGCCAGGCCGAAGGACTTGATCATGGAGACGCAGGAGGTGCCGGCGGTCCAGTTCTTCGCAGGGTCGCGCATCCTAACGGGGCAATGGGCTCGCAAGGCAGCCCCGCAGGTCTTGAAGTCGAGGCATCGAGGCGACCGGCCCCGAGACGCTCGCCGAATACTCGCGGCGTTCCATCGGCGCCGCGGGAGTCAGAGCAGCGTCGCCTGCAGCGTCGGTGTGAATCCCGGCATCCAGGTCAGCGAACTCGCCACGAGGCCCTGCATCAGGAACTGCAACCCCGCCGGCACCTGACTCGGCACGTTCAGCGTGTACGTCGCCGAGCCGATGCCGACCGGGCCGGTCCAGCCGGGGCATGACAGCCCCGGGACCAACGGCCCGGTGACTCCGAACGCGATCACGAACGGTTGCTGCAGGTTGAAGAAGTTCGCCGTCAGGAAGCCAGGCTGGAACGGGTAGGCGATGCAGATCTGCGGGAGCGGCGCGATCGCCAACGCGAACACCTGGTTTGGCGCACCGAACACCGTGGCGATGCGGGACGTGCCGCGCGCGATGCCGCCGACGGCGAACGGTATGCACTGGCCGGTGACGCGGCAGGTCGAGCCGAACACCAGACCGGGCGTGGCGCCCGTGATCGTCAAGCCCGTGTCGGAGACGATGGTCGCCGCATCCTGGCCGGAGACTGCTGCGAGCGATGTCAGCCATGCCAACAAGCCGAACAGCGGGCGCGTGTTCATGCGGTTGGTTTACTGCACCGACTCGCGCCTGGGCAGGCCTCGTCCCCGCGACCGTCACGGCGCGGTGGGGACGCGCCGAGCCAGCGGGAGCCACCGTGCCGACGGCTCCCGCGATCGGTCACCGGTTCAGGTGGACCTTCTCGACCGCGAACTCGCGGCCCTGGCCGTGGCACACCGAGCACGACTCGTAGTTGAAACCGGTCGTGTTGGCGGTGATGTGGGCCTGCGCGCTCGTGCTGTCGTGGCACGACCCGCAGACCGAGCCCCAGGTCTTGATCGGCGAAGTGGCGCTCGTGTGTGCGCGCGCGCCGGGCTCCTTCCACGCGTCGTTGCCGTGGCAGCGCGCGCACTGCCGCACGCCGCCCGGCATCGCCGGGAACTCGACCGCCTCGTAGGTGTGCGGCGTACCGCCGTTGCCGGTGACCGTGTAGGTCAGGGCGTTGGCGAGGTCGGCGCCCTTGTGGATCTTGTGCAGCATCTGCCGGAACTCGATCGCGACGCCGGTGGTCAGCAGCGTCGGCGTGCCGGCACCGCTGACGATCGGCGTGTCCCAGCGCGGCTTGTCCTCGTTGCCGCTGATGCTGTGGCAGGTCAGGCACGCGTCGACGCCGCGCCGACCGCCGCCGTGGAAGATCACGTCGTTGTGGCACGTGTAGCAGTTGGCGCTCGTCGAGATGATCGCGTGCGGCACGATCGTGGTGGCACTGCCGAACAGGAAGTCCTTCGACGACGAGTCGGACGTGCTGCGGTAGGTCTGCAGTTCGTTCTGCACGCCGTGGTCGATGTTCTTGGCGAACCACAGGTCGGCCGAGTAGGTGCCGTCCTGGTAGGGCAGGCCCTGCCAGTCGCCCTGCTCCTGGCCGATGTCGGTCGAGTCGTTGGCCGGCGGCACGTAGGAGGCCTGCAGCGTGTCGCCGCTGTGGCGGCGCCAGCCGAAGCGCGCGTGGCTGCGGTACGACATGACGAGCGCGCGGGCCGCGGTGAACGCGCCGGTCGACGTGACCACGCCGGTCGTCGGGTTCAACGTGTAGGCGTTGGTGGCGCCCTCCTGCTTGAAGGCCTGCGTGACCTTGGTGATCGTCACGGCGCTGCTGTGTGCGTAGCGCAGCGGCGTCTTGAAGTTGAGCGCCACGGTCGTGTCGCCCGACGCGGCGATCACGCCGTCGGCCTTCTCGGGTGCGATCTGCACGTACTCGCGCGTGCCGACGCCGGCCGCCGGGTCGACGACGACGAGGTCGCCGTTGGCCCAGCCGGTGCTCGACGCGACCGCGACCTTGCGGCCGAGTGCGGCGACGTTCGCCGTGGTCGTCGTCGTGGTGGCCGTCGTCGCGACCTCCCACAGCTGCTGCCGACCGTAGTAGACCGGCAGGTTGCCGGTCGCGGGCAGCACCTGGCCGGCGGCCGCGGTGCTGTCGCCGAGGAACTCGAAGACGAGATCCATCGGGATGTTCGCCGTGTAGGTCAGAGCGTTGGGCACGACCTCGAAGTAGAAGCGGTCGGTCGCGGCGAACGCGGTGCGGCCGCCGACGATCGCGAACAGCACCGGGTTGGTCGCGTTGCCGCGGAACAGGGCGATCTGGATCGTGTTGTTCGCGGCGAACGGCGTGGTGCCGACACTGATGTTGAACGACAGGTTGGCCGAGCTGAAGCGCGTCGACGCGCTGGTGCTGGCCGGCAGGTCGCCCGAGCCGGTCACCGCACCCGTGATGTCGAAGTGGGTCGCGCTGGTGAACGTGACCTGGATCGTGCCGGTGTTCAGCGAGGAGCCGAGTTCGATCGCGCTGAGCGAGGAGCCCGACGGGTTGGTGCTCGGCGAGGCCGGCAGGGCCCCGGCACCGAGCGCGCCGCTCGCGCTGCCGGTGACGGCGAAGGTGGTGGCGCTGCTGAACTCGACCGTCAGCGTCTCGGCGACCGCCGTCGAGCCGACGAACATCTTGCTCATCGTGCCCTTGTTCGACGTGCTCACCGCGTGCAGGCGGCCCGAGAAGTCGAACGGGTTGATCGCCATGCTGTTCGGTGAAGTGAACGGCATGATCAGCTGCTGGTTGGTCGTCGGTCCCATGAAGAACGCGCTGCACGCGTCCATCGAACTGAGTCCGAGGTCGGTGCCGGCGTCGTTCTCGATCGTGAAGGTCACCGCGACGGGGTCGCCGGCCTGGTGGTTGCCGCTCGGCATCGTGCCGCCGGTGACGGCCGAGATCGTGGTGTCGACGCCCGGATCGACCGCCGCGTCGACGAGCGGGTGGCTGTGCGCCTCGGTCACCGACAGCGGCTTCAGGCTGTTGCTCGCCTGCGTCGCCGCGGTCGGCGTGTGGCACTCCTTGCACGCGCTGTCGTCGAGCTGCTCGACCATGGTCAGGCCGTTGGCGGCGTAGGGCTTGTTCCAGTCGACGTCGTCGTGGCAGGAACCGCAGACGCGGCGGCTCGGTTGCACGTAGGCGAGCTCGCCTTGGGCCGGCGGGCCGAGCGGGCCGTCGGCGTCGGGGTCGCCGTGGCACTTGGCGCAGGCGGTGGCACCGGTACGGATCGTGTCCTCGCAGCCGCGCGGGCTCCGCAGCGGGCCGGTGCCGTCGGGGTCGGTGCTCGACAACGAGGAGTAGCCGAAGTCGCGCGGCATCGCGACGTTGAGGTTCGGCCAGACCGGGAAGGTCGCAGCCGAGTAGTCGTGGATCACGCCGTCCGCGTCGGCGAACTGCACCGACTGCGGCGTGATCGCGCCGACCTGGCCCGGGTAGACGCGGACGCCGAGCGTGTTGGTCGACACGCCGAGCACCGCCGGCAGGTGGCTGCCGTTGTGCAGGCGGTGCATCATGACCTTGAACTCGATCGTGACGCCCGGCGTGGCGCCGGCGTCGTTGCTGTCCTCGGCGCCGGCCGTGTGGCACAGCACGCACATGCGCACGTCGCGCAGCTTGCCGTCGTGCACGCGCAGACCGGTGTGGCAGACGTTGCAGTTGTCCGACTGCACGACCGCGCGCGCGGTGATGGTGTCGCTGTCGCCGAACAGGAAGTCGCCGGCGGCGTTGCCGGCGTCGACGAACTCGGCTTCGTTGGCGTCCATGTAGGTCGCGTCGAACAACATGCCGACCGTGTAGGTACCGGACAGCAGCGCCTGCCCGGTCAACTCGCCGGCGGTGAACGACGCGGTGTCGTTGAGCGGCGCCAAGTAGGTGGCCGGGATCGGCACCGCGAACGTGTACGACCATGCGCCCTCGCCGAGATACACCGACCGCGAGCGCAGGTCGGTCTGCTCGACGATCACGCGCTGGTAGTCGAACGTCGGGCCCGAGACGTAGATCGAGCCGCCATCGAGCGACGCCACGTCGATCGGAGCGCCCCCGGACGTCGCCGCCGTGTAGCGCACGACCGGCTTGTCGCCGACGCGCAGGTTGCCGCCAGCACCGGTGCCACCGCCGACCGAAGTGATCGCGAGCACGAGGCCGGGCAACGCGTCGTAGGAGCCGATCGTACGGTCAGGGTTGGCCGGATGGGGAACGGGGGCGGCGGCCGGGTTCGACTTGCTGTTGCACGCCGACAGACCGAGCAGGCTCGCAGCGAGCAGGCATGCCGGCAGCGAGTGACGGCGGGGGATCTCGATCACATGGTTTCGGAACATGGGCACCTCGACTGGTTGCGACGAATGACGATCGGGTGACGATCACCGGGGATCGACAATTTCGATTCTCGGCAGCCGAGCGGCCGATTCCCTCTGGGGCACAGTGAGTAGGGTGCCCGAGTCCTATTACCCACGCGCGCGCCGCCGGCGCGGTGGCCGCGGTAGGATCGTGCCGCCACACCTACCGATGACGAGCCTTCGTTCCCTCGGCCGACTCGTCTTCCTGACCACGGTGATCGCCCAACTCGCGGCGCAGGATCCGGGGTTCCGGCTCGTGCCACGCAAGGCACCCGAGCCGCCGCCCCCCACCACCGGACTCACGTGGTTCTCCACGTTCGCCGAGGCCCAGGCTGCGCGCAGCAGCGGCACACGAAGCTGCTGCTGTTCTTCGGACAGGGACAGACGCTGCTCGCCATCGCCGAGTGGATCCTGACGAAACAGCTCGGCATGCAACTCGAACGCGTCTGGGATCCGGACGCCAAGCACTACCGCTTCGAACCGAAGTAGGCGCCGCAGTCATATCCGGAGCAATCGGGCAGCTTCCCCCGCGAGCGGATGTTCGAACGCACTGGCGTAGGCGTCCAGCGTCCTGGCAGGCAGCCCCAGTCGCACACCCGCCTTCCGCCAACCGGAGACGGCAACGAAGACTTCGCGCAGGATGGTCTTCGCCGCGGTCGGCCGCAGACCGAAGCGCTTCGCGATGCCGAGCGCCAGTTCGAGCGACGGTTCCCCCACACCTTCGTCGAGCGGCGTCTGGTTGCCGCGCCCGCGTTCCACTTCGGGCACGGGATTCACGTCGTAGGCGGGCGACAGGCGCCAACGTCCCGGTGCGGCCATCAGGAAACCGTGGTTGCGCAGGTGGTCGTCGCTGTTGCCCACCAACAACGAGAACACCATCCTCCGCCACAGTTCGCGCAGGTCAGCGGCGACCTCGTCACCGAACTGACGAATGCCCTCGGCGATCCGCGTGTACGAACCGGGATCCGCCTCGCCGGTACCGAGCAGGCTGGCCGCCGAAAGGAACGGGATCCGTACGGTGCCGGCGCGGTCGAAGCGCGTGATCACGGCGACGCTCGCTTTCGCCACCGATACGAGCTGATGTTCCGCGACGCGGATGCCGGCGCGTTCCGCAAGCT
>Ga0163151_10009616_pt1 | contig 10440 bp, 10 predicted proteins | sample OliLakLV19MP5IB2_FD_145596 | JGI IMG/M metagenome (GOLD analysis project Ga0163151, IMG submission 145596) | Freshwater microbial mat bacterial communities from Lake Vanda, McMurdo Dry Valleys, Antarctica - Oligotrophic Lake LV.19.MP5.IB-2 | ecosystem: Environmental > Aquatic > Freshwater >... | reverse complement strand
TTATTCGCGAGACTGGAACATGCTTTTGACAATCCTGAAATCGCGTTTTCGTCGTTGCAGGGACGCTTCGCAAACATAACTGGCAGACCCGAGTGCGAGCTGTGTGCAGCTGGACGATTCCAACCTATCAACGCGCTAGTAACAGCATGCACACCATGCGAGCTCGGTCGATCTCAAGTCGGCACGGGCCGTCCAAGCTGCGAGCCTTGTGCCGCAGGAAAGTTTGCCGATGTGCAGGGATTGCCCGAATGCAAGCGTTGTGGCACCGGCAACCATACGACATTTCTCACTGAGCAGGTCGAATGTACTCCCTGCCCGGTTGGCTCGTTTGCCTCTGATACCGGCACGCCGCAGTGTAGTCTGGTAAGTCTCGCGGTGCTGAGCCAGTTCGAGCTCAACAGGGACCCGTCTCTGTTGCAGTGGCTCACTTCTTTGCTTCTGATGCGCAGTGCGTAGCGGGTACGGTGACAAACGACACCGGCACGGTCAATTGTGCACCATGCGCCATCGGGTTGTTCCAGGCACTGCCGGGTCAACGTGCCTGTGAGCCATGTGACGCAGGGAAGAACTCGATCAGACAAGGAGCAGACGACTGTGCCTTGGTTAGTGATGACGACACCCTACAACGCCCTGCTGTTCGTGTGCTCTGACTCTACTTCATGGGTGTTCTTCCAGTGTACGCCGGGCAAGTTCAAAACGAACAAGAGTCAGGCATTGTGTCTGGACTGCTTCCAGGGCCGCTTTCAGAATTCATCCGGACAGCTGACCTGTCTGGATTGTGCCAAAGGGAAGATCGCTGAGCGAGTCGGTTTTCAAGCATGTCAAAACTGTCCCGGCGGGAAATTTGCTAGGACAGACGGATTGTCCAGCTGCGATGAGTGTCCCTCTGGCTCTTTCACTGCAGATGGAGCATTTGTGTGTGAAGTTTGTCCGGTGGGCCGATACACCGATAACCCAGCAACAGCGTTCCCTTGTCCAAACTGTCTGAAGGGGAGTTACACCAACCTGAGTAACCAGACCATATGCACGCCCTGTGAAGTTGGTAAATTTCAGAGCAACGACACAGCAACCGAATGCGTGGTTTGCCCTGCTGGCAAGTCTACAACTGCTACCGGTCAGAGTGACTGCATTGATGTAAGGAAATGAAATTTTTGTGACCGATATGAATTCTCACGCGAATGCTTGTGTGCTGGCGCATGCCTGTGCAGTGTCCTGCGGGCACGTTCAAAAGGTTGCCCGGTGTTGAGGATTGCCAATCGTGTAGCCAAGGTTCCGCTCAACCGGCTACGGGACAGACGGCATGCATTCCTTGTTCACCGGGCTTCAAGGCGACGGAGAACGGGCGTGATCGATGCGACCCCTGTGATCCCGGTACAACTGCAGAGGGATTTGCGGCAATAGCGTGCGATGGATGCCCCTCTGGAAAATTCAGTCTTCAGAACGATTCTCAGTGCAGAGGATGCGAAGTTGGTCGCTTTGCAGCCAATCCGAATTCCGCCATCTGCACCGCTTGCTTTGAAGGAGAAGCCAATCCACTGACAAATCAGGTGGGTGCTCACATGGGATAAGATCGTTGAGTCGTTGACTGTGTGCTGATTGCCGCAAATGCATGTGCACAGAGCGGCTGCGTATCCTGTTTACAGGGCTTTTATCAGGCGGATAGAGGCCAACGCCTCTGCTTACCGTGCATCGCCGGCACGTACAATCCTAACTTGGCGTCCGATCGCTGCATCAACGTAAGTATTGTAATGTACCGCAGGGATTGGGCGTAATACTTATGCTGATTGTTCTAATCGTGGAGTGCAGACCGGCACTGGATTTGTCGCCAGCGCTGGAGCCGCCAAGGATAAGCAGGAGTGCCCTGCAGGAACATTCCAGCCTTTGCAGAACGGGACGATCTGTCAGCCGTGCGAACCCGGTCGCTACAACCGAGATGCGCGTCAATCCACTTGTGTGCTGTGCGATCCTGGTTTCTTCAGCTCACTTGGCGCGCTGGAGTGCTTCGAATGTGAAGCTGGAAGATATAGCCCTGAACGAGGGCTTCCTTGCGTAGACTGCGCTCCGGGCACTGCAAGCAATGCTGCTGGAGTTATCGAGTGCCCTCCCTGTGAAGTAGGCAAGTTTGCCAACCGAAACAGAACGCAAGAATGCATTCCATGCGGGCTAGGGACGTTTGCTGATTCTCCGGGTTTCCCCACGTGCAAACCGTGTGCCAAGGGAAAATTCGCAGACAAACCAGGCACCGATGCGTGCACTGATTGCGCTGCTTTGTCTTTCGGTCCTGATGACGGCACAGTTACATGCTCCCGTTGCTTGCCGGGCAAAGTGTCCGTTGCCGGCAGTAGTGTTTGCACCAACTGCTCTCAGGGCACTTATCGAGACGCAGACAGCGTACAGTGTATATTGTGCCCCAAAGGCAAGTTTGCCGAGCAGTCTGGGCAGTCCGCGCCCACAGACTGTCCCAAGGGAAGATTTCAGATCTTGGCTGGCAAGGCTTTCTGCACCGACTGCGCCATTGGCAGAGCTGCACCAGAACAAGGAAGCGGTGACTGCTTCGACGTACGTTACTGATGTCGTGCAAACGTTGTAGAACATGTGACTGAGTGTACGGATCACATCCCATTGCATGTGCAGTGCAACCCAGGTTCGTTTGCCGATCAAAACGGCACGGTTGATTGCAACAAGTGCGTTCCCGGCACCGTTCAACCGGCATCGAAACAAACGAGCTGCGTGGCTTGTCCTGCCGGGAAGTCCCAAGAAACTGAAGCGCAGGCGTTTTGCAGTCCGTGTGAAAAAGGCTTGTTCACCGCAGTCAACGGCACGGCTGCTTGTACTCCCTGTTCACCTGGGTTCATCGCACCGGATACGGAATCGACCAAGTGCACTGGTATGGTCATTTCCGATTGAAATATGCTCGTTATAGCTCTGACACATTGGCGCATCGTTTTGGTCTTGAACAGCGTGCGGAAAAGGCTTTTCTTCGGAAGAAGGCGCATCGGTGTGCGTGCCCTGCACCACGGGCAGATTTGGCAATATATCTGGCATAGGATCATGCATAGACTGCCCCACCGGCTTCGCCCAACCATTGGAGCAACAGACAGAATGTGAACCGTGCCCAACAACCAGATTTGCCGCTTTCGAGGGCAGCACTGAGTGCCGACCTTGTCTTCCCGGATCTTTTGCCAACGTGACGGCGTCCACAACGTGCAAGCCCTGTCCGCCCGGTACATTCCAGCCGGCTGAAGGACAATTGGCATGCAGACCGTGCCCGATAGGGTTTAACTCTGATCCTCTGCAGCGCGATCAATGCAAACAGTGCCCGGCGGGCACGATTTGCAACGAGACGGGACTCAGCCCAGAAACACGTTACACGTGCCCTAAAGATTTCTTTTCGCCTGTTGCCGGAGAAACCAATTCAGACGCATGCCAACGCTGTCCTCCTCGACAGTTTACGGATGGTGTCGGCTCGGCTGCTTGCAAGAAATGCGCGTTTGGACAGTTTTTCACGGAGTTTGGGTGCAAAGAGTGCCCGAAGGAGGGCGCTACCTGCTCTGATGGCTTGGTCACTACGTTGCCTGATTTTTATCTGACAAGAGATGGAAACGGCGACGTTAGCATATACGTGTGCCCTCCCGGGCTGTGCCTCGGCAATGAGCAATGTGGAGCGAATCGAAAAGCGTCGGACCTCAATCCCTTATGCGGACAATGTGAAGAGGGATACTCATATGCAGCCACGCTTTGCATAGAATGCAAGCAAACCAACTGGGCTCTGATCTTCGGATTTTTGATCTTCCTGTGGTTGGTTGTACTCGTGCTACGGAATGAATCTCGACGTAAGCCGTTCGAAACGTCGTTCGTTCGCATTCTTTGCTACTTCATCCAGATTGCGGTACTGCTGCTTGGTGTACGAACAATTTGGTCCAGCTTTCTGTCGCTGTTCAATCTGAACTTGGGCGATTTGGTGTCAGTTACTGGGGTAAATGAAACCTGCGTTGCCCCAGTGGGGCCCTACGGAAACATTGCGATATCCATCTTTGCACAGCTCGGCATGGTTGGGATTTTAGCATTCCATATGTTGTATTCATTTGCATACCATCGACGTAATTTTCCAGCTTGGGACTTCTTTCGAACGCTATGCAACATTTGGATCTTCATCTACGTACCCATGGCCGACGTGGTCTTCCGGTTTTTGGATTGCGTCGACGTTTCAGGCATCCGGGTGGTGCGAAGTTTGCCGGCTGTGATGTGCGATAGCACATCTTACAAGCAATGGGCAGCCGTATCCATTTTCTTAATGGTCACGGTCCTGATTGCGTGTCCTCTTGTTCTGGCTTGGTGGCTCATCAAGCTGGCACGTACACCGTTTCAAGATTCCAAAGGCTCTTACGAGCGAAATGGCAAGAGAAGCAAGGAAAAAAATGTTCAGTTGTATCTTATCGACACCCTGGCGGTGAAGGCCCGCTGGGGTGTTTTCTTCGAGCGACTGAAGCCCAACCTCTACTTCTGGGAAGTGCTCGCTCTTTTTCGCCGTCTGGTGATCGTGATTTTCAACGCTCTTGTCATCGAACTTGGCGCGCGCTTTGCTTTATCTGCTATATTCCAGCTCGGTTTCGTTGGACTTCACATCTACTTTCAGCCATATCTCACTCATGAGGAAAATGTTATCGACGGCGTATCGCTGGTCGCTCTCTTGTGTCTCACTTTTTCAATCGGCATGTACCGCGATAACACCTCGACCTTCGTGGCCCAGACGACATTTGTGTTGGTTGTGTTCTTGCCTATTTTTGCGTTCATGCTATATTCGGCATACGTGCGCTATCGGTCCAATCGTTTGCGATTTGTCCGACTGCTGCAACATCTCGTTGACAAGCACTACGACGCCATGGATGTTGCGGAGCTCATGTCCGGAAGGGCTGGCAAGAGGGCGGTGCCGCTGAAACTGAACCGAGCTCGCTTGGAACAGACGTATCAGGCCTATGTCTCCCCAAGTTCATCTGATCAAAACCTGGTGGAGGGGTCACGTTCGTCTGCCCAATTCCTGGCTACCACTAGCGCGCAAGGGATGCGAAAGGATATTGTGCATTCCCAGTCTATGGGATTATCCAAGCGCGCTGATGGGGCCAGTTTACCTTCTTTAGCGCGGCAACGGGCGAGCGACGAGGTGGATGTTGATGAAAAGTACTCCGAGCGGAAAGCCCCGCATCCAAACAAAGTTTCTCCCGCTCCAGTGCGACCCGCTCCTCGGCCGACCCCGACATCGCTCTTCAGGCGCGCAGCGGTGCCGGGGCGACTGGAATCTCAGAATGCAGGGGAAGCCAGCTCCAGCTCGAGATCGAAGGAGTCCGTGTCTGACTCTGACGCTTCCGTGCCGAATCAGCAACCAAACGATCTATCTGAATCCGAATTTGAGTCATCCGCATCTGGTTCTGACGACGATCCTCGCCCCACGCTCACGAATCCAACTTCAGCCCCTGGTGGTTCAAAGAGCTTGTTCGCTACATCTCGTCTGACTCGCCGATGAACGCCACGTATGAGTTTGAACGAAGCCTGAGCGGGGCTGTTCAGAGGCTTCTTTTATGATTTTACATCAAGGTTTCGCGTTTCCCTTCCTTGTACCAGTGATCTTCAGTCACACAATTTTTCACCTCCCAGTGAGGTTTTGTTTCCGGTCATTCGTTGTTTTGATTCAATCATGTAAATTTTGCTTCTGTTGGGATTACTCAGTTCTCTTTGATACGATTTCAACTTACATCCAATAACACACGTTTTGTAACGACGCCATGTGCCCCATCACGACTCAGTGACGAACTTCCATTTCAAGTTAAGCAGTCTTGGAGGCCACTGTGCCACCAGATTCATACTGATCGGTTTCAAGTTTGCATGTATGCCACAGTTTGTTACGACGGCTCCTCGTTCTGTGTTCCACAGAGTTGCCATGCAACAGATCGGTGCTATCAGCAACTGCTTGCTTTGTAATTCGTATTTTATCTTCGTCATCAAGGTATGTGACTCGTTTTGATTGAGAGAAGCAGTAATGATTGTGATATCTTGCAAATGGCGAAGGAATTGGAAGATTCCAACGAAGCAAACGATGCCAGGCAGACTGTTCTAAACCAAATATCTCAACTGATGCAAACTCAACCGTTCACGTTTTTGCGCTGCCCAACTTGCACTGAGGTTCGTACAGTTCAGCCGATGGCGTTTTCTGATTGTTTCACGATTTCAAGTAGTCTGGACTCAACGCTGTGCATATTACAGATTTGCTCAGGAAAATCGTTTGACAAGTGGCTCAACTCGCTGGTACCTTGACTGTTACGCTAGCCGCTCTTTTGCTGTGTCGAATTTAGCAGCTGCAGTCTGTTAGCTCACACGACTTCTCCCGTTGACGATGGCCAGGAGTTTTGCACTCTCACACCGTGCGAGTACGTCAATGCAAAGGATCAACCTGGTATACCGTTGTTTATGTACAGCCATCACGATCAGGTTAGTGAGAATTGTTTGCTGTTTATCCAATCCGGCATAGTCACGTTGATGCTTCAATCAACGCACACATAGACGTGGCAGCTGATCCACGGACACGGACCCGCATCGCTGGACTTGATTCCAGGCAACCACGGGCTGCTGATGGAGCCAAGCTGCGTGGGTGATGATGTGTCGAGCCAGTATGATTTGTTCAACAGGTACCATTCTCCGGTTCTGATGAGCGGGAAAGCTGGTCCCAGTGATGATGTCTGCATACAGTCCTCTAACGAAGGCGGAGCACGAAGCTATTGTCGATACCGTACGGCACTTGGTTCAACGAGTATGTAACGACAATCAGGAGATGCAACGCCTGCTACAACCGTTGTTCCGGTACGCTTTATACTCTTTTCGCACCTCCCTCACACAACCGCCGCTCATGCAAACCTGTTCCAATGAACGTCTCTAGCGCTCACAAACCCCTATTCAAACATTGGAACGCTGTGCGTGGCAAGCTCCACGTTGGGAAGGTAAGACGGTCTGCGTGTTTCCACCGTAGCGTCTGGTATCGTTGGACCTTGCAACGTTAGCCGCTTCTTGTCTGCGGGCTGGTAAACTGTTTTGCCGTCTGATTTGCTCAGGTCGAGCGAAAAAATTCCGCTCCTGCTCATGATGAAGTAGATACCGGCGATGCTACACTTGAAGGAATGCAAGAGGCTGGCGTCAAGCTTGACCATCTTCATGATGCTCGTTCTAGTCGAGCCGCCGCTGCTTCGTCGGATCCGAATGCGAGCGTGCAATGCAGCCGTGAGGACGCCATCAAGCGAGACGATGAGGTGATAATTGATACATTCACGTAAATCAATAGCATGCCTCTCATGATGTAGTCCGTTCAAGAACGAACTTGAATTCTTGTTGAGATTTTTCAACATGTCATTGAAGTCATCAATCGCATCGGAAACCACCTTTGATCGCCCTCTCGTTACAAATTCACATTCCGCTGCTCGTCTGGACGACATGCAGCCTCATAGCTTTGAGCGAGAAAATTACACCACGTTTGAGCACATTCTGAAGAGCGCTGGGTCCAATGTCAGCAATGTAGAATGGGTACATTCGCTTCGCAGGCCGAATAATCTTCCCAGAAGCAGGTACGCGCGTGCCTATTCAGGTTGCAGCACACGAAGTTAACATATTTGTAAATTCTAACGTGCAAGCAGACCGTCGTCTGCACCTCGACCAAGCTCACCGCTCAATCAGCACAGTGCCTTGTTTCCCATCTCGGCACAGGCGAGTCAGCACGGTAGTCGACGCAGCAGTGTGGCTGTGGTTGGGGACTGGTTGGATGTTCGGGCGCAGACAGAGTCACCAATTCATCAAGGCAGCAGACGGGCAAGTGCGTGTCCATCCTCCGCAGGTAGTTTGCGAAATCATACAGGAGCTGCGTCTCGTAGGCCATCTGCTCCGGGCACTCCTCGCTTGACGGTCGACATCAGCCAAGCTGGCCTCCACGCTGATCAGAGTGACAGCTCGCAGCCACTCCAGCTTCGACCCCTGCCTGTCGCTCCATTTTCAGTGCAGTCAGCCACGGACTATGACTTTGGCGCCGCTCGCCGATTCTCCACCGCTAGTGCAGGGTCCCTGAATTCGCGAGCCTCACCAACCAGACCGCGGCAGCTTGGATTGCAAGTTCCCCCCAGTTATCTCGGGACTCCAGCAATGGGCTCACCACGGTCTCCTCGTAGCATCTTAATGAGTGGCACACAGCGCTCCCGTGCAGCCTCGGTGTCCTACAGCTGCAACACATCACCTCGAGCTAGAAAAGGGTCTGCATCCGGAGCCAGCGCGTCCGCCGCTGCCGCCCCTGCGGCTGAAGTGGTATGCCTGACCGGTTGCCATTGATGCGGTTCGTCGCAGTCTTAAATTGATATAATCTATGATTTGTTCCACCACCACATGTTCAGGTGATCCTCAAGCACCGATGTGATCAGCTGCAGCGGCAGGTGCAAGAGCTGTCTGCGCACGCCTCTCACCTAGCCGCTACGGTCGCGGTGCCTCACTTGTCGCCTCACTCCCTTCAGAGGGGAGGCAGTCATTACAACTCGCTCGCGATGCCCGGCAGAGAGTATCACCGCAGAAGTGGACTGTCTGATGGCGACTCTCACGTATCTAGCACTTATTTCGCGTCCAGTGCCAAGGCTGGATCATTGAGCCGCTACAGCAATGCGGGATCCAAGGGATCTCAGGACTCTACTTTGACCGTGCAGCTCAAGGGCGCACTCGCGCAGTTGACGGCCATTCGACATCACATGGACCGCGTGCAGGACAGCTAACATGTCATCTGTGCTAGCCTTGCGATCCGCAGCGCTATGTAGTGCCCTGAAGAAACAGCTTGCTTGTAAGAGCTCGGAGTTGTTCGACCTTCATTTATCGCGTTCTCTAAATAGAACAACAGCTGTAGCTACAGGCTTAATAGCTTAGCGAGTACCCGCTGGGGCTGGTACAGATGTAGCCGATGTCACCATAGGCACTGCAGTGCTGCTCGTGCTGGCTCCAGATCCAGCGACTGCAGTAGACGCGCTGTTCATCTCCTTGAGCATCTGTGCCAACAGGGCTGTCTTCAACACCCGAAGATAGAAGTTGGCGAACTTGCTACATTGATCTGCCCCCTGCATGGATCGCATGGTGTACATGGACCTCACAGCCGCGCGCAGCACATCCTTCGCTCTCTCGGGCTCCTCAGTCTTGGCCTCCTTCAGCTTATCCTTGACACTCGGCTCAATCACGCGGGGCAGGTCGTCCAGGAACTCGAGCAGCGAGGCAGACTGCCGGGTAGCGACAGACTGCAGGGTTTGGTAGGCCACGATCTGCACATCCTCTTGATCTAGCAGGCCATCCTCAAGTCGAGCTACTAGATCTTTCATGTGCAGTCTGGAAAATCAACAAGAGGACAACAATAGCACGCTAAGCGAGCCCTGGTACAGGCTACAACGGAGGAGACGACATGTTCGTTACCGTTGCGGGGCAACATCGACCAGAGTATGCAGGCACTGGAATGCCGCTTTGCGAAGCTGCAATGCATCGTCAACCTTCTGCGTGAATGGGCCGTAGTTGACGGTACGCTCCAATTTGAGCTGTGCATAGAACACCAATAAGTTTAACCAGCGATCTATACCATATACTGCTAGCCGAACACCGTACCTTGCAGGTGTCATACAGCACGGGCAGGATCAACTGATCCATGTCTCCAGCGGAGAAGAGCTCGATATCCGAGTGGAACTGGGAGCTGATCGTCAAGATAGCTTGGCGGCGCACACCCTACCACAGAGGAGCCACAGTGCCATACCGATGATCAACAGCGGCTCAGAGCAGCCTGACATCACGCTATCGTCTATATTGCAACAGCGCACTAGCAGGATAGCCTTACCAGGTCGGCATCCTTGAGCATAGGCAAGAAGCCGCTCACCAGCTCTCTGAGGCCCGCATCGTTGATGGCGCGGGAAGAGCTATGCACCAAGCGAAGCGATGAGATCACCACCGCTTTGGTGTGTGCGGATGGCGAAGACAACAGCGACCGCAGCACGGGGAACATCTTGGTGCTGTAGACAGAAAACGCAGAGGATCGAGCATCAGCGCAAGGCACGGAATGCCCCAAGCACCACAGAACACCAACACGTACGGATCTACGGCAGCCAGTCTACCCAAGCACTCAGCTACCATGCTCCGCACTGCCTCGTCCTCTCGATCTGCAAGCGGTATATCAAGCAGCAGGACATGATCGACTGTTCCCGCAATACCCGCTATACTCATTCGGCTGCACGTATCGTAGAAGGGCACAATTAACCCGCTCACCTAGATTGCCGGACAGCACCTTGGCGAAGTCATCGACAAACGGAGACAAACTGACGGTTTTGTCCCGTTCCGCACCGCACACCGCCAGCAAGTCCTTGGCGGCCAATAGCAGCAGATACTGCTGATCACTTG
>Ga0163151_10009605_pt1 | contig 10451 bp, 6 predicted proteins | sample OliLakLV19MP5IB2_FD_145596 | JGI IMG/M metagenome (GOLD analysis project Ga0163151, IMG submission 145596) | Freshwater microbial mat bacterial communities from Lake Vanda, McMurdo Dry Valleys, Antarctica - Oligotrophic Lake LV.19.MP5.IB-2 | ecosystem: Environmental > Aquatic > Freshwater > Lake... | reverse complement strand
GATCACGACGTTCCGGCAGAAATTCTTGGCGATGTGCTCAAGCTAGAAAATGAAATCGTCCGGCGTGGCAAGGCTCTCCTCGCCCTAATTGACGGAAAGAAATGAAACGCTGGCCGACAAAAACGCTAGGGGATGTTCTTGAGCTCAGCCGAGAGCGTATCGAACCGGTTGAACATCCTGATATGCTTTTCAACTACATTGGTTTGGAGAGCATTGAAGGCCACTCTGGCAACCTTGTACCGTATTCACCGACCCGCGGAGCGGAAATCAAAAGCACAAAGAACGTATTTCATCGCAATGAAATTCTTTACGGCAAGCTTCGCCCTTATCTGAACAAAGTTTACATCGCCGGTTACGACGGTATTTGCTCAACTGACATCTATGTTTTTCGACCGCGGGAACACCAAATTCATCCGTCGTTCGCCGCATACTATCTTCGCTCTCCATTCGTCTTGTCAGTAGTTTCAAATGCGATGGCCGGGGCAAATTTGCCGCGCATTGGTCAAAACGCTTTGCTTGCCATCCCCGTTCCCGTGCCGCCACTGGCGGAGCAAGAGCGGATTGTAGAGTTGTTGGACGAAGCGGATGAGTTGCGGAAGCTGCGCGCCCAAGCCGGCCGTCGAACAGCTGCACTCCTTCCCGGTATCTTTCACGAAATGTTTGGCGATCCGGTTGCCAATCCGAAGAACTGGCCAGTGAAGCCACTTGGAGAGCTTTGTGAACTTATTAACGGCGCTCCGTTCAAGCCAAGTGATTGGGACGGCTCTGGCCTGCCGATTGTCAGGATTCAAAATCTTAACGACTCGACCAAGCCATTCAATTTCTCCTCGAAACAATTGGCAGAAAAATTTCGAGTCCGCTCGGGTGACATACTTCTGTCGTGGTCTGGGACACCAGGCACGTCGTTTGGCTGCTTTCGATGGAAGGGGCCGGAAGGTTGGCTCAATCAACATATCTTCAACGTAAAATTGAAGGTGGGGTTTGATGGCGATTTTTTCATTCAATCGGTAAATGCAAGATTGAATGAACTAATTGCACGAGCGCACGGCGGAGTTGGACTTCAACATGTCACCAAAGGAACACTGAATGCGGTCGAGATGCTCATCCCTCCGCTGCCGCTGCAAAAAGCGTTCGCCGCCAGCGTGACCCAAATCCGTGAGCTGGAAGTTAACCAAGCGGCCAGTCGCCGCCGGTTGGATGAATTATTTCGTTCGATGCTCCACCGCGCCTTCAACGGCGAGCTATGAGATGGGTGAAGGCTTGACGGAGTAGCCCTATCGGGCAGACAATGACTTTTGTGTTTGTTGGTAAGGTAAGGGCTCTGGCCCGTCTGTCAATATGACTTTCACCCTTAGGGTGATAGTCGGATGTTGACACCGGAACTCTTCTCAAGAAGACGCTTCGCACCACGCCAGCGATGGCTGCAAACGTCACCAAGCGGCTTGGGACAGAGATGGAGCGGCTAGCGCAGGCTTATGGACCTTGATGAACTCCCAGCCGTTCTGTGCAAAGCAAGTGTCAGCCGTTGGCGGGCGATGACGGCGAGCGCCGAGCGCGCAGAAGCCTCGGAGCTGATGGGGAAGCTCCACGACGCGTTGAAAGCGGCTGGGTACGAAGGCCACGATCTGGAACGATTTTTGGTGCGGCTAATCTTTTGCCTCTTTGCCGACGATACAGGCATCTTTGAGCCGCGCGGAATATTCTACGATCTGATAGCTGAGCGCACTCGCGAAGATGGGAGTGATGTAGGGCCGTTGCTCAGCCAGCTTTTCGAGGTGCTCAACACGCCCGTTGAGAAGCGCCACAAGAATCTTGACGACGATTTGCGGAAATTTCCTTACGTTAATGGCGAGCTGTTCCAAGATCGGCTTGGCATCCCATCGTTTGACGCAAAGATGCGCAAACAGCTGTTGGAAGTTTGTGACTTCTCATGGGATGCGATCTCTCCTGCGATTTTTGGTTCGCTATTCCAGTCGGTTATGAATGCCAAGGAGCGCCGTGCCTCCGGTGCGCATTACACGACGGAAAAAAATATCCTAAAAGTGCTCCAGCCGCTATTCCTTGACGAACTACGCGCCGAATTCGCACGCCTGATGGCACGTAAAGATTCCGGGCGACGCAATGCTTTGGAAACATTCCACACCAAGCTAAGCGCGCTTAAGCTCTTTGATCCGGCATGTGGATGTGGAAACTTTCTTATTATCGCGTACCGGGAACTGCGCGACCTCGAAATCGAGCTACTGCGAGAGATCAATCCGCGCGGACAAAAGACGTTTCTAGATGTCGCGTTGCTTTCCCGAATTGACGTGAACCAATTTTACGGAATCGAAATAAACGAATTTCCAGCCCGGATCGCAGAGGTGGCGTTGTGGATGATGGATCACATCATGAACAACAAGCTGTCGCTGGAGTTTGGCGATCACTACGCGCGCATTCCGCTCACAGCATCGCCGCACATTCATCCCGGCGATGCGCTCGAAGTTGATTGGAACACCATTCTCCCTTCAGGGGAGTGCACCTATGTCTTGGGGAACCCGCCGTTCATCGGTGCAAAGTATCAATCAGAGGATCAGCGCAAGCAGGTCCGACTAATTGCAGGTCTTGGCGGCTCCGGTGGCACCCTTGACTATGTGACGGCGTGGTTTTTGAAAGCGAGTGAGTACATCGAGCATACATCGGCAAAAGTAGGCTTTGTTGCAACGAATTCAGTTACGCAAGGCGAACAGGTAGCGCAACTGTGGCCGCTACTATTCCGGCGGAACGTAGAGATAATTTTTGCACATCGAACATTTGCCTGGGGTTCGGATGCTCGGGGCAAGGCACATGTTCATGTGGTCATTCTCGGTTTCTGTCGTCGCGACCAAACACCCGCTAACAAGCGTCTATTCAGCTATGATGATATCAACGGCGATCCGGTAGAAAGCCAGCATAAGGCTCTGTCACCGTATCTCATTGACGCGAGCACGCTCGGGAACTCGCATCTCGTGGTGGTCGAGGCCTCAAGTCCGCTCGGCGGCGCACCGAAGATGATCATAGGTTCAAAGCCCATTGATGGTGGATACCTCATTTTGGATGAAGTCGAACGAGCGAACCTTTTGGTGAATGAACCCAATGTGGAAAAATTTATCCGGCCATTCGTCGGCGCTGTCGAATATTTACAGGGCGGGAAGCGATGGATTCTAGCATTACAGAATGCTTCTGCATCTGAGCTTCGTTCGATGCCTGCGGTCAGCGGCCTTCTGAAGGCAGTGAAAGAATATCGACAAGGTAAGCGTTCGGCTAAAAAGAAAACTGATGCTGAACCGAAAGCGCCTGGAATTTCCGCACGCGCACTTGCTGATACGCCGACCGCTTTCCATGTAACAGTTGTGCCGGAAAAGCCTTTTCTTTGTGTGCCGGAAGTAAGTTCAGAACGCCGGGCCTACGTTCCAATCGGGTGGCTCGAACCGCCCACAATTCCGAGTAATCTGGTTCGCATCGTGCCCAATGCCGATTTTTGGCATTTCGCCATTCTTACATCAAGAATGCACATGGCTTGGTTGCGCAACATTGGTGGCCGCCTCAAGAGTGATTACCGATACTCCATTGGTATCGTGTACAACCCCTTCCCGTGGCCGACATCCGTGGATGAAAGATTACGCGAACATATTCGTACGCTTGCGCACGCCATAATCGACGCGAGAAAGCAACATCCGAACGATACACTTGCTGACCTCTATGACCCTGACGTGATGCCCGTCGATCTTCGGAAAGCGCACGCAGCGCTCGATGAAGCGGTCGATAGACTATATCGGAAGGACAAGTTTCGGAGCGATCGCGAGCGGGTTGAGCACCTTTTCGGCTTATACGAAAAATTGATTTCGCCCCTTATTGCCGACTCTCGTTCGACCAAAAAGCCGCGCATAACCTACAAGGAGTTGATCGCATGAACGCCTCCTTGAAAGAGCTAAACTCCGTCACAGACACCATTCTCAATTATAATCCGAAGGCAAAGACGGTAGCCAAAGCGGCGGCAGGGCATCAGGAAAACTACGGCTCCTATGAAATTTACCACGGCGATTCCTTCTCCATGTTGGAGACTCGCGCTGAAAATTCTATTCATGCAATCGTGACCGACCCTCCTTACGGGGTGAAGGAATACACGGACGTTGAGAAAGCCAAACTGCGAAGCGGGAAAGGTGGCGTGTGGCGCATCCCGCCTTCGTTCGATGGCTTCCAGCGCAGTCCTCTGCCGCGATTCACGGTTTTGGACGACGAGGATATTGCCGCTCTGCGCGCGTTCTTTGTGAATTTTGCCAAGCACGCGCTGCGCGTTCTGGTTCCGGGCGGGCATGTCATGATTGCGACCAATCCGCTCCTGTCGCAATACGTTTACGTTCCGATGATGGAAGCTGGCTTTGAGAAGCGCGGCGAAATTATCCGGCTCGTCCAGACGATGCGCGGGGGCGACCGCCCCAAAAACGCGCACGAGGAATTTCATGACGTGTCGGTTATGCCGCGTTCGGCATGGGAGCCGTGGGGGCTTTTCCGCAAGCCGATAGAAGGGCGCGTGCAGGACAATCTGCGCAAATGGGGAACTGGCGGCCTGCGCCGCGTGTCCGGTCATGAGCCATTCCTTGACGTGATCCGGTCGGCCCCGGCCCGGAACGGGGAGCGCGAGATTATCAATCACCCGTCGCTCAAGCCACAAGCGTTCATGCGCCAGCTCGTCCGCGCGGCACTTCCATTGGGAAAAGGCGTCATTTTGGATCCTTTCATGGGGTCAGGATCGACCATCGCGGCGGCTTCCGCCATCGGTTATTCCAGTATTGGGATTGAAAAGGATTCGGCGTACTTTACGGCCGCTTCCAAGGCGATTCCGGCGCTGGCCCGGTATATCCCGAAGGATGCGTCCGGGGGGACGACGGGTGCCGCTTCCAAAGAACCTACAGCCAAGTCATCTCTATTATAGTGACAATCTCGATATCCTGCGCAGCAGCATCGCGGATGAGTCGGTCGATCTCGTCTACCTCGACCCTCCTTTCAATTCGCAGGCGACGTATAACGTTCTTTTTAGAGCTACAACAGGCGAGCAGTCGAAAGCGCAAATCGAAGCCTTTGAGGACACATGGCACTGGAATGAACACGCCGAGACCGCGTTTGATGAGGTGATGCATAGCGGGAACGGCGACGCTGCGGAAATGCTGCGGGCGATGCGTTCGTTCTTGAAAGAGAACGACATGATGGCCTATTTAACAATGATGGCTATTCGACTGATCGAGCTTCATCGCGTGTTGAAGCCGACTGGCTCGCTATACCTTCACTGCGATCCGACAGCGAGCCACTACCTGAAGATTTTGCTCGATGCCATCTTTGGTCCGCTCAATTTCCTCAACGAGGTGATTTGGAAGCGCACAAGCGCACACAGTAGCTCAAAGCGCTTCGGACCCGTCCATGACGTTATTTTGTTCTACGCTAAAACCAACGAACACGTTTGGAACCAAGTTTTCCAACCTTACGACCAAACCTATATCGATGCCTTCTACACTCACGTTGATTCCGATGGGCGTCGTTGGCGTCGTTCCGATCTAACAGGAGCGGGAACGCGACAAGGCGAAACCGGCAAGCCATGGCGTGGTCTCAATATGACCGCCAAGGGGAGACACTGGGCTTACCCGCCATCCGACTTAGAGAAGATGGACAAAGCAGGAAAGATACACTGGCCTGAAAAGGCCGACGGTATACCGATGCTAAAGAGATATCTGGATGATCAAGCTGGAATGCCGTCGCAAGACGTTATCGTTGACGTTCCACCGATGCACAACCTAGCGGCAGAGCGCCTAGGATATCCAACACAGAAGCCGCTAGCGTTACTTGAGCGTTTGATCGAAGGCGCGAGCAATTCAAATGCCGTCGTCCTCGATCCTTTCTGCGGTTGTGGCACAACTATCCATGCCGCGGAGAAGCTAGGTCGTCAGTGGATCGGGATTGATATTACACATCTCGCAATTTCTTTAATCGAGAAGAGGCTTCGCGATGCTTTTCCAAAGATCAAATTTGAAGTTCACGGCACCCCGAAAGATGTTGGCGGCGCGCGCGCGTTAGCCGAACAAGACAAGTATCAATTCCAATGGTGGGCGGTGTCTCTAATCAACGCCGTGCCCTATGGAGGCAAGAAGAAAGGCGCAGACAGCGGCATCGATGGCTTTGTTTACTTCAAGCCGGACGGCAAGACGACAGAGAAAGCTATCGTGTCAGTCAAGGGCGGCGAAAATGTCAGCGTCGCCATGATCCGCGACATGGGGCATGTCGTGGACCGCGAAAAGGCCAAGGTCGGAATTTTCATCACGCTTGCCGACGCGACCGGCCCGATGAAAACAGAAGCGGTTAAGGCGGGCTTCTATGAAACTCCACATCACGGCAAGGTGCCAAAGTTGCAGATACTCACTATTGCCGATCTGTTTGCCGGGAAGAAACCCCAAATTCCCTTCGTTGACGCAAGCAGCTTCAAAGCAGCCCCTCGGGAAAAAACATCGAAACAAGACAAGCTTTTTTAGACTGTCATTTCGCTTTTTTAGAAACGCGTTTTTTAACGACCTTTGCCTTACCCACCTTCATCTCTGAATGAGGCTTTGGCGGCATAGCGAGCATACGCTTTTTTGGCATAGCGCGGCCGTAGGTCTCGCGCTTGTGCTTCGCTTCAGCGGCTTGTCCAGCATTACCCGTCGCCATTGCAGCATCTAGACCGATCAACTCATCCTTACCCGCGAACTTGGGGCGACCAACCAGCAGGAGGGGCCGGTCGTTCAGTCGCGCGGCAGCAACCCGTTCCTCAGCCATCTCAGCATAGCCGGGGGATATATCTATGCCAATGTACCGGCGACCCATCCGCTTGGCGACGGCGCAAGCAGTCCCTGTCCCACAGAAGGGGTCTAAGACCAGCTCGCCGGGGAAGCCCTCGGCAGCCCCAAAAGTGTACATCCGCATAAGGCGGTTGGGCAGTTTTTCCGGGAACGGCGCCGGATGGTCTCCCTCGCGCTTTACGTCCTCGGGGTACATGAACCAAATCTGTTGGGCCAAATCGACCCACTCTTCCTGTGCGAGCCTGTTAGCCTCTTTCACCGGAGTGTCAAACTTAGGAGGCTTACCCGGCTTCACGTACACGTTGATGAACTCGATGGTGTTATTTTCCAGGATATTGCCGGGAAATGGGTAACTGCCGAACATCAGCTTCGAGGTTTGCTTCTGCCAGACGAAGAGGCTGTACCGGAGCATGTCCGTATCGCGAAGGATAAGGCTCTCAAAGTCAAAAGCGATGTTCTTGAGATGCCGCGTATGTTGCTCAATCACAGCCTTGGGGATCGGCATTATGGGTGTGTTGATGCAGAGCTTGCCGTTCGGTCTGAGAACGCGAGAGCATTGCGTCCACACGGTCATCATGTCCGCAAGATAAGCATCGTAGGATGCCCAAGGATTCTTCGGACCTTCGTATTCGACCGCAGTCCAATACGGCGGCGACGTGACAATAAGGTCGATGCACCCGTCGGAGAATTGCGACAGGACTTGCGCCGCATGTCCGACGATAATGCGGCCGACGGCACTTTCAACTGCGGACGCGGGGTCCGGCTCAACAGGTTTCGTTTTGGCTACCACGGCGCGCGCTCTCCTACCTCGTACCTTGCTTAACACGCGGGCCTGTGGACGGACGCGGCTCCTTTTTTTTCTGTCCACAGCGCTGCGCATACCAGTCTCCGTTGACGAACTGTATCCGCTCGTTCGATGCTTGTACTTGTTCGGGGTCGATCTCAAAGCCGATATACGAACACCCGAGCTTGATCGCAGCAATGCCTGTCGTACCAGAACCAGAGAACGGGTCGAGCACTACCACGTCCTCGCCGACCTTGCCGTACGCATCGATGCAGCGACGGGGAAGTTCTTCAGGGAAGCGAGAGAAGTGCGCAAGCCCGTCTATTTTCTCGTTGCTGAATTCCCACACTGTGCCGACGGGAGGTGCTACCCGGAACGCGTGATCCTCATTCTTCGCAAGAACGTAGATGGATTCGTGTTGCCGATGCGGGCGGCGGCAGCGACCCTCCGGCATCGGGTTGCGCTTTCTCCAAATGACCTCGCCTCGCGAAATGTAACCAGCGTCACAAAGTGCGATGACGAGCCGGTACGGAAGTGCGAGAAGGTTGCCGTATCGAAGCCACCCAGCGCTCTTGTCGATGAACGCCTTTCGCTTCATGCGCGGCTTCGTGTACGCCGAATTCTCAGGCTTAAGACCGTTTTTGTCGGGGCCGAGCGAGCTGTATGCTCGGTCGTCCAACCGCCAATTGACCGGTGTGTTGTATGCGTCCCCGAGGTTTATAAAGATGACGCCGTCAGACTTCAATTTCGGAAGAAACGAGATGAAGAAGTTTGTCAGAGAGCGCACGTAGTCTCTCGGATCATCCTCGACACCTGTACCGCAAGAGGTGCGCTGCCCCCAATACGGCGGACTGGTGACGAGCACATCCACACTCTCGTTGGGTAGCTGGTGGACGAGCTCGTGGCAGTCGCCAGCCGTGACTGCATTGCGGGGGAAAAAGCCAATTTTTTGCACTTTTTCGCTTTCTACGTTGGTACTCATAGTCCTCTTATTGCAGACAAAGCTCTCAGTCAAAATGGAATGATTCGAGCAGAACGGACCAGTGGTCGCAGAATTCTTTCCTCCGCTCATATCAGCGAAGCATCTCCTTCACGGGATAGGAAACGTCGCTTGGTGGGTAGAACTGCTCATCTTCTCTCTGTACTCAGAGCCTGCCAAACTTATGGGAATTATATAGATGACTCCCTCAGCGAGATAACGAGCGTTTGATCTGGTCACAAAATTGGTCCCTTGAAGGGGCTTCTTTGGGGAATTATATAGATGAATCCCTTAGCGCAGAAACCGCATGATCCGCGCGGCTAGTCGCCCGGCGGTAGTGGGCTCTTTTGAATGTGGCGATCAAAGCAGCCGATCTTGCCCTGGCTTTTCGCGTTCTGCTTTTTTGAAGCCTTCGGTAAAGCCAAATGGTACCTGCGGACGACGGCCGTCCAGGATTTGCGCCGCAGTCAAGATTTGAAGGCGCGGCACTTTCATCCCACCAGTCTCGTACAGGCCCGCCGCTGCGGCTTCTTTCTCCATCTCGCGAGTAGGATCGTTTAGAGACAGAAACAGGCCCATGGCGGCCTTCTCGCGTTCCATGGTGCCCTTTAGATCGCGCACGTCACCTGATTTTATGCCGCCGCCCTTGACCGATATGATCCCGAATTGCGGTTTCTTGTCCGCATCCCGGAAGTGCAGATAGCCGTCAATGCCGCGATCCATACCTTTCTTACCGCCCTTGTACGGCTGCGCTCCAATCCTGGCGGTAATCCACATCTGAAACTGATATTTGTCACGATCAGCCAAGTCGCGCGCGCCCGCGTAGTCCGTCGGCACGCCCTTGACATCAAAGGACAGCGCCGGAAAGGCTTCTTTCATGCGGCGCTCTATTAGAGCTATCGCAAGGTGCGTAACATCAATGCCAATCCAGCGTCTACCGAGTTTTTGCGCCGCGTGGATTGTGGTCCCGCAGCCGCAAAATGGATCTAGAACCACGTCACCTTCATTCGAAGAAGCCGAAATGACACGCTCCAATAACGCAAGCGGTTTCTGGGTCGGATAACCGAGGCGCTCCTGATCGTGAGAAGATAGCATGTCGATATCATCCCACAAACTTTGAACCGGCTTGCCTTTTAGCTCATCGAAAAATCGTCGCCGTTGAATACGACCCGTTTTACTTTTGGGAAAGTGTAGCCTTCCTTCTTGCTCCCACAACTTCATTTTTTCTAGTGAAATAGCCCATCCGTTCGGCGGATGTTTATATCCCTTGTAATCATACATAAGGTTTGGACGCGGTGCCGGATTAGCCAAATCGGCGATTCTGTACCTTCTTCCTTGTTCGTCTACGTGTTTGAACGTGCGCTCAACGTAATTCATGTAGTCAGGATCAGCGAAACTGTACTGCGGATGAAATTCAGCCTCATCGCTCTTAACGTAGAAAAGCAACGTGTCTGTAACCGCTCCGAATTTTCGAGACTCATGAACTGTACTAAAGCTCCCGTAGCGCCGCTTCCAAACAATTTCGTTTCGAAAATTGGTAGGACCGAAAATACTATCAAGAAGAATCTTTAGGTAGTGGCTGGCAGTGGGGTCGCAATGCAGGTAAAGCGACCCTGTTGGCTTCATTACGCGACGTAGTTCGATTAGCCGAACGGTCATCATAGCGAGATATGCCATCATGTCATTCTCGCCGAGAGCAGAGCACATTGCCTTAAGCATTATCGAGGCATCAGAATGCGGTCCGGTTACAACTTCGTCGAACGCTCGTGCGGCCGACTCATTCCAGTGCCATGTGTCCTCAAAGGCTTCGATTTGCGCTTTCGACTGCTCGCCTGTTGTAGCTCTA
>Ga0163151_10009604_pt1 | contig 10451 bp, 6 predicted proteins | sample OliLakLV19MP5IB2_FD_145596 | JGI IMG/M metagenome (GOLD analysis project Ga0163151, IMG submission 145596) | Freshwater microbial mat bacterial communities from Lake Vanda, McMurdo Dry Valleys, Antarctica - Oligotrophic Lake LV.19.MP5.IB-2 | ecosystem: Environmental > Aquatic > Freshwater > Lake... | reverse complement strand
CACGCCGCTGCGACCCGGCGAACTTCGACGTCCTCGGCCCGCAGGTCGAATTCGTCGACGCGCGCGAACTCATCTGGGGCACGCTGATCGAAGTGCCGAGCGCCAACCGCCCCACCTATCGCCCCACCTATCGCGCCAACGTCGACGCCGTTCAAGCGGCGCTCAAACCGGGCGAATTCAACGACCTGCTGGTGACCTGCCAGGGACGACACGTCACCGTCCGGCTCAACGGCACGCTGGTCAACGACGTGGACTACCCGGACATGTCCGAGACGGGGATCATCGCCCTGCAACTTCACAAGGCGAAGCCGATGGAGGTGCAGTTCCAGGAGATCTCGTTGCGCCAACTGAAGACCGTCTCGCCTCCCGCCGACGCGAAAACCTTCCAAGGACATGCCTACAAGTTTTACCCCGAGCAGTTGTCGTGGAAGGCGGCCAAAGCGCGCTGCGAGGGCTTGGGCGGACATCTGGTGATCGTCGAGTCCGAAGCCGAGAACGGCTTTGTCGCCGGATTAGTCGCCGATGCCAACCGGGATGACTGCTGGATCGGCGCCACCGACGAAGCCTCGGAAGGACAGTGGCGCTGGGTCGATGGCCGGCCGCTGACTTGGACCAATTGGTTCACAAGGCAGAACCAGCCCAATAATAAGCCGCCAGGCGAAGACTATGCCCTCATGTCCAATAAACGTCTCGCCGTCGACGGATTGATCGGCTGGGAGTGGTCCGATCAGCCCAACCAGGCATTGCCGGCGCACAAGCCGGGCTATCTCTGCGAATGGGATGCCACCCCGAACAGCCAAGCCACCGCATTGGGAGCTGATTTGGACGACCTCGCGCGCTGGCAAGGCAAATGGCGCTGTATCGCGGAGAACACTCAAGGTCATAACGCCACCCTCGAAGAGGTGGCGGAGCGCAATCACACCATGCTCATTGAAGGGACTCGGCGATCCGTCGAGCGGATGATCAATGGAAAAATTCAGCCCTACAGTGGCAGGTTCCGCATCAATCCGGCAGCCGTGCCCCAGGAATTCGATTTCGACTTTGACGACCTCAAGGTGGCGGGAGGACAACGCGGGTTGTACGAGTTCGATGGCTCGGGGCTGAGACTCATCTATCGGGGCAGCAACACCGAAAAGCCCGCGCGTGCCAACTGGAGTGACAAAGGACAGTCCAACGTCTCGTGGTTTGAATTTGAACGCGTGGATGACGGCTGGACCGACCTCTTCAACGGCAAAGACCTCACGGGCTGGCAGGGTCGGCAGGATCTTTGGACGCTGCGCGACGGCGTCCTCACCGGCCAAGCCGGCTCCAGCGACACAAACTCGTTCCTCTTCAGCCCTAGGCCGTACGCCGATTTCGAGTTGCAGTTTCAGGTGCGGATCGGCGCCAACGATAACTCCGGCGTGCAGATCCGCAGCGAAATCCTGGACCGTAACCAATGGACGGCCCGCGGTCAGCAGTGCGACATCGGCAATCGCCCGGGAGATTTTTGGGGTGGCATCTATGGTGAAAACTTGCCGGGGGGGTGGTTGCTCAAACCCGGTAGCGCGCCAGCCGTCAAGTCCGGCGATTGGAACGACTATTCCCTCCGTTGCGTCGGCCGGCGCGTCACGATCCAGGTGAACGGCGCGACCACCGTGGACGGCGACGTGGCGGAGATGAAGGACGCAGGACTGCTGGCGTTTCAGATTCATCGGGAGAATCAGCGTCCCGTCGAGTTTCGCAGCATCCGCATCCGCCTGGCGAACCTGGCCGCAACGAACAGCCTCGATCCCGACCGCAAAGCGGCCGAATGGGTACTCGGAATCGGTGGCCGGGTCCGCGTCGCCGCCGGCGAGTCGGTCTCCCCGTGGATTCTGCCGGGCGGGTCATTGCCGGATTCGGCGTTCCAGTTGCACTCAGTCTTCACGGCCGACGACGGCAAGCCCTGGAAGGAATCCGAGTTGAGGGTACTGTCGGGGCTCGCCGGCCTGCGGGCGATCAACTTCGAACAGCCGATTTCGCACACCGATGCCACGATGGAGATCGTCGAGACGCTGACCGGCCTCGAATCGCTGCGGTTTGAAGACTCCAACGAGATGACCGACGCCGGCCTGCGACGGCTGGCGGCGCTGACCAACCTGCGCGCCCTCGGCCTCGTCTCGTCGCGCATGACGGATGCGACCCTCGAAGTCCTGGCCAGGCTGCCGCAACTCGATGACTTGAGCCTGGGGATCACCGGCTACGGCAGCGATCCCGGCAAGGCGGCGCCGCTCGTCACGGCCGACGGGCTGGCCCATCTGAAGAAAGCCGACAAACTGTCCAGCCTGAATCTCTACGGCGTGCCGGTCGATGACGCCGGATTGCAGCGGATAGGCGAGTGCCGGCAAGTGCGCAGCCTGAAGCTGGGGGGCAGCAGCGTCAGCGATGCCGGACTGCAACATCTGGCGGGCATGACTCAACTCACCACGCTCCGCTTGCGGCTTACGGCCGTCACCGATGCGGGCCTGGTTCATCTCCAGGGTCTGCAGAATCTCGAGACGCTCGATCTGGAAGGCTCGCCCGTCACTGGTCGCGGCACCGAGCACCTGCGCGGTCTCGAAAAACTCCGGGGATTGTGCCTGTCGGCTTCACCGGTCGACGACGCCGGGTTGGAGCAGATCAAATCGCTGACGCAGTTGACGCTGCTCGATGTGCGGGGGTCGAAGGTCACTGACGCGGGCGTGCCGCATCTGGTCGGACTGGCCGAGCGGCTGGAGGTGCTCCATCTGATCGGCACGGCGATCACCGACGCCTCGGTGCCGCATCTGGCCAAGTTGAGCAACCTCAAGAGTCTGAATTTGGACGGCAGCCAAATCACACCCGCAGGTCTGGGGCGGTTGCGGAAAGCGCTGCCGCAGTGCAACATTTCGCCCGCACCGTCCAATCCCCAATAATGCGGCTCCGGGAACTCACCAGCCCCGCTGTCGTCAAGCGGCTCGCCGCGCGGCGTTCGACTCGCAAAGCCTGAATCGTCACCGGCAAACCGTCCACGGCAGTGGCGCACCCGCCGGTGGCAACTTTACCAACTGCACCTGCTGCACGGCGTCGTTCTTCGAGACGTCGGCGAGCGCTTCCGGCGTCGGTTCGTTGTCGAGGTTCAGGATCGCGATGGAGTCGCCGCCCGGTTCGTTCTTCAGCCGGCCGAGCGCCATGTGGGCGATGTTCACCTGGTGCTTGCCGAAGACGGTGCCGATGTAGCCGATGACGCCCGGCTTGTCGACGTGGCGGTACAACAGCAAGAGACCGTCGAGGTAGGCGTCGAGCTGGAACTGGTCCAGCCGCACCAGCCGCAGGAACTGCTTGCCGAAGATCGTACCCGCGGCGGTGATCTCGCCGCCGTGATCGGTGGTGACGGTGGCCGAGACCAGCGTCGAGAAGTCGCCGACTTCCGTCGAGGACGACTCGGTGATCTCGATGCCGCGCTCGTGGGCCAGCATCTCGGCATTCACGACGTTCACGTTTTCGGACAACGCCCCGGACATCAGCCCGGCGGCGAACGCCGAGGAAATCAGCTTCGTCTTCTTCGACGCCGCCTCGCCGCGGTACATCAGCTTCGCGCTGCGGACGCCCCCCTTGTTGAGCTGCGACATCAGCAGGCCCAGCCGCAGGCCCAGGTCGAGATACGCCTGCATGTCGGCCATCTCGGCGGACGAAATCGGGGCCATGTTCACCGCGTGCCGGACTTCGTTCCGCGTCAGGAAACCGGACAGAATCTCGGCGGCCTCCACGGCGACGAGTTCCTGGGCTTCATCCGTCGAAGCGCCGAGGTGCGGCGTGACCAGCACCTGCGGGAGGTTCACCAATCGGTGATCCTTCGGCGGCGGCTCCTCTTTGAAGACGTCCAGCGCGGCTCCGGCGACGTGGCCCGATTCAATCGCGTCGGCGAGGGCGTTTTCATCGACGATGCCGCCGCGCGCGCAGTTGATGATCCGCACGCCGGGCTTCATCGTCGCAATGCGGGCCGCATTGATGAGCCCTTCCGTCTCCGGCGTCATCGGCGTGTGGACGGTGAGGAAGTCGCACTTGGGAAGAATCTCGTCGAGATCGCGGTAGAGTTCGATTCCCTCCTGAGCCGCGCGCTCGGCGGTCAGGAATGGATCGTACCCCAGCACCTTCATTTCCAGCCCGATCGCGCGGCGGGCGACCGACAGGCCGATGCGGCCGAGGCCGATCACGGCGAGCGTCTTCCCGGCGAGCTGCGTGCCGGTGAAGCTCTTGCGGTCCCACTTTCCCCCCTTGAGCGCGGCACACGCCGGAGCGATGTTGCGGGAGAGGGCCATCATCATGGCCAGTGAATGCTCCGCGGTGCTGGTGGTGTTCCCCGCCGGGGTGTTCATCACCACAATGCCTTCGCGCGTGGCGGCCGGCAGGTCGATGTTGTCGACCCCCACGCCGGCCCGCACGATCGCCTTGACCCGCCGCTGATCCTTGAGAATCTCCGGCGTGAACTTGTACCCGCTGCGGACGACGGCACCGTCGGCCTGCGACAGCGCCTCGCGCAGTTGCCCGGCGGTCATTTTCTGCCCGCCGCGGTCATCGACCTCGATGCCGGGGGTCTCCAGGAGAATCTTCAGGCCCGCTTTGGACAGGGCGTCGGTCACCAGCACGCGATACATCAACTTGCTCTCAACAGATTCGGGGAACGGAGGTTACGGCGATCCGGCCGGGTGGCGCAATCCCGGCGGAACTCGGCCGAATCGTGTAGCATACGGTGCCGTGATGGTGCGCCAAGTCTCTGGGGGAAGGCATCAACAGCGGTCCACGCATTGGTTCGACGGCTACAATGCTCGCGGGAGCGATGATGTCATGACCATCTCTTCGCGAACGCCGGAGGGAGAACCATTGCGATGCCCGGTGTGCGGCGGCTCGGCCGCAGTGAACGTGTCCGATCCAGCGGGGGATTCCGTCTGCCCGGCCTGCGGTTATCTGCTGTGGCAATTCCGCGATGCTGTCGGACCCATCAGCGGCATTCCCCTCGATGAGATCACCTTGAGTTCCTTGCTGCGGGAAGATCTCGGCGTTGATTCGCTCGCTGTGGTCGAACTGGTGATGGAACTTGAAGACAAAGGCATCGTCATCGCCGACGAGGACTACATGCAGTTCCGAACTGTGCGTGATGTGATCGAGTATCTCCGACGTCACCCGCCCGAGGGACACAACTGAAGGAACCATCCATGTCCTGCCCCGTTCCCCCCATCACTGAAGAACAACGGTCGGCACTCAAGCCGTGGGCCATCGGGGTCTTCGTCTCCCAAGCACTGGTGGTGGCGTCTTGGGCACTTCTGGCGGTCTACTCCCGTGTCATCGACTTTCGTGTGTTCTGCATCTGGTTTTCGTTGCCCTGGCTGGCGGCCCGTGGCTATGAAGACCTTTGTGAAAGACGGATGGTTCAGATCATCGGCGAGTCATGGTCGCCGCCAACGGGACGAGTGCGTTTGCATCGGAGGTTGTCTTTTCGTCGAGTCATGACCGCGGTGATGCTGACGATCCTTGTCGTCTCGGTCGTCACTTTTTTCCTGTGAGTGAACTAATCTGTTACAATTCTCGGTAGAGAATTGCGGCCATTCATTCCAGGAACTTCATGCGCATCCTCCTCGCAAACCCCCGCGGCTTTTGTGCCGGGGTGAATATGGCGATCGACTGTCTCGACGAAGCCATCCGGCTCGTCGGGCCGGATCTGTACGTCTATCACGAGATCGTCCACAACAAATACGTCGTGGAGCGGTTCACGCAGCAGGGGGTGACGTTCGTCGACACCATCGCCGAGGTGCCCGCAGGGGCGATGCTGCTATACAGCGCGCACGGCGTGTCGCCGGAGATCCGTGCCCAGGCCCGCGAGCGCGGCCTGCGGACGATTGACGCCACCTGCCCGCTGGTCACCAAAGTGCATCTGGAGGCGATCAAATACGCCGACGCCGGGTATCACATAGTGCTGATCGGCCACGAGGGGCACGACGAAGTCATCGGCACGATGGGGGAGGCCCCGGCGAGCATCACTCTCGTGGAGACGCCGGACGAAGTCGCCGCGCTCGAGTTCCTCGCCGATGCGAAGCTGGCGTATCTCACGCAGACGACGCTCAGCGTCGAAGAGGCCGGGCGCGTGATCGCCGCGCTGAAGGGGAAGTATCCGCAGATCGAAAGCCCGCCGAAGGAGGACATCTGCTACGCGACCACGAACCGGCAGGAGGCGGTGTCGATTCTCGCCGCCCGGGCCGACGTGGTGCTGGTCCTTGGCAGCCAGAACAGCTCCAACAGCCGCCGGCTGATGGAAATGGGCCGCACGGAGAGCCGCCGCGCGTACCTCATCGACGGCGTTCACGAACTGCAGCGCGACTGGTTCGACGGCGTCGGCACGGTGCTGATCACTGCCGGGGCGAGCGCGCCGGAAGTCGTCGTGCAGGACGTCATCCAATACCTCAAAGACAACTTCGCGGCCGAGTTGGAAGAGGTCACGACCCGCGAAGAACACGTCTCGTTCCCGCTGCCGAAGGAACTGCGGCTGCTGCAACGAGCGACGGTGGCGAGATGAGCCAGGGTCGCTATGCCGGCGACTCTGCAAAGGCCAAATGCCGGAGCGCGGTTGCCAGCGCTGCGACCGCCTGCTCCTCGTTGTCGATCTGTGGGATTCGCCACGCCACATGGCCGTCCGGACGGACGAGCACGGCCCCGGTCGCCTCGACTTCGGAGCGTTGCCGCCAAACGCCGTCGCAGTCGGTCACGTCGGCCTGGCCACGTCCGCCGATGGACAGGCAGCTCACGGGCAATCCCTTGTGGCTCGCCAGCCGTCCGACCGCTGCCTCCCACGCCGGTTGGCCTTCGGCATGGATCAGCAGGAGGTAGCCTTCCGGTGGCAGGAAATCATAAATCGCGACGCGGGTACCGTCGCCTTGCATCACCCAAAAATGCGGCAAGCGGGCGCCCGGCCACGTGGTCGGTCGATAGTTGAGAATGGGATCGTTGGCTTGGGGCAGCGGCGAATTCTCCGGAATCACCGCTCCGCTGCGGTAGACCGCGCCCAAATCGCCTCCGACGCGGTAATGCTCCGATCCGGTGGGAAGGTGGGCTGCGAACTTGGCTCGCAGGTCGTCGCCGCGCGGACCGGCATCGTCCAGTCGGCGAAATCTTCGCAGCCCGAATTGCACAGCTCGCTTGACGGCCGCGGCTTGCCATGCTGTCGGCAGAAGACGAAATAACCACGAATTCTGGATGGTGACGAGCCATTCGCGGCCTTTGAGATTCGCGCCGGCCAACCGCTGCAGCGACTGCGTGCGCTCCAGGTTCCTGACGCTGATGTCGATGTTGCGCTGCGCGACGGGGCGGCGTTCGAGTTCGTAGGTGACCAGCAGCGCCGCTGCCGCCGTGCCATGGCAGACGGCCGCGAGCTTCCAGGCCAGATTGTGGGCGTCCTGCACGCCCGTGTTGAGACCCAGCCCGCCGGTGGGGGGCATCGCGTGCGCCGCATCGCCGGCGAGCAGCACGCGGCCCTGCTGAAACGTCTCCGCCATGCGCGCCGACATCACCCACGGCGAGGCGTCGCACAACCGCAAGTCGGGGAGGTCGCGCGTCCCCAGCGCATGCGCGATCAAGTCGAGGCACATCGGTTCGGTGAAGTCCTCGGCGCGCTGTTGCGGGGGAAAATAGGGCACGTTCAGCACCCATTCCGTCGGCATCCAGTAGGAGATGAGGACGCCGGTGACGTCGGGATTCATCAGCCAGTAGAGCGCGCTTTCGCGACCGCGGATGAGACCACTGAGGTCCGCCGTGAAGTGCAGTCCCAGCATGTGATGGAACACCGGCCCCGTCGCCGCAATGCCGAGCGCACGACGGGTGGGACTCGAAGCGCCATCGCAGGCCACCAGCCATGCACTCTCGATTTGCTCTCGATCGCCCGTGTTTTCGCGGTGAATCGTCACGGCGACTTGTTGGCTGTCCTGCTCGACCGCTTCGCAAAGGCAGCCCGGACGAAAGTCGATCAGCGGCGTTTCGCGCACGCGCTGCCACAGCAACCGTTCGAGTCGGTTCTGCGGATACAACACGGCCCGGGTGGGACTGAGCGCGAGGATCTCGTCGTAATCCGGCGGCGCCGCCGGTTGCCGGCCCAGTTGCCGACCGGCGATGGTGACCACCCAACTGATATGCCCCACCTCGGACTGCGGCTGACAGGTGGCCTCGACGTCCTGTGCGACGCCGATTTCACGGAACACCTCCATCGTCCGCGTATTGAGAATGTGGGCCGCCGGATGCCGTTTCGGCTCCGCGTTGTGCTCGACGAGCACCGAGGGCACGCCGCGCCGCGCCAGCAGCAGGCTCAGCGTCAAACCGGTCGGCCCGGCGCCGACGACGACCACGGGGTGCATGGGCGCATTGCTCGCAAGTTGACGGTGGGCGATGGCCTCTCGTAACCCTGCGCGGGGGTTCGGGTCAAGCGAGGCGGAGGCTCACCAGCGCGTTCTCGGGTAGTGTACTAATCTGCTCGTAGTTCCGCCTTCAGGCGGCTCGGACCGCCTGAAGGCGGAACTACCAACATGGTGCCACGTCCCCTAGAGTCGAACTATGGACACGACCCGTTCTCGGACTCGTCCAACAAGTGCGATGTCGTACGCACCACTGGCCGCTTCAGAACGAGGCGACCCAGCGGACGCCCAACAGGTGGAATGTGCCGAAGTCGGCCGATTTCCAGATCTCGTGATTCACCATCAGCGAGGTCGGTCCGGGCAGCGCGACGGTCAGGCCGTAGGTGTAGCGCTGAATCGACGAATCGGGAAAGATGATGTAGCGGTGCTGGTCGAGCGTGTCGTACCGCGCGAGCAGGCCGATCCGCGGCTCCTTGACGATCCGCACTTCACCCTCAGCCACAACGCCCTTGAAATACTCGGGGTCGTTGCGCAGCTTGAAGTCGGATTGTCGCGCCGCATACTCGAAATAGAGGCGGAGGAGATCCTCATGACGGTAAATCAGGTCGGTGCCGTAACAATGATAGTACAAACGGTCGTCGGCGCCGTCGTCCTGCATTTGGCCGGCCATCCACGATGTTCCGAACTTGATCGACGAGTTCCCGACCGTCAACCGCGCCCCTCCGGCCGGCGAACGGTTGTTGTCGTAATACGCCCGACCGTCCCCCGGCGACCACGACAAATCGCCCTGAAACCCGTTCACCGCATACAGGCTCAGTCCGGCCGCAAAGTCGCCCGCCAGCGGTGCCCCCAGGTCCAGATTCACCCCTTCATCGGAATAGGGCGCGGCAACCACCGGCAGATACCGAACGCCGATGACCGGACTATAGCGACGACCCATGTCGAAAATCAGCGGGTTGTCCACCGTGCGGTAGACGCCGGGGTGGCTCATCGCCTGAAACGCGCCGAAGGGGACGACGAACCGCCCGGCTTTGACTTTGGCATTCCATTCGCCGGCCGGACAGTCGCCGCAGGGGTCCGTCGTGCAGTCGGCGCTACGCCCCGCTTTGCGATCACTGTCGACGAGCTTCAGCAAATCGAGCGTCGCGGAGCCGTCGACCAGTTCGACGGAATACCCCTTGCTGAGATTGAAATCCGAGTGGCAACTCGTGCAGGCCATCACCGTGGCGCTGACCGGCCCGTCGGGCTGCCAGTCGGCGCCGATCCAGACGTCGGCGAAGAAACCCGGGCTCAAGACGTCGTGCTGATCGGCGCCGCGCCACATCGTCGAAATGGTGGCGTTTGTGCTGAAGGACGACCCTTCCATGAGCGCTTGCGCCGATTCCACGACGCCACCGCCCCCGTCGCCGGCCGAGGCCACCGAGGCGAGATACGTCGCGATGGGAGTGACCGCACTGCTGGGAATGCCCGCGTCGGCCTTGGCCGCCATGCGCTTCGTCGTCGATAGCCAGCCGCTGAACGATTTGCGTTTGTTGAGCGACCGTTCGGCGTCGTGACAATCGACGCAATACGACTCGAAGGCGGCCTGCCCCTGAGCCACCAGGGCTGGATCAAGCGTGGTGGCGGTCTTGTCGGCGGGAGGCGTCAACGGGCTGGGCGCAGGGGGCAGGCCTTCCTGCAGGTAGCGCACCAACTCCTCCCGAGTGGCGGCATCGAGGCCCTGCAAACGCTGCACGATGTCCTGTGCGGCTTCGCCGTCCGCGGCTTCCGACACCGGGCTTTCCGCGGCTGCGGGGGGCGGCGCGACGTCGGCGCGAACCGACGCAACGATCAGACCCGCCAGCAGATAGGCCGTCGAAATCCACCAGATGCGGTGCGGCATCGAAATGCCCTTACGGCAACGGAATATCCGCGGAGTTTTCCGGTGGTATCGACATTGTCGATGACGTCGCTAAAACCAATTCTGCGGGTTAGCAGCCCGTTGATGTAGTCCGATTCTTCGCGTCAGCTCGCGAGCGCCAGCTGCGGGAGGGCGGCCGAGGCCCGGAGGGACCGGCCGGTCAGGGTGGCTTGAAG
>Ga0163151_10009600_pt1 | contig 10453 bp, 6 predicted proteins | sample OliLakLV19MP5IB2_FD_145596 | JGI IMG/M metagenome (GOLD analysis project Ga0163151, IMG submission 145596) | Freshwater microbial mat bacterial communities from Lake Vanda, McMurdo Dry Valleys, Antarctica - Oligotrophic Lake LV.19.MP5.IB-2 | ecosystem: Environmental > Aquatic > Freshwater > Lake... | reverse complement strand
AAGAAGAATTAATAAAAACATTGCTTCACGAAATATATCGCTTGGAAAAAAGCGTTATCGGAAAAACCGGAAAATGCTCACAGGAAGAAATTACGGCAGAAACAAAATCAGCTTATGCGTTTGCTGAGGAGTTTATTTATACGATTTTTCCCATTTCCTCAGCATGTCAGGAGGAACAGGTGTAAACCCATCCGCCATTTTCTTCATTTTTTGCTTCACCAAAAGCAGATCAAAAAAATGCAGAGTAAGTTCTTTATCCTCTTGAGGAAGTTGCTCAACGAGTTCTATTTTTTCCTGCACAGACATGTCCTTAGGATTTTTTTACAGAGTTTAGTAAATCATATCCAAAGACCAATCCATCTATGCTGATGTTGAAGCCCTTCGCCAGTTGGTTAAAATAGGCAGTTCCGGAAATCTACTAATGATTGTTAACTGGCCAATTACTTTGAATAATGAAGGATGGGTTGTTGCCTATAATAAATGCTTAAATACCTTATTAATTGGAGGTGGTGGTACCGAGCCAAATTCCGTATGTCTTAGAATGGGAATGGATACCTCACTGGCAGGTACACTCACAGGAAATGGCTTCAATGGCGCTACAGGTTCCAACAATGATCTAGCCAGGATGTTAATAGATGATAACGGGGATATGTATTCATTCTTTACTTCCATAAGTAACATATCGGGAACAGCTAACAAAATATTCAAATCTGCACCACCTTATAATACATTCTCCTTTTCACAATTGCGAACGACATCTTCTTTTGAAGAAGTTTCAAGTATACCGGGAGCAAACATTGGTGGCAATTATATGTACACAAACCGTTTAAATGTTATGGATATGAATGGGAATTACTTGTACTTTTTTGACGGGAAAAACCTGGAGGCAAGGAGTAAAGCAAATGGCGCTCTTCTATCCAGCATAGTTGTCTCTGCTTCCTATTTTTGTGGTTCTAACTTCCCTGGTGTTGCAGCAAATTATCAAAATGAAGGCATAGCAGTTGACGATTGTGATAATGTTTATGTGGGTGGTCAAAACCTTGTGCATGTATTTAATTTTAATGGCATCACATTTAATGTCCTCCCAACTATGGCAGTGCCAGGTAATGTGTATGATGTTATGTTGGATACATCAAAGCACTTCATTTATGTTGTGGGGAACGGGTTTGTAAGTTCCTTGCCGGCCCTCTCTTGTAATCCCAATCCGTTATTAATTTCCCCAACAAGTTCTGGAGCATGTAACGGTTACGGCACTGCATCTGTAAATGTTAGCGGAGGTGTTCCACCGTATACTTACCTGTGGAGTAATGGAGCTACTACCAGCAGTATAAATGCCCCTGCAGGGATGTATACGGTAACTGTCACCAATGGAGGATGTCAGAATTCTCAAAGCGCAATTGATACTGTAACCATAAGTAGTACAAGCAACATAAGTGCAGCTTTTGGCAGTGTTCCATCCATTTCCTGTGATGGACTATTTATGCAGTTTATAGATTCAAGCTTAAGCGCCACTTCCTGGAACTGGAATTTTGGCTTGGTAGGAAGTAGTACGGATCAGAATCCAGGGATTGTATTTCCTGTGAATGGATACTACAACGTCACACTAATCGTAACCAATAATTCATGTGCCGACACAGCTTCTAAAACAATTGCGGTCGGAGATCTATTCGATAGCGGAGTTATGAATCAGGCAAATGTATTCACTCCAAATGGAGATGGAAATAATGATTGTTTTCTCCCTCCGCTTGGATCAGGATCAGAACACTTAAAAGCATGTCTCGGCTTAGAAATATTTGACCGCTGGGGATCTCAAATATTTTCCGCCACAAGCGTACCCAATACTGGCTGGGAATCTGTTTGCTGGAACGGAAATAATGCGCAAGGCAAGCCAGCTGTTAACGGAACGTATTATTATATTGCCACGCTAGGTGAAAGCTCTATCAAAGGGTATTTGACATTGGCAAGGTGATTTTTGAAGAAAAGGAAAAAAGCTTGGCAACATAGAATGAAGTTGTAAATAATTTACACGAAGATAGCCAATGAAAAATAGTTCAATTAGAGCGATCGGATGTTGCATATTACTGCTCGTTACAGCCAGTAATCTTTTTGCAACCACTTATACTGTTAACTCCCTGGGTCCTGCAAATACCGGAAGTGGAAATTCCGGCACGCTTTTTTATTGTATCACACAAGCTAATCTTTCCGCAGGTCCGCATACTATCAACTTCAGTGTTTCAGGAACTATTTCCATTAATAATCTTTCCAATTCCCTTCCAACCATAAAACAAAAAATGATAATTGATGCAACTACGGCTCCTGGGTATGTTGCAGGTTGTGCAGGGGTGCCATCGGTTATTCTACAGGGATCAGGATCAGGGTTTTCCGGCATAGAGGTAAAAGCCCCAAATTTTGAATTGTATGGTTTGAAGATCAGTGGTTTTGATTACAACGGGATTGAGATAATCGGAGATAATTCTGATAATTTTATAATAGGCGCAGCCGGAAAGGGAAATATTATTACACTCAATAATCGTATGGGAATATCCCTGGATTCTGCCGATAACGGACAAATACGCTGCAACTTTATAGGATCCAACGGGTACGGAGGTATAGAAGATGCCGGATCGTGGCACCATGGAAAAAGCGATAATATTATTGTTGAAAATAATTATATCACAAACAATGGGTATAGCGGAATACTATTTGATAATGCAAGTTACTGGACGATCATAAATAATACTATCACTGGAAATAATTATTCAGGAATTGATATATCTGGCGCTCAAAGTATTGGAAATTACATAGTAAACAATGTTATTTCCAATAATTTAGGGCATGGAATAGGTCTAACAGATTCCACGAGTTCAAATGTGATATGTAGCAATACTATTACGAGTAACAACTACAGTGGTGTTGATATCGAGAATTCCGGCAATAATATTATTGAGAATAATCTTATTGGAATGGATAATTTTTGCTCCAGCCTGCCCAATCTTTATTTCGGCATATCACTGGAAGCAGGAAGTCCACGGACAAATGATGGATATGGAAAGCAGCCCCGTGCCTTTTGTTTTGTTCAAAGCCGAAGGACCCGGGGTAAATGTATTTATTACGGAGCAGGGATTAACATGGCAAACATTGAGGATGGAGGAGGAACACGAGAGCGAGAAAGAGACAGAATCAGAAATAACGACTTCTGCCGGTTATTCGAATCATGAAAAAGAAAGAGATGAGAATATTATTATAGAATGGGAACGCATAGATGTACTGCTCAAAGGAGCCAACATCAAAAAGGAAAATATTATTAGAGAAAGTCCTTCCGAAATAAATTTCAATTTCTTTTATCCGCATTGCGCTGATGGAATTTATGGAGTAAAAGAATATGAAAAAATAACTATCAAAGATGTGTACCCGGGAATAGACTGGGTGCTTTACAACAGCAACGACAAAGGTTTCAAATATGATTTTGTAGTTAATCCCGGAGCTGATTACAAACTGATCGAACTTGTGTACAAAAGTAAGAGTCCTGTAAAAATAAATTCAAAAGGAGAAATAGAACTCAGTACCCGCCATGGAAACATAAATGAAAATACACCGGTAAGTTTTTTAAATGGAAAGGAATTACCTACCCAATTCATGCAAAATTATCAAAAGCCCATAGCAATAAATGGCGACAAGGGTTGTGAAACAAGCATTGGCTTTGCCATGGAACTTGAAACTTGGAACTTGGAATTTTAATCATCGACCCTCAACTCACTTGGGCTACTTTTTATGGGGGGAATGGTGCCGATGGTCCAATGTCCATTGACACGGATAACAATGGCAATGTGTTTGTAGCGGGTTACACTGCTTCCGGCAATTTCCCCACCCAAAATCCCGGAGGGGGGGCTTGTTTTCAGGGAACTAATGCAGGAACAGTTGATGCCTTTATTTTGAAATCCAATAATGCCGGTGTGCTCCTCTGGGCTACTTATTACGGGGGAAGAGGAGATGAATATTTTTCCTCGGATCACAATCTTGCCATAGACAACTGTGGCAATGTGTATATGGGGTTTCAAACTGCTTCAAGCGATATCCCTGTTCAATCCTCCTGTGACGCAGGGTATTTTGATAATTCTTTCGGTGGTGCATACGACCAATTTATTGCTTTTTTTTCCAATACAGGAATACTTCGCTGGGCAACTTATTTGGGAGGAGATGGATTTGATGCCCGTACTCCCATAGTGGTGGATGCCAATAACAACCTCTTTGTTTCGGGAGAATGGATAAACGTTACCAGCAATGCCACCTATCCCTTAACCGATCCCGGTGGCGGAGCTTATTATGATGCTACATTTAATGGAGGAGGTCATGATGGATTTATTGCAAAGTTCAGCCCTGTTCCAATTGTAGCGAATACTACAGTAACGCAAGCTAATTGCAGCAACCCTTGCGGTGGAAGTGCTACAGCAAATGTGGTTTCGCCTTCTGCATGTAGCTATTCTTATCTATGGAGCAATGGGCAAACTTTTCAAACAGTTACCGGTTTATGTGCCGGCAACTACACGGTAACTCTGACAAATCAATTATGTAAGGACACGTTTTTAATTGTTATCCTGAACAACAATAGCGGTTTAATATTAAACCCAACTAACACACCTGCCAACTGCGGAAGCAATAATGGAACTGCAACAGTAAACACAACCGGAGGGACAAATCCGTTTACTTATAGCTGGAACAACGGACAAACCACTTCAACAGCAACAGCACTTGCTGCAGGAACGTATACAGCAACCGTAACAGATGGAACAGGATGCAGCAACACACAAACTGTTACCGAAACTTCTACAAATACCGATGCCAATGGATGTATTAAAACACAAACAGTAAATATTTCTCAAACAGCGGGACCAATAGTTACAGCAAGTACTAGTTTAAATATAATTTCTGTCGGTTCAAATGCAACACTTACTGCAACCGGAGGAGGAACTTATCAATGGTCACTATCGACCGGATTAAGCTGCATTACCTGTGCCAGTCCTACGGCATCACCAAGCACCAAAACAATTTATTGCGTAACGGTTACAGATACCGCTGGCTGTTCAGGCAGTGCCTGTGTTACCGTGCTTGTGGATGTGGACTGTTCCGAGAGGGGAGAACTTTATCTGCCCAATGCATTCTCTCCAAACAATGATGGGGAGAATGATCTTCTTGAGATATACTATGGAGACAAAGCGTGTATAAAAAATTTTAAGATATTCATCTACAACCGCTGGGGAGAGAAAGTATTTTCCGCCACAGGCGGACCCGCCTCTGGCGGGGAATCTGTTTATTGGGATGGCATTTATAAAGGCAAACCAGAAGGAACAGCTGTGTTTGTTTATTACCTGGAAGTAAATCTTATTTCAGGAGAAGATATAGTCAGAAAGGGTAATATTACTTTAATGCGTTAAGTCTAAATATTTCTTGCGTCTTTCTTATATTTACCCAACCTTTTATATGATATTTTCGTGTTACATTAAACCGAATGAGTCAGAACCATAAAATATGTTCAGTTAATATGCAGCGATCAAGATTTATTCTTATCGCAACAATATTTTTGATGTCAAGCTTTTTTGAGAGTAATTTAATTTTTGGCCAGGGAGAAGCAAACTTTTGGTATTTTGGAGTGAATGCCGGCCTTGATTTTAACGGAGGCGCACCAGTACCAGTTACCAACGGGCAGATGAACCAATTAGAAGGATGCTCTTCTATAAGCAATACTGCCGGAAATCTACTTTTTTATACAGATGGAATACAAGTTTGGAACAGTAGCCATGTGCAAATGCCTAACGGATTTGGTTTAACAGGACATAATTCAGCTACTCAATCGGCATTAATTGTTCAAAAACCAGGCAGTAGTACTGTCTATTATATTTTCACGGTAACCGCGTCAGGCTTGCCAAATGGATTAAGATATTCAGAGGTGGACATGACTCTAAATGCTGGATTGGGGGACGTAACTGCGAATAAGAATATTTTGTTGAACACACCTACATGTGAAAAAATTACCGGCATCAGACATTGTAATAATCAGGACGTTTGGGTGGTTTCACATGACTGGAACTCTAATGCTTTTCGAACTTACTTGGTTACTGCTGCGGGAGTAAATCCAGTGGCTGTAATAACCAATATTGGTGTTGTAGCTAGTAGCGCCTTTTTCAATAATAGTTTTGGGCAATTAAAAGGATCTCCGGATGGAAAGAAAATCGCGTATGCCAAAAGCTTTCAAAGTATTTTTGAATTATTTGATTTTAATAACTCTACTGGAACATTATCTAATGCAATACTTTTGTCATCTTTCTTGCCTGCATGTTGCGCGTATGGTGTGGAATTTTCGCTTGATGCTACAAAATTGTATGGTTCAGATGGCAGTTCCGGGTCTCCCTATAATGTGTATCAGTTCGATCTCTGTGCCGGATCAAATGCCGCTATTGCTAATTCAGGTATTTTGATAGCAACTTCTTCCAACACTGCAGGCTCTCTTCAGTTAGGGCCGGATCAAAAAATTTATCTTGCCAGAGCAGGTGACTCTTGGTTAGGGGTAATCAATAATCCCAATACATTGGGTGTCGGATGCAATTATGTGAATAACGGAGTTTCTTTAGCTGGAAAAGTAAATGCATATGGCCTTCCTAATTTCCCTTCTTATTATTTCAGGTCACCGCTTCCACCTTTTACAGCATCCATCAATTGCCTTACAGGAACTTTTGCAGTTCCCACGGTTAATCTTAGCAATTGCTCAGGATCTTCCACAGCGATAACTTCTGCATCCTGGAATTTTGGAGATCCATCTTCAGGAGGAAATAATACATCTGCAAGCAATAATCCAACGCATAATTTTACCTCTGCTGGAACTTACAGCGTTACCTTGGTTTTGAATTATGCGTGTGGAAGTGATACTTTACGCCAGACTGTAACAGCGGTAAACTGCGGATTCACTGCGACAGCTACTCCAAATAATATTCCGTGTAATGGTCAGTGTACCGGAATAGGAACTGCAACTCCCACTGGAGGCACGGGTCCGTATACGTACACCTGGAGCAATGGGCAAACTACCAGTGCAATTACGGGGCTTTGTGCGGGAACATATTCTGTATTGGTAACAGATGCATCAAGTGCTACGGCTACGGCAATAGTTAGTATTACAGCACCGGCAATTCTCACTTCAACAATATCCGCCACCAATTCTAATTGTATTGGAGCAGCCGCAAGTGGAACTGTAACAGCAGGTGGAGGGACATCTGCGTATACTTATTTGTGGAGTCCAAGTGGAGGAACATCATCAACTGCTACAGGACTTTCTTCAGGAAATTATACAGCCACCATTACCGATGCAAACGGATGCACGAAAACAGAAACAGTAACTATTACACAGTCGCCAGCCATCACTGTAACTGTTACTACAAACACAGCTACTTGTTTAAGTTCAAACGGAGATGCAACAGCAGCGCCTTCAGGCGGCACACCTGGTTATTCATATACCTGGAGTAACGGCCAAACCACCCAAACGGCTACAGGGCTTGCAGCAGGAACCTATACCATTACAATTACCGATGCGAGTGGCTGTACGCAAACCTCACTTGCCAATGTTTCCAATGGAGGATCACCACAGGCAAACATTTCATCAACAACAAATATTTTATGTAACGGAGGCAGTAATGGAAGTGCAAGTGTGAATGTGACAGTAGGTATCGCACCGTACACTTACAGTTGGAATCCATCCAGTCAAACCACAACTACTGCCACAGGCCTCAGTGCGGGAAATTATGTGGTTACTGTTAGGGATGCACTGGGATGTATCGTTATTGTTTCAACCACAATTACCCAGCCAACTGCAATTACTGCTTCGGTTAGCTCAACAAGTACAGGTTGCACCGGGCCAACAGGAACAGCCACAGTTGCACCGGTAGGAGGAAGCGGTAGTTATTCTTATCTGTGGAGTAACGGACAAACTACTTCAGTAGCAGCGGCACTTGGCAGCGGCAGTTACACCGTGACAATTAAAGATGCAAACGGATGTACGCAAACACAAACCGTGAACGTAACCCAAACACCCGGGCCAACAGTTACGGCAAGCGCAAGTATTAATACGATTCCTGCAGGAGGAAGCTCAGTACTTACAGCAACCGGAGGAGGAACTTATCAATGGTCTCCAACCAATGATCTAAGTAATGCCAATACTGCCAATCCAATAGCCACTCCCTCTCAAACTACGACTTACTGTGTTGTTGTTACAGATGGCAATGGCTGTCAGGACAGTACTTGCGTTACCATTACTATGGATCTACCCTGTGGACAGATTTATATTCCCAATGCATTTTCACCTAACAACGATCTGGAAAATGATTTTGAATGTGTATTCGGTAGTTGCATCGAAACATTTCATCTCGCTATCTACAACCGCTGGGGAGAGAAAGTATTCGAATCAACGGATCAGAAATTTTGCTGGGATGGAACATACAAAGGCAAAACATTAAATACGGCAGTGTTTGATTATTACCTTGACGCAACTTTGAATAGCGGAGAAAAGATAAGTAAGAAAGGAAATGTTACCTTAGTACGATAAATACAGATCTACTTACCGTATTTTAATTTATCGTGAAGCGAAAATTACTCCTCCCATTGCTAATTATTCACTTTCTGGCTTCAGTGCTTTTTGCTCAGAATGAAATAATTGCTGTATCGGCTGGCTCTTCACCAAAGATTGATTCACTGCTTTTCCTTCTCAAAAAGGATATATCTGATACCAACAAAGTGATTCATTTAAATATTTTGTGTAAAGAATATTTAAGTAATGGAAGTTATGATATTGCATTTAGTTATGGAAGTGCAGCATTGCAATTAGCGGAATACTTGAATTTTAAAAAGGGGATTGCCATCGCGTACAATGGCATGGGAGATATTTATTATCGTCAAGGCAACTATCCTCAGGCATTGGAAAATCAACTTACTTCCCATAAGATTAGTGAGGAAATAGGCGACAAAAGAACCCTTGCAGCTTCCTACAATGGCATAGGCAACATTTATTGTGGACAAGGAAACTACGCCAAGGCATTAGAAAATCATTTTGCATCTCTCAAGATTAAGGAAGAAATAGGAGACAAAAGAGGCCTCGCTTCCTCCTATAATGGGATAGGAAATTGTTATAATGGTCAGGGCAATTATGCCAGGGCAATTGAAAATCACATTGCCTCACTTAAGATCAAAGAAGAATTAGGGGATAAAAAAGGCATGGCTACTTCCTATAATAACATTGGTGTTGCTTATAAGGATCAGGGGGATTTTGATAAGGCATTATCAAACGATTTCGCTTCTCTCAGCATCAGCGAACAAATCAGAGATAAAATGGGAATTGCTCACGCATACATTAATATTGGAGAAACCTATTTGGCAAAAAATAATTATTCAGAGGCAATCAGTTATTTGCAAAATAGTTTGCAGTTGTTTAAAGAATCTGGGGTAAAGGAAGGGGTTTTGGAAGCATATTTAAATTTATCCAAAGCAAATGAGAAGATGGGTAATTACAAAAATGCTCATACGCATCACATCCTGTATTCTCAATACAAAGACAGTGTCTTTAATGAGATCAGCAGCAAACAATTGGCAGAAATGCAAGCTAAATATGAAATCGAACGAAAGGACAAAGAAAACAAATCACTTGTACAAGAAAATTTACTTAAACAAGCAGAAATTGAAAAAAGAACATTGCTTTTGATCATCCTTCTGGGTGTATTGGTCTTTACAGTTAGTATTTCCCTTTTACTGTACAATCGTTATAAATTAAAACAGCGATCATTAATGGCGCAGGAACTTAATTATCAGCAACGGCTTCTGTCTAAAGCGGTTATTGATGCTGAAGAGAAAGAACGTAGGCGTATTTCCCATGAATTACACGATGGACTTGGCCAATTACTTTCAACTGCTAAGTTGAATATTTCGGTTTTAGAAGAGGTGTTACCGCCTAATGAAAAGCATTTGCAAAATGCATTGTCATTATTGGATAACGCGATTGATGAGGTAAGAACTATATCGCATAATATGATGCCAAGTGTACTTATTCGGTTGGGATTGATTTCTGCATTGCGAGAACTTGCACGAAAAATTAGCGATTCAAATAAAGTCGAAGTTAAAGTGACTGCGAATTATGATCAACGACTTAATGATATAAATGAAATAGCAATCTATCGCATCATTCAGGAATCGACTAATAATATACTTAAATACTCGGAAGCATCTTGCATTTCAATTATTTTAAATAAATCGAGCGCGGACCTGTTTGTAGAAATGAAGGACAATGGCCGGGGCTTTGATACATCTGAAATTGAAAAAAGCAATGGCATAGGCTGGAAGAACATTTACGCACGTGTTTCACTGCTGAATGGAGTTGTAAGGATCATATCTGAAGCTTCAAAGGGAACTACAATTAATATTC
>Ga0163151_10009599_pt1 | contig 10454 bp, 9 predicted proteins | sample OliLakLV19MP5IB2_FD_145596 | JGI IMG/M metagenome (GOLD analysis project Ga0163151, IMG submission 145596) | Freshwater microbial mat bacterial communities from Lake Vanda, McMurdo Dry Valleys, Antarctica - Oligotrophic Lake LV.19.MP5.IB-2 | ecosystem: Environmental > Aquatic > Freshwater > Lake... | reverse complement strand
GGGTTACGGCGGAAACGGGTTGACGTTCGCGGTGCTGGCAGCGCAGATGATCCGCGATGCGATCGTCGGCCGTGAAAACCCGCTCTCAAAAGTATTCCGTTTCGATCGATAACGCTCAGTCGCGAATGACCGGATCGGTCGAGCCGCCGCTCACCCCGTTATTGAGGGGGATCTGCGGGATCGGCCCTTTGGGCATCAACGGGCGGGCCAGTTGCGATTCATCCTTCAGGCTCGGGCCGGGCACAACGTTCAACCGGCGCAACGCCGCGCCGACTTGCTGATCGGTGTTGTCCAGCGAATACGCTCGCTTGAGCAACGGCACGGCGCGCTGCTGCTGATTGATGCTTTCAAAGTACAAACCGGCTTCGCGGGCGTAGTGGAAATTGGCCGGGTCGATCATCACCGCGCGATCGAATGCTTCGATGGCGCTATCGTGGTCGCCGCGCAGCGAATAGATGCGGGCGAGCAGGTAGTTGTCATCGGTCAGCCCGCGGGTTTTGGCGCGCTGTTCGATCTGGTTAATTTCCACTTCGTTGTTGCCGTCGCTGCGGGCAATGGCGCTGGCCAGGCCGTTGAGCGTGCGGAAGCGGAACTCCGGGTCCTGCTTGCCTTCCATCGTCGTATCGATCACCTGATAGCTGGTTTTGTACGCGGCGATCGATTGCTGGTATTGGCCCAGTTGTTCGTTGGCCGCGCCGAGATAGTAGTAGCTGCGGTAGTCGCGCGGGTTCTGACGAACCGCATTGCGAAACGCGCCGGCAGCGTCGGCGTAGGCCTGCCGGTTGTACAGTTCGATGCCTTCGCGGCGCGAATCTTTGCTGTAGGTGATCATGTCGGCGCATCCGCCGAGCAGCCCGATCGACAGCACGGAAAGCACGCAAGTGGTTCGCAACGATGTGAACGATTGAATCATCGCTACCTCCATGTAGCAGCAGAGTTGGCGGCGCTCCGGCCGCGTGATAGCGCAGAAACTACCTCAACGCGGGGGAAAAGCAAGAAAGCGGCGCACAACGACAGATATTCTTTATGAGCGAAAATGCGGAGCGACGGAGGCAGAAGCTTTACAGGTCCGAACGCCATCCGTTTGAGTTGCAAACGTAGGTTTTTAGTGTTGTTGCGTGTATTTCTGATCGTGGTTTAGTCACGAAGTCGTATCCTTCATCCGCCGCTTCTTCACGTGTCGGGCCGAGTGCGATGGGAAAATCCTGCTGTTCCAAAACTGCTTCGAACCGCACGCCCTGCGCCGGGCGGTGGAAGCATTGCGCGGCTGATACCTCCCCCCTCCACCCAGCACCCAGCACCCAGCACCCAGCACCCAAGACGCTATGCAGAGATTGGCTATTCGACGGTCATTGCCAAGCGCACTCAGGAGGAACCTTCCCGTCGAAAGAAATCGGACTGTTGCGCCGCACGGCAACCGGTTCTTCCCATCCTTCGCCTGGTGGGCGTAGATGCGGCGAGCCTGCCGTGGCTTGGAATTGGTTGTCAATAACAGTCGGACCTGACCCGATTTTTGCCTCGCCCGCTGGCACGCAAATTGGCCCGATGCTTTGCGCAACTGGAACACGACCCACGCCAGCACAACAACATCAAACGGCTCACCGGCGAGCTTGCCGGGCGATTTCGTTATCGATTGGGCGATTGGCGCGTGATCTACCGCATCGACGATCGGTCACAACAGGTCCGCGTCCTGCTCATCGCCCACCGCAGTGAAGTGTACGAATAAGCCGCGTCGGCCGCGACCGCCAACTTAGCTCAAGCAGGCCGCCGTCTTGAGGATCGCGAAGGATCAACTCGGCGTAGGGTTGGCGGATGGAGAGAGCGAGCATTACGGTTTCTATCGACCAAACTCGCCCATGCGTGTAAGCTGCGTAAGGATGACTTATCGGATAAGGTACGCCGAGTCGGTCGTGAAGCAGCTTGCGAGAATGTCGCCCGACATCGCGCGGCGCATCCGATCGAAAATCGACCGCCTGGCCGATGACCTTGCCGGCGAAGTGAAACGGCTGACCAATTACTCACCGGAGTATCGGCTGCGTGTCGGGGACTGGCGTGTACTATTTAATATCGACCACGACGCAATCTCGATCGAGCGCATCAGCCACCGATCGGATGCGTATTGAAGAGGAACCGAATCATGCTCAAGGTGAAACCCGAATACCTCAGCAAGCGCGGCAAGCGCGAATTCGTGGTGCTGACGGTGGAAGATTTTGATCGCATGAACGAGGCGCTGGAAGACGTCCAGGACCTCCGCGATCTTCGACAGGCCACACGCAAGAACGCCGCCAAACCCTACTACACGCCCGCCGAAGTCGACCGGCGACTCACCGCCCGAAAGCGGAAGTAGCCAGGCTTCCCCGCGGCGTAGACGTAGAACCGCCGAATCGATGATCTTCGTCGGCATCGCCCGCAACTCCGCCGTCTTGAGGATCGCGAAGGATCAACTCGGCCCCACTTCACTCAACCGTGCTGTCGGATGGAGAGGGCGAGCATGTGCTATTCATCGGCCTTTGCGTCCATTATCATGTGTTCATGGGCAAGAAGGGCGGCGCGGGCACGCAAACTAAGTCGATGAACCGAAGCCTGCACGCCGCCAAGTCGGCGAAGCAGGATGAGTTTTATACCCAGTACGTTGACATCCAGAAGGAAGTCGAAGCCTACCTTGAGTTCGACCCCGACACCTTCCGCAACAAAATCGTCTACTGCAACTGCGACGACCCGTTCGAAAGCAACTTCTTCAAGTACTTCGCCGCCAACTTCAACAAGCTGGGGCTGAAGAAGCTCATCACCACTAGCTACGACGGTTCGCCCATCGCCGGGCAGGGCACGCTCTTTACTGAGCACACCGAAGGCAACGGCAAACGTAAGAAATCCAAGGCGCTGGCGGTCATTCTCGACCACGTGAAGGACGAGGACGGCGACGGCGCGGCCAACATCGACGACGTCAAACTCTTCCTCAAGCGCAACAAGGCCGCCCGGATCGCCCTAAAAGGCGACGACCAATACCCCGGCGACGACTTCCGCAGCCCCGAGTGCGTCGAACTCCTCAAACAAGCCGACATCGTCGTCACCAACCCGCCGTTCTCAGGCATAAGGAGCTAATGCTGATGCTGAGTGCAGACACGAAAATACGAGCACCGAGAAATCGAACGCTTACCTGTGATGAGAGCGAGCGTGCGCTATATTCAACCTCGTTTCTACGACCGAGTGGTCTCGCGACGAAAGAGTCGCTTTTGGATTCGATTATTCACAAAGAAGTCGAATCAGCGCTACCGTTTTTACCGGATCAGTTTTGCGATTTGCTGGTCGTAGACCCGCCATACAATTTGACGAAGAACTATAACGGGCACGTATTCCGCGCTCAGGAAGCAACGCAGTATCAGTCGTGGTTTGAAAACACCATTAAGGGCATGCTTCGCCTTCTCAAACCAGAAGCATCCGTATACGTTTGTGCCGACTGGCAGACATCGAACTTGATTTTTCCAATTCTCGATCGACATTTGCATGTGCGTAACCGCATTACGTGGGAGCGTGAAAAAGGACGCGGTGCCAAGGCAAACTGGAAGAACAACACTGAAGACATTTGGTTTTGCACGAAAGCCGACGACTACTACTTCGATGTTGATTCGGTGAAGCTAAAGCGGCGGGTGATTGCTCCATACAGGAGCGACGACGGCGCGCCCAAAGATTGGCAGGAAACCGAGGAAGGAAACTATCGCCTTACGCACCCTTCGAACCTCTGGTCGGATATCACAATCCCATTCTGGTCAATGCCAGAGAACACGGACCATCCGACGCAGAAGCCCGAAAAACTCATCGCAAAACTCATTCTGGCAAGTTGCCCGAAAGACGGCCTTGTGCTGGACCCTTTCATGGGAAGCGGTACAACGCCTGTCGTGGCGAAAAAACTAGGCCGTCGATTCTGCGGGATAGAGATGAACGAAGAATACTGTTGCTGGGCAGCCAAACGACTTCAGCTTGCGGAGCGAGATACTTCTATCCAAGGGTACTCTGGCGGGGTGTTCTGGGAGCGCAATAGCTTGGCTGATCAAAAGGTGTCAAAGTCTTCCTCGCCTTCTGAGCGATTGGACGGGGGATTGTTCAATGAATGAGGCAATCCGCTCCTTCCTCAACGTGATCAAGGAAAACGACGGCATAAACGATAAGGCTCGTCTAGCAAAGCTGGTTTGTCAGCATTGCAACCTGACACGAGATCGTTCTGTGTTTTATTGCGACGATTTCGCAGTCCGGTTCAGCGCTTCCGCGACGCGGAACTTTGGCAATACAGTTCTGTCTCTGTCGAACTTGCGTAAGTACGACGCTAAACCTTTCTTCGTGTGCCTTGTCACGCCTTCAGAAAACTATTGCTTTCTGGCGAACACCACGTTCCTCAAAAAGATCAGTCACAGCTCGCAGGCGTTGCGAGAAAACAATATCCGTGGCAGTTTCAACGGTTCGGACATTGGCAGAGAGTTTGAGGGGATCGAAAACGTCCCTGGCAACATTGACCGCTTATTCGAGATTCACGCCGCCATCGGATTCGAAGGTAACCTAATTCGGTTGGTCGAGGCCACTACCAACATCTCACCTACGGGCACTAAGTTTATCATCACTGCCGGTGCCCGGACTAACATCCTCAATGCGCCGCGCCGTGCGACTTGCTTCGTCCAATCGGCAAACCACCAGACGTTGAAGCAGGAACTCGATGCAAGAGTCGAGCAGTACAAGAACGAGATTCTGCTTGCGGCTTTAATCGAGAATGTGAACGTGCGTGGCCGGCTGATCGAGTATCTAATCGCTGGCGAGGACGAACGGCTACGCCAGGATCTCATCGCCGCGCTCAAAGCTGGCAACCGTGGCATCCCGGCGTTCAAAACGGACAATACGCTGGGCGACTATTCGCGGGTATTTCCGGGGTTTGACACCGAAACCGACGTCAAGACGAAGGTAATGGTTCTCAACTCAAACCCAAAGGCTTACAACCTTGACAAGATGCTTGAATTTCTCTCTCGTGACCGCTCAGTATTCCTCTTTTATTTCGTTGGGGTCGATCCCGGGCGAATTCTGAACACTGTGCTCGTCTCGATGTTTCAGCAACATCTTCTTGGTGCCACTATCCTCCTGAAGCATTGGTCGGGACGAAATTCGCGCGGGGTGTCGCAATTTGAAGGAAAGGCGATCAATCAACTAATCGAGCGGCCACAACAGGCGATTGATGAAGGACAATCAACCGCCTTTCTGGAGCGCATCATGGCACTCTGATTTCGAGCAGCCTTCCCGCCGACCAGCAGAAGAAGCTGCGCGAGTCGAAGCTGCTGATCTACGAATGCGAGGGGACGGAGACTGAGATTAAGGAGTGGTTCAAGACGATCAACATTGCCGGTGTGCCGCTGAACGAGCAGGAACTGCTCAACGCCGTCTATTCCGGGCCGTTCGTCACCAAGGCCAAGGAAGAGTTCAGCAACAGCCAGAACTCGAACATCCAGAAGTGGAGCGCGTACGTCCGGGGCAGCGCCAACCGGCAGGATTTTCTTGCGGCGGCGCTGGACTGGGTGAGCAAGGGCGATATCGGCTCTTACATGAGCCAGCATCGCAATGACACGAACATCAAAGAACTGAAGACCTATTTCAACAGCGTGATCGACTGGGTTTCGACCGTGTTCACCGACGTGATGAAGGAAATGCAGGGCCTGGAGTGGGGCAGGCTGTACGAGGCGTACCACGGCAAGAGCTACCCTCCAAAGAAGATGTCGGACGCGGTGCAGAAACTGGCCGCGGACGACTACGTGACCAACGGCAAGGGAATCTTCGAATACCTGTTGGGCGGATCGACCGACAAGAAGCTGCTGGCCGTGAGGGTGTTCGACGAGAAGACCAAGCGGGCAGCGTACAACAAGCAGACGCAGGACGTGAAGGGCACGGGCAAGAGCAACTGTCCGCTCTGCGCGATGGGGCACGACGCGATCAAGGCCAAAATCTACGAGCTTGATGAGATGGACGCCGACCACGTTTCGGCGTGGAGCAAGGGCGGCGATAGCACGGCCAAGAACTGCCAGATGCTGTGCATTACGCACAATCGGGCGAAAGGGAATCGATAATATGGGCGCGCCACGCGCTTGTAGGGTGTATCGGTACCCCGACGCACCATCTTCGCCGCGCCTGGTGCGTCGATTACGACGGCACCCTGCGAATGAATACCCGGGCGGCGTGAAATCACCTGCTGGAATCGAGATGCCACCGGTCGCCCCGGTGGTGTCCGCAGTTGGTTCAGTGAAATCACCGGGCGTTCAGGTGAGGAGCGAAAAGCGGGCCAGGTCCGACTTTTATAAATATATCGGTCGATCCATTTTCGAGATTCAAACCCGGTTCAAATTGCGGAAGCCAAAGCGCCGGTAAGTGCGGGAGAACGAACCCCGACCGCCGTCGACGACTTCGCGCGCATGGGCGATATCGGTTCCACGCGTCTGTCGATTCAGTCGCGAAGCGACGCAAGACAGTAGCCCATGGCGCAAGCCCTGGGTGGGCAGCCGGCGGCGGCAAGTCCTGAAGGGGCGAAAGACTTTTAATGACCCAGAGCACGCCGACCCCTTGCGCGGCGATGATCGCGCGACGCGATGGCACGATCGGGCACGATCGCACCTTCGACGCGCCACAGACACATCCGCGGCGATCGCCGGTGCTGACATTCTCGCGCGACTTCGTTGTTTCGCCCCTGCGGGGCTTGGGGTGAACACTCTTCCTGGGGCTTGCGCCCCCGGCTATTGTCTGCCGCCGCTTCGCGGGTCATCGTCATGTATTATTTTGTAGCTTTTCTATGTCAACGCGACGCTCTGCTTCGGCGACGCGCACGGCACATTCGGCGCCGGGCCGCCTGACCGTGCGTTCAACGGTGTTTCTTGGCGATGCCTGATCGCGAATCGGTGTTCGCACGTTGAATCGGCTCACGCGATTCGTTCCACCGCGCCGCGAAGGCGCAAGATATTTCCGGGGCGGCTCAGGTCCGCGCTTGCGGCTTCGCAGAAGGAATGACTTGTTTGCAAAAGGTCGATATTCGGGGTCGCCCAAGTCAACGCTTGCGGCTTCGCGGAAGGAAGACATGCTCGCAACTTTACGCGCGTTCAAGAAGTAGAAACGTACGCGCCGGCGAGGCAGCACCACACCCCTCACACGGCGGTGCGGGCGGACGGGGCAAAATGGGGAATGTTTGTTCTTGGACTAATGTTAGGGTCGGTGTTTTTTCGAAATTGACTTAAGTTATTGTCAATAATGTAGTTAAGACACAATCGCGCGATTGTGCCACGTGGCACAATCGCGGGGTTCCTTCCATCATTGTGCCACGTGGCACAACGCAACGTAGCCGGCGACGGAGCGGGGCAAGCGGGTGAGTTCCGACTTTTCTCAAGTCGACGTTCTTGACGACCGCCGGGGGAAAATCCTGCTGTTCCAAAACTGCTTCGAACCGCACGCCCTGCGGCGCGCGGTGGATGAGTTGCGGAGCTGAGTAGCACGTTGCGGAGGGCGAGCCTCCCGGCGAGCCTTTGCGAGAATGATGACGGTACCGATGCCACACCATCCCGCAAACGGCTCGGCAGGAGCCTCGCCGTTCACACAAATCCGTCGCGGCCTTCGCAGTTTCTTTGCCCTTCGTCTGTGGCCAAATCGTGTGTCATGACGATAATCCGGCTGAACGAAGGAGCGTGCATGGGTCGATCGTCAGGTAAGACGGCTGCCATTTTACTTTCACTCGCGGCATCGGCGGCACTTGGCGCGCCAACGACGCCCGATGCGGGTCCCGCCGCCACCAATCCCGCGCTGCCAGACGGCCCGCTGCGCGTCGTCATTTCTGAATTCACCGGAAACGTGCAGGCCCGCCAAACCAGCGAAGTGCCTTGGACCCCCATTCAACCCGGCCAGGAATTTGACGAAGGCGTGGAATTCCGCACCGGCGTGCGCAGCGTGGTGAAATTTAAGATTCCGCCCGATTCCGATATTACCGTCGATCGACTGGGCGTGGTGAAAATTCTCCGCGCCACGATCGAAAACGGAACGATCAAGACCGATGTGGGTATGAAGTACGGCCGAACCCGCTACGACATTGAAGCCGCCGGGCGCATTCACGACGCCAAGATTCGATCGGCCAGCAGCGTACTGGCCGTCCGCGGGACCGATGTGGTGCTGGATGACACGCCCGGCTTCGCGCCGCGCGCCGTCAGCTTCACCGGTCGGGCACAGTTCAGCGATGATAAAGGCCGTCAGGCCTCGCTCGGTTCAAGCGGCGGCGACCCGAGCCGCCCGGTACAGGCCGACGCCGCCGCCGGGCCGGGCGCTGCGGCGACGGCGCTGCAAGCGTCGGTCACCATTTCCCCGCTCAACGCCGGGCGCACGCCCAATGAGAATCGTCTCGTCGTCAACATCCCGCAGGTGAACGGCCTTCCCCCGCCGCCCGGCACGCCCGCCGGAGGTGGCGGCGCACAGGCGCAATCGCTCAGCCCCGGGCAGCCTCCACCAGCGCCGTTGCCACCCCCGCCGGCAAATTTCCCCGGCCTGCTCGGTCGGCTGGAATTCGTTCTCACCTGGCAAGGGCAGGCCGACTTAAACATCGGCGTGGTCAGCCCGCTGGGCGAGCCCATCACCACCAACCCATCGGTGGTCAACAGCGTCCCGTCGCGCCAAACCAGCCCCATCGCCACCAGCAGCGCCAGCGGCGGAATCGCGGGCATCGACGACAAAGGCTCCTCGCTCGGCGGCCGCGAGACCGTCACCTGGCCCAACGGCTTCCCCGCCGGCCGATTCGATTACGGCGTGAAATACAACACCGGCCAATCCCCCGCCAACTATAACCTCGACGTATTGGTCAACGGCGTCACCCTCGACCCCGCCACCTCCGGCACCCTCACCGGCCCGAACACGCAAAGCGAATTCGAAGGCAACGCCGTCGAAATCACCAACGTGCCAACGGTGGCGGTCAGCTCGGCGCAGGCTGTGAGCAAGAAAAAGAAGTGACGACAGGCACCAGCGCTGTTATTCCGAACGGTACGCCGGAGGAACCCAGCCGTCGAATTGCGTGTTTTCGCCAAGCCGTTCCCGCAGATAAACCGCACCGCCGCACAGATCCATCGCAAATACGCTTCAGGATGACAATTCTACATTCGGTGGGGCAGACATTCCTGTCTGCCATCGCGTTCCACGCGATACCGAACTTCCAACGGCATGGAATGCCGTGACAGACAGGAATGTCTGCCCCACTGCGTCCGCCCACCGCGTTGCATCGAGTTTCCGCGTTTAGAGGCGGCTGTCGCTGCGACTGGCGAAAAACGCTCGGGACCGAGCGTCTCTACAAGTCGCGTGTAAACACGCTAATTCACGAAGCGATAAAGGTACTCGACCAGCGTGTAGGCTTCATCGATATCGCCTCTTGCGATATCCAGCCCCTGGTCGCCGTTGAGTTGGTCGATGGTGCCGTCGTCGCTGATGAGCAGGTCGTTGCCGTCGCCGCCGGAGACGAAATCGGCGCCGAGTTGGCCGTCGAGGGTGTCGAAGCCGGCGCCGCCCATGAGCATGTCATCGTCGTCGCCGCCGAAGACCCGGTCGTTGCCGGCACCGGCGTCGAGGGTGTCTGCGCCGGCGGTGCCGGAAAGTTCGTCGTTGCCGATCCCGCCGAAGAGCTGGTCATTGCCGGCGCTGCCGATGATGGCGTCGTCGCCTTCTTCGCCCATGATGCTGTCGTCGCCGTCGGCGCCGTTGAGCGTATCGGGCCCGGCGCGGCCGAAGATCGTATCGTTGCCGGGCGCGCCGTCGATCACGTCGGCGCCGTCGCCGCCGGTGATGCTGTCGTTGCCATTGTTTCCGTCGGCAAAGTCGCCGCCGGAGCCGGTGTCGATGGTGTCGTCGTTGTCGCCGCCGTTGATGTTGTCGGCGCCGGCGAAGCCTTGGAGGAAATCGTTGCCGATTCCGCCAAACATTGAATCATTCGAGCCGCTGCCGAGGAGGGTGTCGTTGCCTTCATCGCCGGTGGCGAATCCGCCGTTGGGGCCGACGAGGACCCGGTCGTCGTCTTCGTTGCCATTGACGTTGTCAAAGCCTTCCGCGCCGTCGAGCGTGTCATTTCCGGGGCCGCCGAGGATATTGTCGTCGCCGCCTTCGCCGTTGATTAAGTCGTCGCCGGTGGCGCCCATGAGGGTATCGCGGCCGAGTCGGCCGAGGATGGTATCGTTGCCGGGCGCGCCGTCGATGAAGTCAGGCCCGTCGCCGCCGGTGATGGAGTCGTTGCCGTCGTTGCCATCGGCGAAATCGCCGCCGGAGCCGGTATCGATGGTGTCGTCGCCGCTACCGCCGCTAATGCTGTCGCTGCCGCCGAAGCCCTGGACGAGGTTGTCGCCATCGCCGGCAAAGATGGAATCATTCCCCCCGCCGCCAAGAATAGTGGCGTTGCTCAGGCCGCCCATGTAGGCGTT
>Ga0163151_10009597_pt1 | contig 10455 bp, 5 predicted proteins | sample OliLakLV19MP5IB2_FD_145596 | JGI IMG/M metagenome (GOLD analysis project Ga0163151, IMG submission 145596) | Freshwater microbial mat bacterial communities from Lake Vanda, McMurdo Dry Valleys, Antarctica - Oligotrophic Lake LV.19.MP5.IB-2 | ecosystem: Environmental > Aquatic > Freshwater > Lake... | reverse complement strand
CTCCGGGTCCCAAGCCATGCTATCCTGGAATCGCCAATGGTGCCTGGTTTGTGGATTGGCATCGTCAAATATCCCCTGGACCATACGGCTGTTGGGTAATAGACCTTCGAGCCGGGATCCCTGATAAGATTTTCCTTTAAGGGTGATTTGTCCATTGATGTAAAAATCTTCACCGTGGATCGATACCGTAGTCTGAGGTTTAAACTTCTGGGCAATGATAGACGTATAAACACCCATCAGTAATAGTATCCCAATAAAAATTTTCGTATTCATGGTATGACGATTTGTAATTAGGATGAAGTTAATCTTTTGTTGGGATTAACTGTTTGAACAACCTCGTGAAATGTTGCTGATATTTTAAAGCCTGGACAGTCAGGCAAACCTTTATTCAGAATGCTTCAATGCATGTAACAAATACCGTCTTACAATTATTTCACTTTTTGCTTCTCTGCCAAATAATCCATTTACTCCGAATATTTCTTTAGTCCACGCATAGACAACCTCCCAACCAAGTTCTTCAAGAACTTGTTGGGTTGCTGCTTCTTTCCTCTTTCCTAATTATTTCTCGCAGCGTAGCGAAGGCGCAAAGACGCAAAGTCCTTTCCTCTTTCCTCTTTTCTAATTATTTCTCGCAGCGTAGCGAAGACGCAAAGACGCAAATTTCTTTCCTCTTTCCTCATTTCTAATTATTTCTCGCAGCGTAGCGAAGACGCAAAGACGCAAATTTCTTTCCTCTTTCCTCTTTCCTCTGTTGCTTCAACCAGCGCATCTTCTGAATATTGGTAGCTCATTTACGCTATTAAATTATTTCGTTTTGTGTTATACAGGAGCAAATACCCTCTTTTGTTAGCATCGCTTAAAAACGAATGATTCACCAGGGTTTCCATAAAGGGCTGTTTTTCTATAAATGGACTCAACAATTTTTCAACTCTGCTTTCTGTTAATCCTATTCTTTTGGCAAATTCTATAAAGTCACTTTTTGAAGGGTGTCCGTTTTTTTTGTATTGCTCACTTTTAAAACCATCGGCAAATAATCCTTTATCCAATGCAAAATCTGTGTCGTCCACATGCAGTTTTGTGTTTACCAAATCATAAGCAGGGCTTAGCAGGTAATCTCCTTTTGTTGATTCAAGCAGTGAAAAGTTTTTTAAGTGTGCATCACCATTTGAAAGCAAGAAATTGAAAACTACTAACGAAAAATATTTTTCTATTTCTACCCGCCATGCCGGAACATATTTTTGTATCAACATTCCGACTTCTTCATAACTGTATTCGTATTTAAAATTGGCTCCTGCATGGTCTTTAGTTTTACCTGCAAGCGTTGCAAAATCTTCATTACCCCTTTTGCTTCCGTCATCTTTCACATCAAACCGTTTAGTGATGTAGGCAGGTGAACCATTTTTGAAAAATATCATTGCATTTTCAGCTGTGTTTAATCCATAAACCTGTTTGGCTATTTGCATAGTAAGATGTTCGTTTGCCGGTACCTGGTCAACTTTCTTTAAATCTCTTGGTATGGGTTTGAGTATGTAAGTGCCTCGTTCCCCTTCCTTTGTCAAACGCAACAAATTTTTTTCAAGAAGAAAACTTAGTTTTTCCTGAACACCCGATATAGCTATGCGTTTGCGATTTTCCATAAACTGTTCAGCAACTTCTTCGCTTTGTTGTGGTTGTTCATAAGGTAAAACATGATTCACCTTTTTACCATTGAACAAATTCCGTAAGCAACCTGGGCTGTAAGTAGTAAAACCTTCAGCCAAAGTTCCGGGGCAATATTTTAAATCATCTAAATTCATTTTACTGCAATTGGTTTTACAGTTACTGCTCCTATGGTGTCGTATTGTGCCGTTGCCATGAGTAGCCCGAAATTGTCTTCTTCATCAATTCTCAATTGTGTGCTTTGCAATTTTCTGTTTACTCCTTCGCTAAGCATGTTAAAGAAAAACGGAAACAAAAATTCGCTGCGGTATTCCTTGTGAGTTTTAGGAAGCGTTAAACTGATAGCTGGTTTGGCTGCATCGTTGAAATAAATGTCGTCATACTTAAACAAAAAATGCTGACGGTTTTCTTCTGTCAGTATTCCTGCTAATGTTCCGTTGCGGTATATTTCCATTGCTCCCATAAGTGAAAAACTAAAAGTGAAAAGTGAAAAATGGAATTCATTTTAAATTTTACTTTGCTGTTTTAATAGAGGAAACCATCCTGGCGATTAATTCTTTATCTGTTTGCTTCATAGAAATTCATTTTCTCAACTTGCAGAAACCATCCTAATTGCAACATAACTTTTATTTTTCAATATAGATTCAGCTATCATTTTTTGTTTTTCACGCTACACTTTTCACTTTCAAAATCACCTCCATCCCCAATACTTCCGCCAGTTTATTCAAAACCTCCAAGGAAGGATTGTTTTGGCCCCGTTCCAGTTTATACAAAGTGTTGGTGCTCACTTTTGCCAATTCAGCCAGGTGTGGTTGAGTAATGCTCAACTCCTTTCGTCTGTTTCTAATTGCTTCTCCAAGTTCCTTGACTAACATTATAATGTGATTTATAAGGCAAAAGTAGCTTTTATCTTTCAATTAAGCAAATATAATCACAGTATAGTGTGATAAATGATGTAATTGCTAAAGATTGATAGGGCAAATAGTCTTAAATCACGGTTTAATGTGATTTCTACAATCCTTCCTCTTTAAAGTAGGGGGGTCAGTCCCGCAGTTGCGGGAGCCGGAATTTAGGTATGGCAATTTACCTATAGGGGGTCAATATCCCGGTAGGGGGCCAGCTTGGCCGGAATAAACACAGATCGGCAGGAATTTATTTTATTAGCACCGTTGCGGGTGGGATTAGGCTCTTTGCATAGCTTGGGTGTCGTGGTGGGTTTGCGCGGCTATGGCATGTGCCAAATACGCGGGGAAATTCGGAGGAGAACCTTTTTAAAAATGCGAAGGGTCGGCCATTTCCATTCTCATTTGTCCATTAAATCTTTTATTTTTCAAAGTCCAAGTTGTCCCGAAGCCGTTCGCTTGTCCCGGTGGGAAATCTTTGTTAATGGAGTGTCACCCGTTAGATGACTTATTTGTCCGGGCTCTATTACTGCCAACGTTTTGCAGCTACAAGAAGTTGGCGATTTCCCTGCCTGACTGCGTCACGCAGGCAGGGAAGCACTAAACTGTCTGCCCGTCCGCAACGCAGTGAAGGCGGGTCTGCCACCACAACTTGTCCCGCCTAAGCGGGAAAACTTGATACGAAGTTCAAAGCATCATTTAACCACTGAACCGCCAAGTTTTTGTAGGTGCTGTTATCGGTCGTTTTTCTTTTCGGTCTTACGATATGTTGGTTCATTTGTCGGCAATTTTTATTCGGTCGTTTTCTCTTTTTGCTTTACCTTGTTTCACTGCTGTGTCAATGACGTAACGCAATATTGTGTCAATCTGTTTACCAACTTTGGCAAAACCAAAGGTCCGAGCCAAGTAACGAAGCAGTTCAGCTTCCTCAATACTCAAATTGTTTGTTACTACTTCCAGTAAAGCAATTAAAACTTCTTCGGGAGCAATGTCCTCCATGTTACGTTTTTCTATATCATTGTCACGATAGTAGTCTAAAGTTGTGTTGTTGCTCCAATAAAATGGCTGATGATGTATCGTCTCCACTATATTCATCTCTTTGATAATTCCTTCTAAGTGCTTGTCTAACCTTGACCCTGCACGACTGGTATTCCAAGCTTGTAATACTTTTTTATACAATAAACTCTTGCTTACAGGAGCTTCTGTATCTACTATCGATTGTATCTGTTGCTTTATGATATTTCGGTTTTGAAACTCATATATAGTTTCACTATTGGCATTAGAAAAAGGAGTTAAAGCGAAAGCAGTGTAAGGTGTTTGTTTGCTTGTAACATTGATAGTTGGAACTTCTTCGGGCATTGCTTTAATTGGCTCAAATGCTGGTTCAACTACAGGTTCGGCAAATGTTTCTTCTTTAACTTCAAGCTGCTTTTGCAGTTGCTCTACTCTTTCAATTATTGCATCAATAATCTTATCTGAATTTTCAAACCAGTCAATTGTCCAAATGCGATGAATGTTCCAACCTAACGCTTTAAGAACAGAAGGCATTACCATTTCTCTGTCATTAGTGGTGTGAGCATTATAGTAGTAATGACCATCAACTACAATTCCTAGAATATATTGTTGCGGTTTGTCAGGATGAACAATACCAATATCCACTTTGAACCCAGAAGTGCCAATATTACATTTTACTTCTAATCCTTTTTCTTGCAACTTTTTGCTAACGGAGGCTGATAAATGTTGCTTGTTGAGTGTTTCTTGAACATCTTCAGGACGAATACTTAAACTTCCTTTTTCAGCAAATTGCATAAATGCTTTCAGACCTGCCACGCCTTCGGCAGATGTGCGACTTAAATCTATTTGGTCTGCATGCAATGTAGCGAATATGTGCATTTCATAGCGGGCACGGGTTATAGCTACGTTTAATCTACGCCAACCACCATCACGATTTAAAGGGCCAAAATTCATACTCATTTTACCTTCTTCATCAGGTGCGTAGCACACAGAAAATAGGATAATATCACGTTCATCTCCCTGAACATTCTCTAAGTTTTTCACAAACAATGGTTCAAGACTTTCATTGGTAAATTCTTCCAATTTCAGGTCGGACATGAACAGCTTTTGTAGCTTGTCTTCTATCAGATTTTGTTGTGTTTGACTAAATGTAACAACACCTACACTCAATTTGCGTTTTTTTGAATCGTTGTAATGTGATTTTATGAATTGCACAATTTCATCGGCTTCAAATTTATTGGTGCGTGTTTTTCCCTTATCGTAAAATCCGCCGATTCGGTGATATTTTACTTTACTGTTCAAATCGTCAGATGAAGGGAATGTAAGAAGTTTGTTTTCGTAATAATTCACATTGCTGAAAGCAATTAGACTTTCATGTTTGCTGCGATAATGTCGTAACAAATATTTTGATGGCACCGACAAGGATAAACAATCATCTAAAATGCTTTCTAAATCCTCCACATCCATATTTTCTTCATCCAATTTTACGGTGCTAAAAAATGAAGTAGGTGGCATTTGTTTAGGGTCGCCTACAATCACAGCTTGTTTTGCTCTTGCCAAGGCACTTACAGCTTCGCAAGTTGGCAACTGTGATGCCTCATCAAAAATTAAAATGTCAAAATGTTTCGTGTTTACATCAAAATACTGTGCTACTGAGATTGGACTCATTAACATACAAGGAGCAATGCGTGGTAGTAATGCAGGTATTTGGTCAAACAGTTTTCTTATACTCAATCCTCTGCCTCTGTTTTTAATAGCTCGTTGTAAAATCCCAATTTCAGAACTTTGCATTGCCTCGGTTGTGGAGTTCGGCAATTGTGCCGCTAACTTCACACGCAATTCCTGAATTGTGAGATATTGAAAGTCTTTCGCAATTTTTTTATACTGTTCAATTCTACTTTCAAATAAACCAACATTAAATAAACTCAATGATTCGTGTTGCGAAATAATACGTTGTGCAATGGAAGCATGAACGATGTAATTAAAGTAATCGGTGATGTTATCAGCATCACACAATTTGTTTTCGTAAGCGCTTATAAGCCATTGCAACTGCAAAGTTTCGCCCTGCTTACGAAGTTGCACATAGTTAATCCAATTTTTTAAATGTGGAAGATGTGTCTGTATATTTTGCAATTGTGTAATGGTTTCATTCTGCCAGTTTTCCTTTTGTTGAAAATCAATACCTGTAAGTGTTTCGTAATTTTTCTTTTGCTCGTTGAAAGTTGATGATAACTGAATAAAATCAACTATTGCAGACAAATTATTTTGTTTAATTTCATCGGAATACTGCAATTTATTTTCTTTCCAAATCTGAACCCATTTGCTAAGTGCATTACGTTCCCAACTGTTTGTTAGATTGCTTATTTGTTGAACCAATTCAGCTTTATTGTTAATGTCGGCTAAGTCTGTTTGTTCGTCTTTGAATAAATTTTTTAGTGCTTGTTGCACAACAGAAAAGCGGCTTTGCTGCAAAAGTCGTTGCACCTCTTGGAACTGATTGTAATTGGAAAAAAGTTGTTCTAATTCGATGTCATCAGTAAAAGGAGCATTTCTAAAAACAGCTAACTGCTTTTTGATTTTTCTTGTTTGTAACCATTTCGGTAAAAACCAACTTTGTTGTGCCTGTTTCCATTGTATTTCAGTTGCTGAAACATCTGAGTTTAAAACATTGCGGTTGTAACCTTTTAAAATGTTGTTTAAAACCGTCAAATATTGGTTGAATGCTTTACTCCATTCTTCGTAAAAACTGTAATTTTCTTTGTCAGATAGATAGCGTAAAAGTTCTAAAGGAATGTCAGGCAGATTTTGAAAAGCATTTACTACCTGAACAAATTGTTCCCACTCTGCTTTAGATTGGATTGAAAAAGGGAAATGTATTCCTATAACCAACGATTGCGATTTACCTTGCAAATCGGGTAGAAGGTTAAATAGTTTTTTCGTTTGTGCTGAAATTTCATCACTTATTGAAGGAGAATACTGCGGTAAATTAAAAGCAGTTAAAGAATTTTCAGAAGGGGGAATAATTATTTTTGATATGGATTGAAATTGTGGAAGCCAATCTGTCCATTGTTGCCAAAGTGTTGCGTTTAATTGTTGCAGAACTGTTTCGGAAATGAAATTTTTATGAAAATTTTTATCGCTGTAATTTTCCAAAGCAGTTATGCTGTCGTATAAATTCCAACCTGTTTGCTGCTTTTGGTGTAAAACATTGACGTAATCACTAATCGCTTTTTTCGCAGTATCTAATCGCTGGGCTTCTTGTTGAAAATCGGCTGTTCCTGCAAGTTTTGCTCTTTCAATTGACTTTGCCAATTGTGCTAATACATCAGATTTCTTAGATTTATTGGAGTGCAGTTCCAACGTAAATGGAGCTAGTCCGATTTGTTCCAATCGTCTATGCACAACATCCAATGCTGCTTTTTTTGCGGCTACAAACAATACTCTTTTTCCACGATACAAAGCATCTGCAATAATGTTGGTAATGGTTTGAGATTTACCAGTGCCGGGAGGTCCATGTATAATGAAACTACGACCTTGCTGTGCGGTAAGCACTGCCTCCATTTGCGAAACATCTGTTGGTATGGGCAATACTATTGACTGCGAATGAATGTTGTCAAAATCATTCGCAGAATGTGGTTCGTGATTTTCATTAAATACTAATTTGCCCTCAACTAAACTTCGCACCATGTCGCTTTTTAGCAATTCTTCTTGATGCATTACAATGTCTTTCCACAGAATTAGTTTGCTAAATGAAAAATTTCCTAATACTAACTGCTCTTCTACATCCCAACCTTTCAACTGCATGACGGCTCTGCGCAGTATGCCCATTACTTTTGCAACATCAACCCCTTTTTCGTCAATAGGTAGTTGTTCTAATGCGCTTAAGTTTAGTTCATACTCCTGCCGAAGAAATTCCACCAACGTAATGTTAAGCATTGTTTCTTCTTCACGGCTTTTCAATGTAAACTTGCTGTTTACAGACCTACGACTGATTTCAACTGGTAAAAGTAGTATAGGCGAGTAACGTTGCTGGTCTGGTGTTTTTCGGTCAAACCATTTCAGTAATCCTATTGCAAGATATAAAGTGCTTGAACCGTTTTCGTCAATAGCTTGTTTTGCATTTTTATGGATATAGATTAGAATGTTATCTAAATCCTGCTGATGATAGTGAGTTAGTAAGCGATTATGTTTTAACTCATCATTTGCTAATTGGTATAATTGTGATGATTGATGAAGTGGCTGTGAGAAGAAATTATACTTTCTTAATACCTCTGCATTCGGATTAGGCATAATAGAAAAACTCTTTCCATCTGATAGTGTGTCCTCCAAGTTACTTATGTCAATATCTACCAATTGAAGCATATTACGGGTGACATGCAGATTCAGCAAATTGTTGCGAAGAGATAAATCTAACAGTTTGCGTTCCCATATTTTTTGCTTCGTTTTTGGTTGCTTGCCTTGCAATAACTCATCTTGATAAATAGTGCCAATCTCAAAATGCTTTTCCATTGCAGCCGTTTCCGTTTGCTTTAATGCTTCTTCATCTAACTGTGTTCCCGTTGCATTTGTAAGCAAAGGCAACGGACGTATGCGAAGCGTTCTTGCACGTTTTATATCTACTGACAACAAAAACTCTTCTTTTTGAACTAACTGTGCTTCGCCTGCATTCAGTGCATCACTGAACTTAATATTATTCCCCTTGCATACACTTGTAGATTCAACGGCTGCCATTTCACGAATGCCTTTTGAAAGACGTTTAGTAATAGCGGTTTTGTCATCATTGATAACTTCGGAAAATTTATCGTCCTGCAACCAGCAACCAATAAAAGCATGTCCACGAGCAATTATTAGAATTGGGTTTAGGTCAACTGCTTCTAAACAAGCTGCAAACAATAAACTGATGTCAATACAGTTTCCGAATTTTTCCTGCTGAATGGTATTAAGTAAACGTAACCTCTGTCCCGTTTCTTCATAACCTGGAGGTAAAGAACTGTAAACAATTTCCTCGCTTTGAATTGCTGAATAAATAGATGACATGATTTGCAACACTCGCTCGGGGTCATTACTCTGATAACCTTCAAAAGCCGTTTTTAATCCTTGCGTTTCTAAAATTTCAATGGCTTTTCTTTTGATGTGATAGATGTAAGGATGATTTGGCGTAACGTAAGCTGCTATCATTTCGGGCAATACATGAAATCCCCCAAAATGTTCTAATGGATGAACATTTATAGCAATCGCTTCTTTGAGCATTGAAATTTCGTCTTGAGAAACTTCAATGTTGAGATTTGCCCTTTCCGTTTCGGATAGCTTGTTAAGAAATTCACGGTTTATTTTCAAATTCTCTAACGGAATTTTTACATCCTTTTTAGCAGGAACGGATGAAATAGTAAAACTAAATGGCTCAATACAAGGAAGGTCAGCAAATATCTTTATTTCAAGTTGAGCAGAATCAGTTTCCGAAGTGTTTTGAATCGTCAATGACTGAATGGGCTTAATTTCATTCAGATACAAAGAAATGTTTAAAAATGGAAGTGTCTGCTTGTGTATTATGAGATTCGATTGTTCTTGCATGAGTTCTTTTATTCTAATTGAGTTCGTCAAATTTTGCTTTCATTGTCGGATTCCCATTAGTTAATTTTTTAATAGTTAAGTCCTCCGTTTTATTGTTGGCAAGCCTTAAATTATTTACCGAGGCGAGTAGAGATTCTTTTGTTTTTTGAAGATGATCTATGGTTTTATCTATTTCTTCAAGGGCGGTTTTAAATTGCCTACTTGCTAAATCATAATTTCTTGAAAATCCCTCTTTGAAGTTGTTTATCTTATCTTCAAAATTCGTAATGTCTATGTTTTGATTTTTTACTACAGCAAGTTCTGATTTATATTGCATAGAGTTCATTGCTGCATTGCGAAGTAATGTGATAATCGGAATAAAAAATTGAGGTCGCACAACATACATTTTGCTGTGTTTGTGGGAAACGTCAACAATACCTGAATTATAAAATTCGCTTTCTACTTCAAGAAGAGAAACGAGAACGGCATATTCGCATTTCTTCTCGTTGCGGTCTTTGTCAAGCTCTTTTAAAAAATCTTCATTTCTTTTTTTGGTAGCTGTTTCGTCTCCCTCATTTTTCATTTCAAACATTATGGAAATGATTTCATTTCCTGCTTCGTCTGGTTCCCTGTAAATAAAATCACCTTTGCTACCAGATTTTGAGTCGTTATCTTTTTCAAAATATGCTCTTTGAAAAGCTGTTGCACGCAATTTATTAAACTCGGTTTCACAATGTTGTTCCAGTGTTTCACCTATCATTTTTGTTGATAGTTTCAACTTCATATCTTTAACGCGGGCAATCTCATCGTCTTTATATTTTATGATTACATCTTTGTTTTGCAATTCAGTTAAAAATTGTTGCTTTAAAGAATTTTCAAGATTTTGTTTTTCTAATTCTTTGTTTTTTAAATCATTTGCCAAATTATCTCGTTCCTTCTCAACTTTTTGAACAGCTTCATTTACAGCAAGTTTTTTCTCAACTGCAACATTGTCAATCTTTGCTTTTAATTGTGTTATCTCGGCTTCTTTATTATTTAGTTTTTCAGCCAGTGCCAAGTTGCTTTGTGCTTTCAGTTCTGTGAGTTCTTTATCTTTTTTCGCAAGTTGGTCTTGCACAGAATTTCTAATATTTGCTTCAGCTAATTTTATTGCACTCTCTTTTTCTTTGTCGGCAAGTTTTAAGCGATTTTGTATTTCTTCTTCAAATTGGTGGTCACGAACTTGTTTTAGAATGTAAGCAAAACCAGCTTCGTCAACCTTAAAAGCTTTCTTACAATTTGGGCAAATTATTTCGTTCATGTCGTTTAATATTTTTTTATTTTAGTGTCC
>Ga0163151_10009596_pt1 | contig 10455 bp, 8 predicted proteins | sample OliLakLV19MP5IB2_FD_145596 | JGI IMG/M metagenome (GOLD analysis project Ga0163151, IMG submission 145596) | Freshwater microbial mat bacterial communities from Lake Vanda, McMurdo Dry Valleys, Antarctica - Oligotrophic Lake LV.19.MP5.IB-2 | ecosystem: Environmental > Aquatic > Freshwater > Lake... | reverse complement strand
TTGCCGCGGGCCAGGCCCAGCTCAAGCTTGGCCTTGCCGCGGGTGATGTACAGGCGCAGCGGCACGATGGTCTGGCCCTTGGCCTTGGCCCTGCCCATCAGCTCGTCGATCTGGCGGCGATGGAGGAGCAGCTTGCGCGTGCGCTTGGGATCGTGGTTGTTGCGATTGCCCTGCTCGAAGGGCGCGATGTCGGCACCGATCAGCCAGGCCTCGCCGCGCTCGACGCGCGCGTAGGCGTTGGCGATGTTGGCCTTGCCGGCACGGATGGACTTGATCTCCGTGCCGGTCAGCACGAGCCCCGCCTCGAACGTCTCGTCGATCGTGAACTCGTGGCGCGCTTTTCGATTAACGGCGACGGTCGAATCGTCGCGCATGGGAGGACTCCTGCTGTGGGTGGAGAGGATAGCCCGGCTGTCCGAGGCTGCCCGAGCCGCCAGGGGCTGGCCGAGCCGCCAGGGGCTGGCCGAACCGCCAGGGGCTGGCCGAACCGCCAGGGGCTGGCCGAACCGCCGGGCTGGCCGAGCCGCGCGGCGGCCCGGGCGCACGAACGCCGGCCCGTGCGGGCCGGCGTTCGAGTTGCTTACCACCCACAGGCTGTCCGACTAGACGGGCATCTCCTGTGAGGTGGTGCAGCTACGCGTACTGTCGATCACTGCACATCACCTCCTTTCGTTCCGCGAAACCGTACCCGATGACGGTTCGTGGCGCAAGGACTGAAGTTCAGGCAGCGATGAGCGCCCCATCCCTGCTGGCCGCCGCCTCGCCGAAGAGCTCCAGCGCCGCGTCCAGGATCGGGTCCTCCCCGGCCGGAAGGTCGTCGGGGACGACCACCTCGACGTCCGGGACGATGCCCACGTCGTGGATCCAGCGCTTGTCCGGGGTCAGCCACTTGGCGATGGTCAGGCGGAACGCGCCGCCCTCGCCGGTCAGCTCCTGCCACTGCTGCACGGTGCCTTTGCCGAACGAGGTCTGGCCGACGAGCCTGGCTCGGCCGGAGTCCTGGAGGGCGCCGGCGACGATCTCGGAAGCCGACGCGCTGCCGCCATCGATGAGGCAGATGACCTCGATCGCCGGGTCCGTGGCAGCGCCGCCGGCGACCGCATCGGTCGGTTCCTGGGCGCCGGCGGCGTCCTCCTCGTAGAAGACCGGGCCCGCGGCGATGAACTGCGAGGCCACGTCTCGGGCAGCCGTCACGTACCCGCCCGGGTTGCCGCGCAGGTCCAGGATGAGCTTGGTGCGCCCGGCCTCGACATGCGCTCGCAGGGCGTCCTCTACCTCGTCGGCCCCGCGGTCGGAGAAGCCGTTGAGCCGCACGTAGCCGACCGTGCCGGATGCCAGCGCCTCCGAGACGACCTCCTCCTGCTGGATGACGTCCCGGGTGATCTCGATGGTCAGCGGCTCCGGGCCGTCACCGCGCTGGATGGTCAGCACGACGACGCTGCCCTTCGGGCCCCGGATCCGGTCGCGCGCGCCGTCGACGGTCAGGCCGTCGAGCGACTGGCCGTCCGTGGCCAGGACCAGGTCGCCCGGCTTGAGCCCGGCCCGTTCGGCCGGCGATCCGGCGATCGGCGAGACGATGACCAGCCGGCACTCCGGCCCGAGCGTCGCGCAGCCCTGGGTCCCGTCGGCGGCCTCGGTCGCGATCTCCGCGCCGATGCCCTCGAACTCGCCGCTGATGCCCTCCAGGCTCTGGCGGTACTCGTCCGAGGTCAGGTACGACGAGTAGGGGTCCTCCAGCGACTCGATCATGCCCCGGATAGCGCCCTGGATCAACGCCTCGCGATCGACCTCGCCGCCCGCGTAGCGCTCATCGATGGTGTGATAGGTATCCCAGAAGGGGCGGAACGCCTCGTCCTCGCTGACCGGCGTCCCTGGCTCGACGGCGCCCTGACGACCCATCGAGTAGCCGGACATGAACAGTGCGCCACCGGCCATGACCGCCACGAGGGCCACGGCGATGGGCAGGATCGGCAGGCGACGGCCGCTCGGCTGGTCGGTGGTGGGCGGCGTCCCGGGCGGGAGGACCGGCGTGAGGGGGACCTCGAGCGAGGCGGGAGGCGGCGGGTCGTTCGGCAGCATCAGGTCGGTCTCTTGAAACCTCGTGGCCCGCGGGTATCCGCGGGGGGACGGTCAATGTACATCGGGCTTCGATTCGAGCCCATGCGGCGGACGCCTCGTCACGACGGCCCGTGCCGCCACCCCGTGCCGCCGTGCCGCCACCCCGTTCCGTGCCGGGTCAGCGGATGAGGTAGGTCCGCACCGACAGCCACGAGCCCAGGATGCCGAGGCCGACCCCGGCGCCCATGACCAGCGTGATGAGGTCACGTGCAAGTGACCCGACCTCCAGGGGCAGGACCCGGAAGAACTCGACCATGAAGCCGCTGATCGGATCGGCCGCGGCGGCCAGGATGGCCAGGGTGAGGGCGGCCCCAAGGAATCCGACGAACGCACCCTCGAACACGAACGGCCAGCGGATGAACGCGTCCGAGGCGCCCACCAGGCGCATGATCTCGATCTCCTCGGACCGGGCGAACACCGCCAGACGGATCGTGTTGACGATGATGAACAGCACGATCACGCCGATGACGATGAGCAGGACCGTGCCACCGGTGCGCAGGATGTTGGTCACCGTCAGGACCCGCTCCACGAGGTCCTCGATGTTGATGACGTTGCGCACGGCCATGTCCTGGCGCAACGCGTCACCGACCTCGCGGATGGCGGTCGGGTCGATGAGCGTGATCTCCACGCTGGCGAACAGCGGGTTGCTCTCCAGGAACTGGGTGAGGTCCTCGCGACCCTGCTCCTCCATCGACGCGCGAAAGCGTTCCAGGGCCTCGGCGCGCGAGACGTAGGTCACCGTGTCGACCTGGGGCATGGCGTCCATGCGTGCCGTCAGCGCCTCGACCTGCGAATCGGTGGCGTTGGGCTGGATGTAGGCGATGACCTCGACCTTCTGCTCGGTGAACTCCAGGCCGGCCAGCAGCCCGGTCTGGATGATCCAGAAGCCCGACAACAGCAGGAGCATGAGGACCATCGTGGCGGTGGCCGCGAAGCTCATCAGGGCGTTGCGCCAGAATCCCTGCCAGGCCCGTCGGATGCTGAAGAACAGGAACGTGATCATCCGCCGGTCAGTCCTCTCGGTGGTACGCGCCACCGACCTCGTCGCGGATGACCCGGCCTTCTTCCAGGGCCACCACGCGCTTTCGCAACGCGGTCACGACCTCGGCGTTGTGGGTCGCCATGAGGACCGTCACCCCGAGCTCGTTGATGCGCAGCAGGAGCTGCAGGATCTCCCAGCTGATGAGCGGGTCCAGGTTGCCCGTGGGCTCGTCGGCGATGATCAGCCGCGGGTCGTGGACGAGCGCCCGGGCGATGGCCGTCCGTTGCTGCTCGCCGCCCGACAGCTGCGAGGGGATCTGCTTGGCCTGGGCGGTCAGCCCGACGATGGCCAGGACCCGGTCCACGGCCGGCCGGATCTGGCGACGGGGCGTGCCGGTGACATCCATGGCGAAGGCCACGTTCTCCCAGACCGACTTGGTCGGCAGCAGCTTGAAGTCCTGGAAGATGATCCCGATCTTGCGTCGGATCTTGGGCACGGCCCGGCGTCCCAGGCGGGCCAGGTCCTGTCCATCGAGGACGACCTCGCCGCGTGTCGCGACCTCGTCGCGGATGAGCAGCTTGATGAGCGTCGACTTGCCCGCGCCCGACGGGCCGACGAGGAACACGAAGTCACCCTCGGGGATGACCAGGTCCACGTCGCGCAAGGCGATCTTGCCATTGGGGTATTGCTTGGTGACGTCGTGGAGGACCAGGATGGCGCGGTCCGGGCCGGCCTGTTCACGACGTCGGCCGCGCTCGGTCAGGCGGCTCCGAAGTGAGCGCCTCGGGGTGGGCGCGGGGGCTCTGGTCACGAGGATCTCCGCGGTCGGGCTCGGGAACGGCGACACCGCCACCGATCCGGGTTCGGTTCGACTCCGTCCGCGGGCACGGCAAGGGGAGCCACGTCGTGCCCGAGGCTACCATCCGGCCTCGATCGCGGCAAACATCGCGGCAGACACGCCCCGGGTCGCAGCTGCCTGACCGATGCGGGTGTCAGAGGAGCCCGGGCGAGATCGGCACGTAGCGCGACCAGTCGGCGAAGGGCTGATCCCAGCACAGCAGCAGCGGGAAGGCCTCGAGGCGCAGGCCGGCGGCCAGGGCCGGGACGATCGCCCGGTCGGCCGCGCCCGGCAGCCAGATGGCGTTGGCGCCGCGTGGCTGGAGCGCGCCGAGGAGATGGCCCAGGACCGGCGCGAGGAGGGCTCCATCGCGGACCGCGACCGGTCCGACCCGCCCGACCTGACCGGTGTAGCCATAACCCAGGACGTGACCGTCGGGTCCGATGTACAGCCAGCCTCGGCGACCCTCGACTCGCAGAAAGCGATGATCGATGGGGTGGGCCACGCCGAGCAGCTCACGGTCGAGGTCGTCGACCGCCTCGGCAAGGCGTCGGTGGCCGTCGCCGCCGGGCTGGCCGGCGGCCAGCTCCTCGAACGGGACAGCCTGCACGCCCGACGGCAGCTCCCCGAAGGCGTCACGGCTCGATGGCGTCCCGACGAGGTTGAGGAGGGGGATGCGCGGCACGATCCCGAGCGAGGCGTACAGGGCGTTGCTGATCGGCTGGGCGCTGTCCGTGGCGGTCCCCCGGGCGGTGACCCCGTCGCCATCCCGCGGCCCGATCCGGTCCAGCAGCGCGCGGCCGATGCCGGCGCCCTGCAGGCCGGGCAGCACGAACAGCATCGACAGGTACCACAGCGTCTCGCGCACGACGGCCGCGCCGAACCCGACGATCTCCTCGCCACCCGGTCCGTCCGGCGCGGGACGGACGGCGGCCACGAACCGATCCGGGTCGGTCGCCTGGAGATGGGTGTACAGCCGTACCAGCGCGCCGACCTCTTCAGGCAGGGGCGGCTGGGCGAGTCGCCCGATGTAGTCGTCGATGGCCCGACGCCAGACGTGCGCGCAGGTCTCCAGCTCGTCCGGTGCGACCGGTCGGTAGCGGAGCGCGCCCGCCAGCTCCGCCTCGACCGCGCTCACGAGACGCCGGCTGGTTCGGGATCCTCGCCGGCCATCGAGCCGCCCGTGGCCAGGCGCTCCAGCTCGGCCTGCATGAAGGCATCCAGGTCGCCGTCCAGGACGGCCGACGTGTTCCCGGTCTCGTGGCCGCTGCGCAGGTCCTTGACCATCTGGTAGGGGTGCAGCACGTAGCTCCGGATCTGGTTGCCCCAGCCGGCCTCCACATGTTCGCCGCGCAGCACGCGCATCTCGGCTTCCTTCTCCTCCAGGGCCCGCTCCAGGAGACGGGACTTGAGGACCTTGATCGCGTTCTCCTTGTTCTGCGTCTGCGATCGCTCGTTCTGGCTCTGCACGACGAGGCCGGTCGGGCCGTGGGTCAGGCGGACAGCCGAGTCGGTCTTGTTGACGTGCTGGCCACCGGCGCCCTGGGCGCGGTAGGTGTCGACGCGGATGACGTCCCAGTCGAGCTCGATCTCGATGTCGTCGTCGACCTCGGGCAGGACCTCGACCAGGGCGAACGTCGTCTGGCGGCGCTTCTGCGAGTCGAACGGGCTGATCCGGACCAGGCGATGCACGCCCCGCTCGGCACGCAGCCAGCCGTAGGCGCGCCGCCCGTTGACCTCCACGGTCACGCTCTTGAGCCCCGCCTGCTCGCCCTCCTGGGAGTCGATGATCTCCGTGTGGAAGCGGTGGCGCTCAGCCCAGCGCAGGTACATGCGCAGGAGCATCTCCGCCCAGTCCGTCGCCTCGGTCCCGCCGGCGCCCGCGCTGATGGTCACGATGGCGGCGCGCTCGTCGTGCTCACCCGAGAACAGGAGCGCCGTTCGCTCCATCAGGAAGTCGCGTTCGAGGGAGGCGGCGTCGCGCTCCAGCTCGGCCTCGAGCTCGGCGTCGGGCATCTCGGTCAGGAGCTCGACCGCGGCCTCCAGGTCGGCCGTGCGGCCGAGCAGGGCGTCCCAGGTGTCGATCTCCGTGCGCAGGCCGTCGGCCTCGCGGAGGACCTTCTGGGCTCCGCGCTGGTCATCCCAGAAGCCGGGTTCCTGGGTCAGCGACTCGAGGGTGCTGACGCGGGCTCGCTTGGCCTCGAGGTCAAAGATGCCCCGAGGTCGACCGGATCCGTTCAGCCAGGTCGCGGATGGCGGACGCGTCCACCTAGTTCCGGGCCTGGAGATCCTGGAGCAGGATCGGGCGCAGCTCGATGAGCCGCAGCGCCGTCTTGCTTCTGGCGACGACGGGGTTCACGCAGGGGCAGTAGCCGTTGTGAGGGCACACGCCGCAGTTGCCATCGCAGTCCAGGGCGGCGGCGTAACTGCAAGTCCGGCAGTCCCGTTCACAGGCGATCAGATCGACGAATGCGGCGTCTTCGGCCTGCTTCAATGGACTCCCTCTCTCTACGACGCTGGGCAGGGGCGCGGGCTGGGAGCGACCTGCCAAGGGGTTCGGGCGACCCCGGGGCGGCAGGTTTTGGCACAGTATACGGGGCCTATCCCCCAGCGCCAAGGGGGTACATTTTCGGCGACGACCGATGCGCCTACGGTGACTCGCCGACGATGGTGTAGACGAGCAGCGCGCCGAGCTCGTGGATGACGGCATCGGCGATGGCCACGCGGTCACCCATGATCGGGCTGGTCCGCGTCGGCGAACCGCTCGCGGCGATGCCCGCGTCGGTCGCCAGGCGCAGCACGCGGTACATGTGGGTGGGATCAGACACGAAGACGGCCGATCGCAGGCCGGTGTCGTCCATCAGCGCCGCCACCGCCCGGATGGAGCTCAGCGTGGACCGGCTCTGGTCCTCGCCGATGATCGCCTCGGCCGGTACGCCATGCTCGATGGCGTAGGCGCGGGCCGCCGCGGCCTCGGTCGTGCGGTCCCCCTCGAGCTTGCCCCCGGTCACGATGAGCAGCGGCGCCACACCGTCACGGTAGAGCGCGATGGCGTGGTCCAGCCTGGCCGCGAAGACCGGTGACGGCCGCCCGTCGTACTGGGCCGCACCCATGACCACGATCGCCTCGGCGTCGGCCCGGTCATCGCGGCTTGCCGCTTCCCAGATGCGGTAGCTCGTGTAGGCGATGAACCCGACGCCGACGACCGTCGCGAGCAGCACGAGGCGCCCGATCAGACGCACGGCGTGGACCGATCGAGGTTCGCCGCGCTCAGCGGCCGTGGCACTTCTTGTACTTCAGCCCGGACCCGCAGTAGCAGGCGTCATTGCGCCCGATGCGGGCGCCTGTCGGCGTGTACCCGGGCTTGGGCCCCGATGGGCCTCCGGCCGCGCCGGGTCCGGCCGTGGTGCCGCCGCCGATGGGCGTGTCACCGACCGATTCGCGGACGTTGCGCACGGCCGGGCCGCTGGGCAGCGCGCCGCGCAGGACGGCCGAACCACCGATCTGGCTGGCCGGGGCGGCCACGCCAGCCGGGGCGGCCACGCCAGCCGGGGCGGCCGCGCCGCTCGCGACGGGCGATCGTGTCCCACTGGCCCCGTTGCCGGACGCGGCCACGCGCGGAGCGCCCAGGGCGGGGCGGGCCGGCTGACCGGGACCCGGCAGCGGCTGAGCCGTGCCGGGCGGCGGCTGACGCTGGACCGTGACGCGGAAGACCGACGACGCCACGCCGTGGCGGATGAGTCCGCGCAGTTCCTCGTACAGGCGGAACGCCTCGCGCCGGAACTCGTTGAGTGGGTCCTGCTGCGCGTAGCCACGCAGGCCGATGCCGCGGCGCATGTCGTCGAGCTCGGTGAGGTGCTCGACCCACAGCGAGTCGACGGACCGGACGAGGACGATGCGCTCGACCTGCGCCCAGTCTGTCGCCCCGACCTCCGCCTCGCGCGCCGCCAGCCGCGAGTCAGCGAGTTCCAGGATGTGCTCGCTGATGGCCGCCCGGCTGCCCAGGTCCCAGAGCTCGTCGGCGCTCGTGCCATCGCCGCTGATGCCCATCGCGTGGAGCGCGGCGGTCAGGGCCTCGAGGCCCCAGTCATCGGGGTTCTCGCCCGTGAGATGGGTATCGACGAGGACCTCGATCTCCTCGTCCAGGAAGGCCTGGACCGTCTCCGTCAGGTCCTCGTTGTGGAGGACCTTGTCGCGCTCCGCGTAGATCGTCTCGCGCTGCTTGTTGATGACGTCGTCGAACTCCACGACGCGCTTGCGGATGTCGAAGTTGAAGCCCTCGACGCGCGACTGGGCGCTCTCGATCGTGCGCGACACCAGGCGCGATTCGATGGCCACGTCGTCGTCCAGGCCCAGGCGTTCCATGAGGCCGGTCACGCGCTCGCCGGCAAAGCGCTTCATGAGGTCGTCTTCCAGGGACAGGTAGAAGCGCGACGAGCCGGGGTCGCCCTGGCGGCCGGCACGACCGCGCAGCTGGTTGTCGATGCGCCGCGAGTCGTGGCGCTCGGTGCCCACGATGTGCAGGCCGCCGGCCACGACGACCGCCTGGTGATCGACGTCGGTGATGGCCTTGGCCTCGGCGAGGACGTCGTCATAGGTCGCCTTGTCCACCTCGGCCGGGTTGAGGCCGCGCTTGTGGAGCAGGTCGGAGGCGAGGCCGGCGGCGTCGCCGCCGAGCTTGATGTCCGTGCCTCGGCCGGCCATGTTGGTGGCGATGGTCACGGCGCCGGTCCGCCCGGCCTGGGCGACGATGCCCGACTCCGACTCGTGGAACTTGGCGTTCAGGACCTCGTGCTTGATGCCCCGGCGCTTGAGCATGGTGCCCAGGACTTCGGACTTCTCCACGCTGACCGTGCCGACGAGGACCGGCCGGCCGTGCTCGGTCATCTCCACGATCTCGTCGATGACCGCGTTGAACTTGGCCTTCTCGTCGCGATAGACGAGGTCGGCCTCGTCGTCGCGGATCATCTCGCGGTGGGTCGGGATGGCGACCACCTCGAGCTTGTAGATCTTGAAGAACTCCTCGGCCTCGGTCATGGCCGTGCCGGTCATGCCCGACAGCTTGTCGTACAGGCGGAAGTAGTTCTGGAAGGTGATGGTGGCCAGGGTCACGCTCTCGCGCTGGACGCGCAGCCCCTCCTTGGCCTCGATGGCCTGGTGCAGGCCTTCGCTCCATCGTCGACCGGGCATCTGGCGGCCGGTGAACTCGTCGACGATGACGATCTCGCCGTCCTTGACGATGTAGTCGCGATCGCGCTTGTACAGGGCGTGGCCGCGCAACGCCTGCTCGAAGTGGCGAGCCAGGCGCGGGTCGGCGTCGTACATGTTCTCGACGCCGAGGAAGCCCTCCATCTTCTCGACACCCTCCTCGGTGGAGGAGACGGCCTTGTCCTTCAGGTCGATGAAGTAGTCGCCACCCTCCTCGGCGCCCTCGGGGCGCTCCTTGAGGCGCGGGACGAGCCTGGCGAAGGTGAAGTACAGGTCGGCCGACTCCTCCGCCTGGCCGGAGATGATGAGTGGCGTGCGCGCCTCGTCGATGAGGATGTTGTCGACCTCGTCGACGATGGCGAAACTGCGCTGGCCCTGCACCCGCTGCTCGAGGTCCAGGACCATGTTGTCGCGCAGGTAGTCGAAGCCGAACTCGTTGTTCGTGCCGTAGGTGACGTCGGCCGCGTAGGCCTCGCGGCGGCTCACCGGTCGCAGGTTGACGAGGCGCTCGTCGCTCGTCGGGTGACCGGGCTCGAAGATGAACGAGGCGTCATGGGTGATCATCCCCAGGCTGACGCCCAGGAAATGGAAGACCGGGCCCATCCACTGCGGATCGCGCCGAGCGAGGTAGTCGTTGACCGTGACGATGTGGACGCCCCGGCCGGTCAATGCGTTGAGGACGCTGGCGATGGGGCCGATGAGCGTCTTGCCCTCGCCGGTCTTCATCTCCGAGATGCGGCCCTGGTGAAGGACGGCCGCGCCGATGAGCTGGACGTCGAAGGGACGCATCGCCAGCGTGCGCACGAACGCCTCGCGGGTCATCGCGAAGACCTCCGGCAGCGCGTCGTCGAGGGCCTTCTGGATGCGCTCGTTCTCGCGTTTGCGGCGGGCCTTGGTCAGCTCGCGGCGGCGTTCCAGGTCGGGATGGTGGAGCTCGTCGTCGGACGGCTCGTCGGGCGTCACGACCTCGCGGATCTCGTCGCGGATCTCCGCGAACTGGGCGCGGATGTCCTCGTGGGAGAGGCCCTGCATCTCGGGCTCGAGGGCATTGATCGCATCGACCAGGGGCTGGAGTCGCCGGACCTCGCGGTCATTCGAGTCGACGAAACGGGAAAGGAACTTCATGGGACGGTGAAGTATAGGCGGAGACCGGTTCGCGCCCGGTCCCGCGTGCGCGGTGGCTCGCAGCCTGGGCCTCGGGTCACCCTGGGCCTGCGCGCGGCCTGGGCCTCGGGTCACCCTGGGCCTCCGCGCGGCCTGGGCCTCGGGTCACCCTGGGCCTCCGCGCGGCCTGGGCCTCGGGTCACCC
>Ga0163151_10009595_pt1 | contig 10456 bp, 9 predicted proteins | sample OliLakLV19MP5IB2_FD_145596 | JGI IMG/M metagenome (GOLD analysis project Ga0163151, IMG submission 145596) | Freshwater microbial mat bacterial communities from Lake Vanda, McMurdo Dry Valleys, Antarctica - Oligotrophic Lake LV.19.MP5.IB-2 | ecosystem: Environmental > Aquatic > Freshwater > Lake... | reverse complement strand
GTTGATGTATCAATCGCACGCAAGCTACGGCACGTGCGGGCTCGGTTCGCCAAACACTGATCTGCTGGTGGAGTTGGTGCGGCGCGAGGGCATCCATGCTGGCCTATTCGGAGCGAAGATCACGGGTGGTGGCAGCGGCGGGACAGTCGCGGTGCTCGGTCGCTCCGGGAGCGAGGCCGCGATCGATCGGGTGTTGTCGGCGTACAGGGCAGAAACGGCTATCGTGAGTTATCTTTTTTCTGGATCGTCACCCGGAGCCGGAGAGTTTGGCGCACGTTGGTTGGAGCGTCGATAGGCGCGGATGTCGGCCGCTAGCCCGAGGCGGGCGCGCCAGGTTATTCGACTCTGAGCTTCTTGCACTTCAGGTAGATAGAGGTCACGGACAGGTTTGGGAGCACTTGGGGATGCTCAACCTTACTCAAGATCTATGCCGCGGAATCAGGTCGGAAGACGTTGGCTAGCTTCGCAGTTTGGCGTGTGGCAAGCTGCTTGAGCTTTGCAGAGCCTCATTCAAGATATTGTTGAACTTTCCCGCGTTGCCCAGGGGGCCACGGATGCGAAAAGCTTTGCGAAGTCTCTGGCATTAGATGGCTTCAGCGTGCTCGCCCTCACGCGCGCACGCGAACAGGCGAGGCGCTTCCACATCCCAGGTGTTAATCGGATGTTGCGTATGGCTCAGATGGCGGTCTTCGGAATTGAAATCGGCAAGGATGTGGAGCTGGGGCCCGGCGTTTATTTCGTGCACACGCTGGGGGTAGTGATCGGTGGCAACGCCAAAGTGGGCGCACGAGTGAGCTTCATGGGGAATAACACGGTCGGCACAGCCAAAGACAATGGGTACCCCATCATCGAAGAAGACGTCGTGGTGGGCTGTGGGGCGCGGATTTTAGGGCCAGTTCGCGTGGGAGCGCGCTCGAAAATTGGAGCCAACGCGGTGGTGCTTTCCGATGTCCTGCCAGACACCGTGGTAGTGGGCATACCCGCCAAACCGGTTGGCAGTGCAGGAGCCGCCTGCTAGCATTGGGCGTTTTTGGTTCAAGTGAAATGAGATGCAGAGCTCATCGGTTTCTCGACTCCTCGATGTTCACCCTTTGCTGCCGGAGAGGGTGCTTCAGGCAACGCTCGGGCGCACGCTCCGCGGAGTGCGTCTGGCTTTGTGTTTACACCGGGTGCAGTTATATTCGAATGCTACCCTCGCACTTTCCGCAACCACGAGTGCGGCCGCGGATTTGGACGCGCTGATCACGCTCCTACTTTCGGCTTGCCCCAGAAACGAAGACGGCTGGCTGACAATTTCTTTTGACGACGGTTACCGCGACGCGGCGGAGTACGTCACTTCACGCTGCTCGCGGTGGCCGAGCGTGCGTTGGCTCGTGTTCGTGTGCCCTCGAAAGCTCGCTGCTCGTGCGGGTTTTCGCTGGGATTTGCCCGAGGGCGCCGCGAATCGTGATCCGTTTGCGGGTGCCTACGACGTCTCGGCAGAGAATCTAAGATCCGATTTGCGGGGTCTCGCCGATGCGCCCGAGTGCCAGCTCGCCAGTGTCGAGGAATGTCGACGTCTCGCTGAATTGTCAGGCGTAACGTTGGGCAATCATACCAACTGCCACTTCCGGCAAACTGGCCTGAGCCTCGCGGATGCCAGGCAAGACCTTCTTGAATCCAAGGCGGAGTTTGAACAGCTGTTTGGTCAAACGTGCGAGTTTGCATTTCCTTTTGGCACGCCCCGCTCTGAATTCACCGAAGAACACGTCGCTCTCGCGGGCGAGGCCGGCTACGCGCACATTTGGTCTACCGAACCACGGCCGCATGCTACCGCTGATCTCGGAAGCGGCCGGGCGTTACCGAGAATTGCAATCTTTGGAGATTGGCCCATGAAGAAGACAGCCGCGTATTTGGCGCTGCGTGCGCTCCAGTATCAAGTTCGTTCGCGTCGCCAGCCGAAGCCCGATGGAGAGGACCAATGCGCCTAAAATTCGGTTTCGCTCTCGCCCGCAGCGCTATCCTATCGGATTTCAATTCGCGGCGCCGCTACCGTCAGAAGTATCATCAAGATGCGATTGAGGCGGGGCGTTTGCCTCAAGATCTGGTCACGAAGATCGGACTTCAAATGCTGGGTGTGATCCGCGTGATGCAAGGGCTGGAAGCGGCCGAGGTGCCCGTTTTGCCCCAAGTAGTGTCGAGGTTGCTCCGCCACGCGTACGGCGCGGAGATCCACTGGAAGGCGGACATTCAACCAGGGGTTTCGTTGGTGCATGGCAATGGGCTCGTGATCAGCAAGGATGCGAGCGTTGCGCCAGGTTGCATCCTTTCCCAAAACGTCACATTGGGTCACGGAGTGGATCCGATCACACGCCAGGTGGGCGCACCCACACTCGGCCGCGACGTGCACGTGGGGCCCGGTGCTACGCTGCTCGGCCCGATCTCGGTGGGTGAAGGCAGCAAGATCATGGCCGGAGCGGTGCTCACGCATTCGGTGCCTGCCTATTCCTTAGTGCGTCCCGCTGAGGTCGTGATCACGCCGAGAAAATCTGGCGCAGCGGGCGCGAATGATCCGGACTAAGTGGCAGGCGTCTGCCGCTGCGCGCGGATCAGAGCAACGGCGCTCTTGATATCGCGCAGGCGCACGACCTTGAAGCCAAGCGCGAGTGTCACATAAACCGCGCAGTCGATCGCGAGCCGCAGAACGGCGTTGAGGTCGGCCAAGGCGAATCGATCGAGAAACGCGACCCCTGCTGCGATCCCCAGAGATAGCCCAATGCAATACAGGCTCTGGCGATCAACCGACCTTTTTCCTACAAACCAGAACAAGGCAATGGCGGTGAGAACCTCCATGCAGGTGACGGCAATTGCGGTCCCAACCCCTGCGCCTCCAGGACCCATTCCGCTAGTGACCGAAACAAGCGCGGGGATCATCAGCATTTGAAACACCAGTCCACTGAACGTAATGAACGTGAGCTGCCAGCCTTTGTTGGCAACGATGAGTGCGTTGGCGAGCAGCATTGTCAGATAGGTGGCTGTGAAGATGGGTGCCAAAAAACGCAACGAATGAGCTGCAGGTGCGAACGCGGCGCCAAAAGCCAGGCGGATCCAAAGCTCCGCCCCGAGGCCCAGCACCATCGTGACCGGAATCGCCGCCACGAGAAGGCCTTCAATGGCACGGCGCAAGAGCGCAAAGAACTCGGCTTCTGAGCGATGATTGGCGCGTGCAAGCAGCGGCATGAAGACCCAACTGATAAGCGGTGTGAGCAACATCGCCAACCCCGCGAGATTCTGGGCTGCTCCGTACCAACCAAGCTCGGTCCGATCGGACAGAAACCCAAGCAGCGTGAGATCAACTCGGTTCACCAGAGCCACAGCCACCATGCTGAGATAGAAAGGGACGCAGGCCTTCAAAATAGGCTTCAATATGCCGAAATTGACGCGAAGGCGTAGGCCGATCGCACGGCGTGTTGCTCGGAACAAAACCCACGCCTTAATCAGCTCGGATACCAAGAAAGGTGTTGCCAGCATGAGGAGTGGAGCCTTCAGCACGATCAGCGCCATCAGGCCCATGCCCCAGAGCAACTTGGACACCACATTCTGAATCGCGAGAGCACCCACCTGGCTCGAAGCTTGGAGCATGCAGGCGAACGATGAGTTGAGGGCTTGCACGAAACAGATCGCGCCAAAGATCAGCGTGAGCACCGCGATATTCGCCGTGTGGCCCGCTCCTTTGGTGCCGAACCACATCGCAACGGCGAGTGGCAGCATCATCGCCGCACGCAGCAAGAGCACTGAACCAAAGTAGTCCGAAGCGTGCTCGGGGCGCACCGGCAGCTCACGTTGGGCATAACTATCAACGCCGAGCGTGAGCGTCACCGTGAGTGCGCCTGCCAAGCTCTCACTGAAGCTATACTCACCGAAGGACTCTGGCCCCAAGTAGCGGGGCAACTGAAAGCGGACGATGAGCGCAACAGCCCAGGTTACCAGCAACGACGAGCCCAGTTTCACGGCGTTGCGCGCCGCGAGCGCACCCTCGCCAGTTCCGGCTGCCTCAGAAGTCACTGGAACTGTGACTTCATTTCCACGACACCGCCGGCCGGGAAGTTCGGAAAGGTCTCCACCACAGTTTGCCCGTCGGTTCCGGTTACCCGAAGATCGAAACTGCCCTCGCCGAAGCCCGATCTATCGGTAAAAGTGCCATCAGCGGCCCGTTCTAGAGCCGTGAACGCGGGCCTCTTAGGGCCTTTCACTTCGAGCTTTTGGATGGGCAGGCGTGCGGCACGCACCCACAGGCTCGTCCAGTCAGAGTTTGCTTCGGTTTGATACTGCAACAAGATCTTTGAGCCAGCGGAGCACTTCGCGAGTTGCCAGGTCATCGGCCGAGGATTCGCGGACGTGCCTTGCGGATCGTCTTCATGGATCGCGTTGTAGGCTTCGGTGCTAAGGTCCATATCCCCAGAATTTTTGGAAACCCCTGTGGTAACAATGCGCACGAGAGCTGTCTTTCCGAGCCGCGTTGTGACGAGTGCGCACGCATCGCACAGGCTGCCATCACCATTCAAGCTAACGTCGACGCCCGCCAGGTACACTCCCTCGGCGTTTGCAACCTGAGCGGGATAGGGTGCACAGGAGTTCGGCCACATGGTCTCGGCGAAATCAACGGGGCCGATGTGAAAGCTGCCAGCGTGGACGGGTCCAAATGGCGTGGCATCTCGCGGTGCTGGGCTTCCATGCGGAGTGCCCGAGGCGGTGGGAGTTGACGTGCCAGAGGTTGGAATCGAGCTTGCAGCTGGCGTTGGTGAACTTCCGCTGCCTGAACATCCCGACAAAGAAAGGCCCAAGACTGAGACCGTCGCAAATGCTCGGAACACGTAGTTCACCACAGTAATTCCGGAGCCTAGCCAGTTTGTGCGTGAGTTTCAATCATCGCTTTGGGCAACGGCGTTACTGATTCGAGCCAGGCTTTTCGCGGTTGGTGCGCACCCATTCAGCTCCCGGGGCGCCGAGGCCCAGCGCGCGAATCGCTAGCTTCCAAACGATGTACGGTGGTGCCCAGAGCAAATCTAGAAGCGCGCGGGCGCCAAGCCCCGAGTGGACCACACCCGAGAGCACATAGAAGACGATGCCGAACGTGGCGAGCCCAAAGGGAGCAAAGAGCCAAAGGCCTTGACCAAAAAACACGATCAAGCTGAGTGAAATCAGGCTGCCAAGGCAAACATACGCCACCAAGGAAGCCAACGGCGGCAACAAGACATCTATGCCCAGATCAAAGAGCAAGAGGCTGCGTTTCCGCAGCCCTTCGGCGATCAAGCGCGGCCCATACTCGCGTGCAATGGCCCGCCTCCCGGCCTCCCAACGCTGACGTTGGCTGCGAGAATCCCGCTCATTGGCCACCATATCGCCGTACACACAGGCGTTGGCTGCGTTGTGCACGCGGTAGCCTTGGAGGCCGATCTGGATACCATATTCAAGGTCCTCAACAATGGAAAATGCCGCGTGCGGCACCACACGCACCAGCTCTTTCGAAAAGCACATCCCGTTGCCGCGGAGGCCGACCGAAAGCTGAAGGCGTTCGCGGCCGAGTGAACGCACGCCGTGGAACAAGGTGAGCGCCAGTGTCATCAAGCGTGTGCGCCAGGACACCTGAGGATTTCGCACTGTGTAGTGAGCTTGGACGGCGTGAGCGCCGTGTTCGAGCTCCAGAGCAAAGGCATCGAGCAGATTTGGCGAAACTGAAGTATCGGCATCGATGATCGCATAGGCGTCAAACACGCCCTCCGCGCTGAGCGTGTCGAAGGCGTACTTCAACGCGAAGCCTTTGCCACGCTGGCTCAGGTCGATTCGCTCCAGCACGCGCGCGCCCGAAGCTCGGGCCAGTGAAGCTGTTTTGTCCGAACAATTGTCCGCGATCACGATGATTTGGAAGCGATCAGTCGGGTAAACGAGCGTCTTAAGACTTTCGATGGTTTCAGCGATGCCTCGCTCTTCATTGTGCGCGGGCACGAGCACCGCGAAAGTGGGCGTCGCAGTGCGAACTCGATGCCCCGTGCTCTTCCGCGCCAAGGCTGCCAACGCAAATAAATAGAAGCTGGCGGCAAGCGAGGGCAGCCCGGCCAGGAACACAAGCGCGTCGAGTGCGAGCAGCATTTTACGTTTCAGGCTCGCCGGGAGGGCCCACTTCGGCCAAAAGCGGTAGCCCTAGTTGGCGGATCTGCCAGACATCGACAAAGCGTCCAGAGAAGAACTCCCTTAGCCCGCCCGCGAGAAAGCCAATCAGCAAGGCCGCGGCCAGGCTAGCCGCAATCAAGAGCGGGCGATTGGGCTTCAGAGGCTTCCGCGGCGGCTCGGGCTTATCCAGGATCTTGTAGCGCAGCTTAAAGGCTTCCTGCACGGAATTGAGCTCGAGCTGCGCGCCGTTCATACGATTCTTGATCTCGTTGTAGCTGTCCAGGCGTGCTGTTAACTGAGAGTGCGCGGTGGTGAGCTCCGGAGAATCGGTGGCCGCGGCGATGAGTGGGCTGGGTGTCCTTTCGCCGCCGACACCCCGGTATTGAGTCCGGTTCGCGCCTCCGGGGGCGGCGCTCGGAGACTCGCGTAGCAGACTTGAAAGGCGGCGTTCTTCTTCGCGCAAGTGCGCGAGCTCCGCGGGCTCCACAGATGCTTCCTCGACGCGCCGCACTTGTTGAAGTACGGTCGGGTGGGAAGGCCCGTACACCCCACGCAGCTCTGAGAGTTGCGTTTGCACGGCCTGCAGGCGTTGCTGCCAAGCGCTCTGGATGTCGTTCATTTTTTGCCGGACGTCGCCCAGGGCAACGCCGAGCTGAGGATCCGGTGCCACGGGTGCCACCACCACGGGTTCCGGCACACGCCGCTCGGCATGCGCGTCAGGTTTTTGAACTTCTGGCGTTGTTGGCCTGCCGGAGTCTCTGAGCGCGAGCGTGGCGTGGCGAACCGCTTCGAGCGCAGGACCGAGGTCATCGGTGGCCTTTTTGAATTGGTTCTCCAAAAGATCGATGGCCGTGCGGATTGCCGCAGTTTCGCTAGCTAGACGCCGATCCAAGAAACGATCCATTCCCACCGCAACGAGCTTGGCAGCCATTAACGGTTCACCCCAGTAGACTCGGAGGCTCATCGTGTAGCGGCCCTCTGGAACTACCTGGAGCTGTTGCTCCAGCATTCCCGCCAAGGCGTTCTCTTTGTCTCGCAGCGAAGTTGGGCCAAGCAGCGAGGCGCGAATCCAATCTAGTGCACGCCCTTTAGCGCCCCGCGTGGCATCCCATTGGTCCGCAAGCTTGGCAGTGCGCACGAGCTCCAGCAGGTTGCTCTTTGACAGAATAATGTCTGAGGCGTCGGAAAATGGATCCGGGTTAGCGGCTCCTCCGCCCGGATTGCTCAGCGTCCGAACGTTGTTGCTGCTGAGCTCCACATGGATTTTACCCCTAGCCTCGAAGAGCGGAGGCAACAAGAGCGCGATGGTGACGCCAAGCACTCCGATAAACAGCGCAACCAGCACTGCCAGCGCGACATGCCGCCGACAGGCGGCGCTCACAAATGTGAGAAGTTCTCCGGCTCCGACGCCTCCGCCTCCCTCATCCTCATCGGAAGGCTCTTCCAGCTCCTGGGCTTCTGGTTCCATCAACCGTGAATCGTGCCGACCGTTTCTGACGCTGGGCAAGCTAATTCGGGAGCCAGCCTGAACTTCACACGTGCGCCTCGCCCTCGCCGGTTGCGGAGTTCGGCGTTTTGTGGCCTGATTGGCGGAACTCTTGTGGTCTCTTCAGGCATCTTACGGTTTGTGGCGTGTTTATCCGGACGAGCGGCCCTCATCTTGGTTGCGGGTGTTTGGGCGTGCGGGCCGAGCGGGAGTTACGTATGGGGTCGCCACTATCGTGCCCTGCCTCCGGTAGGCCCAGGCGAATTGATTCAGCCGGGGGATAAGGTGAGCGTGCGCGTCTTTGGGCAGGATCCAATGTCGATTCAGGGGCAGGTGCGGCCGAATGGCAAGCTTGCTGTGCCGCTCCTCGGTGAGTTCCCGATGGCAGGCCGGGCACCGGAGGTGGTGGCGGAGGATCTGAAGCAGCGCTTGACGCCATTTGTTGCAGCCCCTCAGGTGATTGTTGTGATTGATGAATTCAAGTTGCGAGTCACCGCTTTCGGTGAGGTTCGCCGGAATGGGCGTTTGGCGCTCGAGCCGCCAGCAACGCTGCTTCAAGGCTTGGCTGAGGCCGGTGGGCTCACCGAATTTGCTGATGATAGTGCGATCTTCGTGTTGCGCGACAGCCAGCGCATTCGTTTCACGTACGAAGAGCTCGCAACGGGCGAGCCAGCTGCGCGCACGTTTCTTTTGGTTAACGGCGACGTGATTGTGGTTGAGTAGTGCGCGCGAAGCTCTCTTGGCATGGGCATTTGGCTAGCATCCATTCTCGCGCAGGCGCTCAGCTTCTCGGTTGAAGATTCTGCCGCGCTCCGCTCACGCCTGGCCGCGGATGTTGTCAGCCTGGATGCAGAAATGGCTCCGGGGCTCACGCTGGCACTCCGGCAAAAGCGTGTCGCTTGGACGCTCGGGTATTACCCACAGCTAACTCTGAACGACTTCGCTGGCTCTCCGCCTGGCTCGCCGAGTGTTACCCATACGGTCAATGCCCAATCGAGCATTGCCTTTCGCAGAGCCCAGCTCACTCTGAGCCAAAGCGGCAGCTATGGAACTCAGAACCTCCGCGTGCCCGCCATCTTTGCGCCTCCTGTGCCGGAGCCGGCCCGAGAAGCAGCGGATGCGATGCCAGCCGCCGACCCCAATGAAGCGCTCGCGATCCTCGCACAGCCCACGCTGATCACAGCGGCGTATGATGAGCCCATCCGCTACGCGAACTCCAGCAGCTCGGTGGCACTTGGCCATGTCTTATCCCACCGCCTCACGCTTTCCGAAACGCTCGGCTACAGTTTTGGCTCAGGCCTCGACACATCCGCGCGAGCGCTTTACCCGCGGCAAGATCAAGTCGGTGCCGGCGTGAGCCTGGGAACAATTGTCTCGCGCAACGACACACTGACCTCGTCGTTGAGTGCGCAGCTCACCACTACGAAGAACACAAACGCTCGCATCTTGAGCGGGACGGAGTCTTGGTCGCATCGCTTCTCGCCTACCGTGAATGGTGATATTGGCGCAGGGCTGGCGTACACTGAGAGCGTTGACCCGGCGGGAAACCCGACAAGCGTGTTGCCGGTTGGCAGTGTTTCAGTATCGCTCCAGCAGCCGCGCCGCCGCGTACGCCACAGTGTCTCTCTTTCACTCGGGGTAGCGCCCCAAGTGGATCGGGTGAGCGGTACCATCGACTCACGTGCAACTTGGTCGCTCACGGGTGTGCGCACCCGAGGGCCGCTCACACTATCCCTCAACTCAGCCGGTACCTCATCCTTAGACGAGAACTCTGCGAATCGGTTTTTGGCGCTGGGTGGCACGGCCCAAGCGAGCTACGCAGTCACCGAAGAGTTCAGCGGTGCGCTTAGCGTTGGCAGCACATGGCAGGATTTCCGAACTGCAACTTCAACGCCACCGGTTTGGTTCGGTGCGCTGCTTCTCACGTATCGTCTCGCGCCTCAGCCGCTATAGATCTTCAGTTGCCGGATTGGATAAGTCGGAATTCGGCAGCGCTGCCGGGCATGCTGTCCGCGCCCTGATCCGTCCACTCATAAACGTACCAGGTGTCCGTGTAACTTGAGAGTGTAGGCATCATCACGTTCGCGAAGAACCACGCAGCGGCGGTGGTGCCCGCTTGGTCCCAGCCATACGCGACAAGAACCAGAGTGCCGGTCGCAGGATCGCGAACGGCCTGGATCACTAAATAGTCGTGGTTAGCAGTGAGGTTTGACACAGCCTGCACTAGGCTTTGATCCTTGCTACGACGAAAGTTAAACCCCTCATTGTAAATCGGCGTAATGCGCAGGTTGTTCAGGTAGCGCACCAGCGTATTGGTTGAGTCGCCCCCCGCAGCCACGAGCAGCTCCCCCGGCCCAATCAGTGGTTTGCCAGTGACGGAATCCACCACGTTGGTGGCTCCCTGCTGGACCATTCGATTGACCGGTTGTGGCGCACATCCGGTGTGAAGGGCCGCGACTAAGACAGAGCTCGCAGCGTCGTCAACCGTGAATCCATTCGTGACCCCTGCGACTGCAGCGTTGGCGCACAAATTTTTGAGGGTGGCGCCCAAGCACGCAATGCTGGGCTGTCCTGCTACGGAGGAGCAAAAATCTGTGGCCGAGCAGGCGTTCCCGCAGGACCCACAATGCCGGATGTTGCTCGCCCGAGCGAGCTCAACACACTCTCCGCCACAACAGGTTCCTGTTATCTGACACGTTGAATTCTCGGGGCTGCACATGACCGGCGCCGAGCCGCCAGCGCCCGCTGCGCCCGCTGCACCGCTCCCGCCGCCGATATTTTCAGCACCACTCCCGCCACCCAACGCAGAACTGCCACCGC
>Ga0163151_10009593_pt1 | contig 10456 bp, 8 predicted proteins | sample OliLakLV19MP5IB2_FD_145596 | JGI IMG/M metagenome (GOLD analysis project Ga0163151, IMG submission 145596) | Freshwater microbial mat bacterial communities from Lake Vanda, McMurdo Dry Valleys, Antarctica - Oligotrophic Lake LV.19.MP5.IB-2 | ecosystem: Environmental > Aquatic > Freshwater > Lake... | reverse complement strand
TTATTGGAGCACTTACACCTTTTCCCAGCGTTTTTTCTGAAATAAATACTCTTGCCGAATCCCATAATCCCGCGTCAATAAAACTATTTAAAATATTTTCTCCCCCTTCAACTATTAGTGATTGAATGTTTCTTTTGTATAACTCATCCAGCATCTGAGGAATAACTGCTTTTTCAAAATCAACTTGCACAAATTCTAAATTAGTTTGTGACGGTTCGTTTACGGATGTGAAAATAAGCGTAGGAGTAGTTTTGTCAAATAAATTAAACTGTTTTGGAATTCTTAGCCACTTGTCTACTGTAATTCGAAGCGGATTTTTCCCTTCCACTTCTCTAACCGTTAACTGAGGATTATCTAGCAAAGCTGTGTTTGTTCCAATCATAATGGCTTGTTCCTGACTTCTCCATAAATGCAATAACTTTTTAGAATCGGAATTGCTGATTTGAATAGGCTTAGAAGTCCCTTCTTCATTGCGTTTCACATCAATAAATCCATCAGCAGTTTGCGCCCATTTCAGAATAATGTATGGACGCTTTTTTTCGTGATATGTGAAAAAACGCTTGTTCAATTTTTTGCAATCATCTTCCAGTGTTCCAATTTTCACATCTACGCCAGCTTTTGCAAGTTTTTCAATTCCTTTTCCTGATACTAATGAATTGCTATCAATGCTGCCAATAACAACGTAAGGAATTTTATGTTCAATAATTAAATCGGCACAAGGAGGTGTTTTTCCAAAGTGGGAGCAAGGCTCTAGATTGACATATAAAGTGGATTTTTTTAAAAGCGACTTGTCTTTTACTGAATTCACCGCGTTTACTTCCGCATGTGCTTGTCCGTATTGTTCGTGATACCCTTCTCCAATAATTTCTCCATCACAAACTATTACACAGCCAACCATTGGGTTGGGAGCAACTTGTCCTAAACCTTTTACTGCCAAATCAAGACAGCGTTTTATATATGTTTCGTTATTGCTCATTTTTTAATCAGGTGTATTAACTATTCTTACCTTTGCAAGGTATGAAAATTGCTTCAAATAAAATAAAAGACATTCTTAACTTTTTTCGTGCTGAATTGAAAGATTCATACGAAAATGATGAGTTGGAAACCATAATTGCTTATTGTTTTGAATTTTATTTGAAAATGAGTCGCACTGATTTGATATCGCAAGAAAACAAAACAGTAAGCGAGTCGGAATTACTCAAATTTAATTTTGCTATTAAAGAATTGAAAAAACACAAACCTATTCAGTACGTTTTAGGTGAAGCAGATTTTTACGGATTAAAATTTAAAGTAAACGAACACGTTTTGATTCCTCGCCCAGAAACAGAAGAATTGGTTCATTTGATTATTAAGGATAATAAAATGGATGCACCAGCTATTTTAGATATAGGAACGGGTAGTGGCTGTATTCCAATTGCATTAAAAAAGAATATTCCTTCAGCAAAAGTAGCAGGAATGGATATTGCTATTGAAGCATTGGAGGTTGCAAAACAAAACACAATTCTCAATGGAGTAGAAGTAGAGTTCGTTTTAGATGACATATTACATCCGACATCCGACATCCAACTTCCGACATTCGTCTCCGATATTATAATTAGTAATCCTCCATACATCTGTATTTCTGAAAAAGAAACGATGAATAAAAATGTATTACAATACGAGCCACATTTGGCACTTTTTGTTGAGAATGACGACCCATTATTGTTTTATAAAGCGATTTGTGATTATGCCTTAAAGCATTTGAATAAAAATGGGAAAATTTATTTCGAAATCAATCAAGCACTCGGCTCCGAAACAAAGAATCTGCTTGAAAATAAAGGCTTTAAGAATGTAGAATTGATAAAAGATTTAAGCAATAATAATCGTATATTGCGAGGTAATATTTAAAAATTAGTTGAATGAAAAAGTTAGTTTTTGTTTGTGTAATGCACTTTTTGTTTGCAACAGCTTTGTATTCGCAAGGAGGATTTACAGTGGAAGTTTTTCCAACAAATGTTGGCGGGAAAAATGAATTTAAAAGAGTTTTTGAGCAAGAGATGATCTTTCCTGAAAAAGCGCTTAAAAATAAATATTTCGAAAAAGTGACTATTAATTTTGTTATTAAAAAAGACAGTTCTGTTGCTGATGTTAAATTAGAAATGAAAGGTGACAAAGAAACGAATGCAGAAGCGATGAGAATATTTGATTTGTACCAATGGGTGCCAGCAGTAAAAGAAGGACAATATGTGGATGCTAATTGGTCGGTTACTTTTGACTTTGATCCCAGCAAATATGCTAAAATATGTAAAAAGAGAGGATACGAAAAGTTTAAATATATTGCCGATTCTAAAATTGATTCAACCGGAAAGGTCTACACATCTGGTGTACAAATGCCTGTTTACGAGAAAGGAAGTTATGCATTGCAGGATTTTATCAAAGAAAATTTAGAATATCCTCGTCAAGCACAACTTTCAAATATACAAGGAACAGTTATTTTAAGTTTTATTGTTGAACCAAGCGGTTTGATGACAAATATAGGTATTGCTAAATCTGTTGGCGGAGGCTGCGATCAAGAGGCTATACGTGTAATGGAGATGATTAAATGGTATCCCGGAAAACATGATGAGAAATTGGCGCGTGTTAAAATGACCTTTCCAATGTATTTTATTTTAAACGAAGACTTTAAAGATAACGCAGCTGGCGAACAAAAATAATTTATGAGTGACAGCATTAAAAATACAATCGAGAAAATTTCCAAAGAGCTAGAAGAGCATAATTATAATTATTATGTGCTTTCTAATCCTACAATTAGCGATTTTGACTTTGATAAATTGTTGGAAGAGTTACTCGCCCTTGAAAAACAGAACCCTGAATATGTATTGCCGGATTCCCCTTCACAGCGTGTAGGCGGAACAATTACCAAAGAATTTAAAAATGTAAAGCATAAATATCCAATGCTTTCTTTGAGCAACACTTACAATGAAGAAGAATTACGCGATTTTGATGAACGAATTAAAAAAGCCGGAATTTCGGAGTTTGAATATGTTGCTGAATTAAAATACGATGGCGTTTCTATTTCCTTAACCTATATTGACGGATTGCTTACACAGGCTGTTACCAGAGGAGATGGAGAAAATGGAGATGATATTACTGCAAACGTAAAAACCATAAACAGTATTCCACTTAAACTCAGAGGAAAAAATTATCCTGCCGAATTTGAAATTCGTGGTGAAATTTTTATGCCGAAAAGTGAGTTCCTTAGAATTAATGAAGAAATGCGAAAGCAACTCATTGAAGAAGGATATGATGAAGAAGAAATTTTTGAAAAACAATTAAAAAACCCTCGTAATGCAACTTCCGGTTCATTAAAACAACAGGATTCAAAAGCTGTAGCTGAACGAAAATTAGATTGCTATTTGTATTCGGTACTGGGAAATAATTTGCCATTCACTTCGCATTACGACAGTTTAATTGAAGCAAAAAAGTGGGGATTCAAAGTGTCGGCTGATATGGAAAAAGTTTCTTCTGTGGAGGGTTTGATAAAGTATTTAGAAAAGTGGGATAAAAAACGTCACGATTTAAATGTGGAGACGGATGGAGTGGTGATAAAAGTAAATTCCTATGAGCAACAAAAATTCTTGGGCTTTACTGCAAAATCTCCGCGTTGGGCAATTGCCTATAAATTCAAGGCTGCAAGAGTATCTACTATTTTAGAAAGCATTTCTTACCAAGTTGGTAGAACGGGAGCAATTACACCTGTCGCAAATTTAAAACCTGTTCAATTGGCTGGAACTACCGTTAAAAGAGCTTCATTGCACAATGCTGATATTATTGAAAAATTAGATGTTAGAATTGGCGATACGGTTTTTGTTGAAAAAGGTGGAGAAATTATTCCTAAAATTATTTCGGTAGATGAAAGCAAAAGAGATTTGTTTTCTGATTCCAATCAGCCAACAAAATACATTACGCATTGCCCCGAATGTAATACAGAGCTGATTAGAAGCGAAGGAGAAGCAAACCATTATTGTCCAAATGAATTAGGTTGCCCTCCTCAAGTAAAAGGAAAGATGGAACATTTTGTTTCCCGTAAAGCCATGAACATTGATAGTATGGGTGCAGAAACAATCGCTCAGTTATATGATGCCGGATTGGTAAAAACAATTGCAGATATTTATGAATTAAAAAAAGAAGATTTGTTGAAAATTGAACGCATGGCTGAAAAGAGCGCGAATAATTTATTGGCCGGTGTTGAAGCTTCTAAAAGTGTGCCATTCGAACGTGTTTTATTTGCAATTGGTATTCGACACATCGGAGAGACGACTGCTAAAAAATTAGCTTTTTATTATAAAAATATTGAATCGATAAAAGGTGCTACCTTACTAGAATTACTGGAAGTTGGAGATGTTGGTGAGCGTACAGCCCAAACAATTGTTGATTACTTTTCGAACAAGCGCATTGAAGAAATATTACACAAGCTAAACGCTGCAGGCTTGCAATTTGAATTGTCGGAAGAACAACTGACAAATACCAGCGAAAAACTAAAAGATTTGTCTTTTGTAGTTTCTGGTGTGTTTAGTAAATTTTCTCGTGATGAAATTAAAAAGACGATTGAGCAAAACGGGGGCAAAAATGTAGGCTCTATTTCCGGAAAAACAAATTTTGTATTAGCAGGAGAAAACATGGGGCCTGAAAAGTTGAAGAAAGCAGAGAAGTTAGGGGTAAAAGTTATTACAGAAGATGAATTTATTAAGATGGTGGAATGAAAAGTCGACAATAAAAAATAATAGACAATTGACAAAGTCGATAAGACAAGTGTTTTAGAACAAATTCCCCCTTTGGAAAAGGGAGCTAGGGGGATTTGTTTCTTACCAAAGACGAATGCATGTTAAAAGGAATTAAACAATATATAGCTAACAATGCCTTGAAGAAAGAAATTCTTTCTTCCGGCAGAGGCCGTCAACCCAATCAGTTTAATTTTGAAAAAATAAAAACAGTAGGAATTGTTTTCGATGCTACCAATACTGAGGATTACGAAATTGTAAAACGCTATGTTGTTTATTTGCGTGAACATTTGAAAAAAGTAAAAGTAATCGGTTACTTTAGTAATAAAGAAATTCCGACATTAACGTATTCAAAATTGGAGTATGATTTTTTTTCTACCAAAGAATTAAATTGGATGGGAACTCCTAATTCGGTTGTTATTCGAAATTTCATCAATGAAGAGTTCGACTTGTTGATTGATTTAAATATTCATGATCATTTTCCTTTGAAATATATTGCAGCATTGTCCAAAGCACGTTTTAAAGTTGGAAAGTTTGATCAGAACGATATTGAAATTCACGACATGATGATTGATTCTGATGGAACAAAAACTGTGAAATATTTTTTGCGACAAATAGATACGTATATTACAATGCTTAATAAGAAAGAAACTGAAACGAATTAAAATTAGAACGTCATTGCGAGGAACGAAGCAATCTTTCACGAGAAGAATACTAGTCTTCCTTTATTAGAGATTTCTTCGTTCCTCGCAATGATTACACCAACAAACAATACGGCCAATGAACTATATACTATTTGACGACAATACAAGAATTAATCTTTTACCACTGACATTCACACGTCCGGTTGCTGAAATTCGTATTGGTATTTTAACCATTCGTGAAAAATGGGAGAAAGTATTGGATGCAAAAGTTTCTTTTCAAACGGAAGAATACTTAAACAAAAAATTCCCAACCGAATTTGCTATCGATACAGATAATGTGTGGATCAATGGTTCATTTTGTCCGAATGCAAAATTACTAGAAGAAATAAAATCATTACAAGCCAAGCAAGCACTTTTAACAGCAGGTGTTGTAATTGCCGTTAATTCAGGTGATAATAAAAATTTTGATTGTAAAAACATTGATGGTTTTACAAGTTTCGAATCGGTTGCACAAGCAATGAGAGTAGAAAACCCTTGGGATATTTTTTCTAAAAATGGAGAAGCAATAAAAGAAGATTTTGAATTAATTACGAAAGGAAGAAAATCACTGGCATTAAGCAAAACAAATCAAGTGATAGGAGTAGAACATGTTTTTGTTGAAGAAGGAGCCAAAGTGGAATGCGCCATTTTAAATGCATCTACTGGTCCGATTTACATTGGAAAAGATGCGGAGATCATGGAAGGTTCGATTGTGCGTGGACCGTTTGCATTGTGTGAACATTCAGCATTAAAATTAGGCGCGAAAATATACGGACCTACTACAGTTGGGCCACATAGTAAAGTGGGAGGAGAGATAAATAATTCGGTGATATTTGGGTATTCAAACAAAGGTCACGATGGGTTTTTAGGAAATTCTGTATTGGGTGAATGGTGCAACATTGGTGCCGATAGCAACAACTCCAATTTGAAAAATAATTATGCAGAAGTAAAATTGTGGAACTACGAAAAAGAACGTTTTGTAAATACGGGTCTTACGTTTTGTGGCTTAATTATGGGCGATCACAGTAAATGTGGAATCAATACGATGTTTAATACAGGAACAGTGGTTGGAGTAAATGCAAATATTTTTGGTTCAGGATTTCCACGCAATTTTGTTCCTTCTTTTTCTTGGGGTGGTGCCGCAGGATTCACCACTTATAAAACAAATGATGCCTTTGAAGTAGCAGCGCGTGTAATGGAACGAAGAGGGATGGTGTTTAACGAAATTGAACAAAATATCTTAACTCATGTTTTTGAATTAACAGAAAAATATAGAAAATAATCTTATTTATATGGAATTTTCCTCAACCGAAATTGTTGGTTATTTAGCATCCTTAATTGTATTGATTTCATTTTTGATGAAAAATATGAAAACACTTCGTATTATCAATTCAATTGGATGTGTTCTTTTTGTTGCTTATGGAATTCTACTAGGTTTTTCTATTCCAATTATTTTTACCAATGTGGCGATTGTTGGTATTAATATTTATTATTTGATGAAGTCGAATAAAAATGCAAATTCCTGAATTTATAAATAATCATCTTTTAGGTGCAATTGTTACAATTGTATCTTCAATATTTGTTTGGCACTGGGCAAGCAATAGAAATGAAAGTTTTACACACATGGTTAATCCTGAAATTTTTCTCGATCAAATAACTAAACTGGATTATTTTAAATATTCTGATAAAAAGGATACTTCACTAATTTACGAAGCTTTGAATAATTCCCTAATCAAAAATAAAGGCTTGGAAACAGCATATTTTGAAGGTGCAATTATTCCTATGGATTATAGATTATATCCATTAAATGAAAATGACTTAACAGAAAAGGGTGGGTTATCAAAATCTTTAAAATTAATCAAACATACATTTAATAAGCTTTCCATACCATTCTTATACACCAACGAATCAATGAAAATTGATGGAAATCAAATTGTATGCAGAATTGATGTTAATGATAAAGAATACATATTTTTTGCGGGAAAGGACAGCATTAAAAAAAATGGAATTGTATTGAAGAATCTGGCAGATATGCTAAATGACCAATTACTTATAAATAAGTCAAATGAAAGAGTTTTTTTGATATCTAAACAAGAGAACGGTCACATAATTTTTCTTACAAAAGAATTACAAAAAAATATTGCCTTAGTTATTAAGAATAAGAATATTCAGCCTTTATATCCAACGATGTGGGCAAAATGGAATCAATTAATCTAGTCTACAGATTCGTAAATTCGTAATAATTCGTTATCCGTACTGTGCCAATTTGTCTAAATTCCCCCAATGGCACAGCAATTGAAAATAAAGGAAGAAAATTTATAAAAAAGACTTAATTCTACTCACAATATGACTGATAATTTCGACTTAAACGGCTTGGTACCAATGCTTCGTGATAATTTAATGGACGAGGATACTGAGTTTATTCCTTTGCTTTCATCGGAGGATGAAGACCAAATGAACTCCGAAAAAGTACCCGAAGAGCTGTCAATTTTGCCTCTTCGTAATACTGTACTATTTCCTGGGGTTGTTATTCCAATTACTGTTGGCAGAGATAAATCCATTAATCTTATCAAGGATGCTTACAAAGGCGATAAAATTATTGGTGTTGTTTCTCAAAAAAATGATTCTGTTGAAGATCCCACAGTTGAAGATTTAAATAAAATTGGAACAGTTGCCCAAATTATAAAAATGTTGCGAATGCCAGATGGCAACACAACAGTTATCATTCAAGGTAAAAAGCGTTTTGAATTAGGAGAGATAAAACAAACACAACCCTACATGAAAGCTGCAATTAGTGCAATTGCAGAAACACGCCCTAAAAAAGATGATAAAGAATTTGATGCTCTTGTTTCTTCCTTAAAAGATTTAGCACTTCAAATTGTAAAACAAAGTCCGCACATACCTAGTGAAGCAGGTTTTGCATTAAAAAATATTGAAAGTCCTTCTTTTTTAATCAACTTTATTTCATCTAACATGAATGCTCCTGTTGAAGAGAAGCAAAAAATGTTGGAAGTGATTGACTTGAAAGAGCGAGCTACCATGGTTTTGACCAATTTGACAAAAGAACTTCAAATGTTGGAGTTGAAAAATCAAATTCAATCGAAAGTTAAAGTAGATTTGGATAAGCAACAACGTGATTATTTCTTGCACCAGCAAATGAAAACCATTCAGGAAGAGTTGGGTGAGAATAATAACACTCAGGATATTCAAGAAATGAAAATCCGAGCAACCAAAAAAGTTTGGAGCAAAGAAGTTGCATTAGCATTTGACAAAGCGATAGGGAAATTAGAGCGCATGAATCCCAATGCTGCTGAATATTCAATTCAAACCAACTATTTGGAAGTATTATTGGATTTGCCTTGGGATGAAAAAACACAAGATAACTTTGATTTAAAACGTGCTGAAAAAGTTTTGAATAAAGACCATTTTGGGATGGATAAAGTGAAAGAGCGAATTTTGGAACACTTGGCTGTTTTGAAATTGAAAGGCAATATGAAATCACCAATCCTTTGTTTGTACGGACCTCCAGGAGTTGGTAAAACATCTTTAGGAAAAAGTATTGCAGAAAGTTTGGGCAGAAAGTACATTCGTATGAGTTTGGGTGGTTTGCGTGATGAAGCCGAAATTCGTGGTCACCGTAAAACTTATATTGGCGCCATGCCAGGAAGAGTTTTGCAAAGCATAAAAAAATCTGGTTCCTCCAATCCTGTTTTCATTTTAGATGAAATTGATAAAGTAGGAAACGATTTTCATGGCGATCCATCATCTGCTTTGCTCGAGGTGTTAGATCCGGAGCAAAACAATGCATTTTACGACAACTATGTGGAGATGGATTATGATTTATCCAATGTGATGTTTATTGCAACTGCAAATTCTTTAAGTTCTATTCAGCCTGCTTTGCGCGATAGGATGGAAATTATAGAAATTACAGGATATACAATTGAGGAAAAAATGGAAATTGCAAAACGTCATTTGATTCCGAAACAATTGGAAGAACAAGGATTAAAAAAAGATCAATTGTCGCTGAATAAAGAAGTGATTGAATACATGATTGAAAATTATACGCGTGAAAGTGGTGTTCGTGGAATTGAAAAAGTAATTGCTAAAGTAGTGCGTAATGCAGCCAAGTCAATTGCTATGGAACAAAAGTATAATGTTGCTGTATCACAAACTGATTTGTTGAAAATTTTGGGACCAGCTCATGCAAAAGACAGATATCAAGGAAATGATGTTGCAGGAGTAGTAACAGGTTTGGCTTGGACAAGTGTAGGAGGAGATATTTTATTCATTGAAACAAGCATTACAAAAGGGACAGGAAAGTTAACGTTGACAGGTAATTTAGGTGAAGTAATGAAAGAGTCGGCAGTAATTGCATTGGAATATTTGAAGTCACACAGCGCTATTTTAGGTTTAAAATCTGAAGTGTTTGATAAATGGAATGTGCATATACATGTTCCAGAAGGAGCAACACCTAAGGATGGTCCGAGTGCAGGTATAACCATGTTAACGGCAATTGCATCAGCATTTACACAACGCAAAGTGAAGAGCAAATTAGCAATGACTGGTGAAATTACTTTGCGCGGAAGAGTATTAGCAGTAGGTGGTATCAAAGAGAAAATTCTTGCAGCAAAACGTGCAGGCATTAAAGAAATTATTTTGAGTGCCGACAATAAAAAAGACATCGAAGACATCAAAAAAGAATACATTAAAGATTTGAAATTTTATTATGTAGAGAAAATGATTGATGTTGTGAAATTGGCTTTATTAAAAGAAAAAGTAGAGAATCCTATCGATTTGACTATTCAGCAAGAAAAGAAGAAAAAATAAGTTTTTTTATGCCACAATAAATCACTAAAATATCCGTTTAAAACACGGATATTTTTATTTACATTTGTGTTAATGAACATCAGAAGAGCATTATTCCTTTTATCAGGCCTTATTTTAAGCGTTTCGGCAGCAGCTCAAACGGGTGGAAACAATACCTATGAGTTCTTAAATTTACCTATTTCAGCC
>Ga0163151_10009590_pt1 | contig 10458 bp, 7 predicted proteins | sample OliLakLV19MP5IB2_FD_145596 | JGI IMG/M metagenome (GOLD analysis project Ga0163151, IMG submission 145596) | Freshwater microbial mat bacterial communities from Lake Vanda, McMurdo Dry Valleys, Antarctica - Oligotrophic Lake LV.19.MP5.IB-2 | ecosystem: Environmental > Aquatic > Freshwater > Lake... | reverse complement strand
TTGCTAGGGCGTGTACCAACCCTAAAAACTCGCCGATATTATTCGTACCCAACTGAAATTTTTTGTGAAATAACTGCACTTTCGTTTGGGTGTCCACGCCTTGGTATTCCATCACGCCGGGATTGCCGCTGCATGCTGCGTCCACGCTGATGCTGTCCCACACGACTTCTTGCGTAGATTTTGCAGCCGTTTCTTTTTTGATTTTAACTACTTTTTCGGGAGCAGCTGCACTGTATCCATTTCGCAAACCTTCTTCCGCTTCCGCTTTGCTGTCGAATGCTCGATACAAGGCGCCCGGATAGCCACTGATTTGTGCTTGACACGATGCCCAACTACTATAAATGCCAGGCGTCACACCTTGCCAAACGACGTAATATTTTTGTTTTTTTGCCATTGGTTAATTTGCTAATGTGCCAATTTGCTAATATGCTGAAACCGCAGCACCGCCTTTTTATTAATAGAAAAATCGAAAGATAAGGAATTGTCAAAAACTTTACAATTGTGCTTTCTATTTGTACAATACTTGCTAAACCATTTTATTTAACCTGTAAGTCATTGCAAACTTATATAATTTGCAAGTGAATTTTATCCTACTAACCTTAAAAATTATAATCACGATGCAAGTAAAAAGAAGCGATAGGGTGATGCACACGTAACGTTTCACCCTATCACCCCTTCACCCCTTTAAAACTTTTTTCAAATCTGCCGGCGAATAATTCACCGATTTCAATGTTTTGTGGTCGTCCTTGCGATACACGAGCCACACATCGCTTTCCTGCCGGATGTAGCAGTCGAATCCTTTAGTTTGTTCATAAAATTGGACGGTCGCTTCGGCTTCTTCTAAATTATGACAAATTTTACTCATATTAGAACGTTGCACTTCGTCAAATAATAACTTGAATTTTTCACCAAGTCCAAATTCTAAAACTGCACCCGTCAACACATATTGCAAATCACATAGCGCATCTGCCACTTCTATAATATCCTTATTTTCAATGGCTTCCTGTAATTCTTTCAACTCTTCCGTGAGCAACGCCACGCGCAATCGGCAACGGTCTTCGGCTGGAATAATCGGCTGCGGCTCAATTGGATGATGAAACGTGCGGTGAAATTCTGCAACTTGATTCAATACGTCTAACTTTTCCATGCAAAAGGGTGTTTCTGTGTTAAAATGTCTTGGTGTTTATTTTTAATAGGAGCATAAAAATCCGTGTTGTCCGCGTCATACAGGCGCGTAACACAAATTTCCAAAACACAATAACACAAATAAAGCTGAACTTTTTTGAAAGGAATGTACTTTTAAAACATAGTTTTGCTACTTCTTAAAAAGGGAGGGCAACCAGCTTTTCCGATTTGCGTACTCCATTTTTTTAACCTTATACCTGATTAAACGAGTATTGAATAAAATCCTCAAAATCAAGGTATTAAATAACAATTCAACACGAAGTGAAGAATAAATACTTCGATCTTATTGATCAAACTTTTTATTTCCCACAGGAAGGTTTTGATATTGAAGATGGCTATTTAGTTTTTAACGGCATTCCACTCATCCATCTCATTCGCAAATATGGCACGCCGCTCAAACTCACGTATCTGCCTCAAATCGGGGCACAGATTAAAAAAGCGCGCAATTTATTTACGCGTGCCATGAAATCTTTAGGTTACAGCGGCGATTATCAGTATTGTTATTGCACCAAAAGCAGCCATTTTAGCTATGTGCTAAATGAAATATTGGATCATGGTGCCAATATTGAAACTTCTTCTGCATTTGATATTGATTTATTGCGAAAGCTGTATGCGACGGGCAAAGTAAATAAAGAAACGGTGATTATCTGCAATGGATTTAAGCCGGAGAATTATATGGAGCGTATCATCGGCTTGGTTAATGAAGGTTTTAATGTAATACCGGTCATTGATAATAAGCACGAGGTAGATTATTACGATCAACACATCGAAGGCGTTTGCAATCTTGGCATCCGAGTGGCAACGGAAGAAGAACCAAAATTTGAATTTTATACCTCTCGCCTTGGCTTGCGCAATAACGATGTCATTAATTTTTATAAAGAACGAATTGCAGATAACCCGAAGTATAAACTCAAAATGCTCCACTTTTTTGTGGATACGGGCATTAAGGACACCCTTTATTACTGGGGCGAGTTGAAAAAAGCAATCAAATTATATTGTGAATTAAAGCGTATTTGCCCTGATTTACACGCTTTTAACATCGGCGGCGGAATGCCCATTCGCAATTCACTTGGTTTTGAATTTGATTATAAATATATGATTCGGGAAATTGTACGCAATATTCTGGATGCTTGTGAAGAAGAGGACGTGCCAGAACCCGATATTTTTACCGAATTTGGAAAATATACAGTAGGCGAAAGTGCTGCCACGATTTTTTCCGTCATTGACCAAAAACAGCAAAACGATTCTGAAGTTTGGTACATGGTAGATAACTCGCTAATGACCACATTACCAGATACTTGGGGCATCGGCGAGCGTTTCATTCTGCTACCTATTAATAAATGGAATAATGAATATCGCCGCGTCAATATTGGTGGTTTGAGTTGCGATAATTCTGATTATTATAATGCGGAAGTTCATCAAAGTCAGGTTTATCTGCCGTTATTGGATTCAAATGGAGATGGAAACGAGCCGCTGTACCTTGGATTTTTTCATACGGGCGCGTATCAGGATGCGTTGAGTGGTTTCGGTGGCATTAAACATTGCATGATTCCTTCGCCCAAGCATATTTTGGTGGATAAAGATTCGGAAGGAAATCTGGTAGACAAATTGTACCAAGAAGAGCAAACGGCGGAGGCGATGTTGAAAATTTTAGGTTACTAAGGTTTGAGTGTTTGAGGTTAAGACTGACGCTGAGGTTAAGATGGGTCCACGTTCCGGTCTGGCATCTAAAAATCTGGCATCTGGCATCTGAATTGGCATCTTATTTTAGAAAACTTCAAATTATAATTTTTACTTTTGCCGAGCAAACCAAACCGAGCAGCTATCATGTCCAAGAAAAAAGCGATTGACCCATCCAGCGGCAAGACTATTTCTAAGCAAGCCAAGCACATTCCTACACCTATACAAGGTCCCTCCAATATGCTGAATACCATCACGTTCTCTACGGATATGGATATTCTGTATCTGATTGACAACGGTCGTGCCATCCCTTATTCTCTAAACACGATCGGCGGCGTGCTGGTAGGCGTTATCAAAGGTCAGCTCGTAGTCGTAAGTGCGCTGGAACAGATGCCCGATAAAGGGGAAGACGATACTGTTTTCAGTGCGATTCGAGAACGCTCCGCCATTCCTATACCCAATGTAAAAGCCGCGAAAATACCTACCGAGCGCGGGCAGTGGACGATTGCTTATATTCGGAAGAGTCAGAAATTGTGTATTATGGGGGCGGTGGATATTGACAGTGGATTAGTTGCTAAAGATGAATTGAGTTTAGAGGGATATCTCTTCGATCTGAAAGAAGGATTTTTAAATATACAGAAAATAGGAAGCACAATCGTTATTGAAACGGTTTCGAATAATTTTTAACTTGATGTAATAGCTAAAAAAGTTTTGTCTTGATTATGGTAGCAATACTTCTATTGGAAATTTTACCTTCAATCCAATATAGTACTAATTCATCTAAACCCAGCGCAACTTTTACCTTAGCATTTATCGCAGCGGTTACGTATTTTCTAATCTGTTTCATTACTTTAAGGTGATCGGTGTTTATGTGCATTTTTTTTAAAAAATTAAAAATTGCTAAAATAAAATCATCTTCTTTTTTTTCCAATTTTCGTAAATAACGAGTCGTACTTCTAATGAGGGTCTCTATACGTTCAAATTCTTCCACCTCAAAGCTTGCAATGAGGCTGATGATTCTACTGGCGGTTTGAATGTCTTGCCGTATAAATGTTATTTCTCCTCTCTTCATTATTTTTTCCGTCCAATTTTGACATAATTTAAACTCTTCTGCCAAAAAAAGAAGAAAGGCTACATTAAAAATAATTACAATTTCGCTTCCCCGTGCAATATCATATTGCTTTAAACCCTTTTCAATCCTTTTAATAATCCCTTTTACATCAGAAAAATCTCCGGTGTTAATTGCATTAATGAGTTGAAAAGAAGTAATTCTCTGAAATAAAACTTTTTGGTCATGTAAATTATTAGGTTGTTCTTTTTCCAATTTAGCTAAAAGCTTTGGGATAAGAACAGATTGTGCAGGATCACCTAATGCGAGTTGTATTAAATTAGAAATATCAACAATGTAAAGATAAAATTCTTCCTCTTTGTACTTGGGCTTAGAATCCCAACATTCAATAATTTGAAGATAGTATTGGTGAACCTTGTCAGATTTTCCCAAAAGTTGGTTTAACAAGGCTAAACTTTGATAAAAACGAAGTTTTCCCTGAGGGGTTGTGGGTGTAGACTCAATGCTTTTATACAAGTGATTAAACCGAATTTCTATCTCTTGCTGCTGCTCAACTGTTGGATTTTGCGAAGATTTCCTAAGTTCTATCAACAACTTATCATGCGTATCTAAAAAAAATAATTCTTGATCAAGCTGTTCAATGAGTGTTGTTTTTTCAAGAATGAGTTCTTCTAGTTTTTGTTCGTATCCTTTCTGACGAGTATATTTTAATAATCTTCGGTGTTCTTTATTTAATTCAATAGCGGATAGTTGATCTCCTAATTCCAAGGATAATTTTTTTGCTTTTTGTAATTGGGATTCACTAAGTTCATATAGACCATGTTCATATAAATATCGAGCATCCATTATCATCTCTTTAATCTTCGCTGCGTAAGAATTGGCACTTCTATAATCCCGCATACTGCGCAAGATGGCATCGTACAAATAGGATTTATCGGTCGGCAGGCTTTTGCCAAACTGCGTTTTCAAAACAGCTTCGTCATATTCTTCTAGGTCATTGATGACTTGAAAAAGTTCGAGATAACGCGATTCTTTCCGACCGCTTTTTTGCGCATCGAGCGTGAAGTAGCGCTTCTCCGACTTGGACATCGCTTTTATCAGGTGGAATAAATCGGTTTTGCTTTTCATGTGCGTAAAGTTTAAGGTTTGGAGGTTCGGAGGTTTACCGTTTGGAAAGTGTTCAATTCAAAAAGTTGGCGAAATTTCAAATCGCAATCTCCAAACCTCCAACTTCCAAATTATAAATCTTATCATGCCGTTTACCGCCATTTTTCTACCACTTACCAAACTGATATTTGCATTCAATACAAAAATAGAAAAAAAACAGAAAAATAATTAAAAATTTAGAAACTTAAAGTTCAAGCAAATTTAGTTATTTTTTTGAAATTAAAAATTCACTCATTTCACTGATAATCAATTATTTGCAAAATACAATATTACAGAACATTTGAAAAGCGCAATTTTAGAAACTTAAACTTGAGGGATTCACTGGTTTTGCATCGGCTTACTTTGGATGTATCTTTGAATCGTAATCAAAAGGGATTATAAAAAAGTCAAAATGTAAAACGCTAAATGTAAAAGTCAAAAGTGAAACAGGGAAGCGCGTATCCTTTTACATTTTAAATATTAAAGTTTTACATTTTACATTTCCTACGGATCTGGTTTATTTTATCAATCTATCTGTCCTTTTAAATTCCAAGACTCACTTAGCTTGATTCGGACGGTAGCAATTGTTGAGAGCGTTGCCGTCCGATTTTTAACTCGGATTTCGGGATGATCGGATGGAGTGGATAGATTGATGAGATTTTTAAGATATTTTATCTTTTTCGGATTTGAATCCGACATACTACGAGAAAATGATTTTGTTCATAGGGCAATTCGGAAGCCCTGCCGCTACACGTGGCGCAGGGCGTTTTTTCTCCGAGTTCTTTGAAAAGAAATTTGATAGCCTGTGCCACTCAGAGGGAAAACGAACACGTACAGGCTGTCCCACACGGGGGTAGGGCACAGAAATGCACAAACAAATGAGCTTTTGAGTACCTTTTACAATCCAAACTGCGTCGCTTTACGATTTGAAGAATTAGGTTTATGGGATAATTTTTCCTACCCCCTTATTTTTTAACCTTGATTCGTAGGATTGCAAAATTTATAGGATTTGAAATAATGTTTCGGAACAAGTTATTTACAAATCACCAGTAACAAATAACAAATCATCGCCAAAGGCGTGATTTTCAAGAATATAGGGTGTTTTATTTTTCAGAAGGGCAATTGGAGATAAGTAGATAGTTGCTATTATTCCGGGCTGGGTAGTGATAAATGAATTACTGCCCAGTTTTCTTTTTTTATTTAGTATTCGGCACTTGGTATTTAGTATAAAGAAAAAATATTTTATCAATAATAAAACGAAGAACCAATAACGTATATATTATCAATTATTTGTTAGTAGAAGCAAACACACTATGAAAGGCACTAAGCCCCGTTTTTAATGTGCTGATGAGTTAATGTGCTGATCCCGTTAGCGGGACAAGTTATGCTGATGATTATCGGCAAATAGGCACATTAGCACATTGGCACATTACCACATTGGCACATTACCATATCTTTTCGATTCGGAATTCCAGATTCGATAAACCCGCTGCATCAAAATGCTCAATTTCTATTTTATGTTTACCGTTTAACTCCACTTCTATTACATCTACCGCTGATTCATGCACATTCCAATGATCCATTATTAATTTTCCATCTAAAAATAATTTCGCGCCGTCATCGCTTGTGAGTATTAATTTATATTTACCTTTTACAACCGTAAATTGTGTATCGGCGAACGTAGCGAATTTATCAGTCGGTACTTCCGCCGCTGGTTTGTCCCACCACACGTAGTTCAGGTCTCGTTTTTGCTCGATTTTTAGTGGTTTTTGCTTTTTCAATTGCTCAAATGTTTTATAATTTTTAATCGGGTCGCTTGCGTCCGTGTACGTATGCCAGTGCACATTCCAATCCAATATTTTTTCAGAACGCATGAAACGTGTAATAATTGGTTTACCTTTTGTAATCACTTCTCCAAATTGCGTTATTACATCTTGCGCTCCAATATATTCCATTTCTAATAATAAAAAATCTGTTGCTGCTTTTTTATTTATAATTATTTTAGCATCTTTTATATTTGAATTAGTAACGTCAAAACCTTCAGAACGCAGCACGCGCCAAGTTCCTTGCGGTGCTAACAGCGCGAAATGATACTCATTTATAGCAATCGAATCCAACCAAATGCTGGGATATTGATAATCGTAAGGTCCCCATTCGTTCACGCGCATCATGGATCGGTTGCCGAGAATCGTTGGTTTTGTTGGGTTTCCATCGGATAATGCTTGCGGCGCAAACTGCTGCGCGTAGGACGTGTTGCCAGATTGTAAGCGGCTCAAATTGTTCGGTGTTCTCAACATTCGATTTTTGATAGCTGCGTCTTCCGCTGCGTCGCCCAAGCTGCCACTGCCGTAAATGTCATTTTTGACGAGATAGAATTCTTCATTCGGCTTTTCGGAAATTAATAATTTTTGAAAATTGATAAACTGATTATCGTCATTAATCGCCACTTTCGTGGAATGCGAAATCTTTAACGGAATAGAATCATTGGTAAAAATATTACGTTGGATATCATAATTTTTACTCTGCGTATCGCGGTTTTTAGCATAACCCCAGTCGCCCGGCTGCGTCATTCGTTCCCAGAGTTGAATACCAATTTTATTATTTTCAAAAACATTGGATATAATTGCGTTATCCTGTCCGTGTTCAATTCCAATGCCATATTTGTTGTTTACAATTTGATTCCCAACGATTTGTGTATTAAAACTATAGCCACCCCAGATGCCGTACGTACAACCTTCCAATTTATTATTCACAATTTTATTACTGCTAAATGTTACTTCAATGCCGTTAGTCGGCGCGTATGAAAAATCATTTCCATACAAAACATTATTATTACAACCGCCCTTGCCAGTGTCCATAGTATGCTGTCCTGCCCAGAGGAAAAAGCCATCACCGGAGTGCGTTGCGGAATTATAAGCAAACACATTTTCATTACTTTGTTCATAAACTAGAATTCCAGCCGAGTCTTGTCCGCGACTGTAAAATCCGTGACTGTAACCGCGCACATTGAAATTCAACTGATTATTCATAATCCGATTGCGGCTCGACCGATACATTCCAATACCGATTGCAGAGTTAAATTCTATATAATTATTATAAAAAAGTCCGTCATTACAATTAGTCATCATGATACCGTTCTGCCCTTGAGTAACACGCAAACCCTTGATTATCGCATTGTTGCAATTTTTTAAATATATCGCCGCTCCATATCGCAGCCATTCGTCTTTTTCATTATTGTGATAACTCATCCAGTCTTGAAAATTCTCGCGCTCGCGCGCACTGTGCAGTTTCTGCCGAAAATTATAACTCAAATCGCTATTTAACAATTGCAAATTCTCCACGTCCACCGCCATCACTGCTACTTTATAACCTTTTGCTTTTAGGTTTTTAATAGTAATATTTTTCCCGTTTTTAATCAAAATTGCTAATCCTTTAAATGAATCAGGCGTTTTTCCGGCTGTTGCGCCATCCATTATTACATCCAAAAAATCTATTGTGATATTATTGCCTTCAATGGTTAGAATGGGCGCGCCGAGGCTGTCGGATTGGAAATTATACACGCCTGAGCGGATGGCTGTTGATTCTGTAATGCGCATTCCTTTTAGCAGGAGCGTGCCGAATTGGGCGGAGGCAGTTGAGGATAAGAATGATACAAATAAAATAATTGATAAGATTCTACTATAAAACATAGTAATATTTTTGTGATGGATATGGCGCACTTCAAAAGTGTGCCATATCTCCATCTTATTGAAAACGTAATTTATTCAAAATCGAAGTTGTCAGGAAACAGATTATTTTCTTCCAGCAACCAAGTATTTATATCAAGTGACAATAATTGTTTTGTAAGTGTTTTATTACAAAAATCGTCTTTTCTTAAATGGATATAGTCTTGAAAAGAAGAAAATTCCCAATCTTTCATTTTTTCGACCAGTTTTGCTTTTACTGGATTGCAATGAATATAATAGAAACACCAAAGTGCGTAATCTTCTAAGCTGCTTTCTGAACTTACTTGCTTACAAACGGTGTTTTGTGTAAACAGCGAACCTACCCGATTCTCTTGTTTATTAATAGCTTTGGCATAAGAACTTAATAATACTTTTACGCCATATGAAAAATTACTCATTTGAGTGAAGCCAGTCGTTACCGAGCTTTGCATGATAGCCTTTTCATTTGGATAAATCAAAAAATGAAAGTGATTGGGCATCAAGCAATAACTAAGAATATCAGCGTAAGGAGCCAAATATTTTTGGACTTTACCTAGAAAATAAACGTAATCGGCTCTGGAAAAGAAAATAATACTAAAATGAAATTAAAATGGCGTATTAAATTATTTTAAAACCATGTAAATCAATTACTTACTGACTGCCAACTGCGTACAGCCAACTGCATACTGGTGTAAGCTGACGATTATTGCCACGATTATACAAGTGGCAAATTTCATAAGGTTGAAATTGCATAAATTTGTTTTTGAGTGAGATGGCGCATTTCCAAAATGTGCCACATCTTATTATAATAAATGTATCAAGTTTAGATACGGTAAAATTAAATAAATTTGGCACACCTTTGAGGTGCGCCAAAATCTAGCCCAACTTCTCCATCAATAATTCATTCGTCTTTTTCGGTTCGGCTTTACCTTTGCTTTGCTTTATTACTTCGCCTACAAAAAAGCCGATTAAACCTTTTTTACCTTTTCGATATTCATTTACTTTTTCTGGATATTTTGCAATAACTTCTTCTACGATTTGCACCAAAAAATCAGTATCCGTCGATTGTATCAAATTCAAAGCCTGTGCGATTTCTTCCGGCGAGCGATTGGGCTGCGCAATGAGTTCCGGAAAAATACGCTGATACGCATTGGAATTACTCACTTTACCACTGTCAATGAGTTGAATAAAATGATTTAATACATCGGGTGCAATTGGAAATTTCTGAATTTCTATTTTTTCTTCTTTACAATAAGGTAAAATTTTATTTATAGTTAAATTGGCGGCAGCTTTATAGTTTGTCGTATAATTACATAAATTTAAATAAAATAATGCCGTTTCTTTTTCTTCCGTCAGCAAATTCGCATCATAATCAGATAAACCATATTCGGTTATAAATTGCTCCAATAATTCCCAAGGCAGGGCTGGCAAGGAAAATTTAATGGCTTCTAAATATTCGGGGGTAATCAGTACCGGCGGCAAATCCGGCTCTGGGAAATAGCGATAATCATGGGCATCTTCTTTACTGCGAAGCGGCGAGGTCACCCCTGTTTCCGGGTCAAAATTTAAGGTTTGTTGCTCGATGCGACCGCCGGATTCTACAATCCCAATTTGTCTATTTACCTCATATTCAATGGCTTTTCGGGCGTAGCGCATGGAATTCATATTTTTGAT
>Ga0163151_10009585_pt1 | contig 10460 bp, 7 predicted proteins | sample OliLakLV19MP5IB2_FD_145596 | JGI IMG/M metagenome (GOLD analysis project Ga0163151, IMG submission 145596) | Freshwater microbial mat bacterial communities from Lake Vanda, McMurdo Dry Valleys, Antarctica - Oligotrophic Lake LV.19.MP5.IB-2 | ecosystem: Environmental > Aquatic > Freshwater > Lake... | reverse complement strand
CCACCGCCGAAATGCAGGCCCAGTTGGAGCAGTTCACGCTGACCCTGAACTCCGGCGGGGGCGACCCGTATCCGGGGAAAAAACTCTACATGCAGATGTGCGGCAAGTGCCACACGCTGCATGCCATCGGCGGGCAGGTCGGCCCCGATCTCACCACGTTCAAGCGCGAAGACGTGCGGATGATGCTCATGAACATCCTCAACCCGTCCGCCGAAATCCGCGAAGGCTTCGAGACGCACGTCGCCATCACCAACGACGGCCGCGTGGTGCAGGGCTTCCTGATCGAGCAGGACCCGCAGGTGATCGTCCTCCGCGGCCCCGACGGCCAGACGACGTCGCTCAGTCCGACCGAACTCGAGGAACACATCGTGACCAAGAAATCGCTGATGCCGGAGGGTCAGCTCAAGGAACTCTCCGACCAGCAGCTTCGCGACTTGTTCGCGTATTTGCGGAGCGCGCAGCCGTTGAACGATTGAGCGGGATCATATAGCCCCCGGTCTCCCAACCGGGGCGCGAATGCTTCGCCAATCGCCGTCCGCGCATCGTCCCCCCCGTCGGGAGACGGGGGGCTATATGGACTTCCCTTGGACACCACCCCTCGGCCATCACCGCGACCGCCGCTCACCGGCCGGCAACGGATGCTGCGGGCGGCGCTCTTCGGACTGGTCGCGTTCGGCGTGTCCAGCGGCTATTCGTGGTGGCTGATCTACCGGGCGGGAATCGCGGTGAAGCGATTGGAGGCGCACCAAGGCCGCTGCTCCCTGCGGTGGGATCTTCGCGATACTTATGTGGTGCGGCTGCTGCCGGTCCGATGGCGCTCTGGGTGGCAGCGGTTCCGTATGTCCGACGTCCACTTCCATAACGCCACCGCGGAACCGATCCCCGTCGAGGCGTTTGAGGAACTGCGGCATCTGCCGTTCTTGAACAGCGTCAGTCTTGGAAACTGCGCCTTCAATCCCGATGACCTTACCCACCTGTCGTCGGCCCGGCAGATTCGCGAACTCAGTCTGAATTCGAAGGGGTGGCGCGTTTCCGACGACGCACTCGATGCGATCCTCCAGCTTCGCAACCTCCGCCGATTGGGCTTGTCGGAATCGTGCATTACCGACGACGGCGTCGCCCGGTTGGCGGCGTTGGAGCAGTTGACACTGCTCGATCTGAATCGCTGCTACTGCGTGTCCCAGGAAGCCGTTGACCGACTCTCTGCGAAGTTGCCGAACTGCAAAATCCTGTATGTGCCGCCGCGGCCTTATCACCGTTTCACGTGCCCCACGTGCGGCCATGCCATCAACCGTGGCGAGTGGATGAACGGGCTGTTGCGTTGCCCCCAATGCGGCAGTCGCGAAGCCCTGTTGATGCAAACGAACTTCGACATCTGCCATCCGGTCATCGAACATCGCGTGCCGGCGCGGGCTGCGGCGAAATGAGGACGATCGTGGATGGATGGAGTTCGTCGAACATTTCCCTGTCCCGGAGGGACCACAGCCGTTTGATGTCCCGTTCCGTCCGGGCCGACCCGCAGCGCACTGGCAACCCGGCCGCGACCCGCAGTTGGGTCCAGGTTCCCCAAAGGCGGATGACGGTGCCGCGGGCGACGCCAATCTCGCGGCAAAACCGGTCCAGCGTGACATTCGGCCCGGTCCGCGCGGCCAGGCGGCGCAACTCGGTTCTCAAATCGTGGGCGGCGCTCATGGGAAATCCAGTCGAGTGGTCAACGACCCGAAGCCGCGGGGTTCCATCCCCGCGGATGTCTTCGAGCCTGTCACCCTACCGGAAATGTTGCGCGGATTTTTCGGAAGCATGGTGAGCCGGGAGCGTCAGCGACCGGAGTGAAGAAAAGCTCCGGTCGCTGACGCTCCCGGCTCGCCAGAGATCGCGCGCTCGCAACTAATGGGAAGCACCCGAAGACACGACCGACACGGCCGTGGCACACCAGCCCCCGCGACCGTTTCCCGTCTGCGTGGTCACGGCTGTGTCAGCCCGCGGGCGCTTCGCAGGACGATCAATCCACTCGTCCGGGGCACCTGGCACATCTGACTAAAGATCAACCATTATCCAATTGGAACGGGCGGGAGAACTCCCTCGAGTTACAATCGAAGCACTCGCGATGACAGGAACGACCACCACATCGACGTCATCCCTGGGACACAAGTCCCGGAAACATCGAACTGAATTGGGTGGCGGCCCTGAACGCATGGGAGCTTCAGGGAGGCTCAGAACCTAGATCGAAGCGCGACCGCCGCGGGTCACCACCGATTGGGAAGCCCGAGCATGAAAAAGGACGGAAATGGTTGAAACACCACTGGTCGAGGACATTCAGAATTACGCCCAAAACATCGTCGACACGGTGCGCGAGCCCCTGTTGATCCTCGATGCGACGCTGCGCGTTCAGTCTGCGAATCGTGCTTTCTACCAGACGTTTCATGTCTCTGCAGGGGAGACCGAGGGCCAGCTCATCTACGAGTTGGGCAATGGCCAATGGGACATCCCCGATTTGCGGACGCTGCTTGAGGACATCGTTCCCAAGAGCTCCGTGTTCGATGATTTCGAACTGGACCACACCTTCCCGGTCATCGGCCGGCGGGTGATGCTGCTCAACGCCCGCAAGCTGCAAGCGGGCCAGCACGGCGAGCTGCTGGTCCTGGCGATGGAGGACGTCACCGCACGGAAGCAGGCTGAAGAGGCGCTCCTCAAGGCCGGCGCTTTACAGAGCGCGATCTTCAACAGCGCCAACTTCTCCAGCATCGCCACGGACGAGAAGGGCGTCATCCAAATCTTCAACGTCGGCGCCGAGCGGATGCTGGGATATACGGCTGCCGACGTGATGAACAAGATTACGCCGGCCGATATTTCCGATCCGCAGGAAGTGATTGCCCGCGCCAAAGCCTTGAGTGCCGAGCTGGGAACCCCGATTACACCCGGCTTCGAGGCGTTGGTCTTCAAGGCGGCGCGCGGGATCGAAGACATCTATGAATTGACCTACATCCGCAAGGACGGCAGCCGCTTTCCGGCCGTCGTTTCTGTCACGGCGCTGCGCGACGCTCAGAACGCGATCATCGGCTATCTCTTGATCGGCACCGATAACACCGCACGCAAGCAGGCCGAAGAAGCACTCCTCAAGGCCGGGGCATTGCAGAGCGCGATCTTCAACAGCGCCAATTTTTCCAGCATCGCCACGGACGAAAAGGGCGTCATTCAGATCTTTAACGTCGGCGCCGAGCGCATGCTGGGCTACACGGCCGCCGAAGTGATGAACAAGATTACGCCGGCCGATATCTCCGATCCGCAGGAAGTGATCGCGCGGGCCGCTGCGTTGAGCCTGGAACTTGCCACCCCAATCACGCCGGGGTTCGAGGCGTTGATCTTCAAGGCTGCGCGTGGGATCGAAGACATCTACGAATTGACCTATATCCGTAAAGACGGCAGCCGCTTTCCGGCCGTCGTCTCGGTCACGGCGCTGCGCGACGCGCAGAACGCGATCATCGGCTATTTGTTGATCGGCACCGATAACACCGCGCGCAAGCAGGCCGAAGAGGCGTTACTCAAGGCCGGGGCGTTGCAGAGCGCCATCTTCAACAGCGCCAACTTCTCCAGCATCGCCACCGACGAGAAGGGCGTCATCCAAATCTTTAACGTCGGCGCCGAGCGGATGCTGGGCTACGCGGCCATCGAGGTGGTGGACAGGATCACGCCGGCCGATATTTCCGATCCGCAGGAGGTGATCGCCCGCGCGAAAGCCTTGAGCGCCGAGCTGGGAACCCCGATTACACCCGGCTTCGAGGCCCTGGTCTTCAAAGCCTCGCGGGGGATCGAAGACATCTACGAACTGACCTACATCCGCAAGGATGGCAGCCGTTTTCCGGCCGTCGTCTCGGTCACGGCGCTGCGCGACGATCAAAACGCCATCATCGGCTATCTGTTGATCGGCACCGACAACGCCGCACGCAAGCAGGTGGAAGCCGAGCGCATGCTGCTCGATCAGCGGGTGCGCGATCAGCAATTCTATACCCGCTCGCTGATTGAATCGAACAGTGATGCCCTGATCGCCACCGATCCGCGCGGCATCATCACCGACGTGAACAAGCAGATGGAGGCGCTCACCGGCTGCACGCGCGACGAGTTGATCGGTGCGCCGTTCAAGGACTACTTCACCGACCCGGAGCGAGCCGAGGCCGGCATCAAGCGGGTGCTGGGCGAAAGCAAGCTCACCGACTACGAGCTCACCGCACGCGCCAGGGACGGCAAGGAAACCGTGGTGTCCTACAATGCGACGACCTTCCACGACCGCGGTCGGAAGCTGCAGGGCGTGTTCGCCGCCGCCCGCGACGTCACCGAGCGCAAACGCTACGAGCAATCGTTGCAGCAGGCCAACCGCGCCAAGAGCGTTTTCCTGGCCAACATGTCGCACGAAATCCGGACCCCCATGAACGCCATCCTGGGGTTCTCCCAACTGATGCTCCGCGACCAGGATCTCACCCCCCGACAATGCCAGTACCTGGGCACCATCAACCGCAGCGGCGAGCATCTCCTGGCCCTGATTAACGACATCCTGGAGATGTCCAAGATCGAAGCGGGCCGCACGACTCTGAATCCCTCCACGTTCGACCTGCCCGTCCTGCTCAAAGATTTGGAAATGATGTTCCGCGTCCGCACGGATGAGAAAAAACTGTCGTTCGCCGTCGAGATGATTGGCGATGTCCCCCAGTACATTGTCGCCGACATCAACAAGCTGCGGCAGGTCTTCATCAATGTGCTGGGGAACGCCGTCAAGTTCACCGAGGAGGGGGGCGTCGGCCTGCGCGTGCGGGCGGATCACGACGGTGCTGCGGGCCCGATTCTCCGGGTCGAAATCGAGGACACCGGTCCGGGCATTTCCTCTGAGGACCAGGAGAAGTTGTTCCGTCATTTCGAGCAGACCAAGACCGGGCAACAGGCGGGGACCGGCACCGGGCTGGGCCTGGCGATCAGCCGGGAGTTTGCTCGCTTGATGGGCGGCGATATCACGGTCAACAGCCAGGTGGGCAAAGGCAGCGTGTTCATCATTCGCCTGCCCTTGAAGGAGGGAGAGGCGCAAGCCGTCCCAGCGAAAGACCAGCCCCGGCATGTCCTGCGGCTCCAGTCCGGACAGGCGACGTGCCGAGTGCTGATTGCCGACGACATCGAGGATAACCGCCAGCTCCTCGCGCAGCTTCTGGCCCCCGTCGGTTTCGAGGTCCGGCTGGCGACCAACGGAGCGGAAGCCGTCCGGGAGTTTGAGGGATGGCGGCCCGATCTGATTCTGATGGATTTCCGTATGCCGGTGATGGACGGCCATGAGGCGATCCGCCGAATCCGGGCGATGGTCGGTGGCGAGCACCCCAAAATCATTGCTGTGACGGCCAGTGCGATGGACGAAAACCGCCAGGAACTGATGGAGATTGGCGCTGACGATTTCATCAGCAAACCGTTTCGAGAAGTCGAGCTGTTCCAGAAGATTCACACCCACGTGGGAGTGGAGTACGTCTATGCCGAACTTCCCGCGGCCACGGCCCAGCAAGAAGCGGTCGAGCTCACTCCGGAGTCCCTGACGGCCTGGCCCCCAGACCTCATCCACTCGATGCGTGAAGCCGTCATCACGGCGGATCTGGACCTGTTGCTGGCAAAGATCCAGGAGTTTGAAACTCGCGATCCCCGCATCGCTCGGGAGCTGCACCGCCTCGCCGAGGACTTCCAATACCAGAAACTTCTTGAACTGTTCAGCACTGAGGATGTCCGTTGAATCCATAGAAGCCTACTTGCTAAGCTTTAAGCCGCTAACGCCTCCAGAAACCCCGCGTTAAGTGAGAGGTCAGATGGCCCTCAACGAAATGGACAAATTGGCAACGCTCGTCCAGCAGGATCGCGACGCTTTACTCTTGCGATGGCGGCAACAAGTGCGGCAACTTCCGTCCGCGAGGCAGCTCGACATCCCAACGCTCAACGATCACATTCCTGCATTGCTCGACGAATTGGCTGCGGCACTTCAATCACATTCTGGCCAGACGATCCCGGAGGCACTCAGCGAAGGCAGCCCTCCTGCGCATGGTCTACAGCGTGTCTAGGACGGATTTGATATTGTAGAGGTCGTGGCGGAGTACAACATCCTGCGTGGCTGCCTCCACGATCTGGCCGATGACAACGGTTTGAGTCTGCAAGGGCAGCCGTTCCACATTGTCAACCGCGTCTTGGACGGGGCGATTGGATTGGCCGTGCAGTCCTATGCGACTCAACAAGCCCGTGAGGTGCAGCACCGCCGCGAAGAGTATCTCGCGTTTGTCGCCCACGACCTTCGGACGCCCCTGAATGCCATTTCCCTCGCCGCGAGAGTGCTCGAACTGACGCTCCCCGAGGCAAGTGCCCGCGCTGAAACCGCCCAGATGTTCACCGCGCTGCGCCGCAACGTGCTGCATCTGGAAAGGCTAGTCTCCAAGGTCATCGAGGAAAGCACCAATCTCCAGACGGAGATCGGGATCAAATTGGAGCGGCGCACGTTCGATTTGTGGCCGCTCGTCGAGGCGCTCATCCACGACCTCCACCCCGTGGCGGGAACCAACAGCACCCGGCTGCGCAACAAGGTGCCCGAAGACTTGGTCGTGTATGCCGACGCCAGTCTATTGCGGCGGGTCTTTCAGAACTTAATCGCCAACGCCATTAAGTACACGCCGCGCGGAGAGGTCGTCATCGGGGCGCGGGAACTCAGTGAGGAAGAGGCGCTTGAGTGCTGGGTCGGGGACAACGGAGCGGGAATCCCTGAAGCGCTCCTGGAAAAGGTCTTCGACAAAGGAGAAACCGATCCTGAGCAGGCGGGGGGAATGGGCTTGGGTCTCGCCATTGTGAAGACGTTTACTGAGGCTCATGGGGGAAAAGTGAGCGTCGAAAGCACAGAAGGGGTCGGCTCGATGTTTCGGTTTTCCTTGCCCAAGAAGGCGAATTTGAACGACTGATCGAGGTGAATGTCAGCGCCGAACTCTTCAGCGCAGGAAGCATCCGTTGAATCCCGAGAAGCCCATCCGTGACTTCGAGCAACCCGCCAGCATCCTGGTCGTGGACGACACGCCCGCCAATCTTCAAGTGTTGGCGGGGATGCTCAAAGACCGCGGTTACAAAGTCCGCCCGGTTCCCAGCGGCAAACTGGCGCTCCTGGCGGCTCAACGCGATCCTCCGGACTTGATCCTGCTGGATATCAATATGCCGGAGATGAACGGCTACGAAGTGTGCGAACACCTCAAAGCTGACGAGGAACTTCAGGGCATTCCGGTCATCTTCATCAGCGCCCTGACCGAGCAACTCGACAAAGTCAAGGCGTTCGCCTTCGGCGGCGTGGATTACATCACCAAGCCGTTTCAGATGGAAGAACTACACGCCAGGGTCGAGACGCACTTGAAGCTCCGCCGCCTGCAAACGCAGTTGGAAGAGAGCAACGCGCGACTGGAAAACGTCAACGGCCGGATGGCCCGCGATCTGAAGGCAGCGGCCAAGATCCAAGCGACGTTCCTGCCCCGTGAGATGCCGCACGTGCCGGGCGCGGATTTTGCGTGGATCTTTCAGCCCTGCGATGAACTGGCCGGCGATGGCCTCAACATCATTCCACTCGGCAATCGGCAATGGGGGCTGTACATCCTCGATGTCAGCGGCCATGGCGTCGCGTCGGCCTTGCTGTCGGTGACGCTGAGCCGCCTCCTCTCGCCGCCATCGGAGCCCTCCTCGATTTTAATCCGGGGTGGAGACGGTGGGGATCGGTTCGACATCACCCGGCCGGCAGAAGTGGCTGCACGCCTGAATCGACTGTTTCCTTTCGACTCGGCGACCGCGCAGTTCGCCACGATGGTCTATGGAATCTTGGACGCCGCGACCGGAGAGTTTTGCTACGTCTCCGCCGGGCATCCAGGCCCGGTCCATCTGCCCTCCCGCGCCGATCCAGTCATGTTGGCGAGTGCGGGGTTCCCGATCGGCTTGGGTGGCGATGTCTATGAGGAGCGGTCGGTCCGACTGGGGGCCGGAGATCGCCTCTATCTGTACTCCGACGGTGCCCCTGAGGCGATGGACCCCGCCGGCGACTTGTTTGGCGACATTCGGCTGCTGGAGGCGATCAATCAAGGGCGATCAGAACCACTCCGAGAAGGGCTGACCATCCTCTTACAAGCGATCACGAAGTGGCATGGCGCAACGAGGGCTCAAGACGATCTGTCGATCTTGGCGGTCGAGGTTTCGGACACGTCGGGCTAAACTGCCCGCATGGGTTCTCCCGCCGCTGATGACTCTGATGAGGGCGCTGCGTCGGTTCTGCACGATCCGTATGCTGCGCTGCGACACGGGCACTTTCGGTTGTTCGCCGTCAGTTATGTGCTGGCCACCGTCGGCAGTCAGGTGCTGGCGTCGACCGTGCAGTGGGATGTTTACCAGCGGACGAAAGACCCGCTCGTCGTCGGGCTGATCGGTCTCATCGGCGCGGTGCCGGTGATTCTGCTGGCGTTGCCGGCCGGGCATGTGGCGGATCGGTACAGCCGCAAGCGGGTGCTGCTGATCACGCAACTGGCGCTGACCGCGGCCCCGTGCGCGCTGGCGGTGTTGAATCTGACGAGCCATGCGGGCGTGTCGCTGACGGCGACGTTGTCGCTGGTGGGGGCCAATGCCGTCGCGTTGACGTTTGCCCGTCCGGCGCGGGCGGCGCTGCTGCCCAATCTGGTGCCGCGCGGGTTGTATCCGAATGCGTTCGCATGGATCAGCAGTCTGTTCGAGATGGCGGCGTGGATCGGACCAGCATTGGCGGGGTTGATGATTGTGTTCGGCGTCGGGCCGTCGTATCTGATCGCGGGGCTGTGTCTGCTCGCGTGTCTGGCGATCACGCTGTTTCTGCCGGACATCGCTCCGGTCGAGCAAACTGTCACGGAGCCGGGGTTGCGATCGTTGTCGGCGGGATTGCGGTTCGTATTCGGGACAAACTTGTTGTTGGCGGTGATGACGCTGGACCTGCTGGCGGTGCTGCTGGGCGGAGCGACGTACCTGATGCCGATGTTCGCCGAGCGACTGGAGGTCGGCCCGATCGGTTACGGCTGGATGCGGGCGGCCCCGGCGATCGGGGCGTGCGTGACGGCGGTGGTGCAGGCGCATCGGCGGCCGACCGTGCGGGCGGGACGGGCGCTGTTGTGGTCGGTGGCGTTGTTCGGCGCGGCGACGATTGTGTTCGGTCTGTCCCGGAGCTACTGGCTGAGCCTCGCGATGCTGGTGCTGCTCGGGGCGTGCGACAACATCAGCGTGGTGATCCGGCACACGCTGGTGCAATCGCTGACGCCGGACTCGATGCGCGGCCGGGTGTCGGCGGTCAACCAGGTGTTCATCGGCGCGAGCAACGAACTGGGCGGGCTGGAGTCGGGCGTGACCGCGAAGCTGTTCGGCCCGGTGGCGTCGGTCGTGGGCGGGGGGATCGGCACGCTGCTGGTGGTCTGCGGCGTCGCCGCCCGCTGGTCCGACATCCGCCGGCTGGGCTCGCTGGCCGACTTACGCGCGATGGAACCGGCGTCTCCGGTCGCACACTCGTCGGATGATTCATTGCCGCGCTGATCGCTCACACCAGTCGGCACAACCGAGGAGAGCAGGGGCGCTCACGGTTCCGGCACACCCAATTGCCGACAGATGGCCCGCGCCGTGTAATCGTTAATCTCGCGGTGTCGGGGCACCGAGCTTTGATGATTGTTCGCCGGATTTCTCCAAACCGCATGCCCTCTTCCTTCTCGAAAGAGCAGACATCCGTGGGACTGCAAATGCCGCAGCAGGTCGGGCCGCTTCATGAAACCACCACTCCGGCGGGGATTTCCTGCACGTCGGAGCTGACGTGCAGATGCAGGTAAATCGGCTCCTCGACGTCCATGTCGGGATCGCTCATGAGGGGATTGGGAATCGGCCAGGCGAGGCCGGTTTCCAGCGCCGCTTCGGCGACGTCGCGCAGGGCGATGGCCAACAACTGGCGGGCCTCGTCGAGGCTGTCCGCGCATGTGATCGCCGCGGGGAAATCCAGCACCTGCGCATGGACTCCCGTCTCGACGAACTTGTAACCGGCCTTGTATTGCAGCATCGCGTGTCACCTCGATGATTGGACTGCGCCCTTGTCCAGGATGATACCGCGTGGACCGCGGTCGTGCAGAGGGCCAGATTGGTCGGACCACGTAAAGCGTCCGGGACGCTCGCTCCGTGGGCAATGGCCGGGTTTCGTGAAGTGCTCCCTACCGCGACCACCCTCCCGCCCTTGCCCGGCGGAGTTGATGCGCGATAATGTGAACGGTCGTCCGGCGTGGGCCAACCCGGGCGGCCGGTTTCTTTGCTGGTCGCCGAAAACGGGTTTCGGGTGCGATCGTGCCACGTCGTTCCTCGCCATCGTCGGTCATTGCCGCTGGAGCCCCCGCTCACGTGACTCCCTGTGAAGTCTCCACTGCCGACGTCTATCT
>Ga0163151_10009584_pt1 | contig 10460 bp, 8 predicted proteins | sample OliLakLV19MP5IB2_FD_145596 | JGI IMG/M metagenome (GOLD analysis project Ga0163151, IMG submission 145596) | Freshwater microbial mat bacterial communities from Lake Vanda, McMurdo Dry Valleys, Antarctica - Oligotrophic Lake LV.19.MP5.IB-2 | ecosystem: Environmental > Aquatic > Freshwater > Lake... | reverse complement strand
TGACGTCGTCTCCTACAATATGAAGGATGGAAACAAATCCCTGCCACGTTTGCCCCGGGAATATTATCAAGGGGACGCATTCAAACAAACCAACAAGGTCTCGTTGTTCATTGGTCTCTTGAAGAGGCAGTTCATGCTTCATGAACTGCTTTAATTAGAGGAAACTTCCCCAGAGGTACCAATTAAATCCGTCTTTTTTTGACCGACAGAAAAAGTCGCACCCCATTCCACATTGTCGGTTGACGTCTGGAGATTGGGGTCGAGATTGAGGATAATGATCAAGAACACTAAAGACCTCACCAAACAAGCTGCCAGCAGCCCGCGTCAACGTACAGGTGGATACGTCATCCTCTCACGAATGACCGACAAAGCGCGGGCCGACATCGCCGGGCAGATCGGCGATTATCACACCGATTGTCCTCTGGACCACAAACTTCTGGACTGGAAAGGGGTCGATTACGCAGGCGTGCGTAAGGCTCTCGAGGGCGGTGCCTCGGATGAAGAGATTGCGAAGTATCTGGACTCCCACGGAACGTCCAAGACGCCAGAGGAAATACGAGCTTGGTCCGACAGCATGGATAAAGCGACCATGCACGGCGACCCCCAAAAAGGGAGTTACTTCGATGGCGAGTGTCGGAAGCTTGGCCTCGATCCAGCCAAGACTTCAGTTTTCGACTGGCTGGAAGCAGATGATCGTGCCAGTTACGCTAAATAGGCAGTGATGTGGGAGGGGGAGACCGCCCGAAACGAAATCCGCGTGGACTCCCTCCTTGATTCTCAGTTCTCCGATACCAACTGCCTCTTCAACTCGTTCCCCACATCGATTCCAATTGCAGTTTTTATGTGTGCGCCGGTGAAGTTGGCTGCTTCGTAGCTGAAAGACCGAAAGACCACTGATCGCTAGAAAAAAAGGCAGACGATGGATACACGCAATTAATCCACCGTCTGCCTGATGAAAGGAACTCCCTGCTCCTTTTTTTTACCGATTCGTTCAGTAAAATTTCGCCCTCGGTTCATCATCGGGCCAACTCGGAAAAAAAACGGATGCAAGGCCTGCCCGGCATCCGTTTTGACCCCATGACGACTAATTATTGAGCCAAGATTCTGAAGAACGCGTCTTCAGTTCCGGAAACGGGCAACGGGAAACTCACGCTGCTCCCAGTTCCCGGTTGAGACTGCCCGACATTGTTCCAAGCCGATCCATCACCGATCGAAGTTGCGGATTGAAGCTGATAATCAACCCCCGCCTGCGATTGGAGGGCGATGGAAACCTCGGTGCCGTTGCGGACCAACGTCAGCAAGGGGGCCGTCGGATCGGGATTGGGGACAACCACCGCGGCGGCGACGGGGACGCCAGCGCCAGCGGTGCTGATCAGACCGAGTTCACCCAATGCGGTCCAGTCTGCGGCCCAGTTCACCGACGCGAAAGCGCCTTTATAACTGACCGGTGAATAAAACCCGTTGGCCGGTGCCATGCGGCTCGAATCATTTGCCACACTGCCCGCGCTCGGACGTGGATCAAGTTTCCCGCCAACGACCCGGCTGATGTTCCGCAATTGAGGATCAACGTTCAGGTTGCTCCGGGTGGTGTCGTTGAACAATAACTGCGCAGGGCCGTTCTCGCCTAGAGCGCCGCCGAAATTCCAGAACAAGTTGTCGCGAATATCCAGCAAACCGTTGGTGAGGTGGATGGCCGATTTGTTGTCGATGGAAACCGCCGCCGTGCCGAACCCGGTCAGGATGCTGTTATAAACTTTCGGGGCCGCATATTCACGGATCAACAATCCACGATTTCCCGTGGTGTTGGTTCCAGCGCCGATCCAGGTGGCGTTATAGACTTCGAAGTTGGCGATCGGATTGGCACCGACAGAAACACCGTTCGGTTCGCCGTTCCATTCTCCGCCATTGTCTTTCTTGCCCGCTTCTTGGATGGCAAACCAGAACTGGTTCTTGCCCCGATAACCTTCATCCACGTCGAATGCATCGTCGTCGTTGAATGCGCTGATGAGGTATTTGGTGTTGACGGTGCCGCCGAAGAACTCAAAGCCGTCATCGGCCGTGGCGAATGCCTCCACAAACTCGATGGTGGTGCCGCGGCCCACTGCACCCAGGGAGAGGCCATTCAGTTCTTTGTTCGGCTGGAAAACCACGCCAGCGTGGCGGATTGAAACATATCGAAACACACCGGAAGAATCGTTGTCATCATTGCCGCCGAAACGGTTGACATTCTGTCCGTTAATCTGTGTATCCGGAAGTCCTTCGAAAACTTCGTACTTGGGACTGGCGGCATTTCCGGCGACATCAACCGTGGTGTTCAAAGTAGTTTTTCCAAGAATCACAATACCACCCCAGAGACCGCGCTGGAAAACCGGGAGATCTTCCGGATCATTGATATCGTCAGCCTCGGCGGTGAAGATGATGGGGTTCTGGGGTGTACCTTCGGCGAAAATTTTACCGCCACGGGTTACAATCAAAGCCGAAGTGTTGGCGTCCAGTCCTGGTTTTCCCTTGATAACAGTTCCAGGTTCAATGGTCAGCGAAGCTCCGTCCAAAACGTAAATAAAACCGTTCAGGACATAGGCATTGGTGCGAAACCATGTGGTGTTGCCGCTGATGTGCGTAGTCACCTGGATGTTGCGGGTGGCCTTGGCCGACACAAAACCGAGACTTGCCAGGGCGGTCCAGTCGTTGATCCACAAATCAGAGGAACCAAAAGCTCCCTTGAAATTCACATCCTGATAAAATCCGTTGGCCGGAACAGAGCGGACATTTTGGAGAGCAGCGCTTCCAGATTTCGGACGGGGATCGAGACGACCGTTGGCCGTGCGGGAAACCGACTGGAATTGAGGATCCACATTGAGGTTGCTACGGGTGGTGTCGGAAAAGAGGAGCTGTGCAGGTCCGTTTTCGCCGAGCGCACCGCCGAAGTTCCAGAAGATGTTGTCGCGGATGTCCAGAACTCCGTTCGTCAGGTGGATAGCCGACTTGTTGTCGATGGAAACCGCGGTGGTGCCGAATCCAGAGAGGATGCTGTTGTAAACTTTCGGCGCTGCATATTCACGGATCAACAGTCCACGATTTCCCGTGACGTTCGTTCCGGCACCGATCCAGGTGGCGTTATAGACTTCGAAGTTGGCGATCGGATTGGCACCGACAGAAACACCGTTTGGCTCGCCGTTCCATTCTCCGCCGTTGTCCTTTTTACCCGGCTCCTGGATGGCAAACCAAAACTGGTTCTTGCCACGATAACCTTGATCTATGTCAAACGCATCGTCGTCGTTGAACGAGCTCACGAGGTATTTCGTGTTCACCGTTCCACCGAAGAACTCAAAGCCGTCGTCGGCGGTCGCATACGCCTCGACATATTCAATGGTGGTTCCGCGACCCACTGCTCCCAGGGACAAACCGTTCAGCTCCTTGTTGGGTTGAAAAACCACACCCGCGTGCCGGATCGAAACATATCGGAATACACCTGAAGAATCGTTATCATCGTTTCCGCCAAACCGGTTGACATTCTGGCCGTTGATCTGGGAGTCGGGCAGTCCTTCGAAAACCTCATACTTGGGAGTCGCGGCATTTCCCGTGACATCCACGGTGGTGTTGAGAGTGGTTTTGCCGAGGATGACTATCCCGCCCCAAAGACCACGCTGGAAGACCGGAAGATCTTCGGGATCATTCACGTCATCGGCTTCGGCGGTAAAAATAATCGGTTTGGCCCTGGTCCCTTCGGCAAAAATCTTTCCACCCCGTGTCACGATCAAAGCGGAGGTGTTGGCGTCCTGCCCAGGTTTGCCCTTGATTACGGTTCCTGGATCGATCGTCAGCGACGCTCCATCCAGAACGTAGATAAAGCCGTTGAGGAGATAGGTGTTGGTGGCCCGCCAGGTGGTCTGTGCACTGATGTGGGTTGTGACCTGAACCGTGGCGGCTGAAAGTTGCTGCGCTCCAAGCAAACCCCCTGAAACCAACAGGGCGCTCAGACATTTTTTGAGTTTGTCATTCATATTTAAGCTGGGGTGAAAGCCGTTTTCCTGAAACGGCTGGAGGCGAGTTAGCACGATTGCGATGACGGTTTCATCTCAGACAGGTGACAATTCCGCGAACTTTCGACGAAAATGTTAAAACTCGTAGGAAAGTGACATTCCGAAAGTCATGCCACGCTGGTAGGAGCTGTAAACCAGCCGCCCCTCTTCCCCGTAAGTGCGTTCTATGATGGGATCGAGAAGATTTTTGGCGGAGAATTTCAAGGTCATGTGGCGGCCCAGTTTTTGCGACAGAACAAAGTCAAGCACCGGTGTCGATTGTTCGTAAACATCCTCGGTATTCAAACTCGCGATGGTGATGCGCGGTCCGGCGATGTTGAAGATGAATGACGAGCTGGTTCCGCTGTGCGGGTTGTCGTAGCTGATGTCCAGGTTCAAAATGTATGGGGACTGATCATACAAAGAACGTGTGGCGCTGGTTCCCGGAACACGGGGCGACTTGGCCGAAAGTTCTTCGCGGGTCAACGCAACCTCGGATTGAATGAACGAGAGGTTCCCTCCCAGGGTGAACTCCTTGAGCAGCGGATCAATAAAGTCCAGATTTTTGCGGGCCTCGAATTCGATTCCTGAAACCGTCGCAGACTCACGATTGGCGAAACTGATGATCTCGCCATCAATCGTGACGAAACGCCGCTCGATGGCATTCTTCAAATCCTTGTGAAACAAACTCACACCCAAAAGTTCTCCAGGTCGGGGAAACCATTCCCAGCGAAAATCGTAATTATCAATATTACTCATTTTCAGGGTCGGGTTTCCGTCCAGCAAATCATCCAGCACCGGATCATAACTCCGGTATCCTGCCAGCTCGCGGAACGATGGGCGGGCGACGGTCTGGCCGAAACTCAATCGAAAATTCATGTTGGTGGTCGCGGCATAGATCAGACCAAACGCCGGGAGCAGGTCGGATTGCTCCAAGACGCTGCTGTTGGTGGATTTGCCCGTGATGGAATTGGCCAGGTAGCTCCTGGACTTCACTGAAATATCGGTGGTCTCGATGCGCGCACCACCCACTAGGCGCATTTTTCCCCAAAGTGGAACATCCAGCATGGCAAATCCTGCGGAAGTATCAAACGCTCCGCTGTAAGCGCTGTCACGGGTTTGGATGTAACGATCCCAGGTGTAGGTGATCCTTCCGTTGCTGTTGGTCTTTGCCGTGTAACCCAGGTTGTTGTTTTGCAGGTAACCGTTGGGATCGCCGCTAAACGGTCCGCCACCCTGATAATACACTTCGCGATCCAGAAACGTTCGCTCCGAGGCGCTGTCCAACATTCCAATTTTGAAAGCTCCTTCATCGTAGGTCCATTGACGGAAGGGAACCGTGAGGTCGATTCTCAAATTCTTGTTGTCTTCATCCAGATCCCGGAAGTAGCGGGTGGGGTTTTTCGGGTTCGGGGAGCTGGCATTGCCGATGCTAAAATTTGTTCCGTCCTGCGCATAATTAAAAAACCGGGTGTCAGGTTCGTCCTGCGACGTCTTTGAAAACGCCCCCAGCCAGTCGAGTTTGGCATGACCCAGTTCCGGAAAAAGGTGGCCGCCTTTCAATTGATAGGTCTGAAGATTCCGCTCCGTGAAATGGAGCCGGTTCAAATGATAAGTAGGCCCGGCATCATCAGCGGTTGTTCCAGATTGAACCCGCGACAGGTCTTCACTGTTTTGATTGTAGAGAAAGTTAAAACCAATTTCATGATTCTCGTGCAACTGGTAGGCCATGTTCACCATGCCGGCCCAGTTGACCTCTTCGATGGCCTTGGTGTCCTTGTAATCTTTTCGAATCTCGAAGTCTTTTATTGTCGGTGAGAAAGACCCATACCGGCGGGAGACTCCTTCGGTGTAAAATGAATAGTCGCGACGATGTATGAGCGCCGCGAATATTCCCAACGGTTTGCCAAGGAAATGGGTAGTGTCGCCGAGAGCCACGGAAAAACTGTGGTTCAGAGGAGTTTCATCCCGGGATGGAGCAAATTCGGTCGTTCCAAGCGCCTTGGTCAGTTCATTCACCTTGTCCGCGTTGGCCACTCTTTCCTTGTAATCTTCCGCCCGGGGCAGGCCCGAACTGAAGGGAACCGTGGGAGTGATCAGTTCCGGTGCAGAAAGTTTGTCCGGAATCGCACGGCTTCCGTCATCCATCCCCGCCCAGTCCAGCGAACCATCTTTGTAATTTAGAAAATCCTCGTTCATCGACGCCTGCGTGTTGTAGGAGAGCCCGAATGAAATGGCGGCAAACGGTTTTTCGGGAAAAGATTTTGTGACGATGTTGATCCCGCCGCCGGTGTAAGTTCCGGGTTGATCCGGAGTGAACGTTTTGGAAATCACCACTTTGTTGATCATCTGAGAGGGGAACATGTCCAGCGAAGCAGATTTTCTATACGGATCAGGCGAAGGTATTTCCCCGCCATTCAACGTGGTGCTGACATAGCGGTCGCTCAGACCCCGGATCACCGCAAATTTCCCGTCCACCACGGAGGCTCCAGCCACCTTGTTGACAATGTCGCCGGCGTCGGACACCCCGGTTTTTGCGATTTGCTCGGAGCCGAATGATTCGGTGGCTGCGGCCTCCTTCGATCGTTCGGCCAGGAGCTGTTTCACGCTACTGCCGCCGGCGGCTCGCAGAGCCGGCCGGTAAACCGGGGCTGTCGGGGCAACCGGACCTTTCTCCATTGATTTCTGGGCCGGACCCTGACCTGAGGTTCCCCTGCCATCCACCTGTTTTCGGGTATCCTGAAAAAATGTGTCGCCTGAGGAGACCGGTGCGTCGGACGCAACCGCACGGCGTGTTCCGCTGTTTTCGGAGCGTGGTGGCATGCCTTGGTTGATGGGGGGCAGTTTGGGGGTGTTCTGAGGTTGCACTGGCTTGGGCTGCTCCTTTGGCGCTTCTTTTTTTTCTGGTTTCACCCATTGCAGAACCCGCCTACCCAGCACATCCAGCTTGCCTGTCTTCCAGGCCCAGAAGGCAATGCCGCCGATGACTAGAACGTGGAAGACGACTGACACCACTAGGCTGGTGCGATCCTTTGGTTGCTCAGGCTTTTGTGCCATTCTGTTTTAAATGAAATTCCCGCCCTTGCGGTTCGAATGAAAGTGATGGTCGGAACCGGAACGGAGCAGAATCAGTTTCCCATTCCTTCGGTGGCTAGCCCTACCTTGCTGACGTTCGCGGAAACCAGGATGTCGAGAACGGCGATGATTTTTTGAAATTGAATCCGCTTGTCACCGCGCACCACCACGTTCAAATCTGGATCCTCCTTTCTGAACGCCACCAGATGTTTGAGCAAACCCTCCTCGTTCATCTCAACCGCGTTCAGATAGATTTTTCCCGAATTGTCCACCGTGACATAGTTCGCCTTGGGCGGACGTTCCTTGGGTCGCGTGGTCGCGGAAGGAAGCGAAATATCCATGTCATTCGTCGGAGGTGCCGTAGTGATGATAAAAATCACGAGAAGAACAAACGCCAGATCCAAAAGCGGCGTGATGTTCAGCTCGGTCAATGTGTGGTGTTTGCCCTGGGAAAACTTTTTCATCGGCTTGAGATTTGGTGCGCAACTATCAGTCCTGGTAACTTCGCATCTCGATCAGGGCGTCGGCGATCTCGTCCGACACCGAGCGGTTGTCCACGTATTTGTGTTCCACTGCGGTGGCGAACTCGGAGGTGAACAGGTCGAGGTCCTGGGTCAGCGCCCGGATCTGTGTGATCATGTAGTTGTAGGCAAACATGGCGGGAATCGCCACAAACAGCCCCACAACCGTGGCGATCAAGGCCCCCGCCACACCCGGCGCCATGGCGATCAAACTCGCCGCCTGGGCCTTGGCGATGCCCGAGAAGGTTTCCATCACGCCCCAGACCGTGCCGAGCAAACCGATGAACGGTCCGCCCGCGACCGCAGTTGAAAGGATGATCATACCCTTTTCCAGGCTTAGAGATTGTTCTCCAACTCCCCGTTCGAGAACCACCTTCACCGACTCGAAAGACGGATGGCTGATCCGCACCTGTCGTTCTTCCATTTCATCGACCGGTTTGCCTTTCCGCGACTTGATGTGGACGGGGTTGTTCTTGAGATGATAGTTCAGCTCCTCAACGCCGCTGGAATAGACGTAATAGGCCGGCGAACCGTGAAATTGTTTCTTCTGGTTGAAGAGTTCCACCGGATCACGACCGCTTCGGTAGGCGGTGAAAAACTTTTTGGAAGCCTTGTGCGCGACATAAAGCTGGCGGGTCTTCTTAATCATGACCGTCCAGCTGAAAATTGAAACCAACACCAGCAATCCGATGGTGAGCTTTCCCTCTATTGTTGATTTTTCGAAGGCGAAATTAAGGGCGTTTGCCAGGATCGGATTTATCACAAAAACGTGCATATATTTCAGACGGTTAAAAGTGTCCGCGACCGTGACGCCGGCGCAGAACCATTCATCTAGGGAAAGAGGGTGTCGAAGGAATGACGGAATGGTTACGATGTGGTCACAAAAGAAAAAACACGGCCAAGGAGAAGTCGGAATGTAACAAAAATCTGCCGTCAGGAAAGATCACGCAGGCTACGACTGGCTGCCAAACAACCTGGAGGAGGAGCCCGATGTTATGGCGATCACCGCCGGATGTGTCAGTTTCCGCTCCCGGGTGATGGCATAGTACTGCTGCTGACATTCATCCGAGCAACCAATGGAGCGAAAGTCAAACCGGGTGATCGATTCGTTCGCCACTATGGTGGGGACTGCGATGAAACCAAGACCGTGCAGTGCCAGGATGTTCACAAATCCTGGATCTTCGAACTCCCCGATCAACCGCGGACGGACGCCGATCGAATGGAACCATTTTTCCAGAGATCTCCGGAAACCGCTGTTTTCCATCGGCAGCAGGGCTGGTGCATCGTGCAGCGATTTTGGAAATCCGCGTCGCAACTTGGCAGCCATAAGCGGCGCGGCGCAAAAGGTCACGCCACATTCCCCCAGGAAATGGTTGAAGACGTTCGAATGAATACCGCTCGTGGCGGGTTCATCCGCCAGCACGATATCCAACCTGCAAGAGATCAACTGGGGCAGCAACTCGGATATCTTGGTCTCGCAACAGGAGACTTGCACCGGCTGTGAAAGACTGAAAATTGGCTTGATGATCTGGTAGCTCACCAGTTTGGGTAGGGCATCGGCCACCCCGAGCTGCAATCGCAACGGACGCGCCGAGGGCCACTGTTTCACCGACTGGTACAGATCCTGACCGAGTGCGAAAATTTCCTCCGCGTAAACCAGCACATGCCGTCCTGCATCGGTCAGGACGAGGTTTCGCCCGACCCTGCGAAAGAGTTTCTGCCCGAGCGCACTTTCCAAGTGGTGGATCTGGGTGCTGATGGTGGGCTGCGAGACGTGGAGTTTTGCTGCGGCCTTGGTCAGACCGCCTTCCTTCGCCACCATCCAGAAGTATTGCAGGTGATGATAGTTCAGAAACTCCATATCGGGGAAATTACTCATTCTTAGTTTAAACCTAAAGGTTCAATTGAGAAATCGTATTATGTGGATCCGGATTGCGTGTCAGATTGGGACAAGATGATTCAAGCCACCGATGGTTCCCTGGTCCAGAATTCTATTCAGCCGGCCAAACGCAACTTCGTCGTCCGGGCTCTACGCGGACTGGCCCGGCAGGCAATCGAGCGCTGGGAAGAATGGCGTTATGGCATCTACACTGAAGCGAACATCGGGATCAAGGAACTTGGTGTCACCGATCCCGGGTGTCATCACTATGCCGCCTTCAGCTACATCCGGTTCAGGGAGATCATGAAGAAAATAAACATCTCTCCAGGAAAGGATGTTTTTGCCGACATAGGATCCGGACTCGGTCGTGTGGTGGTGATGGCGGCCTCCTACCCATTCCGCAAGGTCATCGGGGTGGAAATCTGCAAGGAGTTTGACACCATCGCACGGGCAAACATCGAAAAAGCCCGGCGGCGTCTGGTCTGCAAAAATATTGAACTTTTCTGCGGGGATGCACGGGAGTTTCTCATACCGAAAGACCTCTCCGTGGTTTTTTTCTGGAGTCCTTTCGACGACAAAATCCTCTCCGCCGTGTTTGAAAGGCTGCATCAATCCCTGCAGGAATCGCCCAGGGAGATGACGATTATATTCACCTGTCCGCCCGACCACCATGACTTGGGCAAGATGAAGCATGAGCTGCACTGGCTGCAGGAATTGGAGAACACGGCCCTAAGCTCTCATGTCACCATGGTCTTGTTCAAATATTCACCACCAAGATCCGGCTCTGCCAAGAATTCCACCTCTGAATCCCGTCTCCGCGCCTGAATGAAACGAACCGGTTGCGCGTAAGAGGCCACACCCGTACATAATCTGCGGCAGCAGGGCAGACCTCCGCGCAACCATTTCTCAAACTCCATAGCAGGATAGACAACCAATCCGCCCAAGCACCCATCTCGGCTCGCC
>Ga0163151_10009582_pt1 | contig 10461 bp, 8 predicted proteins | sample OliLakLV19MP5IB2_FD_145596 | JGI IMG/M metagenome (GOLD analysis project Ga0163151, IMG submission 145596) | Freshwater microbial mat bacterial communities from Lake Vanda, McMurdo Dry Valleys, Antarctica - Oligotrophic Lake LV.19.MP5.IB-2 | ecosystem: Environmental > Aquatic > Freshwater > Lake... | reverse complement strand
TGATGCGGCCTATGGCTTTGCGCTGACGGAAGTTAATATCGGCGTGCGCTTGCCGGCGAGCGTGTTTTTGCTGCTGTCGACGGCGGCCGGAGTGCCTTTGGCGCGGCGATCGTTTCTGACGGGCGACCCGATCCGGCCGGCGGAGGGATTGGCGGCGGGCTTGTTTCATGCCTTGCATCCGGAGGCGGAAGTACGGGCGCAGTCGATCGCGTTGGCGAAGTATCTGGCGACGAAGCCGCCGGCGACTTATGCGGCGATTAAGGAGAAAGTGCTGCTGACGGCGGGGCATCGGCGGTTGGACGCGGCAACCAACTGGATTGACCCGGAAGCGTGGTTTACGCCCGAGGCCGAAGAGATGAAACGGCAGTTGGCGGAGAAGCTGAAGCGATAAAGCATGTTAAACTCGGGTCCGAACCCATGAATGTAGCCCTGGAGCAAGTTTCGAAACTGCAAAACCTAGACCTGCGGATTTTGGAATTGAAGCGAGAAGTCGCTCAGTTGCCCAAGCAGATCGCCGAGATTGAGAAACAGCTGGAAGCGCACGCCAAGAAGCTGGATACAGAGAAGGGCGTGCTGACGGCGAATCAGCGCGAGCGGAAGCAAAAAGAGCTCGACATCCAAACTGCCCAGCAGAAGATCTCGAAATTGAAAGATCAGATGCTGTTGGCGAAAAATAATGAGCAGTATCGCGCCTTTCAGCACGAGATCGATTACGCCCAGAATGAAATTAGTTCCGCTGAGACGCGTATTCTCGAATTAATGGAAGAGAGTGAGCCGCTCGAGAAGAATGTGAAGGCCGCCGATGTGGCGCTGGCCGCGGAGCGCAAGCAAGTGGAGGCGCAGAAGGCGCAGGCCAAGGAACAGACGACGGCGGATGAGAAAGAAATTAGTGAGCGGGCCGGGGAAATGCGGAAGTTACTCGCGGAAATGCCCGCGCCGTTGAAGCAGACGTGCGAACGAATCCGGAAAAAACATAACTCGCCGCTCGTGATGGCGGAGGTGGTGGATGGGCGATGCACAGTGTGCCGGATCGCGTTGCGGCCGCAGCATTACCAGGACCTAAAGGTGCGCGACGACATCCAATATTGCGAGAGCTGTGGACGGATTATGTTTTATAAGCCGCCCACTCAAGTCGTAATGTCCTAACTAACGAGCCGTCCCGTAAACATTCATCGACGCCGACTTAATCGCGCCCGCTTTGCCGTTGGCGGTTAAGTCGGCGGCGCGTAACTCCCAGGTGCCGGTGCTGACTTCGCCCCAATGGCGCACACTCGTGAACGTGAAGGAAGTGAAGTTGGCCGTGTCGTCATTCGGGCGGCGCTCGGCGATGCTGCGCATACCCGAAGGCGAGACCAGTATAAAACCCACGTCGCCGCGCAGCGGATGCTCGACGGTGACGGTGAACTCGACGTGTTCGACGCGTAAGTTCGAATTGCCGAAGTCGAATTTGACGGGTTCGCTGAATCCCGTGCCGTCGGGTATGGCAACGTCAAGCGTGGGCTGGCTGCTGGCAGCTTCCACCAGTGGGCCAAGACTCTGCCAAGTGTCAGCGGCTTCAAGGGCCTTGGCGACGTTGACGAGCCCGGCGCCGAAGGAGTGGCTGAAGAGGAAGTCGCCGCCGTTCTTGACGAAGGGGTCGCCGTCTTTAAGGCCCGCGCGGCGGGCGGTGCTGAGGAGAATCTCTTTCACGTCGCGGTAGTGAAGCTTGGGGTTGCGTTCCAGCAACAAGGCCACAGTGCCAGAAACCTGGGGCGCGGCGGCGGACGTGCCATTGAAGGAATCAGTGTAGTCCATGGGCGCCTGGCTAGCCTCATTTTTGCGGACCAAGACGTTGGCTTCGGCCCCCGAGTTGTTGGTGGTCCAGACGACGTCGGGGGCATTGAACTCGCCGCCAAAGGCTGAGACGGCGACGTTCATGCCTTCCTCGCTGTACGAGGAGGGTTTGCCGGCGCGGTTGACGGCGCCCACAGCGATGGCGAAGCGGGAACTGGAGTATCCATCGAAGCTTGAGTTGTCGCCCTTGTCGCGGCCATTGCCAGCCGAGATGACGACCACGGTGCCCAAGCCATCGCGATTGGCCGTGGCGGCCTTGGCCATGCCGGCGGCGGCCAAGGCGCCTTGGCGGCCGCCGTCGATGCCGTCATCGGTGGGGCCCCAGCTATTGCTCGATACGTGGACCGTGGTGCCGGTGGGCTGCCAACCGAAGGCGATGCCCTCGGCTTCGTCAGTGGCTGGCCCGGCGATCAGGCGAATGCCCATCAGCTTGGCTTCGGGCGCCACGCCGTCGAGCCCTTTGCTGTTGAAGCCGCGGGCAGCGACGATGCCGCCGCAGGACGTGCCGTGGCTTTCTTTGGCCGTAAGCGGGCTGGGATCTTTCTCCGGGCCGTCGTTAAAGTTGCGATGGTAGCCGGAGTCGAGCGGATAGGCGTTGTCTTTCAAGTCGCCGTGGGCGATCTCGAGGCCGTCATCGACAATGGTGACGTTGATGCCGCGGCCGGTGACGTAGTCCCAGGCGGCGCCCAGGTTGATGCCGCCGGCCTCGGCGCCGCCGCTCGCGTCGAACAGGTGCCATTGCTTGGGGAAAAGGGGATCGTTAACTTCCCGCTTGCGAGGCTGCGAGAAGTTGGTGGCTTGCTTGCGCGCTTGCTGGCGGGCGAAGACGGGCATAAACTCCCAGCCTTGCTGCGACATCCATTGGACGGCTTTGAACGCCGTGGCCAGATCGGCGTAAGTTTCGAGCGTCCAGCCGGCGAGGGGGGAACTCTGCTCGTTCACCGGCGCTATCTGACGCTTGGCAGACTTGTGTCCTTCGCGAACGAGGATCTTTTCGGTGAGCCAGCGGGCGGCCTTGTCGAGCCGAGCGGCCCGATCGGCGGACGCCATGGCTTGAAGGCGTTCTTCCGCAGGCAGCGCGGACCGGTCATAGAAGACGATCTTTCCGACGGAGCGCGACGGCCCAGCCCGGTAGGCGCGGGGCACACCCTGATCAGAGAACGTGTAGGTGTCTTGGGCCACGGCGAGCGTGGCGCTGAGGATAAGGAGAATGAGCGATCGAAGCATAGGTTTTTGATTTAGCGAATGGCCATCGTGACGCCGGGCTGCGAGTCGATGCCGCCGATCGAAACGACCATCGGTACGGCGGCGCCCGTGGGCGCGTTAGCCGGGACAGTCACGTTGAGTTGCAGCAGCCCGGGCACCGAGCCGACCGGAGAAACAGCGCCCAGGACGCTGGCCGCCTGCCCGCCGATGGTGACGGTGGGGGCGGCGGTGGGCGTCACCGCAGGGGCCGCCGGAATAAGCGTGTTGGCGGAGGCCGATGACGTCGCGCCGATTCCGGTCGCGTAAAGGACCACGGTTTGGCCGCGTACGGCGGCGTTCGCGCTCGAGTTCATTGTGGAGTCGTTGGTGGTGGTGTTGAAGTTGAGTACCGCGCCCTGGCCGCGGCCGGAGGCGTCCACCGTGTAGACGGCGGGGTTGGTGGCGGCCAAGGCCAAAGTGACCGGTTGGCTGGCCGCGCCCGCATAGCTGATCACCACGTTGGCCGTGGCGCCCGAGATGCCATAGGGCACAATCGCGCTCACTTGGTTGGCGCTGGTATAGAGAATCGGAGCAGCGGTGCCGTTCACCGTGATCGTGGTGTTGGGGGTGGCGCTGGGTAAGGCCGTCGGAATTTGTGGCGAAGGAACGTTCGGGTCAAACAACGTCAGTGCGGCCGGTCCTAGCCCAAGGCCGAAGATGGTTATGATTTCGCCGGGTGAGACCGTGCCCTGCTGGAAACTGGCCGAATTGACGACCGCGGTGATCTGCGGCTGTGAGCCAAAGACCAGGAACTGGCCTTCGTTCGAGACGCCGCCGCCCGGTGTGGGCGTCGTCACCGTCATGCGGAGGATACCAGGTGTGGCGAGGAAGGTAGCCGGCACGGTGGCGAGCAGGGCGGAATCGCTCACCAGGCTGACCGCCAATGCGCCCGTCGTGCCCACCGACGTCGGCGTGCCGGAGAAGGTGCCGGTGGTGGCGGCTAGCGTCAGGCCAGCGGGCAGTCCGGTGGAGGTGAAGGTCGCTGGACTTCCGCCGCCCGAAACATTAATCGTGATCGTGGCCGGGTAGGCCGTGCCGAGCACTCCGGCCGGCAAGGGAACGGACGGGCCCAGGATGCGGGGCGCGGTCGGCGCCGGTCCGCTGGGAAGGATGGTCAACTTTACTGGCATCTGGGCGCGGGCGACGAATGGCGTGGAGGCGTCCACTACTTCGAGCGTGAAATAGTAAGTGCCCGCGGCCGAAGGCGTTCCCGAAAGAGTACTCCCGGAGACGGATAGGCCCGCAGGTAGGATTCCGAGTGTGTTCCAGGTGTAAACCGGTGTGCCGCCGGCGCCGGCCAGAGTAACTGGGGTGTAGGCCGTGCCGACGATGCCCCCTGGCAGCGGCGAACCCATGGCGACACGCAAGTAAGTCGTGGTGGAGGCATAGACGGGAATGTAAAACGTTTCGTTGCCGGTATCGGTGCCGTCGTTGACGCTAATCGCCGCGCCGGAGGTAAATCCGGAAACGGCAGCGACCGAAGTGGAAAAGAAGTTACTCCCCGCCAGAGTAACAATACTTTGGGGTGACAATTGTCCGACGCCGCCGGGCCATGTCGCCACTACTTGGGGTCTGGCGGCCTGAACCGTAAGGGTGACGGCCAGGGTGATTAACGGGTTAGCGGCGGCTTTCGACTCAATCTTGATCGAAGCCGTATAAACCCTGGGGGCCAGTCCGGTAGGGTCCACGGTCGCGCTGATGGTATTCAATAATCCGGCCAAGGTGATGTTGCCAGTGGGATTCACCTTGAGCCAGGTGCCGCCGGTGACGGAGACAGTGGCGCCGGTCGCCGCGCCAGTGCTCGAGAGGACGAAATTACTCGTCAGGGCGGTATTCGCTGCGATCGGTTCGCCGGTGATGTAAGTGAACGCGAGCGACGCGGGAGATACGGCGAGCGTGGGTGGGGGCGGCGCGACGACGAGGGTAACGGTGACGGTAGCGGTGGGCGGCGGGCTGCCCGTGGTGCCGGTGAGCGTGGTCGTCGCCGTGTAAGTGCCAGCGGGAAGTCCGGTGGGATTTACTTGCGCATTTACCGTTTGCGGCGCGCGTCCCGAGGAAGCCGAAAGGAGTAGCCACGCGCCGCGGTGCGGTGCGGAGCCCGTGGTCGCCACGGTAAAGCTAACTCCCGCGGGCGTGCTTCTGACGGCAATCGCCTGGGCGACGGGTAGTCTCGCCGTTCCAATGATGTATGAAAAAGTAAGTGCGGCATTGTTGACCGAAAGTACGGGCGCGGTTTGGGAGAACGATGCAGTTACTCCGGTCAACAGAAGGGTGAAGCACCGGAATGTGGGAGAGAGCGACATAATCAACCTGCTGTTCCATCGGACGTCGGACGGGGCAAATTGAGAGTAAATTGGAAAAATGAGGAATTACCTAATTTGGGTCTGCGTGGCGCTCGGTGCGGAGGGGGTTTGGGCAGGCGAAGTCATTACTGCCGCGAAACCTCCCGAGATATCTCCCCGCATGAAGGGGGTGATCGGCGAATACAAACGTGGTGCGGAAACGTTGACGGTTTTGGAGCGCGATGGCCAGTTCCTCATCCGCGAGGCCGAACGCGAACGGCCTTATGCTCCGCTCCAGGGTTGGAAGCGGGAGCGTGTCGCTGCTGTGTATCGGATTGTTCCGCAGCGGCCGGTGGCCAACCTCGTTAACGATGTGCGTTCGCTGCCGCCGCCGGCGGAGGTCGGGCGAGTGCGGCCCGTCTTGGTGGAGTTGACCCAACTAGAACCCTCGCTGAAGCTCGACATCCGCTATGCCGCGCGCGATAACTTCCTCGGCACGCCCATCTACACACAGGGGCGGGCCTTTATGGAGCGCACGGCCGCCGAGGCCCTGGTGCGGGTGCATCGAGCGCTGGCGACGCAGGGCTTTGGCTTGCTGATTCATGATGCCTATCGGCCTTGGTGGGTGACGAAGCTTTTCTGGGAAGCCACTTCGGCGCGTGAACGCGAGTTTGTGGCGGATCCGGCGAAGGGTTCGCGGCACAACCGGGGTTCAGCCGTCGACCTGACGTTATTCGACCGCGCCACGGGCCAGGTAATCGAGATGCCGGGCGGTTACGACGAAATGTCTAGCCGTTCGTATCCCACTTATCGCGGTGGCACCAGCTTGCAGCGTTGGCATCGCAACCTACTGCGAGCGGCGATGGAGCGCGAGGGCTTCGGCGTCAATCCGAGCGAATGGTGGCACTTCGATTACCGGGGTTGGGAGCGGTTTGCGCTCGAGAACCTCACCTTTGATCAAATAGAGAAGTGACTCGCCGTACTTTCATCACACTGCCTGCTTTGGGTTTGGCCCAGGGCGAGGGCGCGCGCATCGGGCTCGATGCTTACTCCGTCCGCGCCTACCGCTGGAAGGCGCTCGAACTGGTGGACTATGCCGCGCGCATCGGCGCGCGCACCTTGCAGATCTCGAGCCTGGGCGACTTCGAAAGCCTGGAGCCGGCGTATCTCGAAAGGGTGAAGCGAGCGGCGCAAGCCAAAGGCGTCGAACTCGATGCGGGCATCGGCAGTATCTGCCCGTTGGCCGGCGGCTGGAGTAAGGCCGAAGGCGATTCGGCGGCATATCTGACCAAGGGTTTGCGCGTGGCGAAGGCGCTGAGCGCAAGCGCGATGCGCTGTTACCTGGGCAACATCAATGATCGCCGCGGTAAGTATTCGCTGGCGCAACTGCTGGAGGAGCCATTGCGCGGTCTGCGAGCTGTGCGCTCCCTGGCGCAGGACCTCGGTGTAAAAGTGGCCATCGAGAACCACGGTGACTTAACCGCGCGCGAGACGCGGCAGTTGATTGAGGACGCGGGCAAAGAGCATGTGGGCGCGTGCCTCGATATCGGCAATCCAATGTGGGTGCTGGAAGATCCGATGTTGACGGTGGAGGTGCTGGCGCCCTATATCGTCTCGACGCATCTGCGGGATTCTGCCCTCTACGCGCACCCGCGTGGCGCGGCGTTTCAATGGCTCGCCTTGGGCGATGGCACCATGCCGGTGCGCGAGATCTTTACCAAGATCCGGCAAGCAGCCCCGCGCGCGCCGCTGCACCTCGAGATCATCACCGGGCGGCCGCCGCAGGTGCTGGCCTACCACGAGGACGAGTTTTGGAAGAGCTTCCGCGCGTTGCCGGCGGCCGATTTCGCGCGCTTTGCGACCTTGGTGAAGAACGGCCGGCCCTACGAAGGCGGCATGATGATTGCCGATATTCCGGGCGGCACGGCTGCGCCGCCGGAGTATCAGGCGGCGCTCAAGCTGCAGCAACGGCTTGACCTCGAACGGAGCCTGGTGTTTGCGAAGAAAATGATGATCTAACTGATGGCCACGGACATACTCTTGGGGTCTTTCTGGTTTCTCTTTGCTTACGACGTGGGCGAAGAGATTGACTTGGAGGCCCTGCGAAAACTGGTGCCGCCCAATGTGGGTCACACTTTTCGGCGCCCCGCCCCGGACTATGTGAAATTCGAACGGCCGCCGGTAGTGGAACGCTTGCCGCCCGCCGTGGTGGCGGGCGTGGGCGAGTTACGTGGCGAAGTGAATTACTACGACTACGGCGTGGTGAGTGTGAAGTTGGAATTGCCCTTTACGCATTCCTGGCCGGACTTAGTAGCGCGGTGGAGCCGGTTGATCGAGTCGCCGGAGGCGCAGACGCACGCCAACGAGGTGGTGCGGCTGCGCTTGGCGCGGGTGAGCGCTTGCTTGAAGAAGCCGCATGAGGCTTGGCTCGACGAAGAGTACGCCGTGGTGCACGTCGATGCGGCGGCGTCTCCGTCGATCCAGGAGCATGGCCCGGAAATCGCGCAGATCGTGCGCGGCGAAGCAACTCCGCTCTCGGGGGGCGAACGGGACGAAGTACTGCGGTCACAATTATCTTACTTTCCGCACGATTTGATTGTGGTGGGCTGGACGGCGGCTTTCATCTACGATACGGCCGAGGGAGCCGCCGCCGCCATCCAGTTACTCGAATATGCCAATTCCCAGTTACTCGAATTCCGTTATTACGACCGGGTATTGACCGAGGTGCTCGAAGGCGTGCATCAATCCTTGGCGCGGCAGACTGGCTTGTGGGCGCGTTGGCGGATGGCCAACGAAGCGCGAAAATTGAATTCCATCTTACTCGAAGTGCGCCAGCTGACGGAACGGGCCGACACGGCCATTAAGTTTCTGAGCGATATGTACTCGGCCCGTGTGTATCGCCTGGCGGCCGAGAAGATTGGCGTGGGAGACTATCGGCGATTAGTCGATAGTAAGCTACACACGGCGGCCGAACTGTACACGTTTATGATGGACCAGTTTCACTCGAGCCGGGCCTTCGTGCTGGAGTTAATGGTGGTAATCATTTTGGTGATTGATTTAGTGTACTTGTTCAAGGGCAAGGGTTGACGCTAGAGCCTTATAGAACGCGTCCCGCCTAGCCTGCCGCCCAAGCGGCGGGGCACATTCTTGAATCCGCTATACGTTGCACACTTCCCGACGAACTGGCACAAACCATGGGAAATGCAGTTATTCGGGACTTTAAGGAGGAACGTTGTTACGAACGTTAGCGGCCCAGAATCGTCACCACACTGGTGGCGCCGCTTCCCCCCAGATTCTGCGCCAAGCCCACTTCGCGCCGCAGCACTTGCCGCTCCGGCTCTGCCGCCCCGCGCATCTGAATCACCAGGTCGCAGATTTGGCCCACGCCAGTGGCTCCCACGGGATGCCCCTTGCTCTTTAGGCCACCCGACGTGTTGACTGGCTTCGCGCCATCGAGCGCCGTGTAGCCCGCGGCAGTGGCGGGGCCGCCCTCCCCTTTCTTCACGAAACCCATGTCTTCGAGCGCGAGGATTTCGGCGATGGTGAAGCAGTCGTGCACTTCGAGCAGGTCCACATCTGGCGGACCCAGCCCCGCCATCGCGAACGCCTTCCCGGCCGCAACCGTGTTGGCGGTGAGCGTCGTGATATCGAGCTTCTGGTCGAGCGCGACGTAGTCCGAGGCTTGGGCGATGCCCAGTACTCTCACGTCCCCCGCTTGGGCGGCCCGCAGCAGAACGGCGGTGGCGCCATCGGAGACCAGGGAGCAATCATACACGGTTAGCGGGTCGCAGACGGGTTTGCCGGCCAAAGCTTGGGCAAGAGTGATGGGCTTGCGCAGATGGGCCAGGGCGTTCTTGGCCCCGTTGGCATGGTTCTTGACGGCGATGGCGGCCAAGTGGTCACGCGTCGTGCCGTAGACGTGCATATGGCGGCGCGCAATCATGGCGAAAAGGGCGGGGAAGGTGGCCCCGGCGCGCCCTTCGCCTCCCACATCGCCCGCTTCGGCCAGGATTTCGGTCACTTTGGGGCCTGGCTGCGAGGTCATCTTCTCGACGCCCGCCACCAATGCCCACTCCACCATACCGGCCGCCACGGCCATGTAGGCGTGGTAGAAAGCGGAGCCCGAACTGGCGCAGGCATTCTCAAAACGCGTGCAGGGAATGCCAATGAGCCCCGCCTCGCCACCCACATAGGGGGCCAGGTGGCTCTGGCCTATAAACTCCGGCCCCGCGAAGTTGCCGAGGTAAAAAGCCCCGACTGCGCCGGCCTCAATGCCGGCGTCGGCGAGGCACTTAGCGATCGCCTCCCGGGTGAGATCCCGCAAGGACCGGTCCGCAAAAGTACCAAACGCCGTCTTTCCAATGCCCGCAATGCCGACTGGTCTCATATACTAGGAATCATAAGCCTGCCGGGCGGCAAAATTTTCTTGCACGTCTGGCCAAATTGAAACGTCACCTTGTTTAGCATGCGAGTGGCGATCCAGCAGCGGCCCGCAACAGCCTCCTTGGGGCTGACGAAGATCACCATGGCTCAAGCCGATTCGAGTATCGACTCCGTCGCCCGCGAGCGGCACGACTTGTTCGTGCAGACGCACATGAAGCGCGTCTTCCTGCTGATCTACCGCATTGTCGGCAACGTCGCCGATGCGCAGGACTTAACCCAGGAAGCCTTCATCAAGGCCCTCAGCCGCGAAGAACAATTGAAGGACTTGGAGAAAGCTGCCCACTGGCTTTCCCGCATCGCTACTAACACCGCGCTCGACCATCTGCGGCGTAACGGCCGGGTGCACTTCTCGGACTTGGATGAGATGCCGGAACGCCTGCACGTGAGCCGCGCCGCCAGCCCGGAAGCCGAAGTGCTGCGCGAAGAGCGCCGACAGTTGCTTGAGGCGGGGCTCGCGGTTCTCACACCGCGCGAACGCGCCGCCTTGCTCCTCCGCGATGTGGACGAGCTATCGGCAGAGGAAGTCGCCGCCCATCTGAACTGCTCCAAAGCCACGGTCCGCAGCCATATCGCCAATGCGCGGGCCAAGTTTAAGAAATTTCTCGAACGCCATCGGAAAGGAAGTGCCCTCTAAGCCATGTCGCACCCGGACTTACGT
>Ga0163151_10009581_pt1 | contig 10461 bp, 13 predicted proteins | sample OliLakLV19MP5IB2_FD_145596 | JGI IMG/M metagenome (GOLD analysis project Ga0163151, IMG submission 145596) | Freshwater microbial mat bacterial communities from Lake Vanda, McMurdo Dry Valleys, Antarctica - Oligotrophic Lake LV.19.MP5.IB-2 | ecosystem: Environmental > Aquatic > Freshwater >... | reverse complement strand
CCCTTGATTATAAAATAAAAGTCTATGATATGAATTTGAAACTAACAGATTCATTGATAAGAATTATTCCAAGTTGGACTAAATATGAAAATGAAAAAACTTCAACCCATAATACCAAACAAATTATTGAAAACATATATGAATCTGACCAAACAAATTACAGAATTGAAAAGATAATTCCTTATAATAAAGCAAGCTTTATAGTATCATACAAAACAGGATTAAAGAAGGATGTTCGGCAAATTGATTTTGTGAAAATTGAAAACAAAAGTTTAGTAGTCTCAGATTCAAATATTAAAATTTCTACTATAGAACTTGCTGTCGTAAAAGATACAATAAAAACCGACAGTCGGCCTTTTCCAGAACTTATTTATTCAAATGACATATACTCGAATGGCAAATATATTTATGTTATATTGTCCGAATTTTGTCCCTATCAGATAAACGAAACGTATGGCTCGATGATTAAGAAATGTGACTCATACGCTAAAGAAAATGTTATAAATTGGGGTGTCCTAGTCTTTAAATACATCAAATGAAATTTCTGTTAATTTCATTATTTTCGGTTACTAGCTTCATGGCAAATGCTCAGTATGATATAGTGTACAATAAGAAAAATCTAATTGAAAATATAGATACCTCTGCGAGCAGCTTCCTTATTCTATTAAAAAACAATCGAAACTGTTATAATTGCTTTGGTGAGCTAGTACCTCTTTTTGATAGTTTAAAAAATACCAATTCTGTTGATTCATTTGTAGCGATAATACTGACTGACTCTGAAGAGTATAACACTTATGCCGTAACAGTGGTAAATAAATATTTAGATAAAATACTATTTGATTATACGGTTGAAAAAACAGATTTTATCTCACAAAAACCTAAACACAAGAGTCTGTTTACACAATACAATGTATATACTACGCCTGCACTATTGCTAATAAAAAATAAAAAAGTATTATATATTCCTACCGAAGAATTATTTTCAGCAAAACCTCTCAGTTTAGAAACATTGGCAAAAATATACGCTTTTTACAAAAATTAATTATATATATGCAAAATATTACCTGTTAGTACGGTAGCATATTCTCTCAATTGCCTTGTAGCGGGGTTTTTTAAAGGCAAGCCATCGGTACCAAATTGAGAACCGCAACAAGGAGTCCATGTTGCTCCAACATATTTACCACATTTCATAAAAAAGCCCGAAGAATCAACAACTAGTTTTGAACAGCTATCTAAAGGGCGGTAACTACAATTGAGGTCGAAAGCTTTGTATTCACTTGCTATATTTTTAAAAACGGCAATACCTCGCACTCCCACATTATCAATCACAGCCCACCCTCCCGGGTTTTGTAGTTTTATATATTGAGTGAGCGTTATATTGACATAAGTATCAACTGTAACATAAGGTATTGCATCCTCTTTGGTGCTTTTACCGCAAGCAAATATGATAAGAAATAGATATATATAAAATAGTTTTTGCATGTTATAGTTCTTTCCAATATTCCCGTCCCCGCATATCTATATAACCTATCTGCTCAGTAGGAAGTGTAACTATGGCCAAGCCCTTTACGAATGGTTTGCAGGCAGCATATTTAAAACCAGTAATCTGTCGGCCACGAGCGTTCACATATCCCCAATACTCTCCTTTGCGTGCAATCAGTATTTTACCATCAAAATCTTTGATACCGTCATAAGTGAAGGGAACCGTTACCCTGCCAGTAATATCTAAAATACCATAAGCACTATCGTTCTTAGCCAAGAAGTGCGTGGCATCTAAAACTATCATATCTGTATATTTAAACGGCACTATAATTTTATTCTTTTTGTCCACCACTCCCCACAAGCCATTCTTCATCAATGCAAACCTATTTTCTACGGAACTGGGTTTAAAGTTTTCATATACAAAAGGAATATTATACGAAACACTATCTGCCCTACCATATTTTCCACCTATATTTTCCAAGCCCGTCACATCGTCTGCCGCACGTCCAAAATCCTCGTATTCCTCGCAATCGGGTTCTCCTCCAAACATTTTATCATGGACTTCTCCTTTTTGATCTATCCATTTGCAAACGCCATTTTCGCGTATCATGCCATAAAGACCATCAAAGGGAAAAACTTCTGTAAATCGAGGTTTAATCAAAATCTTCCCTGTGGTGTCGCTATAGCCCCATACATTTCCCACACGAAATGGCACAAATATTTTTGTAGATTGCTGGGCAAACGCATGCACACCGATAAAAATCAGAATGATAGTTCCCAGAAACCTTATTTTAAATCTTTGGTGCATCAATTTGTTTTTGAGCTTGTTGTTAAAAAAAATACTTCTTTTTTCTTACAATAATAAAAGCAGTTTGCCCACTAAACAAATTTCTGTCCAAATTTTTTCGCCTTTCGGCAATGGAACTTTGTCAGGTTCGGAATTTTTATTGTCATAATTCACAAATAATTACGGAAATTTGCAAACAATATTTCAATTCGAAGCGTATACATCTTAATATAAAAAAGAATGAGTTACGAAATAGAGCCAGGCAAATACCTTTCAAAAATTCAAACACCTGCAGACCTGAAAAAGTTCAAAGAAAAAGAACTGGTAAAGGTTTGCAGCGATTTAAGGCAGTTTATAATCGACAATGTTTCTATCAATGGTGGCCACTTTGGTGCCAGTTTGGGTGTTGTGGAACTCACCGTAGCCTTGCATTATATATTTGATACGCCCTACGACCAATTGGTGTGGGACGTGGGTCACCAAGCTTACGGTCACAAAATACTCACAGGCCGCCGCGATATGTTTCATACCAATCGCATTTATAAAGGCTTAAGTGGTTTCCCAAAACGCAGTGAAAGCGAATATGATACTTTTGGCGTAGGTCACTCATCCACTTCAATCTCTGCTGCATTGGGAATGGCTGTTGCCTCTAAACTAAAAGGGGAACACGACCGCCAACACATTGCAGTTATTGGCGACGGTTCCATGACTGCCGGGATGGCGTTTGAAGGACTAAACCATGCTGGTGTTGAGAATGCAAATTTACTTGTCGTGCTCAACGATAATTGCATGAGCATTGACCCCAATGTGGGAGCATTAAAAGATTATCTCACCGATATCACCGCCAGTGGTACTTATAATAAAGTAAAAGATGAGCTGTGGAATATCGCAGGGCATATAGACAAACTTGGGCCAAACGCTCAAAAGTTTGCCAGCAAATTGCGTAAAAGTATAAAAGCCCTTTTGCTTAAGCATAGTAATCTTTTTGAGAGTCTCAACTTCCGTTATTTTGGCCCAGTAGATGGGCACGATGTGCACCATTTGGTGGAAGTGATGCGTGATCTTAAAAAAATCCCGGGGCCAAAACTATTGCACGTATTAACCGTGAAAGGAAAAGGCTTTCCTTTGGCCGAAAAAGACCAGACCAAGTGGCATGCCCCTGGTTTGTTCGATAAAATATCGGGCGAGATTTATAAGAAAACCTATGAAGCCCCACAGCCGCCAAAATATCAAGACGTATTTGGCCATACCTTGGTTGAGCTTGCTGAAATGAATGATAAAATTGTAGGGATTACCCCAGCCATGCCTAGTGGCAGTTCCATGAATATTATGATGAAGGCAATGCCCGATCGTGCTTTTGATGTCGGCATTGCCGAACAACATGCAGTTACTTTTTCTGCGGGACTTGCTACACAGGGCATGTTGCCTTTTTGCAATATATATAGTTCGTTTATGCAACGTGCCTACGACCAAGTGGTTCACGATGTAGCTATACAAAAACTGAATGTTGTTTTTTGTCTCGACCGTGCAGGTATTGCAGGTGCCGATGGGCCTACCCACCATGGTGCATTGGACATCGCCTATATGCGTTGCGTACCGAATATGATAGTGAGTGCACCCATGAACGAAGAAGAATTGCGTAACTTGATGTATACAGCACAGCTGGGTAAATACGAAGGCCCTTTTACTATTCGTTATCCCCGTGGAAATGGTGTAATGGCCGATTGGCGTAAGCCTTTTGCGGAGATTGAAATTGGCAAAGGACGCAAATTAAAAGACGGATCTGATGTTGCTATTATATCATTGGGACATATAGGAAACTATGCTACAAAGGCTTTAGAAAAACTTGAAGAAAGTGGACATTCTGTAGCTCATTATGATATCCGTTTTGTAAAACCCCTCGATGAAGAATTATTGCATGAAGTTTTTTCCAAATTCGATAAAGTAATTACCATAGAAGATGGAACCATTAAGGGTGGAATGGGCAGTGCGGTTTTGGAATTTATGGCCGAAAATAACTATCATTCGCAAGTGCACATCATGGGTATGCCCGACAATGTAATTGAACATGGCGAACAGGATGAATTATATAATGAATGTGGTTATGATACTGATGCGATTATAAGTGCGGTTACCAATATCCTGGTAAACGTCTAACAACTTGCCCTGTTTTTTTTTGATGAAATATTTTTTGTGTTCTTCTTTTTTATGTTTTTTTAGTAAGCATAAAAGCTCAGGATACGGGTATATATAAAATCCGTATTCTAGAAAAGAACTGGTTTTTAAACGGCTACAATTAATACCATTTCTTAAACTATATTAATTCTCCGCCCGAGGCGGATTAGTTTGTAATATGGTAATGCCGAACTACATCCCGAAAGCCACGCAAGTTCGCGGGGGGGATTAGTCCCCTTTTTTTGGACTATTATATATTGAGTTTCGGTATTAAACTTCCTCTTTTTCCGACTGATCCACTGTAAGAATTTTATCCCTCCGCAATACGGTTTCTATAATAGCAGTAATTATTGAAACTATTACACTAAACAAGAACGCCCACCACAAACTTTCAACTTTAAAGTTATCATCTATATAGGTTGCAATATATATAATAAAGGCATTGAGAAAAAAATAAAAAATTCCCAATGTGAGAACGGTGATAGGCAGTGTAAGTAGCACCAACAGCGGTTTCAATACTGCGTTTAAAAACCCAAGTACACACGCCAGTAAAAAAGCTTCTACAAAACCTCCCTTAAGTTTTACATGCGGGTCGAGCATGTATACAGCAAATATTACCGCTACTGCCGTTACCAATAGCCTGATAAAAAAGTTCTTCATATTATATATTAATCTTATTCACCCTGTTCTGATGTCTGCCTCCTTCGAATGGTTTATCCATAAACATTTGAATCATTTGTTTTGTTTTTTCAATGTCTACAAATCGGGCAGGGATACCTATAATGTTTGCATCGTTGTGCATGCGGGCAAGCCTTGCCAATTCTACTTCCCAGCATAGGGCTGCTCTTGCGTCTTTGTGTTTGTTTGCCGTAATGCACACACCATTTCCGCTCCCACAAATTAGAATACCCATATTATATGTTTTGTTAGCCACGGCTTGTGCTAACGGATGGGCAAAATCAGAATAATCGCAGGAGTCGTTCGAGAACGGACCAAAATCTTTTACTTCATTACCTTGTTCTTTGAGCCAAGTTATTAATACTTCTTTGTACTCAAAGCCCGCATGGTCGCCACCAATAGCTATATTCATCATTTATTATATATTATACTTTTAAATGCACTATAATTTTAGTCGTGCGGTATAAAATGCAAAAGTAAATCAGATTGTTTAACAAAAACAGATGAAATATTATTTAATACCAATTCTTAAACTAAAATAGTTCTCCGCCTGTGGCGATTTAGTTTTTAGAATGGTAATGCCGAACTAATCCCGAAAGCATTCGGGATTAGTCCCTTTCTTTTGGACTAATATATATTGAGTTTCGGTATTAGTTACTACTTCAGCGAAAACATTTTTTCCAATACTCCATATACGTTTTTCAAAGTAGTTTCCTTTTCTATTTTTGGATTTATTTCTGCTATTTCTACACCACAAACCTTAGGAGTATTCCACAAACTATTTAATAATTCTCCCGCTTGTTCTTTGGTCAAACCATTTACCACAGGTGTTCCTGTGCCAGGCACAAGGGCATTATCCATGCTGTCTATATCGAACGAAACATATAATAAATCATAGTCATTAAAATATTCCATAATGCTTTGGTATAATTGTTCGATGCTTTCTCCATTAATATCAGCAGGACTATAATATTTTATTTTTTCAGCATGTATATAGTCCCATTCTTCTTCTTCCAAATCTCTGATTCCTACAAATGCAATATCTCTTGAATTTACGGAATTTATAGCTAAACCGTTCTGTGTTTTAAGTTTTTCCCACCAAGCCACTTCTATATCGCAGGGTTTGTTTTTATTATATATATTATTGTCTATTCCAAGGCTTATAGCTACAGGCATACCGTGCATATTACCGCTTGGCGTGGTGTACGGGGTATGCAAGTCGGCATGGGCATCTATCCATATTACCCCAATTTTTTTATCTGGGTTTTGATTTCTAATAGCGGCGATGGCCGATGCTGCATTGCTATGGTCTCCACTTAAAATGAAGGGAAAATTTCCTTGTTCAATAATGCTTGAGATTTGTTCTCTGGCATTTAACTGGTGTCTGCCTATAATATCAACATACCTAGCAAAGGGATATAAAATAGCGGGGCGTGAAAATGTTTCAGGGACTTCAATTTTTGTGCAAGGATATGAAGACAAAATATTTTGATGCCTTTTGTCGAAATCTATCAAAGCGGTTGGGCCAAACGCTGCTCCTTGTTTAGCGGGATTTGCACCCAAATCGCTAATAAGTTGTATAATATGAATCGGTCTTCGGCTTACCATGTATGCGTGCAAATATAAGGGAACAAAATTCAATTTTTTAGGCTGCTGATTTTCTGCATTTTATGTCGACAAATTGTTTTTTTTACCTTTTACATACAACCCCGAGCCTGTAATTGTGGTTTAAGTAATTGGAAATAAAAAACAAAGGGCTATATTTGTAGAACAAAAATCCAAATCGCCGATGTATAAAGGCATTTATTTGTTACTCATCGTTATATGCCTTGCGGGTTGCCACCGCAAAGCCAAACCCGATTTGGATAACCCCGATGAGCCAGAGGTATGCGTAGACTTATCTAAATATATTACCATGTCTGCACAATTCAGCAGAGACTTGGCTAAGTTCGACCCCGTTTATCCCGAAATTTTATATTATATAAAAACTTCTTACAAAACTATTGATCTAGACCTGCACCGGACTAGTAATAGAATAATGCAACTGTTTTCATATAATCTCAGAACAAATTCTTTTTCTCTGATATTATATAGTAGGGGAGGCCAAATAGATACTTTAACGGGAGGTAGACAAGTTGATTTTGGTTTCAAGACATTCACCCCTGGCCCAAACGAATGGATTTTATTTCAGGACAACAGTCGCAATATTTGGAAAGTGAAAAAAGATGGAACCGCCATGCGGAAAATAAGGGAAAAAGCCAGCGGCCCTTCTTGGAACAAGGACGGAACACAAATTTTGTTCTACGACCAAACTACTCAAAAAAATACAATTATGGATTTAGATGGGAGTACAAAATCCGTCTTAAACATAGGTACAAGCAATCTTTCTTTTACGGGTGTTAATGGCGTATTGGTTGGATTGAATGGCGGTAGTAGCCAAATATTTCAGTACAATGCCGACTACCAAAGCAAAACCAACACTTCCACTGCTGACCCGCGTTCTGAGTTTAGCGATATTGGCTTGTTGCCCAATGGCTATGAAGCTATTGTTTGCCAGCCCGATTGGATAATAAAATGGAACCTCACCGACTCAACTATTAAAGAATATCTTCGCCCAAATTGTAACAGTCGTTCTTATGAAATGCCTAATGTGTCGCCCGACGGCAACCGTGTGGTGTTTACCAAAAAATGTAGAGACAAACTGGATGCTCAATATCTTATAGACAAACACGATATATATATCATGGATATTCGTTGCTGGCGTGCCAAAAAATTAGAACTCCCTTAATTCATTTTTCTATATTCCCTTATTTTACCAATAACTTTGCCCCATGTTCAAAAAGGCTAGTTATTTGCGTTCACCACTGTTTTATGTGGCCTTTATTTTAATTTTCTTCGCTCTTACCGAGGCGATTATTTTGTTTTTCGACAAACAAAATTTTGAAGCCCTTAAACGTGTTTTCTCTATTGTAGGGTTATTGGTGCTTATTATTTTTGATTTCTGGCTGCGTGAAGTGAAATTGTCTCGCAATACCAAAATGTTTGTGCAAATAATTATTGCTGTGCCGCTCGCTTTGAAATTTTTATATCCCTATAGCAAAGATTTTTATGATAAAATTATTTTAGACAAAACATTTTATGAATCCAATATCAAGATTAACAACACAAAATCGAAACAGGACTATATCATATTTGTATGGAATACCAAGGATGGGAAAAACATACCCGCCAAGGATGAGAGCATACGTGCCGCCAAAATAGATTTCTCGTTCGACACTGCAAATATTTTGATGTTCAAAGATGGTTTTGATCCTGCCTATTTCGAAAAACTAAAATATAGTTATATAATAAAAGATAGCACCTCTTTATCGGGCGAAATAGAAACCAACAAAAACCCCGAGCTTATTACTTCCCCTTACTTTAACCTTGCTACCAAAACAAAATATAATTACCATGTGTTTAAAATTGTATACGACAGTAACAATGAACCCTATTTGCTACAAGCCATTAACTTTAATTCCGACAGACCTACAATGCAACGAGCTGTAGACCAAATGGCAAAGGATTTACAAAAGAATTGAGCTGTTAAGGTTTTTATATATATTTTTGCACCCATATCAATGAATCAATATAACGTTACTTTTTTATTTGCCGATAAAACACTTCAACCCATAACACTAGTTGCCGATGCGGGAGAAAACATTTTGGATGTTACCATGGAAAACAATATCAAACTGCAACACAACTGTGGCGGAGTTTGTGGTTGTACCACTTGCCATGTATATATTAAGTCGGGTATTGAAAACCTGAGCGAAATGGAAGAAAACGAAGAAGACAGAATAGATATGGCCGAGAATTTAACCTTGGAAAGCCGCCTTGCCTGCCAATGCGAAATACGTGGCGATGTTACGTTATTGGTTCCTGACCAAACAGGTTTTGTGGGCCATTAATATATATAAATTACTATTCCTAAAACAAAGGAAACTATAATATAAAAACAAAATGAGTTTTGAACTACCTATATACTGGAACGACTACGAAGATATTGCCATGGCCTTGTGCGAAAAGTTTGGAAACGATTTCGATGAATCTAAAATATACCGTATCCGTTTCACTGAGCTCATGGATTGGGTTTTAGAAATTCCTAATTTTAAAGGCACTAAGGAGGAATGCACCGAAGGACATTTGGAAATGATTCAAAGTAATTGGGTATATGAATGGCGTGACAATAGAAAATAAAAAACTATAGTACCCATGAATAGAATAGCGGTCTTCCCGGGCAGTTTCGATCCTATCACCTTGGGCCATTATGATATTGTGCAACGGGCTTCTTCTTTGTTCCAAAAAGTGATAGTTGCCATAGGCACCAATTCCGACAAAAAACCATTGTTTACGCTCGAACAAAGATTGTTGTTTTTGCAACAAGCATTTAGCAATATCGACAATGTGGTGGTTGACACGTACGAAGGACTTACGGTCGATTATTGCAAAAAAGTAGAAGCTGCTTATCTACTGCGTGGGTTAAGAAGCAGTCCCGATTTTGATTATGAAAAAAGCATAGCCCAAATGAACCAATGCTTGGCTCCCCAAATTGAAACTGTGTTTTTAGTATGCCCGCCAAACCTCACAGCCATCAACTCGAGCATTGTTCGAGATATATATAGAAATGGCGGAAATATCGAACAGTTTCTTCCACCCGGTATTAAAATATAATTTTCTTTTCATCTTGCAAATACTTATCAAAGACCTACATGTGTTAGCAACAAAAATGGAGCATATCAAACAAAATATGTTACAGAGTTTGCGTCGCGACAAAGAGCTTGCTACTAAACTAAAAAATAATTCTTGTGTAGCCTTGGGCGACCTCAATTCGGGGAAGGTTTTTGATGATGATATCGCTGCTCAAAACTTCCGGAACTCTATAGAAGATGTATTGAAAGTTTCGGGTATGACCGCTCTGTTTATATTGCCTGGCGGTAGCATAGGTCTCATTACTTTACGCAAATTGCTGCAAACAGATATTGCTGCAAAAGTTCATATAGAAAAATTGCTTACGCTTTCTGTTGCGGAGAGCCCTAACTCTGACGTCTAAATCATAGTTCAAACAGCAAGGCCAATTGCGAAGTTCCTATGAAGAAGGGCAGGCACTTACCGTAAACTCTTACGATATTACACTTTTTGACTTTGCCCCCGACGTGAACCTTAAAAAATTTACCCAAAAACGTGCATTTATTAAAACCATTATGAAGTTCTCTGATATATATAGGGTCTGCTCAAAAACTCAGCCACCAGGAACAATTGTCTATTTTGAATTAAAAGCATAGTATAATGAATAATTA
>Ga0163151_10009579_pt1 | contig 10462 bp, 13 predicted proteins | sample OliLakLV19MP5IB2_FD_145596 | JGI IMG/M metagenome (GOLD analysis project Ga0163151, IMG submission 145596) | Freshwater microbial mat bacterial communities from Lake Vanda, McMurdo Dry Valleys, Antarctica - Oligotrophic Lake LV.19.MP5.IB-2 | ecosystem: Environmental > Aquatic > Freshwater >... | reverse complement strand
CCCCCTGCCCCCGCCCGCGAGGGGCGGGGGTTCTCCACGCCGTATGGCTCCCCCGCCACACCTTGCACTCGTCCTGCCGCCCCGCCGACACGCCGCATTGCCCGGCGGAGAGACTCTGATACTGACCGCTCCGGGTACTGATCACTGCGGCGCGGAGGCCCCACACCATGAAGCTCATGTGCGGGAATGCGAACCAGCCGCTCGCGGCGGCCATCTGCAACTATCTCGACGCCCCGCTGACCAGGGCCGACGTGAAGCGGTTCAAGGACGGTGAGATCTTCGCGGTCATCGAGGAGAACGTCCGCGGCCAGGACGTCTTCGTCATCCAGTCGACGTCCGCGCCCGCCAACGACAACCTGATGGAACTCCTGATCTGCATGGATGCGCTGGTGCGCGCGTCCGCCAAGCGGATCACGGCGGTGCTCCCCTATTTCGGCTACGCGCGGCAGGACCGGAAGGTCGGCGGCCGCACGCCGATCTCGGCCAAGCTCGTCGCCAACCTGATCACCACCGCCGGCGCCGACCGGGTGCTCTCGATGGAACTCCACGCCGGCCAGATCCAGGGCTTCTTCGACATCCCGACCGACAACCTCTTCTGCACGCCGGTCATGGAGAAGGACATCCGCGAGACCTTCGGAGCCGCGTCGAAGGAACTGATGATCGTGTCGCCGGACGTCGGCGGCGTGGTGCGCGCCCGCGCGCTGGCCAACCGCTTCGGCGCCGACCTCGCCATCGTCGACAAACGCCGCGTGCGCGCCGGCGAGAGCGAAGTGATGAACATCATCGGCGACGTGAAGGGTCGTCGCTGCATCCTGTTCGACGACATCGTCGACAGCGCGGGCACGCTTTGCAACGCGGCCACGGCGTTGCGCGAACATGGCGCGGTCAGCGTTTCCGCTTACGTGGCGCACGGCGTGTTGTCGAACGGCGCGGCGGGCCGGGTGGACAAGTCCGAACTTGACGAACTCGTGGTGACGGACTCCATCCTGCACTCCGAAGCAGTGCAGAAATCGAAGAAGATCCGCACCATCTCCGTCGCCCCCCTCATGGGCGAAGCGATCCGCCGCATCGCCAACGAAGAGAGCGTGTCGAAGCTGTTCGACTGAGCGCTACGGCGGCGGCGGTGTCGCCGCAGGAGGCGCGTTCACCGGCAGATGCTGCGCGAGGAAGGTCTCGATCTCCCTCAGGTAGGCGATCAGGTTTTCCTTTTCCCACAAGAACGGCGAGTGGCCTTCGTCCTTGTACTCGACAAGTTTGACGCTGCGCCCCGCTTCCGTGCGCGCCCGCTTCATCATGCGCGCCTGCTGCACGGGCACGATGCCATCATCGTCGCCGTGCAGCAGCAGCACAGGCGCACGCGCTGCTGCGGCCTGTCGGCGCGGCGATGCGGCCTCGAGCGCGGCGCGGTCCGTCGACGGATCGCCGATCGCCTTCACCCAATAGGCATACGCCATCGAACCGCGTCCTTCGTCGAAGCGCTCGCTCTCGAGCATTTCCGGCAAATCCGACACGCCCGCGATCGCGATCACGCACTTGTAGAGGTCCGGCGTCAGCGTCGCGCCCGCGAGCTCGGCGTATCCGCCATACGATCCGCCCATGATGCACACACGCGCACGGTCTGCGGCGCCGGTATCGACGAGATGCTTCAGGCCGTCAGTGACGTCGTCCTGCATCCGCCTGCCCCACTGGCGGTAGCCCGCCTCCGTGAACGCGCGCCCGAATCCGGAACCGCCGCGAAAATTCGGACGGAACACCTGATAGCCGCGCGATGCGAGAAACTGCACTTCGCGATCGAAGCCGGAACTGTCGCGCGCTTCCGGCCCGCCGTGCGGCAGCACGATCAGCGGACGGATGGCTTCTCCCGGCGCCACGCCGTTGGTGAGATAGCCCCAGAGATCGACGCCGTCGCGACTCTTGTAGGCGACCACTTTCGTCGGCGCGAACACCACGCCGACGAGCGCGTTGGAAACTGCAGCAAGGGGATCAATGCGCGCAGCGGTGCGATCGTAGATGAGGTACGCGCCCGGCTCGTCGTGCGCCTCGACGTACAACAGCCATATCTTCTGGTCGTCCGAGAGGTCCAGCAGATTGATGTTCGGGTGGTGTCCTAGTTGCGGTCCTCCGCTTTGAACCAGCGGCCCCCGGCGCCTTGGACCGGGCTTCCCGTCCACGCGGTCCGCTCAACCATCTCCTCGATTGACCACAGGCGGCTGGAAACCCCCGCCGCCATGGCCGGGGTAATCTTGAGGGTCTTGTGGATGCGGCAGAAGTTGTAATGGCAGAAGTGGAGCGCCACCGCCGCCTGCAGGTTTTCCAGCTTCTTGGAAAACCCGTTGGTCAGGCGCGTAAACCGACGCATCGACATGCGCATGGTCAAGTTCTGGCGCTCAACGTGGCTCGTGGTGATGTCGGCGGACGCGGGCCGACCCACAAGCACCGTCTTCGCCGTCGAGACGACGCGCGGCGGAGAGTAGCGTCCGGGTTCAACAGGTTCAGCCTCGTAGGCTTTGACGATCTGGGCATAGTCCACGTCGATCCCGAACGCTTCTTCGACGGCGGTCACATAGGAGTTGAGCCCGTCCGTCGAAAGCTGGACGCGGTTGGAAAGACGGCTCGCGAGGTCCTTCATGAAGATGGTCGCGTTCGTCGTCGTGCGCTTGCCCACGAGGTAAACCGGGACCAGCTTCGTATCGGCGTCCAGCGCCACGAAGGTCCATTGATCGCCAACGCGGGCGCGGTCGTCTTCGCGCGTTACTCGGGACTGCTTCTTTCCTACGTACGCCCAAATTTCGTCGGCCTGCAGCTTTTTACAGGTCAGCTCGCGCATCTCTTCGTCCATGATCTTGGCGCAGACAGCACCGACGCGAAGCGCCAGCCGCATGATCGTATCGCGGTGCGTGTCGGTCATGCGCTCCATGGAGCGGATCGAATTGCCTTCAACCAGACCGGCGATGATCTGGGATTGCTTGGCGAGGGAGAGGCGGCTCATGGGTTGTTCCGTTCTGCTGTTGTATGCAATGTAGTTGACACGCCTCGCGCTGTCAATGAGAGTGCGTACATGGATTTCAAAAAAGCGACCGACGTCCTTTGCGACGGCGTCACACATCAGGAATTGGCCGAAGCATTGGGGGTGTCCCTCGCGAGCGTTCGGCAGGCGCGTCTAGGAAAGGACGCGAAGGCTCACCGCGCTCCGCCGGCAGGGTGGGAGCGTGCCGCGCTCAAGCTCGCCGAGGCTCGCGCCAAGGCGATTCAGAAGCTCATCGACCAGTTGAGGGATGTTGGATGAAAAGCTGCCCGCTTGTCGTCATCGAATGGGAAGACAGCATCCGCCCCGCGTCGTCGTGGACGTTCCTGGCTGACTACGCCGCAACGCCGCCGCCGAGGATCTCGTCGGTCGGGTGGCTCATCGACGACGGCGCCGACATGAAGGCGCTAGCGCCCAATGTCGGCGGGGACGAAAACAGCGCGCAGGCCTGCGGGATAATCCGCATTCCTACGCGCTGCATCGTCTCAGTTCGGAGACTGAAGGAGCCCGCTAGGGCTTCTTCTTCTGGCCCCTCTCCTCGTCTTGCGAGAGCGCCGAGCCGTACACACGGGCGCGCTCCGAAGCGGTGAGGTTGTCCTTGCTGAGGCCGCGAGCGGCGAGCGTGGACACGGGCGGTTTGGTCGTCTTCTTCGCCATTTGGCGATCCTTTCCTAATATCCGTTCTTGACGGATTCATCGAGAGTCGATATGTGAAAGAGATCGGCGGCGACGAACGATGCGGTTACGCTATTCCGCACCGCTCGCCTGACCCGCTAACGTTTTAACGTGCGAGTTTTGCGCACTGAGCAACACCTGCCTTTCCGGTTACGCCCGGGTCGAGGGGGCTGGTTAGCGGTCGCGAACCGCCGTTTATGGGCCGCAGGCGCTGATACGCCTGCGGCCCAATCTCTATGTGGCATCGTTGGAATGCTCGATCGCAACGCGACCCGAAGCGTGGCGCTGGTCCTCTGGCACGAAATACCAGTCTTGATGACCCTCGCGTCTCATTCCGCCTTCTTGAGAAAGGCGATACAACGACATCCCGAATGTTTTTGAGTGAACTTGCCGCCCCGTTGCGTCCTCGTACGCGCGCTTCAGTTGCGAGGCGCGCACGGGGTTTGGAAACGCGATCCGAGCCCGGTCGAGTATAAACTCCTTCACGGTCTGGGATTTGGGGTTCTCGGACGAGGCCATCTCCGCGACGGCGTCGAATTCCCTTTGTAATGCTGGAGGCATCGTCGGCGCCTTCGCCAATTCTGAAGCCAAGTCGAAGCCGAACAGATCCGCCGTCGAGTAGCAGCGGTTCGCCATTTGCTGGAGATGGGTCTGTCGTTGGTTCAGTGCGTCCACCTCGTGGTAGAGCGAATCCAACCGCAACTGATTGTGAGCGTGCTCGTTGGCGATGTCCCGAAACAGCTGGATCGTTCGGCGGACGACCGCCTCTGTGTCCTCGTCCATGTGATTCGCCCTTGATCATGCCTCCAGATACCATCTTGATACGGTGCCCGTCTACAGGGGGTGGAGTCCAGAACAAACAACGCACGCCGTAACTGTGTAAGGTTTCGTTAACTGATTCCCATTGGAACGGGTGGAAGGAGAGGAAATGGAGGTTTCTGCGGATCAGCTGAAGGCGGCTATTGAGGGCATGCACGGCGGCGAGGCCATGCTCGTCCAGACCGTGCCCGTCCATGAGACCTTCGGCGCTGACACGGTCTGGGAGGGTCTTGTCCACGTCTTCGACCTGTCCGGGCATCCTAAGGCGACGCGTGCCTATGCGTGGTCCTCGCCTATCGAGGGAAGCGAGCGGCGGAAGTTCTATGCGGTGCTGCATGTCCCGCCTGTTGTGTCGCCAGTGGACGCCGTGAGAGCGTCCATTGTGGCGGATCACAGGGGGAAGGCATGAAGGAAGCGGACAAGAAGCGCGATGCTCCAGCGCCCCACCATCCTCCGTTGCTGCTGCAAATAATTGGTGTGCTTATCGCGCTGTTTGGGTATCCGACGTTTATGTATTGGCAGGCCAAAGCAAAGGCCCAGCACGCGCACGAGATATGCGACAACGACCGCGCAGAGGCCGCGCGCGGAGGGCCGCCGGTTCCCAGCGGATGCAATCCCTAACGGACCGCACTTAGGACACTACCGATGTTCGCAGCGTGGTTGAGAAATCCGTCGATGGCGGCAAGGTGGCGACCGAGCGCGCGATCCTTGCCGATGCATTCATAGCGCTGCACGTCGGCGCATGCCGCGAGAAGCTCCCCGGTGATCTGGTCGATGAGCGCACCGTCGATGTCGGCGCGCGGGTGTTCGATGAGGGGCGCGCCGTATTCGCCGGTGACGGCATTGTAGGCGTAGAGCGCATTGAGATCACGGCCAGCGGGGCGCGCGGAGACGTATACCTGGCCCACGCCCGGCGCGGCGTTGTACGGTTCGAATTCATCGGCGTTGATTGCGGCGGCGCGTTTTTCCTCGAAGAACTGGATCCATTCCCGCGTGCCAGGCGTGCGCCGGAACATGCGGTAGCCGGAGTTGCGATACATCTCGTCGCGCCGCAGGATCGGCGTGCCGTGGAGATCGAGCGCCCAATAGGTCGTATTCCAGTTGCCGACTTCAACCCGCTGCACGCGGCCCGTGTTGACGTTGGCCTTCCAGAGCGCGAGCCCGATATCCGCGTAGGCGGCGAGCAGCACATGCTCTGGATCATGCGGCAGGCGACTAACGAGCTTTGTCGCTGCGTAGGAAACGGCGAGGCGGCTGGTCTGGTTTTCGAACATGGTGACGGTCGCGCCACCCGTACGCGGCGAGGACAGCACGCGAGATATCCAAGGCGAGTCGTCTTCGCGGCGCACCAGCTTGAACCTGGCGCCGATGAGGAGGCGCTCGTCGTTCTTCCAGCCCACCCATGCGAGCCCGACGCCCTCCGCCTCGACCGCCCTTTGAACCGTGCTCCATCGACCGGTTTGCCGATCGAAAACCACGAGCATCTGAGCGTCTTCAAGATGCTTGATGCCCGCAATGTAGCGGCCGGAGGGTGACAGCGACGCGCTGGTGAAGTTCGGGCCCGCGGCGAACTGCTCGACGGTCGGCCGGGCCGGTGCGACGGCGGCGGCCGGCGCCGATGGAGCCGCCGGACTCTGTCCTGCAGCGCCGCTTGCGCACAGGACCGATAGCGCAAGCGCCGCAATGCACTTTTTCAGCATATCCCATCCCCCGCCACGCCCCTGCCTAGCACGCCGAAAATCGCGCAATCAATCTCAGGTCCGCAGGCATTGACGGGACGTCGTGTTCCGCGACAGTTCGGATCACGGGAGCGCCCGGGGCGCACAAGGGGAGCTCATGCGCGGCGCGCGGTCTGTCATTCCGGTGCTTCTTCTCGTGACCCTTGCCCTCGCGGCCTGCGGCGGCGACGCGAAGCCGCGCGAGAAGGAACACGAGCGCTTCCCCACCTCCGAGGATTTCTCCACCGACATCATGAGGCGTGTCGCACTCACAGCCGCCGGCGAGACGCCGTGGCGGTTGTCGGCGTTGGAGACGCCGCGCGCGGCGCCGGCGTCGTGGCGCATCGTGGTGGTCACCGGTACGCCGTCGTGGTCGGAGTTCTGGGCGCCGACGCTGGCGAAGATCGGGCCGGACCGGGAGATGATCGTCGCCGACCGACCGGGCTTCGCGGCAAGTGATCCGCGCGGCGCGGTGACGCGCATCGAAGCGCAGGCGCAAGCGCTCGAGGCCATGCTCGGCGACACTCCAGATCAGAAAGTCATTCTCGTCGGCCAGAGCTACGGCGGACCGATCGCTGCGGTGCTGGCCGCGCGCCGGCCCGACAAGGTGAAGGCGCTGGTGCTGATGAGCGCTTTTTTCGGCGAACGCGGCCCGACGATCCGGCGCCTCTCGGCGCTCGGCAGTCTCGTGCGTCCGGCCTTGCCGCGCGACATGAAAAATGCGCTCGCGGAGATCGACAACCAGACGCCGCAACTGCCGCAGGCCCGCGCGGCGCTCGCTGAACTCAAGATTCCCGTCATTGTGCTGCACGGTGACGACGACGATTTCATTCCCCTCGCCGCAGCCCAGCGTCTCGCCGCAGCAGCGGGCCCGCGCGGCGAATTCATCGCAGCGCCCGGCGGCGATCACTTTCTCAATGCGTGCTGCGTCGACGCCGTCCTGGCGGCGGTAGAGCGTGGCGTCACGGCAGCGGAGCAACGATCATGAGTTTCCTCACGCGACGTCCCTCGCTCGATGTACTGTCGACGAAGGAAGAAGGCGACGAACGTCTGCGGCGAACGCTCTCGTGGCCGCACCTGATGGCGCTGGGCGTCGGCGCCATCATCGGCACGGGCATCTACACGCTCATCGGCGTCGGCGCGGGGCTGGCGGGACCGGGCGTGATGCTGTCGTTCCTGCTTGCGGGCGTCGTCTGCGTGTTCGCAGCGCTTGCGTATGCGGAGCTGGCGTCGATGATGCCGGCGGCAGGAAGCGCCTACACCTACAGCTACGCCGCGCTCGGAGAGTTCGTGGCGTGGCTCGTCGGTTTCAGCCTGCTGCTTGAATACTCCGTCGTGTGCAGCGCGGTCGCGGTGGGCTGGTCGGGCTACGCCACGGGCTTTCTCGAAGGCATAGGCGTCACCCTGCCGGAAGCCTTCACGAAAGGCCCGCACGCAGGCGGCGTGTTCAACCTGCCGGCAGTGTTCATCATTGCGGTGGTTGCGGGCCTGCTCGCGCTCGGCACGCGCGAAAGCGCGGCGATCAACGCGTTCCTCGTGGTCGTGAAGCTCGCGGCGCTCGCGCTGTTCGTGGCGATTGCGCTGCCGGCCTTCAACGCCGCCAACTTCGAGCCTTTCTCGCCGTTCGGGTTTTCCGGCACCAAGATCGTCGACGGCGAGATCGTGAAGATCGGCATACTGCCGGCGGCCTCGATCATCTTCTTTGCGTTCTACGGTTTCGATGCGGTGTCCACCGCCGCCGAAGAAGCCAAGCGTCCCGAACGCGATCTCGCGCTCGGCATCATCGGCTCCATGGTGATCTGCACGGCCATCTACATGATCGTGGCGGCATCCGCACTCGGCGCCATGCCCTTCGGCGATCTCGCGGCGAGCAAGGAGCCGCTGGCGCAGGTGGTGCGCGATCTCGGCCAGGACACGGCTGCAGCCGCCATCGCGGGCGCGGCTGTCATCGCCCTGCCGACGGTGATCCTCGCCTTCATGTACGGCCAGAGCCGCATCTTTTTCGTCATGGCGCGCGACGGCCTGCTGCCGCAGAGTCTCGCGAAGGTGAACAAGCGCACCGGCTCGCCGCTGACCATGACCTTCGCGACGGCCATTTTCGTCGGCGCCATCGCGGGCTTCTTCCCGCTCGATGAGGTTGCCGCGCTCGCCAACGCGGGCACGCTTGCGGCCTTCATCGCCGTCGGCGCGAGCCTCATGGTCCTGCGTCTGCGCGAGCCTGCCCGCGCGCGACCGTTCAAGACGCCGCTCTGGTTCATTGTCGGCCCGCTCGCCATCCTCGGCTGCGGGTATCTCTTCTACACCCTGCCCGCAAAGACCCAGCTCTACTTCCTCTACGCCCACGCGATCGGCCTCGTGCTCTATTTCGCGTGGGGTTTCCGGAAGAGCCGGCTGGCATAAGAGACGGAGGAACGTCCATGGCCATCACCCCGCTCTCGCGCATCATCGCGTTCTGGGCAGCCCAGCAGCCCGATCGCGTCGCCATTGATCACCTCGGCGACACGGTGACGTGGGCGGCGTTCGAGGCGCGCACCAATCGTCTCGCGCGCGCCTACGAAAAGCTTGGCGTGAAACAGGACGACTTCGTCACCATCGCCCTGCCGAACGGCATCGAGTTCATCGAGGCGTGCTTCGCCACGTGGAAACTCGGCGCCACACCGCAACCCATTTCCGCAAAACTACCGAAACTTGAGCGTGACCAGATCGTCGAACTCGGCGCGCCCTCGCTCGTGATCGGGTGCGCTCCGGGCGAATACGCGCCGACGCCGTGCGTACCCGAGAACTTCACGCCCGATGCATCGCTCGCCGACTCCGAACTCCCGGAGCGCATGGCGTCATCGATCAAGGCGATGACGTCGGGCGGATCGACGGGACGGCCGAAACTCATCGTCTCGAAAAATCCCGCCGCGTGGGATCCGGAAGTCGCGTATCTGGAGATCCAGACGCAGGGCGTGATGCTCATCCCCGGGCCGCTCTATCACAACGGTCCGTTCCTCTGGTGCATGATCGCGCTGTTCAAGGGCTGCACCGTCGGTCTCACCACGCGCTTCGATGCGGAGGAAACGCTGCATCACATCGACCGGCTGAAGGTCGACACGGTTTACATGGTGCCGACGATGATGCGCCGCATCTGGGCGCTGCCGGAGGAAACGCGCGCGAAGTACGACGTCTCGAGTCTGAAGGCGCTCTGGCATCTCGCGGCGCCGTGCCCGGCGTGGCTGAAGGAGTGCTTTATCGAGTGGCTCGGGCCCGAGGTGATCTGGGAATTGTACGGCGGCACCGAAGGTCAGGGCTCCACGACGATTCAGGGCACGGACTGGCTCACGCACAAGGGTTCGGTCGGAAAGCCTGTCGCCACATGTGAAATGAAGATCGTCGGCGAGGAGGGACAGACATTGCCGGCCGGCGAGATCGGGGAAGTGTTCCTGCGTCCGCTCGAAGGCCCCGGCACGAGCTACCGTTACATCGGCGCCGAAGCGAAGGCGATCGAGGGCGGCTGGGAAAGTCTCGGCGACATGGGATGGATGGACGCCGAAGGCTATCTCTATCTCACCGATCGCCTCTCCGACATGATCCTCTCCGGCGGCGCCAACATCTATCCGGCGGAAGTGGAAGCCGCGCTCGATGCGTTTCCCGGCGTGCGATCGTCGGCCGTCATCGGCCTGCCCGACGACGATCTCGGCAACAAGCTGCACGCCATCATCGACCGCCCCGAAGGCCCGGCCGACGCGAACGCGCTGCAGGCCCACCTCGCTGACCGTCTCGTGCGCTATAAAGTCCCGCGCAGCTTCGAATACGTGTCCGAGCCGCTGCGCGACGATGCGGGCAAGGTGCGGCGCAAGGATCTGCGCACGGCGCGGGTGAAAACCTGAGGCGCCATGCAGTTCACAAAGCGCCTGCGCGCGCCGGTCATGAATGGCGACGTGACCTGCAGCGTGCGCATCTGGTTGCGCCCGCAGGTGAAGGTCGGCGGCCGTTACCGGCTTGGCCCGGGCTTCATCGAGGTCACGGCCCTGCGCCAGATCGACCTTGCCGACGTCACGCCGGCGCTGGCGCGGCGCTCCGGCTTCCTCGGCGTCGTCGATCTGCTGAAGACCGCAAGGCACGGCGCGGGAGAGACCGTCTATCTTGTGGAGTTCGTCTGGCGTGACGGCGCCTGATCAGGCGCTTTCAAACGGGCGCCCAACCCCGCCGTTGCATCCCGCCCCCGCCTCCGCTATAGCCC
>Ga0163151_10009578_pt1 | contig 10464 bp, 8 predicted proteins | sample OliLakLV19MP5IB2_FD_145596 | JGI IMG/M metagenome (GOLD analysis project Ga0163151, IMG submission 145596) | Freshwater microbial mat bacterial communities from Lake Vanda, McMurdo Dry Valleys, Antarctica - Oligotrophic Lake LV.19.MP5.IB-2 | ecosystem: Environmental > Aquatic > Freshwater > Lake... | reverse complement strand
CCCCAACATCGTGTTTGCCGATGTCGGCATCGGCAAACACGATGTTGGGGCTCTTGCCACCCAGCTCCAGGGTGATGCGCTTGATGTCGTTGGCGCCCAGTTTCAGGAGCGTCGCGCCGGTCGCGGTTTCGCCGGTGAAAGAAATCTTGTCGATGCCGCGATGGGTGGCGATCGCTTCACCGAGGAGCGCACCCGGACCCGGCAGGATGTTGAGCACGCCCGCCGGCAGGCCGGCTGCCAGTGCGACCTCACCGAGCATCAAGGCTGTCAGCGGGGTGTAGCTGGCCGGCTTCAGGATCACCGTGCAACCGGCGGCCAGTGCCGGTGCGACCTTCCAGGCGGCGGCCAGAAACGGAAAATTCCACGGCGTGATCGCTGCCACCACGCCGATCGGCTCGCGCAGCGTGAAGTCGAGCACGCTTGCGCCCATGGGAATGGTGTCGCCGAAGAACTTGTCCATCGCACCGGCGTAATACTCGAACACATTGGCGGCGCTCTCGACCTCGTTTACGGAGTTGGCGATGGTCTTGCCGCCGTTGCGCGTCTCTACCTCGGCGATGCGCGGCGCGTCGGCGCGGATCAGCTCGGCAATGCGGCGCAACAGTTTGCCGCGCGCAAACGGCGCCATGCCGGACCATTTGCCATCGTCGAAGGCGCGGCGCGCGGCCACCACCGCGCGGTCGACGTCGGCAACGCCGGCCTTGGATACGCTGGCAAGCACGCTGAAATCGATCGGCGTCGCGGTGTCGAAGGTGCTGCCAGCGGCGGACGGCGCAAACACGCCGTCGATCAGCAGTTGGGTTTGCAGGTTCATCGGTCGGGCCAAAGCGAGCGACTCACGCGAAAACCCGCGCGCAGTGCGCCGGCAATTCGGCCAGGCAGGTCAGATGAATGTCGACCTCCGGGTCGATCACCGTGGCCTGCGGTGCGATCCATGCGGTATGCAGCCCGAGCGCCTTGGCGCCCTTGACATCATTGGTGAGATCGTCGCCCACCATCATGGTCTTGCCCGCTGCTGCGGGCAATGCCGCGAGCGCCGGGCGGTAGCAGTCGGCATGCGGCTTCATCCAGCCGGTGTCCGACGACACCACGATCACCTCGAAATGCCGGCGCAGGCCGAAGCGTTCGAGAGTGGCGCCCACCACCGGGCCGTGCGGGTAGTTCGACACCACGCCCAGGCGATACGAGTGTGCGAGTTGTTCGACCACCTCGGCAGCGCAGTCGAGCAGGCGCGCACCCTGCGCCACCGCGTTGCCGAGCGCATCGGCCATCGCGGCAAACGCACCCGGCGGCGGCGCGGCCTTGATGCCGGCGAGATCGAAGGCAAGCGCGAAGCGGGCATCGAAACTGTGTTCGCGCTGAGTTTCTTTCGACTGCTTGATCTGGATGCGACAAGCCTTCAGGTAAAACTCGAGAAAGGTCGCCACCGGCAGGCCGGCGCCCTGCACGCCAAGGTGCGGCCGCACCGCGCTTGCGTAGATCTTGTCGACACACGCCAGATGTCGGTCCGGATCGTGAATCATGCCCGGTATCCACATCAGGGTTTCGCCCCAGTCGAACAGCACCACCGGTACACGCGCGTCGGTATGCGCCATCAGCCGGCAGCCATCGCTTGATCGACCAGCTGGCGCGCGGCCAGGGTCTGATCCGGCGCGCCATACACCGCGCGGCCGACCACGCCGTAGACGCTGCAGCCATTGGCCGCCGCCACCAGGTCGCCGATCTTGCCGCCCAAGGGGCCGATGCCGGGCACGACGAACACCGGCGCTGCAAGGCGGGATTTCAGGCGCGCCGAATGGTGGCGCAGTTTGTCCGGCGTGTTGCCGGGCACCACGAAATGGGTGGCGCCAAACTCGATGGCCTTGTCGATGATGCGCTCCAGCGCATCGTCGGCGACATAGCCGCCGCCGCTCACGTTGTAGTCGGGGAAGGGCAGGTCGCCGCCGACCAGTGCCAGCATGCCGCGTTTGATGGTCTCGCCCACAAAGCCTTCGACCGCACGCGGCCCGGCTGTGGGAAAGAGGATCAGGCCATCGACCCGGGCCTCCGCGCACAGGCCGGCGAACTTGGCCGCCATGTCGAACACATCCGGCCCGGCCTTCTGATGATCGTAGAGCAGCGGCAAATCGGTATGGGCGCGCAACTGCCGCACCGATTCGGCCAGGCCCAGGCGCAGCGCCATGGTCATGCCGAGCTTGTAGCCGACCACCCCATCGACCCTGGTGGTCAGGTCGATGGTCTGCTTGCAGGCATCGACCGCATCGGCATCGAGCGCTACGATGATGCCGTGGCGCGCGCGGAACTTCACGCTGCCATTCATGCGCCGGCGGCCTGCAGGCGGCCGATGGTGCGCAGTGCGCTCGGCTTGATGTCCTGCACGTCCATGCTGATATCGACTGCCTTCACGGTGTGGGTCAGGTCGCCCACCGAAATCACGTCGACCCCGGTTTCGGCGATCGCCACCACTGTGCTTTCGTTGACGCCGCCCGAGGCTTCGGTGATCGCGCGCTGGTTGACCAGTTTCAGGCCCTCGCGCATTTCATCCAAATCCATGTTGTCGAACATGATGATCTCGACGCCGCAATCGAGCGCTTCCTGCACCATCGCCAGCGACTCGCATTCCACTTCGAATTTGAAGGTGTGCTGCGCCCGCGAACGCAGGATCGCCACCGCATTCCTGATGCTGCCGGCGATCTTGATATGGTTGTCTTTCACCAGCACGCAGTTCGACAGGTTGAAGATGTGGTTGTGTGCACCGCCCACCCGCACCGCGTATTTCTGCACCATGCGCAGGCCCGGCCAGCCCTTGCGGGTATCGGTGAGACGCACATTGGTATGTTTGACCAGATCCATGTAGCGGCGCGTCTTGGTGGCGATGCCCGAGAGCTGTTGCACCCAGTCCAGCGCGGCGCGTTCGATCATGAAAAACGCCGAGGCGCGTGCGCGAATCTTCAACAGCACCGTCCCCGGGGCGATCGGCGCGCCTTCTTCCACGCAATGCTCGACCTGCGCCTGCGGGTCGATCAGCATGATGGTCTCGTCGGCGAACAACAGGCCGCAGGCGACCCCGTGGCCCTTGGCGTAAATCTGCGCGGTCTGGATGGGATCGTCATCCCAGATCAGGAAGCCGCCAGTGGTGTCACCGGCATTGAGTTCTTCGCGGAGGCCTGCTTCGACCAGCGGGCGGATCATGAAACGGTTCAGGCGCATGGAGTGTCTCCAGGAATGCAGGTCACAGTGTACGGGTGCCGCCGGCTGCGCATTCGGGTATTCGAACTTCGAATAAGTCGCCTGGCGCATCCCGGCTGCGTGCATGCCGCGCGCCCCGCTGCAGTGTGCGGGGCGTAGTAACAAGCGAGGCAGAACCCGGAAAACCCTGACGGCCGATTACTTCCCGCCAAAAAACTTCCTGATGCTGCCCCACAGCCAACTCCAGAACACGCCGCCGGCATCTACCTGCGCCACCGGCGCCTGCTCGGGCGGCGCGCTGCCCACCGGCACGCCCAGCCGGGCATTCAGGTTGGCGGCGAAATCGGCCACCATTTTCTTCATGAACTCCTTGACCAACCCACCGCGCGAGAACTGTGCGAGCGGCCCCTGCAGGCTGTAGTCGATCGCCACTGCCACCCGGGTGCGGCCGCCGCCGGCGTCGAACAGCCGGTAGCTGATGTCGCCGCGCGCGCGCGAGCCGGACAGGCTGTCGGTGCCGTTGCCGCGAATCGCGCCGCATTTCTCGGCCTCGTCGCGTTCGAGCGCGGCACTGCCGGCGAAGGCAGCGCGCATCGGGCCGAACTTGGTGCTGATCTTGCCCTTCAAAGAGGTCGGCGAATGTTCGCTGATCTCCGCGCCCGGCAGGCAGGCGGCTACCGCCGGCATGTCGGCGAAGATTTCCCACACCCGCGCAAGCGGGTGATCGACGGTGAATTCATCCTCGATCACGGTGCCGGGTTTCTTTTGCGCCGAGGCATGTGCCATGGCGGCAACCAGGGTGGTTTCCGCGGCCTTGGTGGGCCCCGGGATTGCGGCCGGCGCTGCGGTGGTGGCGGCAGGGCTGGTTGCGGCAGTTGCGCCGGCTGCGGCAGTGTTTACCGCCGCAGGCGCGCCAGCTTCCATGGCCGCAAATGGCGTAAAAATAGCCGCCGCCACCGGCGCCGGCACACTGCCCGCTTGATGCGCCGGGCGCCGCAACTCGATCACGCTCAAAATCGCCCGCACAATGCCGCGGTAGCCGGTGCAGCGGCACAGGTTGCCGGACATCTCGACCCGCACCCGCTTTTCATCGGCATCCGGCACGCGCAACACCAGGTCGCGCGCGGCGATCAGCATGCCGGGGGTGCAGAAGCCGCATTGCAGTGCGTGCTCGCGATTGAAGGCGGCACGCAGTTGCTGCATCACCTGGTCATCGCCAAAGCCTTCGATGGTGCGCACTTCGCTGCCTTCGCAGGCCACCGCGAAGGCGATGCACGATCTTGCCGGCGCGTCGTCGATCAGCACCGTGCAGGCGCCGCACACGCCGTGCTCGCATCCCAGATGGGTGCCGGTCAGGCGCTGGTTCTCGCGCAGGAAGTCACCCAGATGCGTGCGCGGTTCGGCCAGGGCCTGGACCTTTTCGCCGTTGACTACGATGTTGATGGTTTGCATTGCCATGGCTTTTAGTCGCATGCTTTCTTCACCGCGCGCTGCACGGCGGCGATATGCAGCCTGCGCCCGGCGTAATCCAGGGTCGGTGCGGCGCGCTCGAGTGCCTGGCCGATCGCCAGTTCGGTGGCTGCCAGAGTGCCGCGCTGGGCCACGTCGGCGGCCAGTGCGGTCAGTGCCTGCGGTGCGCCGTTGAGCGCGCCGATCCACAGGCGCGCCAGCTTGCGCGCCGGGTCGAGCAGCACGGCGGCACTGGCTTCGGGGAATTCGCCGGTCTTGCGGCAGAACTTCCAGTAACCCCAGCGGGCGTTGGCCGAAAGCTTGGGCACTTCCACGGCGATCACGATCTCGTCTTCGGTGAGCACGGTGGCGAAGGCGCCGGTCATGAAGTCTTCGGCCGGAACCTGGCGTTCGCCGGCCGGCCCGGCGATGAAAATGCTCGCTGCCAGGGCCGGCAAAGCGAGCGGCCAATCCGCCGCCGGGTCGGCGTGCGCCAGGCTGCCGCCGATGGTGCCGCGATTGCGGATGATGCGATAGGCGATGTCGCGTGCCACCTCCGACAGCACGCCGCAGCCGGCCAGCCTGGCGTCCTCGATCGTCGCGTGGGTGACAGCGCCGCCGATGCGCCAGGCGGCACCACGGTCTTCGATCGCGCGCATCGCCGCAAGCTTCGACACGTCGACCAGCAGCTTCGGGCGTGCCAGCCGCAGGTTCAGCATCGGCCCGAGCGATTGCCCGCCGCCGAGCGGCTTGGCGTCGCCCGCCGCACCGGCCAGTGCGGCAATTGCCGCCGCCACATCGGCCGGTTTCAGGTATTCGAAGGCGGCGGCTTTCATGCGGCCTGCCGATCGGCGAGCGCCTGCTTGCGTGCGCGTTCGATTTCGTCGAGCAGGCGCTGCGGTGTAAGCGGAGTCTTGCGGACTTCGACGCCGCTGGCCTTCAGGGCATCATTGACCGCATTGAAGATCGCCGCCGGCGGGGCGATGGCGCCGCCCTCGCCCATGCCCTTGATGCCGAACATGGTGTAGGGCGACGGCGTTTCCATGTGGAAGATGCGCATGTCGGGAATTTCGGTCGGGCCCGGCAACAGGTAATCGGCCAGGGTCGAGGCGTTGGGCTGGCCGTTGGCGTCGTACTGGATTTCTTCATACAACGCCGTGCCGATGCCTTGCGCCACCCCGCCGATGGTCTGGCCTTCGACCACCATCGGATTGACCAGGGTGCCGCAATCCTCGACTACGACGTAGTCGAGAATTTCGACCGCGCCGGTGCCGGCGTCGACCGCCACCGCCACCGCGTGCGAGGCATAGCTGAAGGCGCCGGTATCGCGATCCGGTTTGTAGCTCACGCTCACTTCCAGGCCGCGCCGATCGACATCCAGCGGCGCGCGGTCCGGGCGCAGATACCAGACCGTGCAGACCTCCTTCAACGCAACCGCACGTCCATCGGGCGCCACCACCCCCAGGCTCTTGTCGAAGCGCGCCTCGCTCTCGGAACACTTGAGCAGATGGGCGCCGATCTTCACGATGCGCGGCAACAACTCCTGGCACGCCTTCAAGGTGGCGCCGCCGCACATCACGATCGAGCGTGATGCATAGGTGCCGGTCGAATAGGGCGTGGTTCCGGTGTCGCCGTGGGTGACCTTCACCTTGGAGACATCGATGCCGAGAATCTCGTTGGCCAGTTGCGCGAAGGTGGTCTCCATGCCCTGGCCATGCGAATGCACGCCGACCCGTACCTCCAGCCCGCCATCAGGTGTCAACTTGACTGCGGCCTGGTCGTAGCCGGGCACCAGCGGCAGGCCCCATGAGGCGAACACGCTGGTGCCGTGCGCCGACTGCTCGCAATAGCTGGCGAAGCCGATGCCGATCTTGCGGGAGTCGGCCTCGCCGCTTTTTTGTCGTGCCAGCCATTTGTCGGCATCGAATTTTTCGCGCGCCAGCGCCAGTGCGCCGGGGTAGTTGCCGCTGTCGTAGTGTTTCTTGACAACGTTGTCGTAGGGCATCTGCTCCGGGCGCACCAGGTTTTTCATGCGCACTTCATACGGATCCATGTCGACGGCGCGGGCGATCGCGTCGATCAGCAATTCCATCGCGAAGCACACGCCGGTACGCGCCACGCCGCGATAAGGCATGAATCCCGGCTTGTTGGTCGCCACGCAATAAGTGGTGCAACGATAGCCGCGAAAATCGTAGGGCCCCGGCAGATTGCTGATCGCCTGGCCCGGCTCCAGGCCAATGGTGAACGGCCAATTCGAGTACGCACCACCGTCGATGGTGATCTCCGCATCCAGCGCCAGCAAGCGCCCTTTGTCATCGGCGTAAGCGGTGAGCCGATAGCGATGCTGGCGTGCGTTGGCACCGGACACCAGATGCTCGCGGCGGTCTTCGATCCAGCGAAACGGCTTGCGGTATTTCATCGCCAGCCAGGCCACCGCCAGTTCTTCCGGATGCACGATCACCTTGTAGCCGAAGCCGCCGCCGACATCCGGCGCGATGATCCGTACCTGGCCTTCATCGAGCCCCAAAAACTGCGCGATGCCGGTGCGCACGATGTGCGGGGTCTGGGTCGAGTAATACATCACCAGCATGTCGGCGCGCTCGTCCCAGTGCGCCACCACGGCCTTGCCTTCCATCGGCACCATCGCCTGGCGCGACAGTTCGACATCGCGCTTGACCACCACGCTGGCTTTTTTCGACAGCGTCTCGAAATCGTTGTCGACCGAGAGGGTAAGGAACAGGTTGTCGTCCCATTCATCATGCACGCGCACCGACTTTTCGAGCCGCGCGGCATCCGCATCCACCAGTACCGGCAATTCCTCGATGTCGAGTTCCACCAGCTCGGACAGGTCCTCGGCTTCGGCGCGGGTCCTGGCCACGCACATCACCACCGGCTCGCCGACAAAGCGCACCTTGCCGTGCGCCAGCGGTGGTTGCGACGACAGCTTGTAGGTCGGCAGCGACGAAGGGGAGGCGATGTCGCTGGCTTCGACCAGATCTTCACGCACGAACACCCGGCCCTCGGAGCCGGCCGGCTTGCGAATGCCGCGAATGCGGCCATGCGCCACCGGGCTGCGCAGGAACGCCACCTCCATCTGCCCGGGCAACAGCATGTCGGACACGTACTGGCCGCGCCCATGCAGATGGCGCGAATCTTCCTTGCGCGGGACGCGGGCACCGATGCCCTGGCCGGGCTTGCCGTGTTCTTCACTCATCTCGAAATCCTCAATCTCCTGGCGACTGCCAACCGCAGTTACGCTGCCACCAATCCGTGCACACCCGCATAGTCCGATGTCGCGGGCGATTTCCAATCGCGCAGCAATGCCGGATCGATAGCGTAAACCTCTACGCCCAGCGGCCGACAAACTTTCAACGGATCGGTGGCATTCGGCCCCCAGATCGGCACCGACATGTCGCCGTGCGGGCAGGTCGAAATCGCGCACAAGAGATCGATCTCGGCGAAAAATTCGAAGAAGTCGCCCTTCTTGCCGGGGCAAGGTTTGACGAAATACTGGTTGTGCTCCCTGGTGAGCCCGGTCACCTGGAACACGTTCAACACATCATGAACGTCATACTCACCCAGGTGATGCGGGGCGATCGCGCGCACCAGGTTGGAATGGCAGCAAACGTCCAATTCCTCGCCGGTCAAAAGCTTGTGGATGTAAGGGTCGCAGCGCGTGCCCAAAAGGTCGTGGCAGCCGGCGCCGTCTGCATCGAAACCGTAGTTCACGGTATCGGCGGTCACGGTTGCCATCGGCCGCAGGAACGGCAGCACCGACCAGAAACGATCGCCCACATGCATGTGCGCGCCATGCAGTTGCTTGGTGCGCGAGGCCCAGAATTTCTCGCGCGGGTTGGACTGCTGCCAGAGGTTCAGATCGACTACCTGCGGCCCTTCGACAAGCACCAGGCGGCACACCTGGCCGGCACGCATGGTCCAGGAGCGGCCGGAGCGGATCGGCACCACGAAGCTCGATTCGAGCTTGCGGCCGGCGGTCTGGCTGGCAATCGGGCCGTAGACCTTTGGATTGACCGAGAGCGGCGACCCGCTCTTCGGCTCGTATAGCGGTTTTGGCATGGTGGAGCCTCCCGATGGGCGGCGATCGAATGCCGCTTCAGATGAAAAATCGGCTGCAGCGAGTGCCGCAGCCGACCTCATGATACTGCCGTGTTCAGCCGAACTTGACCAGATTGCGCACCCGCATGAAGTCGTATTCCGACAGGCGCATGTAGGGCAGGATATCGCGCCGGAACTTCATCACCGAGGCCAGCACTTCCTTGGAGTCGGCATCCTTGGCGTCGGCCTCGATCACTTTCCATGACACTTCGGCCATCTGGCGCAGGGCATCGTCGGGAATCTGCCGCACCTGCACCTTGAGTTCCCCGACCATCTGGTTGAACGCTACCGCGTTGCGCGCCCAGGAGTTGCTGAGCAGTTCGAGCGAAGCATACTTGGCGCCAACGCGGATGATTTCCTGTTCGCTCGCGCTCAGGGTGGCCCAGGCTTTTTCGTTGACGAAAATATCGTATGGGCCCGACGGCTCCAGCCAGCCCGGCCAGTAGTAGAACTTCGCCACCTTGTGCAGGCCCACCGCCAGGTCGGCCACTGGACCGACGAACTCGATGGCGTCGATCGCGCCGGACTGCATCGCCTGCGGCACCTCGCCCAGCGGCATCGACACCGGCGTTCCGCCCATTGCCTGCAGCACCTTGCCGCCGAGCCCGCCGATGCGCATTTTCAGGCCCTTGTAATCGCTCATGGCCTTGATCTCCTTGTTGTACCAGCCGGCGGGCTGGATCGGGTTGTTGCCTGCGGAGAAGAATTTCACGCCCAGCTTGCCGTAGAGCTTTTCGGCCAGTTCGTTGCCGCCACCGTGCGAGAACCAGGCGTTGTGCTCCTGGGCGGTCAAGCCGAAGGGCAGGGTGCCCAGATAGTTCATTGCCGGAATCTGCCCGGCCCAGTAGGTTACATAGCCGTAACCCATCTGGAAGGTGCCGTTGGCCACTGCATCCATGGTCTGGAACGGCGGCACGATTTCGCCGGCGCTGAATTCGCGGATCGTCAGTGACCCACCGGTGGCCTTGGTCACGAACTCGGCGAACACGTTGCCGCCACGCGCCAGGCCCGGAGCGGTCTTGCCCCAGGTTTGCTGCATGCGCCATTCCTTCTTGCCCTGCGAGAAAGCGGGCGCCATGCCGCTGGCGAGTATGGCACCGAGCCCTCCGGTGCCGGTGAGTTGCAGGGCTTTGCGTCTATCCATGGTGAAGCCTCCGTGATGAGAAGTACTGCGAGAAAAGGAACTGCCTTGAAATCAGAACAACTTGGCGGGTAGCCAGGTGGCGAGCTTCGGAAAGAACCAAAAGACGAACATGAACAGCACCTGCAAGGCGATGAACGGCACCACGCCGCGGTAAATCTGCTGCACCGGCAGGTCGCGTGCGGTACCCTGCAAGTAGAAAATCGCGTAGCCAAAGGGGGGGGTGAGATAACTCGTCTGCAGCACCACACCCATCATCACCGCCAGCCAAAGGGGATCGACACCCAGCTTCAACAACACCGGCGCGAAGATCGGCACGATGATGAAAATGATCTCGAAAGTGTCGATGAAAAAGCCCAGCAGGAACATCAGCGCAAGCACGACAAAAGTGGCGCTGGCGGCGCCGCCCGGCAATTGCGAGAACACATCATCGGCCAGCTTTTCGCCACCGAGGCCGCGAAACACCAGCGAAAAGATGGAAGCGCCGATGAGGATCAGGAAGATCATGCCGCTCATGCTCATGGTGGCACGGCAGGCATAGCGCAACATGTCGATATTGATCATTCGAT
>Ga0163151_10009569_pt1 | contig 10470 bp, 10 predicted proteins | sample OliLakLV19MP5IB2_FD_145596 | JGI IMG/M metagenome (GOLD analysis project Ga0163151, IMG submission 145596) | Freshwater microbial mat bacterial communities from Lake Vanda, McMurdo Dry Valleys, Antarctica - Oligotrophic Lake LV.19.MP5.IB-2 | ecosystem: Environmental > Aquatic > Freshwater >... | reverse complement strand
ATCCAAGAAGTAGCTGAAAAAGAACCACAGAATTTATATATAGATTTTGTCAGGAAAGAAGAGGAGATTCCCACGATTACTCCAGATGGTGCGAGTATAAAAAATGTGTTTAAGTTACCTGATAATCAAGGTATTTTTATAGCATATACGAATAAAGAGAAATAAGTTAACAAGCAGTAAAATAAGTGCTACAATTATAAAAAATGAACTCGAATTTATTAAAGCATAAAGTAGCTCACATTTTTCGTGATAAAAATCTCCTCCTAACAGCAGGTCTATTTTTTATCGTTTTCTGCATATTTAGTGTTAACTCTCTTCACGAGAGTTATCCAGATGAATTTGATAATATAATGGGTGGCTGGCTCAATCTTCATGGAGAGCTAATTTACAAAGATTGGTTTACTCATCATAATCCTTTTGCATATTGGCTCGCATCGATTATTGAAATATTTAGCGGACAATCATTTGTAAAGTTTAGGTTCCTCTATTCCATATTTCTCTTTCTGCTTACGATTGGCGGTTTTTACTATCTTAAAAAGACAATTGGTTTAGATCGTGTTAAATTTTATTTAGGATTTATTCTTTTTTTAGCAATATCCGCAACTTATTTTTGGGGACATATGCTTCTTGCGGATAGTTTAGCTGCATTTCTTTTAATTCCGGTTTTTGGTCTATTAGTTTTGAAAATTTATTACAAATTAGAATTTACCATGAGAGATGTTGTATTTATCTCCATATTTTCATTCCTAACTCTTCTGACATCCATGACATTTAGCTATCTCGTAGCGGGCATGTATCTTCTTGCATTTCTCAATTTTTTCTTTTATCCAAATGGAATAAAGAGCTTTAAGACAAAAAAACTTTATGCAATTCTAATCGTAGGTTTTCCTTATTTACTGTTTTTAATTTATCTTTTAGTTACAGGGTCTTTGTCTGATTATATATTTCAAGGAATTAAATTTAATCAAGAGTTTTATATTTACAACTATCCTAGGCCTGAAGGATCTACATTCGTTAATCCATTTAGATATGCCATAGTTATGGCGCAAGATTTCCAAGCTAACTTCACTACGCTTCTGCTTCAGGCAAGAGATTTTAATTTTACCTATCCATTTAATATAACACTTGCAGTTGTTAATACTGGGCTAGTTATATTTCTTCTTATAAAAAGAAAATTTTTATTAGCGGCATTTATTGTTTTTTGTTTAATTTATTCTAATGCAAGAAGCAACCCTTTAACTTCAAAAGAAACAGATTATCAGTCAGCTGTTTACATCTTAATTTCACTCTTTAATATTTGTTTCTCTCTTTACATAATTTTTCAAGATTTAAGAAAAGAAATAGAATTCCCTAAAAAACTAATCATATCTTCTATTTTCATTTTAATGCTTATTTATGTTTTCTTTAATTCAATCTACTTATTTAGACTTTTCTCTTACAAAGCATATGATAAGTTTATGGGATTTGCTCCGACTATCTACGATAGACCTGTTATCGCACCAGTCTTAAATAGAATAACAAATGAAGATGATTATGTTTGGGTAGGCCCATTTGCATTTGAAGAAATATTCTATCTTGATAGAAAGATTCCTACAAATTATGTGATACTTCTTCCAGAATTCGCTAAATCTCCAAAGATTCAAGATAAAATGATGAAAGATTTGAGAACAAATCCACCTAAAGTGATTTACTATGATAAGCAGTTTGGGATAAGAGGATCAACTCCGGAAACTTATGCAGGCTTTTTCCAGGATTTCATTGATCAGGAATATATTTCATTACATGAGTTAAATAAAGATGGAAAAATATATGCATCAAATTTACCTAAAACAGCTAATTTAGATTTTGAAACAAAACTTTTTATTAGAAACGATTCACAGGATGAAGTTATTCAAAAACTTATAGAAAATAATTTTGTTTCTAAAACCGAATGAAAATATCAGTAACACTCGCAACATATAATGAAGAGAAAAACATAGCAGGATGTCTTGAGAGTGTAAAATCAGTGGCTGATGAGATTGTAATAGTTGATGGGACATCAAAAGATAAAACTGTAGAGATTGCCAGAGATCTAGGAGCTCGTGTAATTGTCAGAGAAAATCCTAAAATATTTCATATTAACAAGCAGATCGCAAACGACAATGCAACTATGCCTTGGATACTTCAGATGGATGCTGATGAAAAAGTTTCCCCAGAGCTTGCAGAAGAAATTAAGCAAAAGATAAAAAATCCCGATGTAAATGGATATTGGATTCCAAGGAAGAATCTTTTTTTGGGAAAATTCTTAATGAAAGGCGGCCAGTATCCTGATTACACAATTAGACTTTATAGAAAAGATAAAGGAAAGTTGCCTCAGAAGGATGTGCATGAGCAAGCAGAGGTTGAAGGCAGGGTTGAACATTTGAAGCATCCACTACTTCACTATCCATATGATAGTTTTTCGAATTATCTATTTAAATGGAAGAGGTATAATTCTATTTTCGCAGACCAGATTAAAGAAGAAAGAAAAAATAAAAATATTATAATAAAAATCTGGTTTGCCTTTTCATATCTACTAATTAAGCCATTGTATTGGTTTTTCTTAACTTATTTTAGGCATAAAGGTTTTGTCGATTCATGGCAGGGATTTGTATTTTCGCTTTTTTCTGCCATGAGATTTCCCGCTTCTTTTCTTAAATCGCTCTAAGGAGCTTGTTAATATTTCTCTGTTAATTGTGTAGAATAGAATTATGAAATTACTTGTGACGGGTGGAGCTGGATACATTGGAAGCTTCATGGTTAACTCCTTAGTTGATAATGGAAATGAGGTATTTGTTTTAGATAGCTTAGAATGCGGACATCTGGAAGCGGTTAATAAATCTGCGAAATTTATAAGAGGAGATATCAGGGATGAAGGTTTGCTTAATAACTTGTTTTTGACAGAAAAAATTGATGCAGTTTTTCATTTTGCTGGCCTAATTTCAGTAGAAGAGTCTACTAAAGAGCCTGAGTTATATGAAGAAGTAAATGTGGCAGGATCAAATACGCTTTTTACAACGGCATGTACAAATGGAGTTAAAAATTTTATATTTAGTTCAACAGCTGCGGTATATGGAAATCCTGTTAAAATTCCTATCCCCGAAGACCATCCCAAGAGTCCAACGAGTCCTTATGGACAAACAAAGCTTCAAACTGAACAAAAACTTTCGCAGCTTAGAAAAGATGATCCTGAAGTTAGTTTTGCATGCTTGAGGTATTTTAACGCGAGCGGAGCCTCTCTTGATGGTTCACTTGGCGAAGCGCATGATCCTGAGACCCATATTATTCCGCTAGCAATTAGAGCGGCTGTGAATGGTCAGGAATTCAAGCTATTTGGCACTGACTATGATACCCCGGACGGGACATGTGTAAGAGATTATATACATGTTTTAGATCTCGTGGAGGCCCATAACTTAGCACTTAAAAGAATATTGGAAGAAAAAGGTGAGAATTATTATAACGTGGGTACAGGTATAGGAATTTCAAATAAGGAAGTTGTTCAAGCTGTATCGAGGGCAAGTGGGATTTCTATGAATATTGAAGATTATTCCAGAAGACCGGGTGACGCAGATAAATTGGTTGCAGATCCGACCAGGATAAAAAGCGAATTAGGATTTTCCCCGAAATATTCAGATCTAATGACTATCGTTGATTCGGCTTGGAAGTGGCATAGTAAAAAATGAATATAGCAATTGATATTTCTCCCCTGACATCTGGACATTTTCTGCAGCATAGGGTTCGCGGAACTGGATTTTATCTTACTAATCTTAAAGAAGCCCTTTTAAGATATTATCCTGATAATAATTATACGTTCTTTAAGCGCGGAGATATTTTGCCTGAAGATATAGATATAGTTCACTATCCTTACTTCGAACCCTTCTTCTTAACTTTACCATTAAAAAAGACTCATAAAACTATCGTTACTGTTCATGATCTTACGCCATTTGTTTTTAAGGATAAATTTCCCTCCGGAGTGAGAGGTAAAGTTAAATGGGAAATTCAAAAAAAATCATTAAGAAATAGCGATAGGGTTATTACGGATTCAATGTCGTCAAAAAAAGATATTCATAAATTCGCAGGAATTAATGGTGATAAAATAGATGTAATATATTTAGCTGCTGCTACGCATTTTAAAACTGGATCTAGAAACAAAGACCTTGTTAAAAAGTATAAGTTGCCAGAAGAATTTCTTCTTTATGTTGGTGATGCAACGTGGAATAAAAATCTACCAAACCTTATTAATGCTATAAATCAAACACCACACAGTCTCGTTATAGCAGGAAGCGCATTTGTTAATAAAGATTTTGATAAATCAAATTCCTGGAATCAGAGTCTCCATGAAGCACAAGTTTTAGCAAGCGGTAATGAAAAGATAATTCCTTTGGGATTCGTAAGTGATGATGATTTGGTTAAGCTTTATAACTGCTCAACTACTTTTATAATGCCATCTTTTTATGAAGGATTTGGACTGCCAGTTCTAGAGGCAATGCAATCTGGGTGTCCAGTCATTACTACGAGAGAAGGATCACTTCAAGAGGTTGCCAGGAGCGCTGCATATTTTGTTGAACCTAATAGCATTAATTCCATAAAAGCAGGGATTGAAGAAGTGATGTCGAATAAAAGCTTAAGAGCCGCAATGTCAAATAAAGGAATAGCTCAGGCTAAGAAATTTACATGGCAGAAGACTGCGAAGGCTACAATAGAGTCTTACGAAAAGATAATTAATGAATAAATTTATAAATCTAATTAAAAATGTCGCAAGGCACGATCTCGTGTCGGGAAGTTTTTTTATATTTGTAGGATCAACGATTTCAAGCTTCATGGCTTTCCTTCTTAATATTTATTTTGCAAGGGAGCTTAGTTATGCAGATTACGGAATATTTGCAAGTCTTCTATCGATAGTTTCACTTCTTACAATACCATCTGCAGCTCTTTCTGCTATCATTGTCCGCTACGCAACGTTATTCTTTTCTAGGAAAGAAGATAAAAAGGCCGGGGCGTTTTACAAACAAGCTTTTAAATATCTTTTATTATTCAGCATTTCTTTAAATATAGGGCTATTGTTAATTTTTCCATTGATTTCTTCATTTTTAAAGATTGATCAAATAGGATTAATATTCTTAACCGGTGTTTCAGTCACCACGTTTTACATGGCAATCCTAAACCTTGGATTTCTGCAAAGTATGCTTAAATTTCGACTTATTGGGTTGCTTCATCTGCTCGCAGGAATAGGAAAATTAGCAAGCGGAGCTATTCTGGTCTTTATTGGTTGGAAAGTATATGGAGCGTTATTTGCAACGTTCGCCTTTTCTCTTATTGGTTTTTTGCTTAGTTTTATTCCTCTTAGAAAAGTGATTAGAAATGCAGGAAAAGAAATCAATATTGGCGTAAAAGATGTTACAGCTTATGCTGTCCCAACGACTGTAGCAATATTTGCGCTTTCATCATTCATATCCTCAGACGTATTACTTGTAAAGCATTTTTTTAGCGCAACTGAAGCAGGATATTATGGTGGATTATCGCTTGTAGGAAAAGTTATTTTTTATTTTACAGGACCAATCCCAATTGTAATGTTTCCTTTAATAGTTAAAAAACATGCTGTCTCGGAAAATTTTAGAAATTTATTTTTCGTAGCAATTGTAATGGTACTTATTCCTGCATTTCTTATTTCGGGATTTTACTTTCTTTTTCCAGATTTCACAATCAAACTATTTTTAGGTGGGAAAGGATATCTTGCAATTGCTCCATATCTAGGATTATTTGGAATATTTCTTACAGTTTATAGCGTGAATAATGTTTTTGTTAACTTCTTTATATCAGTTAAAAAAACAAAGATGTGTCTAGTAGCTCTTTTTTGGGCAATTATTCAAATCATTTTGATTTGCATTTTTCATGATAATTTCTATCAAATAATTTATGTTTCCATAGCCACTTCCATCTTGCTTCTGATATCTCTTCTACTGTATTATCTAAAAGTATATGGAGTTAATTACCCTAAAAAATAAGGACACTCAAAAGCTAATTAAAGATTTGGTTATTCATCCATTGAGAGTTAATCTCGATGAGACCGGGGGCATACTCGTTGAGACATTAAGAAAAGATTGGACAGATGTTTACGGACCTGGCAGGGATTTCTCAATGCAATATTTTTCTGTTACTGATAGCGGTTTAGCTCGTGACGAGAATGTATGGCATTTTCATCCTACTGTTCAAGAGGATAGATTTTTAGTAGCAGGAGGAGAAGTAGTGGTTGCCGTAGCAGATAACAGAGAAGATTCTGAAACAAAGGGGCTGCTTAATTTGTTTAGAATTAAGTCAGATGAAGAGCCTTTTTTGGTTCTCATCCCAAAAAAAACACTCCATGGGTTTATGGTAGTTTCAGATGGCCCAGCAACTCTTCTTAATTTCCCAACAGGTTTTTATAATCCTGTGGAGGAGGGTAGGGTTCCTTACGGAGAAGCAAAAGTTATGACTTCGGATGGTAATCTTTTTTCATGGGATTTAGTTAGGCAAATGTTCCCCAATTTAAAGAAACCATAATTATGGCAAAAAGACTACTGTCTTTAGTTATGCCTGCCTACAAACAAGGAAAAACCATCAATAAGGATGTTAAAAATTTGGATAAGGTTCTCAGTTCTTTATCTATTCGTCATGAAATAATAGTTGTAGTCGATGGATTTCTTGATGATACTTATAAAAAGGCAAAAAATCTTCAAAGCAGGCGCATTAAGATAATTGGATATTCAGAAAATAAAGGAAAAGGTTTTGCAATTAAAACTGGTGTTGAAAAAGCAAAAGGGGATATCATTGGTTTTATAGACGCTGGAATGGATCTTGATCCTCGTGAGATATCAATTATGCTTAGTGTTATGGATTGGAAAAAGGCTGATATTGTTGTAGGAAGTAAGCTTCATCCGGACTCAATTGTAAAATATCCCCAAAGTAGAAAGATAGTTTCATGGATCGGAAGACTCATTATACATTCACTCTTTGATATCAAAATTAAGGATACTCAAGTTGGGCTTAAGATATTTAAGAAACATGTTGCCAAAGACGTATTTCCGAGGATTGTTGTAAAAGCATTTGCATTTGATATTGAAGTGCTTGCAGTTGCCCAGAGGCTCGGGTATACAAAAATTTATGAAGCGCCGGTTAAGCTCCGATTTAGACAGGGAGGAATCACTAATTCAAATTTATGGAGAATATTATTTTTTACTCTTTGGGATACTCTTGCAATATTTTATAGAATGAATGTGCTTCACTATTACAACAAAAAATGACAATAAATCTTCTCAAAAGGAAAACATACATAATCCTCTTTGCAATCGTCTTTTTAGGACTGGTTTTAAGAGCGGATAATTTAACAAAATATCCAAGGCTTGGAGCAACGTTTGATGAATTTGCATGGACCTGGCTAGGGATTAGTCTGATTAAAGAGCAGGTGCCTTCATCATGGTCATCACATGACGCTTACGTAGGCTATAGAGAGCCTAAGACCTATCTTAATGCTAAGTTCTGGATAGTTAAGCCTTATCTTGAGCATCCTCCGTTTTTTGGAATTGTAGCAGGTTCTTTTGCAATTTTAAGAGGAGTTGATAATTTTTATGAAGTAAATATAGATAAGATTCGTCCATTAGCTTTAATTTTGGGAGTATCATCCATAGTTATTTTATTTTTCTTAGTTAGAGAAATTTATGATGAGAAAATTGCTTTGCTTTCATCTTTAATATACGCAACAATCCCTACTGTTGTTATTGGTTCTCGCCTTGTGCAAAATGAAAACTTTTTTATACCCATGTTTCTCCTAGCTCTATTTTTGATTGCAAGATTTATTAAAAGTAAAGACACAAGGCTAAGGAGTATTGCTGCCATAATTTGCGGTCTACTAATTTTGTCCAAGATTCCATGGTTAGCGGCTACTTTAGCAATCTTTGCAATTCTATTTTATAAAAATAAAAGGAATGATGCATTTAAATTTATAGCTATAGTATTGCCATTTTTTTTAATATTCATTGCATTTGGTTTGTACTTTAATTCTGAGATATTTATTGATCTCTGGAAGCTTCAGCTCCAAAGATATGCTCTTACTTTTAACAGTGTCTATGCATTATTTACTGATCCATTTTTAACTGATCGATTTACTATAGATGGGTGGATTTATTTTGGTTGGTTTTCATTTATACTTTTACTCACGAAAGATTTTAAAAAGAATTATTTAATAATTTTAGGATTAATGAGTTATCTTGGAGTATTTATTTTTGCAATTCCAAATGAAGCAGGACATGGATGGTATAGATATCCTTTTTATCCGTTTCTGGCTGTTTCTCTGGCCATGTTTATAAAAGAATACTTTAATAAAAATATATTTCTAACATTTCTTTTTATATTGTTGGTAGGAGCTTCACTCCTAGAGCTTACTTTTGGAGTGCAGTATGGTTTTTCCTTTAAAGTATTTCGTATATTTCTTCTTGTAGCTACTATTACTCTTTTGCCACTATTTTTCAAAAATAAAACAGTGGCAAAATTTTCAAAGAGATTTAACAATTTAATGCTTGTTGGCTTGTTTACTTTAAGCTTTTGGGCTGTTTTGGAATATATAGATTTATAATGAATATATTAATTTTAAATTGGAAAGATATAAAAAATCCTACATCCGGAGGAGCGGAGATAGTTACTTTTGAGCATGCCAAAAGATGGGCTAAGAAAGGTCACAATGTGACATGGTTGGTATCTGCGTTTAAGAACGGAAAAGAATCTGAAGTGATTGAAGGAGTAACAATAAAAAGATTCGGAAATATTTATGGAGTATATTTGTATGCGCCATTTTTCTATCTTTTTTCAGGACAGAAGTTTGAGTTAGTTATAGATGAAGTTCATGGGATTCCCTTTTTCACACCTCTCTATATTAGAAAGCCTGTTGTGGTTCTAATTCATGAGATAGCAAATGAGATTTGGGATTATATGTATTCATTTCCTTTTAATTACCTTGGAAAATTTCTTGAGAGAGTTTATTTGAGATTATATAGAGGAAGAATGTTTTGGACGGCATCAAGTTATACGACAAATGAATTAATTAAAAATGGAATTTCAAAGAAGAATATAATTGCAATTCCATGTCCAAGCAACGCAGTAGCGTTAGATAAAATTCCCCGAAAAAATAAAAACATAACTATAGTTTCAGTTTCTAGAATAGTTAAGATGAAAGGAATTGAGGATGTAATTGATGCATTCGGATTTCTAAAAAAAGAAATAGATAATGCGAAGCTAATTATTATTGGTGATGGCGAAAAATCCTACGTTAATTTTCTTAAAAAAGAAAAAGTTAAAAAAGCAGGCTTAGGGAGAAGTGTTGAGTTCGTTGGATTTGTGGATGAGGATAAAAAATTGGATATACTTAAGAGATCACACTTACTGTTTCACGCATCTGTTAAGGAAGGGTGGGGAATAGTTGTTATAGAAGCTGCTTCACGCGCCACTCCCTCTATTGTTTACAACGTTCCAGGTTTAACTGAATCGGTAAAAAATGATGTTACCGGAATTGTAGTATTGGAAAATAGACCTGATATAATGGCAGATGCTGCAATAAAACTTTTAAAAAACAAAAAGAAATATGAAAAATTGCAGCTGAATGCTCTTAAATATGCAAAAGAACTAAATTGGGATAACTGTGTTGTTGATAGCCTTGGATTTTTAAATAAATTAGTAAAATGAAAAAGAAAGAAGATTTAAATAAGTATAAATTTTCGACAAAAGATGGATTTAATTCCGTTCTTTTAAAATTAAGATATGAACATCTTGGAAAATATTTTAGAGGTGAAAGTTGTTTGGAGTTGGGTTGTTCAGATGGAGAAGGTACAAAAATTCTCATTAAATCATTTAAACATATTCTAGCTGTTGATGGATCATCTAAGTTTATAAAAATTGCTAAAAATGAAATAAAAAGTAATAAAGTAAAGTTTTTAGTTTCTAATTTTGAAAATTTAGAGATAAAAGAAAAATTTGACACAATTGTTCTGGCACATATCCTTGAACATGTTGATAATCCTGTTCAGATTTTAAAGATAGCTAAGAGATTTTTAAGTAATGATGGAGTAATTATTGTCGATGTGCCAAATGCATATTCGCTACATAGACAAGTAGGATTAGCTATGGGAATGATTAGAGACGAACATGACCTAAATGACGCAGATAAGTCTATTGGACATAAAAGAGTTTATGATATGGATTTATTATCAAAAGATATTCAAAAATCTGGATTAAAAATAAAAAAAACCGGAGGGGTATTTCTTAAACCTCTCTCTAATTCTCAGATGGAGCGCATAATAAATAAAAAAAGTATTGAAGCGTTTAACACAGTTGGAGTAAAATATCCGGATATTGCAGCTGAGATTTTTATAATTGCAGGAGTTAAATAGTTCAAATTCCTACTTATCAATTCACTGTTCATTAGTT
>Ga0163151_10009564_pt1 | contig 10473 bp, 6 predicted proteins | sample OliLakLV19MP5IB2_FD_145596 | JGI IMG/M metagenome (GOLD analysis project Ga0163151, IMG submission 145596) | Freshwater microbial mat bacterial communities from Lake Vanda, McMurdo Dry Valleys, Antarctica - Oligotrophic Lake LV.19.MP5.IB-2 | ecosystem: Environmental > Aquatic > Freshwater > Lake... | reverse complement strand
GCGTAGATCGTTCGGCTTCGAGTTCTGTGCGAATCCGCTCGATCGTCGTGGCGTCCGCCCAGACGCCGTGCGAGAATCGCTTGCGTCGTTTCCACTCGACCATGATCCAATGATCGCCCGCGGCCTTCACGCGTCGTGTCAAAGCGGCGTCGCCGGGCGGCAGCAGCAGCCAGCCGTCGGGCACAGTCAGAACCTGGCCTTCGGCAGTCCGCACGGTCCGCGGGTTCGGACCGGGCGTGACAGTGCGCTCGCTGGCGTCCAACGCAAATCTCCGTCATGCACGTCAACCACTACCGCGCGGCCCGCGTTAGCCGATGATCTGATGAATCGGCTCCACCTCTTCCACGCCGACGAGCTTTTGATCCAGCCCGCCGAAGAAGTAGCTCAGGCGGTTGGGGTCGAGGCCCATCTGGTGGAGGATGGTCGCGTGCATCTGCCGGACGTGGCAGCGATCCTGCACGGCGGCGCTGCCGAGTTCGTCGGTCAAGCCGAGGCTGGCCCCCCCCTTGATGCCGCCGCCGGCCATCCAGACGGTGAAGCCGTAGGCATTGTGGTCACGTCCGGTCCCCTTGGCATACTCGGCGGTCGGCTGTCGGCCGAACTCGCCTCCCCACACGATGAGCGTCTTGCCCAACAGCCCGCGCTGCTCGAGATCGCGCAGGAGGCCGGCGATCGGCTTGTCGGTCTCGCCGGCGTGCAGGTTGTGGTTCGCCTCCATGTCGCTGTGGGCGTCCCAGTTGTCGTCGTTGTGGGCGCCGCCGGAACAGATCTGCACGAACCGCACGCCGCGCTCGACCAATCGCCGCGCGAGCAGGCACTGCCGGCCGAACGTGGCCGTTTTGGGATCGTCGAGTCCGTACAGCGCCTGCGTGGCGGCGGTTTCCTGGGCGATGTCGACCGCCTCCGGGGCGTGGGCCTGCATCTTGAACGCCAGCTCGTAGCTGGCGATGCGGGCCGACAGATTCGAGTTGTCCGCCCGCGTCGCCAGGTGTTCTTCGTTGTAGGCCCGCAGCGTGTCGAGCAACTGCCGCTGGGCCGGGACGCCCAACTCCGGCGGCGGCGCGAGGTCGAGAATCGGGTTCCCCTGCGTCCGCAGCATCGTCGCCTGATACGACGCCGGCATGTAGCCGCTCGACCAGTTCTTCGGCCCGGAAATCGGCCCGCCTCGCGGATCGAGCATCACGACGAAGCCCGGCAGGTTTTCGTTCTCCGTGCCGAGTCCGTAGTTCAGCCACGATCCGAGGCAGGGGCTGCCCGACAGGATGCGCCCGGAGTTCATCATCAGCATCGCCGAGCCGTGAATGGGCGAATCGGCCGTCATCGAGTGGACGAACGCGATGTCGTCCACCCGCTCCGCGAGATGCGGAAACAGGTCGCTGACCCATTTCCCGCATTCGCCGTACTGGTGAAACTTCCACCGCGGCTCGACGATGCGGCCTTCGTTCTTGTGGCCGCCGCGGCCGAAGGTTTTGACCTGCACGGTCTGGTTGTCGCGGCCGGTCATGGCAGGCTTGTGGTCGAACGTGTCGACGTGGCTCGGGCCGCCGTACATGTACAGAAAGATGCACGCCGTGGCCTCCGGATCGAAGTGCGTCGGCTTCGGTGCGAGCGGGTTCTGGAACGGCGTGGTGCCGTCGGCCGCGACCGTCTGCCGGGCGAGGAAGTCGTCGCCGAGCATTCCGGCCAAGGCCGTGCCGACGAAGCCGCCGCCGGTCTGCCAGAGGAATTCGCGCCGCGTGCGGCCGCAGAAATTGGGTGGGGTCATGGTTGTTTCCGTATCTCGAGGAACGCGTCTCAACCAGTAGCCCGGCCGCCTTCGATCATGAGCGACGGCGAAGATGATGATGAGACTCGGACCTTCTCGAAAAATGACTCTGAATGGAAACCGCTTGATTTTCAGGCTTCGTGCTCTACGGGCGACGGGCAATCCGATGTCCGGTTGTGACTCGATGCGATCCACAGTTGTGCTGAACGCTGCAAGAAACCGCTTCGGCAGTTCGCGGTCTTTCCTGCGATACCACTCGACCGCCTGGCTTAATTCGCGACGGGCGCCATCGCGAATATCAATGGGCTTCATCGAGCGATTCCCGCAATTCGGCAATCACTTCGCGAACTGGGTAGCTCTGGCCTTCCCCTGATTCATATTCGTCGATCCGCCGTGAGATCTCTTCCTCCCACGCCGCCGCCACGTCGTCGCCGGCAACACTCGCGAGGAGACAGTCGCCCAATTCCAGCCGGTCTTCGGGGGACAGTTGCAGCAGTTGGTCGAGCGTGGCCTGCAATTCCGGGGAGCGGGTGATCATTGACAATCTCCTGTTCAGGTCGGTGATGATTCCATCCATCATCAATCAAGATACACAAACTCATTCAGGTTCAGCACGGTCAAACAGAAATACTTCAGTGCGGCGTCGGCCGACAGCCGGTGCTCGCGTTCGAGCCTGATCATCAGGTCCAGACCCCGTTGGATTTCCGCGTCGGCCGGTTCCCGTTGCAGGGCGCGTTGCAGGGCCAGCCGCACCTGGGCGGGGCGGTTGTCGGCGGCGGATTGGCGCAGATCCTGGGCGAACTCGGCGGCCTGCTCCTGCTGGAAGGCGCTGTTGAGCAGGCTGAGAGCCTGCGTTGGCTGCGTGGTGGCGAAACGGACCGGGCACGTGAAATCGGTGTCGGCGGCGTCGAAGTTCGCCAGCAAGGGCACCGTGAGCGACCGCTTGATGTGGACGTAGATGCTTCGGCGGCGGCGGTCCTCCGGCGTCGAACGCTCCCAGCCCGCACCGGGACGCGACTGCCCGGCGAGGACTTCTTCCTCGATCACCGGGTAAATGCTCGGGCCGAACATCTGGTCGAGATTGAGCGTGCCATTCACGGCGAGAATCGAATCGCGCAGCTCCTCCGCCCGCAAGCGACGCATGTCATAGCGCCAGAACAACAGGTTCTGCGGGTCTTTCGCGAGTGCGGCGGAGTTTCCCTGCGAAGACATCCGGTAAGTGTTCGACGTGAGAATCAACCGGTGGATGTGCCGCAGGTTCCAGCCGTGTTCGACAAACTCCGCGGCGAGCCAATCGAGGAGCGCCGCGTGCGTGGGCGCGTCGCCCTGCAGGCCGAAGTTGTTCGTCGACGTCACGAGGCCGCGGCCGAAATGCCATTGCCACAGCCGGTTGACCATGACGCGCGCCGTGAGCGGGTTGTCGCGGCTCGCGATCCATTCGGCGAGCGCGCGGCGGCGGCCGGCGCTCTGGCCGTGAGCGGGCAGACGGATGTCCGGTAAGGGCGGCGACAACACTGCGGGATACGCCGGTTCGACGACGTCCCCTTCCGCGTGCGCATTCCCGCGGATGAGGATGTGCGTCGGCGGCGCTGTGTCATCGTGTTCCGTCACGCACAGCGCCTGGCTGGCGCTCCGTGGGGGACGGTTCCGCAGGTCGGTCCACCGCTTGCGGGTTTTCGCATAGGCGTCGTATCCCTCCTGTGTGATCTCTTGGCCGATGTGCTCGCGGATGACGCGCAGCCGCTCGCTGTCCATCTTGAAGTCGTCGATCTCGCCCCCCTTGAGATGCGGCTGAATCGTCGCCTCGACCGCATCGAGCTGCTTCCGCAACTCGCTCAACCGCTGTTCCCAGGCCGTCTTTTCGGCATGGAAGGTGGACTCTTCCTCGGGCGTCGCGATCGACCGCACCGACGCCGCATACACCGACTCGTCCGAACGCTGGCCGTAGTGCCGCAGGTTGCGGAAGAACGCGGCGAAGCGGTAGTAATCGGCCTGGGGAAGCGGGTCGAGCTTGTGATCGTGGCAGCGGGCGCAGTTCATCGTCAGTCCGAGAAACGCCTGCGACGTGGTGCCGACGATGTCGTCGATGCTGTCGTAGAACGCCAGCTCCGGGTCGGCCGGCTCGTCGTCCCACAAGCCGAGCCGGTAGTAGCCGGTGGCGATGATCGAATCCTTGGTGACCTGGTCGAGTTCGTCTCCCGCCAACTGCTCGCGGATGAATTGGTCGTAACCTTTGTCGCTGTTGAAGAAGCCGATGACGTAATCGCGATACCGCCAGACGAACGGCTTGGGATTGTCGCGCTCGAAGCTGTTCGTCTCCGCATACCGCACGAGATCGAGCCAGTAGCGGGCGTAGTGCTCGCCGTGATGTGGCGATTCGAGCAGTTCGTCGATCAACGCGCGATACGCCGTCGATGACGGATCGTTCACGAAGGCCTCGACCTGGGCCGGCAGCGGCGGCAGACCGAGCAGGTCGTAATGCACGCGGCGCATCAACTGTTGCGGCGTGGCGGGCGGATTGGGCTCCAACCCCGCCGCTTGCAGTTGCGCCAACACGAAGGCGTCGATGGGATTGACGACCCACGCCGCGTTCTTCACCGCCGGAACGGCCGGACGTTGCACGGGGCGGAACGACCAGTGATTCATCGTCTCGTCGTTGACGGTCGGCGGCGGCTTGTGCGCGGCGACCGGTGCTGCAGCCCCGGCGGGCATCGGCGCGCCGAGCTTGACCCATTTCGTCAGCGTGGCGATCTTCTCCGCCGGCAACTTGCCCGCGGGAGGCATCTCGAAGCCCTCAAAGTTCACGGCCTGCAGCAGCAGACTTTCTTCGGGCTTTTCCAGATCGACCGCGGGACCGCTTTCGCCCCCCTTGAGCAGCCCCTCGCGACCGGCGAGCGTCAGGCCCCCTTTCGCCTTGCCGGGGCCATGACACTTGAAGCAATGCTGCTCCAGCAGCGGCCGGACCTCCTTTTCGTAGAAGGCCAACGGCTCGGGCGCGTCGGCGGCGAGACCGGGGCGACCCGTCACGCCGGTCGCCAATGCCGCTAAGATCAGGAACAAACTGCGATGCATGAGTCGTGCCGTCATCGAGGAGCGTAAACCAGAGATCCGTTTTCAGCCGCAAGCCCTGTATTGTGCCCTGCCGACCCGCCGCGAAGCAACGCTGCCGCGCCCTCTTAAAGTGTCCCGGACGCTTGGAGCGTCCGGGACACTGGGGGCGATCAATTCCCGCAGTCATCTAGCCCGGCAAACGGAACAGCTTCAGCGAGTTCCCGAAGAGAATTTTGCGCTCGATCGCCTTGCTGGGCGCTAACCGGCGAATGGCGGCGATGGTCTGCGACCCCTGGCAGGCGGGACCGCTCCCCACGCGATCATCGCAGTCGCTGCCGTACAGGATTTTGTTCTGGTGCCGATCCAGAAAGCCCCGGGCGTGGTCCTCATCGCGGGTCAAGGCGTTCAGGCCGGAGCCGGCCGACATGTCGGCGAACATGTTCGGATAGTCGCTCAAGTAGCGGTCGGTCATGCCGCCGGGCGTGACCTTCCCCTTCGGATACAGGACGGTCTGATCGGCGTGGTTCTTGTCGATGTTGGCCCACCACGTCTGGGCGTGGCCGATGAACGTCGTCTGTGGGAACTTTTCGAGCATCTTCGGCAGCCGCTCGAAGCCGAGATTGTACGTGCCGTGCTGCACGTGCAGCAGGATCGGCACGCGGTGTTCCGCGGCGAGCGCGTACAGGACCTGACAGGCGGGCGAGTCGAGTTCGACCCCGAACTTCTGCTCGCCGATGACGATCGCCCCCAGATCGAGGTAGCGGGCGATCTCCTGCCGGGCGTCCGGCAGATCGGTCACGTCGTTGGCCCCGAAGGAAAACTCTTTCGGCAACTCCCGGGCCAAGGCGAGCGCGGTTTCGTTGCCGCCCGCTCCGACGCCGCCGAGGCCGTTGTGCTTGCCGTCGGCCGTGGAAGGTCGCTGCACCGACCGCCCGGACGGCAGCAGGATCGTATGCGTCACCCCCATCGCCCGCTGATGGGCGAGCAGTTGGGCGTTCGTCCGCTCGCGATAATTCGTGTGCTGATGGATGTCGATGATCGGCTCGACCGGCTGTTCCTCCGCGCCCCGCACCGCCGGCGCAAGAACGGCGAACCCGACCGAGACGGACGAAGCCAGAAACTGACGCCGAGAGTGTGCGATCATGCGGCGATTCCTAGAAGTGGTTTCAAAACCCAGTCCTGGTTGTTGCGGTTCGTGGCAGGACATTAATTCAGTGGTTGAGTACGCCGAAGGCGTTCGATCACTCAGCCCAGGGTCGCGAGTCGGCGAGCGCACCCTGGAGACATGGCGTCCGCGGCAATTCGCCCCTGAAAGGGTCGCATCATCGGCAGCCTCAGTCCTTTATGAAACCCTTTCAGGGTAGGGGGTTCATCATCGATCACCACCCAGGGTGCGCTCGCCGACTCGCGACCCTGGGCTGTGCTATGCAACGCCTTCGGCGTAAAGACGATGTGGTTCTGAAACAGCTTATAACGACTCGGTCCCGAATCTGCGCGACATCATAACCGATGTGCCGACTGGGGAACGGAAATCGATTGTCGGCGAATGGCGTCGGTCAGGCGAGGTGAGTATATTCCCCGTGACGCGATTCCGTGTCTTCGAGTGTCCTTCGTCTGAGTCGGCTGGAGTCTTCGTGCGTTCCTGGCATTCTCGTGCGGCGGCGATCGTGGCGGGACTCTGCTTCGCAGCGACGCTCGGCGCGTCCGCACAAGAACCGTCCGGGCCGGCGGAGCCTGCCGCCGCATTTGGCATCCGCATGATCGTGGGGCCGGATTCAGTCTACCGGTATCGCCCCGAGCGCTGGGGAACGGTCCGCTTGGCGGTCGTGAATCCGCTGGACGAGCCGGCCGAAGTCCTGTGTTCGTCCTATTTCGACGGCGCGCCGCTGTTGCAGTATGGTCGACGGTGTTGGTTGCCAGCCCGGTCGAGACTTGAGACGTCGCATCCCGTTCGTCTGCCCCAGGTCAGCGACCCGAAGCAGGAACTCGTCGACGTATGGACGATGTTTCTGGAATCGGGATCGGCCGGGGAACAGTTGGTCGCCGGGACAACGGGCGAATTGCAGCGCAGCAGTTGGCTGCGATTGGCCCCGCCCGGCCCCATGACCGCCCTCTGCGACGGTTCGCCGAGCGAGCCGGGGACCAATCCCGATCTGGCCCCGCCGCCGGTGGATGAACTGGTTTCGGCCGGCCGTTCCGAACTCAGTCGCGGCCCGATCGGGATCGTCTTCGCCGACCGACTGCTGCCGGGGCGCGAAGAAACGCTCGATGCCGTGGACCACCTCGTGATCGCCGATGACCGCATTTTGCACGATCCCGCGGCCCTGGTGACGATTCGCCGGTGGCTGTACGGCGGCGGGCGGTTGTGGGTCATGCTGGACCGCGTCGAGATCCGCCTGCTGGAGCAGTTGCTGGGAGACGCGTTTGCCGGACAGGAGGTCGACCGCGTCAGTTTGACGCACGTGGACTTGCAGACCGATCAGACCGAAGCCGGGTTGATCGTCAGCATCGACCTCGATCGGCCGGTTGATCTGGTGCGCGTGCTGGTCTCCAACGTCGATGTGCCGATCACCGTCGATGGCTGGCCGGCGGCGTTCTGGCAGCCATGCGGCCGGGGCCGGTTGTTGGTCACGACGATCGGAGCCGCCGCCTGGGTGCGGCCGCGCGAGGCGAACGAGACTTCGCGCAATCGCGGCGAGAGCCTGCCGAAGTACGTCCGGAACAGGGCGTATGAGATGATCGCCCCGCAGTTCTTTGCCCCGCGTGTGGAATCGCCGCTGACGGCCCCGGTCGCGGAGCGGCATGTGAGCGAGCAAATTGGTTACGAGATTCCCGCGCGGGGCGTCATCGTCGGGTGGCTGACCTTGTTCACCGCCAGCCTCGTGGGGATGGCGTTCGGGCTTTCGCGGCGCGGCCGGCTGGAACGCTTTGCCGGCTGGGGGCCTATTGCGGCGCTCGCCGCCGCGGCCGTGCTGATCGTCGCCGGCAGCCGCACGCGGGCCGCAGTCCCGCCGACGACGGCCCTCCTGCAGTTCGTGCAGGCCATTGACGGCACCGACGATGTTCAGATCAACGGCACGGCCGGCATCTACACGTCCACCGCCGGATCGGCCGACTTGCAGGGCGAGCACGGCGGCTGGATTCTTCCCGAGATGGCGGGCACGGAAGGGGTCGCACGCCGCATGATCTGGACGGACGCCGATCGCTGGCAGTGGGAGAACCTGACGCAATCCCCCGGACTGCGAACGGCCACGTTTCGCGAATCGATCGCGCTCCCGGAGCCGTTGCGCGTCACCGCGACCTTCAACGAGCAGGGGGTTGTGGGTCAGTTGTCGCTGCCGGAGGGAATTCGTCCGTCCGATGCTCTGCTGGCCATGACCACCGGTCGCATCGGTGTCGACATGGGCCCGGAGGGAGCGTTTGCGGCGAACGCCGACCGAGTCCTGACGTCCGAACAATTTATCTCCGCGGGCGTGCTGAGCGATGAGCAGTTGCGCCGCAGCCGGACGTTGTCTTCGATGTTCGCACGGGGCTTTCCGGTGGAGCCGACACTGCTGTTCTGGACGAATCCCTGGCCGGGCGGACTGAGCTTTTCGGAACGAAACCCGGTCTCCGGCTCCGCGCTGGTCTCCCTGCCGGTGACGTTCTCGCGGCCGGCCACGGGGACGGTGATCACGATCCCCGCACCGCTCGCGCCCTATCGCGAAACGAGCGGGCCAGCCGGTGAAAGGCCGTCGGGATTCTACGATTATCGGAAGCGTGCGTGGTCGGCCAAGCATCAACCGTCGACCGCCTGGTTGCAGTTTTCGGTCCCGCGGTCCCTGCTGCCATTGAAGCCCCTCTCCGCGCGCGTGGTGATGCAGGTCGATGGTCCGGTCGGCAAGCTCCAACTGGCGGGAATGCAGGGGAATGTCCCGGTCCCCTTCCACACCTGGATCGATCCCGTGGGAACGCTGTCGCACGAGATTGCCGACCCCACGTGGCTCGCGCTGACCGAGGAGGGCCAGTTCGCGCTCCGCATCAATGCCGGCGATCCCGATCGTCCCGAGTTGACGAAACACTCGACCGACGGCGTCGAGCATGTGAGTTACTGGCAGATTGAGTCCCTGACGCTCGAATTGCGCGCCCGCGTCGTCGATGAACCGTCCAGCGAACCATGAGCCTCCCGATCCTCAGAGTGGAACATCCATGACAGCGGCTGATCCGCCCGTGGTCGTCATCGAGCGCCTCACCAAGCGCTTCGGGGAGTTCACGGCGCTGAACGACTTGAGCCTGACGATTGACGCGGGGCAGATTCTGGGACTGATCGGTCCGAACGGCGCCGGAAAATCGACAGCCATCCGCATCCTGGTCGGCCTGTCGCGACCGACGAGCGGCACGGCCCGCATTGCCGGGGCCGATTGCGTCCGCGACGCCCGCCGCATCAAACACCTCGTCGGTTACATGCCCGACCAGTTCGGCTCGTATGACAACATGCGGGTCCACGAGTATCTGGATTTCTTCGGGGCCGCCTTCGGCATTCGGCCGCGAAAGCGGATCGAGCGCATCCGCGAAGTGATGGAGTTGACCGGCACCGCCGGCATGCGCGACAAGTACGTCGAGAGCCTGAGCCACGGCATGGCCCAGCGGGTCGGCATCGCGCGGACGCTGATTCACGACCCGCAGGTGTTGATTCTCGACGAGCCGGCGAACGGCCTCGATCCGCAGGCCCGGATCGAAATGCGCGACCTGCTCCTCAAGCTGGCCGCGATGGGCAAGACGCTGCTGGTGACGAGCCACATTCTGCCGGAGCTGGCCCGCATCTGTCAGCGGATCGCGATCATCACGCATGGGACATTGCGGGCCTACGGCACGGTCGAAGAGATCGGCCGGCAGGTGAGCCGCCAACGGACGATCGAAGTGCAGTTGCTCGACGCCGCTCAAGTCGCACGCACTGCGGCGGCGGTGCGGGGCGCGGTGGAACCCGAAGCGGAAGTGATCGAAGCGGCCACGGAAGCCTCCGTCCGCTTTCGGTCGGTGATCTCCGACGGGGGACTGGCGGAACTGCTCGAGCAGCTCGTGCGCGACGGCATTCGCATCGCCCAGTACCGCGAACTGCAGACGGACCTGGAAGAAGCCTTTATGACGTTTGCCCGGCCGGGCGCGACGGCGTCGCCGGTCGCTGTAACCGCAGGGAAATAGCGTGAACAATCCGATTTTGCAGCGAGAATTCATCGGCCTGATGCGTCAGCCGCGGACGGTGGCCTTGCAATGCGCCCTCGCCGCCGGCTTGACGTTGCTGCTGGCGCTGCGCTGGCCGACCGAGTCGCACATGGCGCTCTCCGGCAGCCGCTCGCAGGAGCTCTTTCGGCTGCTGTCGTACGGCCTGCTCGGGGCGGTGCTGTTGATGCTGCCGGTCTTCCCGGCGACGAGCGTCGTCGACGAAAAACGTCGCGGCACGCTGGCGTTGCTGCTGAACACGCCGCTCGGCGCTTGGCGCATCTACTGCGGAAAACTGTTTGCGACGCTGGGACTGGGGTGCGTAATGCTCGCGCTGACGCTGCCGGTCATCTGTGCGTGCTATGCCCTGGGTGGCGTCTCGCTGAGCGGCGACGTGCTGATCGTCTATTTCATTCTCGGACTGACGGCCCTGTTCTGCAGCGCGCTGGGGTTGCTGG
>Ga0163151_10009561_pt1 | contig 10477 bp, 17 predicted proteins | sample OliLakLV19MP5IB2_FD_145596 | JGI IMG/M metagenome (GOLD analysis project Ga0163151, IMG submission 145596) | Freshwater microbial mat bacterial communities from Lake Vanda, McMurdo Dry Valleys, Antarctica - Oligotrophic Lake LV.19.MP5.IB-2 | ecosystem: Environmental > Aquatic > Freshwater >... | reverse complement strand
CGCCCCCACCGGGTGAGGAATCTGACGACCGACTCACGTTTAATACCGAGGCGTGTGGCGACACCCTCCGGTGATTCACCGGAGTCGAGCATCATGTGAATGTCTTCCAGTCGGCCGGCCGCACCCACCCTGGTCTCGGGGAGGTAGCAGGTTCGGCACACCAGCCCCCGGCATGGGGCCCGGCATGCGCGGCAGGGCGCCGCCCGCTGGTCGGCGACGATCACGTCGGCACCTTGACGGCCACTTCCCTGTCGGGCGCCCACGGGTACCACCCGGGCCCGTCGGTGTCGACGATTTCGACACGCCACAGCCCGTGTGGGCCGGTGGTGTCGATGCTGGTGACGACTCCCCGTCCGGCGACGTGGTCACCGATGTGGAGGTCACGAACCCTGCGCAGGACCACGCTCATGGGGCCGCGACTCGCCGCAGTTCGCGGAGGATGCGGCCGCTGTGCAGGTCCCTGGGCCGCCACACGGCCACGTCGACGCCGGCAAGGCCTAGTGAACTGAGGGTGGCGTGCTGCTCTTCTGAGATCCGCCCCTGCTCCGTTTTCAGCTCCCGCAGCATGAATCCACCGGGGCCCCACAAGGCTTCGTCTGGCCACCCGGCCCTGCTGCCCTGGCTGCGCAAGGGATGAAAGACTTCGACGCCGAGGAGGTGGCAGAGGTCCGTGACGGCCCCACTGAGCTGCTTCTCCGTCATCGGCGGGAAGGCGGTCATGTGGCGCTCACGTGAGCATCCCCAGCAGGTCTCCTTGGATGTTCATGGGCAGGCAGGCAGGCGACAGCCACAGCCGCTCCCGGCGGCCGTTGTCCCACCGAGTGCTGTAGCCGGATCCCCTGCCCGACTTCCCGGCTGTCACGGTCCAGCCGTGGCCGAGGAGGTCGTCGTGTTCGGTGTCGTATCCGCATAGGACGATCCGGATTTCGGGGTCAGCGGTGATGCACCATTCGCGCGTTGCGGTGGACAGGTCACCATTGGCATCGTCGTCGGCATACAGATCTCCGGATGTGGTGTAGGGCGGGTCGAGGAGGATGGCCCCCGACCCGTCCCCACCTGCACTGGCACGGGTGACGGACGGCTGGACGACCCTTTGCCAGTCCCCACAGGTGATGCGCACTGTGGATAGGCGGCGAGCTAGTGCCGACATGTACTCCCGGAGCACCCCTTGCCCTGCGTCGCCGAGGTGGGGCAGGGCACGGTTGACCCCTTGCCCTGCGTCGCCGAGGTGGGGCAGGGCACGGTTGACCCCTCTCCCTGCGTCGCCGAGGTGGGGCAACTCCCGGTTGACCCCTTGCCCTGCGTCGCCCCGCTGTCTGGGGACTTTGCGTAGGTGCCCGTCGACGACTTGCCACGGCCCGGCATCGAAAGGGTTTCCGATGCCGCACGCCATCACGTACAGCCACCAGCCGGCGGCTTTCGGGTCGTGGTGTTCGGGGTCGCCTTCCAGCCATGCCACGAGGTCAGGGGTGCGGCGGGCCTGTAGCCACGCAAGGCGTGCGTGATAGTCGATTTCGGTGACGGGCCCGGCCGCGTGGTGTGCAACCGCGGCCGGGTCGTAGGCGATGGCCCGCCATGTGTTGACGAGCCACCCGTCGGAATCGTTGATGGTTTCGGCGCGGCGGCCCTTGATTGGCGGCCGACCGAGAAGGACGGCCGCGGACCCGGCGAAGGGCTCGACGTACCCCCCGGGGTCGCCGAGAACTCGCCAGATGCGCGGGGCAGCGCCGCGCTTACCCCCAAAGTAGGGGAATGGTGCCGCCAGGACCGTGGCGACGTCACCCACGCGGCACCCTCACGCTCCGGCCCGATCCGCTGCCTCGTCGCCGGCCAGCTCGGCACCGGTGACGGGATCCCAGTTGTCGTCGACCTGGGAGGCCGGGGTAATCCGTTCTAGCTCTCCGATCCGGTCGAGGAGCAAGCTCGCGTCGTCCTTGGTCAGATCCTTGGTGGTGGTGATCTCCCGGTCGAGCTCTGACCCGATCCAGGCTAGGCCGGCAGCCCGGTCGGACATGCCGGTCCGGGCGAGCGCCGCGTGGAGCGCCCTGGACTGCGCGGCCGTGATGGACGGCGGGGCCTGCTGCTCCTGCTCGACGGCCGCCCGGGGCGACGGCACCGCCGCGGCCGGAGCACTGGTGCCCGTGTAGTCGGCGGCCGTGCGGCGATTGGAGACGACCTCGCCGGGGATGCTTGGCGCGTCGCGCAGCTCCTCAGCGGAGTAGGACATGCCGAGCAGCGCGTCGGGGGCGACCTTGCGGCAGATGACCGAGGCTGCGCGGGCGTAGAGCATCTCCTGCGGCTTGCCTTCGTAGTTGACTCGGTTCGACTGGTAGTAGCCCGCCGTCTTGGCGCGGTCGATAGTCCAGTCGGACTCCTCGACCACATCGCTTCCGGCGCGCTGCCCGCAGACGACTACCCGGTCCGTCGTGTCGACCTTGGTCCAGACGCGGTGGCCCCTGCTGATGACGAGAGCCACCATGGCTCGGGCGCTGAGGCCCGGGGTGCCGTGGACGACGTAGATGTTCTGCAGGGACTGCAGGGCACCCATGCCCACCTCGTCCCCGTACAGGATGGCGGCGGCGCCATCGGCTGGCTTGTCCCGGTACTGCTTCGGGGCCAAGGCCGTGCTGCACACGGCGTCGGCGATCGCCTTGGCCGCGTGCAGCTTCTCGACGTAGGCGACGAGGTTGCTGGGCGGGCTGTAGGCGGCCAAGCTGCTCAGCTCGCCGTTGCTCTCGTTCAGGGCGACGGTCATTCGAGTTCCTCAGAATTGTTGCGGTACGCGTATTCGGGCAGGTCGAGGTCGGTGATTCCTGGCATGGGCCCGGGCCACTGGCCGCTGAGGGTGCAGTGCAGCCACAGCTCACGGGCTCGAGTCGCCCGCTCGATGCCGCGCTCGATGGCTCGGTCCGTGATGCGGGTGACCGCCACGAGGTGGGGTGGCTTCTTGGTCACCCAGACGATCAGGCGGTCCACCGCTGGTAGGCCGACGGCCTGCATGACCAGCCGGTATCCGCCGCCCTGGACGTGGTATCCGTAGTCGTGGAGCGTCTTGGCTAGGGCGTAGGGGGTCAGCTGGGCTGATGTCGTCTTGATGTCGATCTCGGCTGTGGGGAGCAGGGCGTCGATGCGCGCCTTGCAGGCGACGGGAATGCCGTCGGGGCCGGTGGGTAGGTCCGCGAGCATGGACACCTCGCGCGCCGTGGTTGCGGCGAGGATCCCGCCGGCTTCAGGGTGATCGAGGACGGCTTCCGCCATGCGCTGGGCGTCGTCGTGGTCGTCTTGTCTGATCGGCGTGATCCCAGCTGCGTACTGGTCGGCCTTCCATTTTTTGGCCGGGGCGCTGTGATATGTGGCGTGTGGGCTGACGGCGTACTTGCCGACGCCGAGGATTAGGGCGTGCGCGACGCTGCCCAGGTCGTAGGAGTCCTTCGGTGGCGTCGGGTTGTCGGCCCACCACCGGTAGGTCGCCGGGCTTATCAGCAGGTGCTTGAGGCTGGTGCTGCCCAGCGCGGGGTGTGCGTGGTAGGTGTGCTCGGGAAACGCGTGGTGGACACCGGGGGTGAGGGCGGCGTTCGGGTCGCGGTCGGCGCTCATTCGGTCTCCTCGATAGGTTCCGTGAATGCCTTGATGGCGGCGTCGAGTGGCGTCCCTTGTTGGATTGCCTGGCACAACTCGAGCAGGTTGGCGCGCGGTAGCCACCGCTGACGGTCGAACACAACACCCTTTGCCGCGTAGGCGGCGCGGGCGGCGACGCGGGCAGCGTCGTAGGCGGTGGCGTAGGCGGCGTAGGCGGCGTCGGCGGCGGCCTCGGCGTCGTAGGCGGCGGCGTAGGCGGCACGTGCTTCGTCAGCGGTGTAGGCGGCGCGGGCGGCGGTGACGGTGACGGTGACGGCGTCGGTGACGGTCTGGGTCTCGGTCATGAGTCCTCCAGACGGGTGTCGGCGTCGGCGGCGGTGCGGGCGTCGTAGGCGGCGGTGACGGCGGCGTAGGCGGCGGTGACGGCAGCGGTGACGGCGTCGGTCATGAGTCCTCCAGGTGGGTGGCAGCGGTGGCGGTCACGGTGTGTGTCCGGCTGGTGGTGTCGGCATTCGCCGCGGCATTCCAGGTCGACGCAGTCGGGACAGATCCAGCTCACGCGGTCACCGCCCACCACGTGGGGTCGCGGCGTCTCGTCGCCGCTGCTCATGTCGGGCGACCACCCGCCGCTGACGGCGGGCGAGTACCCGCACCTGGGCGTCTCGCTGCGTTTCGGTGTACCCAGCCCAGATGCCCTGCACGCTGGGTCGGGTGGTGCGCAGGGCGGTGTCGTGGCACTCCTTGCGGACGGGGCACACCCCGCACAGGGCGATGGCGGCGCGGTGGCCGTCGTCGAGCGTCACGCCGTCCGGGAACCAGTCGTCGGGGTGGGCTTGGCCGCGCGTGACGGCCTGCCCGCAGGCCGCCTCGTCGGACCAGGTGCTCACGCGGTCACCGCCGGGCGGCCGAGGATGGTGTCGAGCTGCGCGAGCATGCCCGCGAAGAGCGGCTCCTCTGACAGGGACCCTGGGTCGACGTCGACCCACGGGTCGAGTCGGCACCCGGCGTGCTCGGACAGTGGCAGGGAGCGGATGGCGACCGGCATGAGCACGAGGTCGTCGGTGGTGTCGGCCAGTGCGGTGAACCACGCCTGGTCGGGGTCGGGGGTCGGGTGGGTGCGTGCCGGCCAGTGGCGTCGGGCGAGCCCGGTCAGGGCGGTGAGGGGTGTCATGTCAGACTCGTTTCTGCCGCGGTCGAGCGCGGCGTGTGGGGTGGGCTGGTAGCCCCGCCTCATCCGGAGGAGTGCTGTCAGCGGATGAGGCGGGGGGTCAAGGGGGGTGTTTAGCTGCGCCCGCCGTCGACTGGCCACCGGGGCTGCGGCACACCGACCCGGGCGGCGTGCGCGTGCACCTGGTGACGGGCGAGCTCGACCTGGGTGCGGGCGAGACGACGGTCACGGTCCCGGACGCTCCGTTTCAGCAAGTCCAGCTCCTCGCGGCGGACGGCCATCCCGGCGAGGACGCCGATGATGAGGCCGAGGGCGAGGGCGAGGATGGCGGCGGTGACCGCGGAGGTCGCCCCGTAGTCGTCGGTGATCATGCGGCTTCCTCCTGCGTGGGGAGTGCCCGGAGGAGGGCGGCGAGCCGGTCCCGTTGGTCGGTGGTCAGGGGCTCGAAAGCGGCGGCGAGGGATTCGGCGTATGCGGTCAGGTCCGTGGTCATGGCGTGTCCTGCTCAGCGAAAAAATCGTTGGGGGTGCAGTGCAGGCTGGCGGCGATGCTGCGGATGACGTCGCTGCTCGGATTGGTGCGGTGGCCGGTCTCTAGCTGGGAGATGTAGCCGACGTCGAGGACTGCCTGGTCGGCGAGGTCGCGGAGGGTGAGTCCCGCATCCTGGCGTCGGGTGCGTAAGTGGGGGCCGGAGAACTGGAGCATGCCGGCGACGGTAGGCCGTAGGTGAGGACCAAGTCAATGCTGTCAGCCAAACTTTTACCGTGAGTTGGTACTGGATTTGGCTGCCAGCTCGACTCGCGTCCGGATAGTGCGTAAAGTCCGTGTTGGCTGTCCGCCAAGACACGTAGTGACGAGGAGGTGCGGGGTGCTGCAAACCGCTTCGGCTCAGGACCAACTGCGCGAGGGGGAGCACGTGAGCGACGACGAGTCACGCAGCCGCGGGGCCACCCTCAAGCGGGCTCGGGAGGCCGTCGGGCTGTCCGCCGAGGAGATGGCCGACCGCGTGCAGGTCGCCACGTCCACGTACTCCGGCTGGGAGCAAGGCCGCCATCAGCCGCGGGGACGCACCGCTGCGCGCCTCGCCACGGTCCTCGACGCCCTGTCGTCCGAACGGGCGAGCGCTGGCCGACCGATCAGCCGTATTCGCATGACAGGCACCCCCCAGCGGACGACACCGGAGTTACCGTTTGCGACGCCGACACAGGACGACATGATCGTCTTTGTCCGGCCTCCGGGGATCAGCGATGAGGACTGGTCACGGATCCGTGAGGGCGAGAGGGACAGGCACGCATGGCTGAGGATGTTGGCGCAGCAGGCAGCGACGGCACGGGATGCCGTACCGGCCCCACGCCACCCGGACGCTGTCCTTGTCGCCGGGAGTGAGCAGGGGCGCAAGGGCGGCCATGCGTACGGACCCGGCCATGCCCGCTTCGACGACGGCGAGGCGTGCGCGCAGGCGCTCCGCGCGGTCTCGGTAGTCCCCGGTGGGCAGGTCGCCGGTCTCCCACAGGTCGGCCGCGTCGATGAGCCGCTGGCGCAGTGCCATGGCTTCGGTGCGCAGCCCTTGCGCGTCGGGTGCTGTGCTATCTGCGGTGAGGATGTCGACGGCGTCGGGTCTGCTGAGCATGGCTAGGATGACCTCGGTCACCAGCGCGTCGACTGGCTCGGCGCTGCGGGCCACATGCCCCGGCCCGCCTTGGCGGCACCGGTACACCGCCCGCGATGCCCGCCCGTGCGCTCCACTGACGGACCCGGACCGGCACGGGGCACCGCACACGCAACGGGCGATGCCAGCGAGCAACCACCGCGGCGAGCTCGTCGACGTCGAAAGCGAGGGCGCTCAGCCGCTGGGCGAGGCGCCGCTCCATCCCGTCGCGGCTGAGGCCGGCCTTGGCTGCCAGGGCTGTGACGGACAGGCCCTGCCTCTCCCGCTCGACGTCGACTCTGGCAGCGGACACGGGATCAGCGGAGCGCCTCGGCCATCAGGCGTGCCCGACGCTAGCGGGAGGGTCGGACTCATCGAACAACGCGGCCACGGTGACGCCGAGCAGGCGAGCGCACGCCGCGATGTCATCAGCGTCCAGCGGCACAAGCTCGCGCAGCCGGTTGCTCATCGCCGCCTCGCTGATGCCGGCGGCGGCGGCGAGTTGCGCTTGGGTGATGCGCGGGCGGCCGGTGGCCTGGGCGATGCGGATGTTGGTGGCGACGCGACGAGCGACGGCGCCGGGGGGACTCACGCTGATCACGGTATCCGAGCGTGGCGGTGAGCTTCCACCGTCAGCGTCAGAACGGGGCTCGGTGTCGGGTGATCCACTGTCCGGGGGGGAATCCATCGTCACAACGGATACTGTAGCGGCATGACAGCCCCTCGTGCGCGTAATGCGCCCGTGCCTGCGCGGCCACGCACGCGCGTAGCGCACCCCGAACCCGCCAAGCGACCCGTCGAGGTCGCCGACCTGGCCGCACTCGACACCACCGCCGTACCGCCGGACGCTACGACGGCAGGGGCGGTGCCAGACGCTGACGCCCCGACCCTCCCGTCGGCGTCCGACGACATCCCCAGCGAGGCGACGCCTGAGGCACCCGCCTCGGTCCAGGCGGACGACGAGGCGGACGACGACGAGGAGGACGCCCCGGACGCCCATCCACCGGGCCCGACCCAGGACGAGGGAGCCCCACTGGGTGCGAAGCCTCGGCCTCGACTGGTCGACTGGTTCCGGCCCGGCTCGGCCGTGGTGCTCCGCCACATCCTGGGGGCAACCGCGGGCGCTGTAGCGTCCATCGTTGTCGCTGACATCCTCGCGACATACGCCAACGGTGTCGGGCTGCAGGTGCTCGCGACCCTGCCGTGCCTCGTCGTGAGTTTCCTCGTGGCACGCCGAGGCGGTGCCCTGACCAGGACGTACACGGAGCGACTGATCGACGGTCAGCCGGGGGGGACAGTGCAGGGGGCGTGGCTCGGGGTGGTGTGCCTCGGGTTCGTGGCGGTCGGGGTGACGCGCGCCCCATGGGCGGGCACCGACCTGCTCGGTACGGCGCTGGTCGTAGGCCCGTGGGCGGTGCTCGCGCTGGACGCGGTCACGCGCTTCTCGGTGGCGAGGCAGGCCGAGGTGGCTTGGTACCTCGCCGAGCTCGAGGCGGGGCAGCACGCCCGGCAGATCACGGAGAAGTGGGTCGCGAAGATCGGCCGGCCGGTCGCCCGCGGGGAGAGGGCGAGCGCGCTCACGGGGACGAAACTTTTCGCGGTCGAGGTGTTGCCTCGCGGTGGGTGGCAGGCCCGAGTCAGCTTCCCGGAGCGAGGCAAGGCGACGTGGCAGTCCCTCGCCGACGAGGCGGTGCACATCGCGAAGGTGTACCGGGTCAACAGCGATTTGGTGTTCGCGGCCCCATACCGGGCGGGCGGGGCGCGCATCGGCCGGGTCATCGTCCACAAGACGAACCCGCTCGCGGAGGCGACTCCGTGGCGGGGCCCCACCCTGGACTCCAGGGGGCGGTACGCGGCAGGCCTCTACGTGGACGGCTCACGGTGCGTTGTCCGGCTGTGGCTGCCTGACAAGGCGGGCACGCCGCACTGGTTCGTCGCCGGCACGACGAGGTCCGGCAAGTCGGGGCCCGTGCAGGTGGCGCTCAGTGAGGCGTTGCTGTCCCGGCGCTTCGTCACGGTGCTGATGGACCCGGCCGGGGGGTACTCCGTCCCCCAGTTCACGCTCTCCGAGCGGCACCGCGTGCACCATTTCGCGGCCGGCATCGACGAGACGTTGGCGACGTTGCGGGCTCTGCGTGCAGTGGCGGACGCCCGGCTCGCCGCCGGCCTGGTCGGGAGGAACCCGGGCCGGGCGGTCCCCGGGGTGCTGGCGTTCCTCGACGAGGCGCCGATCATGCTCATCGAGGCGAAGGGCCGGCAGATGAAGGCGAAGACCGTGGAGGCCCGCCAGTTGGTCTCGCACATCACCCGGGTCGGGGCGAAAGTGAGCATGAGCTTGGGTCTGCTCGCCCAGCAGCCGACCTTGGACCAGCTGGGCGGTGAGGGTGCGATCCGCGCCCAGTTGACGGCGGGGCATCGGTTCGTGTTCCGGATCCTCGACAAGGGCGGCGTCTCAGTGTTCCCTGGTCTGCCTATGGACCGGCTGGCGGCGATCAGCCCGGACATGCCGGGCGCTGGCCTGTTGCTGCACAACCCGTTGGACGGACGCTCGGGGTACGTGGATGCTGCGGGCGGCCGGATCCTCGACGCGTTGGACGCGGCCGCGGGGGAGCGGGTGCAGCTGGAGGCGGTGGGTGCCGCCGCCTGGGAGGGCGTGCTGCCGCCGCAGCGCGAGGACGTCGTGACGGCAGAGGAGGTCGGCGCGTGAGCCGGTACATGTTCTGGGGTGCGGCAACGGCCGCGCTCATCGTCGCCCTAGTGATCAACTACCAGCACTCGGTGCAAGCGTTCGCGGCGGCGGGGTACACGCCGGTGGCGGCACATCTCGCCGGCGTCACCCCTGACCTCGTGATGATCGCCGCCACGGCTCGTCTGATGGATGACTGGTCGGGGTCTGCCGGGCGGCGATGGCTTCCCGCGGTCCTGCTGGGGGTCGGTATCGCCATGTCGGCTGGGATCAACGCGTGGGTGGCGTTGGGTACCCCGCCCGCGCCGGTGATGGTGGTGAGTTTGTGGGTGGCGCCGACGGTGATCGTGGCCGCGTTGGCGCCTCTCGCCGAGCAGGCGCAGCAGCGCGCGCCGTCTGAGGGCAGCGTGGAGAAGTCGCTGAAATCTCAACTCACCGAGCAGGGAGTGGAGTGGCCCGCTGCGCCGTGGCCTGAGGATGAGGTCGGGGACCGGTTGGCGGAGGAGTGGATGGCCTGGCACGAGGGGCAGACGGGTGAGGTGGCGACCGCGGCCCAGCTGGCGGTGCCGTCAGGGTGGCGTCGCGACGGCCGGGCCCGGCGGGTGCGCAGGGCGATCCTGGACCGGACGCAGGGTCCGGGGGTGTCCCCCCGGACCCTGCTCCCTCAGTCGGCGTAGCACCAGGTGCTGTCGCACCGGCCGTCTGTGCGTACCAAGTAGTTGAAATTTGCACCACCCCCAGCAGCGCGGTACCGCTTGACAGGCGCGCGGTACCGCGCTACACTTCTGGTATGAGCACAAGGGAAGCCCTCGAAGCAACCACCACCGCCGCCGCCACCGGGACCGGGACCACCCGCCAGGACTGCACCGATCAGACCCACAGCAAGCGCGGGTTTGTCTGCCCGACCTGCGACGGGTGGGTGCGGGTCACCCGGTGACGCCGGGCGGGCGGGGGCCCTCGGGCCCCCCGCCCGAACAGGGCACACCCGCCTCGGGTGTAGTCCAACTTTCAACTACTCGGCTGCTTGCGCGGTACCACTTGACAGGCGCGCGGTACCGCACTAGAGTCCTACCCATGAGCACACGGGAAGCCACGGTCGACACCATCACTCTCCTGGTCATCTGCCTGACCTGCGAGCAGGAAGTGCGACTGTGCGACGCAAGCGCGCACATGACGTCCTCTCACGGCATGCTCAGCTGGTGACGGGGACCGAGGGCCCCGTCCCGTTGACGTCGCCCAAGCTCGACCTGATGACCGCCACAGCGGCGGCGGGGAATTTCTTCCACATCGCGCGCACCGGGCAGCAGGACGCCCGTGACCAGCTGCGTGTCCTCGTCGAGCAGTGCCACGCCGCGGGCATGAGCGACGAGACGATCAGCCGCCTGGCTGGGGTGCG
>Ga0163151_10009557_pt1 | contig 10480 bp, 9 predicted proteins | sample OliLakLV19MP5IB2_FD_145596 | JGI IMG/M metagenome (GOLD analysis project Ga0163151, IMG submission 145596) | Freshwater microbial mat bacterial communities from Lake Vanda, McMurdo Dry Valleys, Antarctica - Oligotrophic Lake LV.19.MP5.IB-2 | ecosystem: Environmental > Aquatic > Freshwater > Lake... | reverse complement strand
TCCTTCTTGCCGAGCCACCAATGCGTCGGCGGCTCGATCACCGACGTGCGCGGGTTGCCGGGTTTGGCGGGATCGGAGCTGATCGCCAGCCGTTCTTCCACGCGGAAGAGCTTGAGCAGCTTGTCCTCGCCGCCGGCGGTGGCGACGACTTTGGCGACGATCTCCGCCGGGGTGCGCTCGGCGGCCAAAGCGATCTGGGTCACAAATGCCAACAGCAATCCGCAGGTGATGTTGAGTGAACGCATGGGCGATGTTCTCAGAGGGTTCGGGCGGGATCGAGCATGATTGATGATACCTTGCATGTCGCGGCTAAACATCCCGCCGTCGAATGGTTACGATACCAATCATCCCGCCCCCCGAGAGACACGCCCGGATGGTTCGCGATTTCGTCAACGAGAGTCTGTCGCACGACCCCGTGCATGGGTACATCCCGTTCATGGCGCGGTCGGGGTTGCCCGCGGGGGAGGTCGCCGAGCAGGAGATCATCGACCATCCGTGGGTCCAGCGGATGCGGCAGATTCACCAGTTGCAGACCGCGTGGTGGGTGTTTCCGTCCGCCGAGCACATGCGGTTTCAGCACGTGCTCGGAGCGATGCACCTGGCATCCGCGGCGTGCGAGCACTGGTACGAGTCCCTCGTCGACGCCTGCCGCAACGTGCCCTCGCGGGGGTATGTCGAATCGCTGCTGCGGATGGCGGCGCTGTTGCACGACGTCGGGCACGGGCCGTTCGGGCATTTCTTCGACGATCATTATCTCGACCAGTTCGGCGTCACGCACGAAGACATCGGCGGCGCGATCATCGAGCACGAACTGGGGGACCAGCTCCGCCGCATCCGCCGCAATCCGAACGGACAGTTGCAGCCGCTGGAGGAGCTCGACCCCGCCCAGATCGCATGGCTGATCCGTCGGCCGCGGCCCGGTTCGCCCGGTGAGGACGGGCATCCCGACTGGTTGCGGAAGCTGCGGTCGCTCTTCAGCGGCATCTACACCGTCGACAACATGGACTTCGTGCTCCGCGACGCCTACATGACCGGTCTCAGCACCAAAGCCTTCGATCTGTCGCGAATTCTGCACTACACGTTCTTCACGCCGGCGGGGCTGACCATTCACAGCCGCGGATTGCAGTCGCTGATCCAGTTCATCGAGACGCGGGCCAACCTGTTCCGCGCCGTTTACTTTCATCGCACGGTGCGAGCGTTGGATCTCGCGTTGGAAGATCTGTTCCCAGAGACGATGCCGCATCTGTTCCAGGGGAATCCGCTCGATCGGTTGAGCCAGTACCGGCAGTTCACAGAGTCGTCGTTCCTGGTGGATGTCAACCGCTGGGCGGATACGGCCGATCCGGTGCTGCAGGCGTTGGGCCAGCGCTGGCGAGACATTCTGTCGCGGCAGGTGCAGTGGAAGATGGCGTGCGAGAAGACCGTGAACTTCCACGCGGGGTCCTCCGAGCGGACCTCGATTTTCTCGGCACCGGACCTCGTGATGCAGCGGCTGCGCGAACGGTTGCCGAAGGCGTTGCGGCATGTGTCGCTGAAGATCGACGTCGCCCGGCACTACCACCGGCCGAGCGGGCGGTTGCCGGCGGGAGGGCAGAATTACCTGCTCGACCCGGCGGTGGGATCGCCGCAGGAATTGCAGGACGACGACCTGTTCCGGGCGGTGCCGATCAGCTTCTGCATCTTCCGCGTCTATTCGCAGGATCACCAGCACGACGGGGCGATTGCGAAAGCGCTCAACGGCGTGCTGGGGGATGTCGTGGACGCGAAGACGAATATGTGAGGAAGCCCAGGGATAGTAATCCCTGGGCTTCTTGAACGATTTTCGACGCAGAATCGGTGAAGACACGAACCGAATGCGTGCGCGCCGGTTTTGCCGTCGAAGCGCGGCGTGCGGCGTGGTCCCCAAGCGCGGGCGGTGACGGGTCGATACCCCGGAGTATGCTGGACATCGAACTCGAACAACTGCGCCGCAATCCGTCGTGGAAGGCCACGCTGCTGACGTATTGGGAGTTGCAGACCGAAGGGCGTGCCGGTTCCGCAGAATTTGACGGCTGGGTGCCGCGCGTGATGCAGGTGCCCGACGTCGAGACCGCGAAGCTGTCGAGCGTCCACGGCCGGCTGATCGCGTTCGGCTTCCTGAAGTTCGACCTATCGAACCGCGACCTGGGCATGCGGTATCAGCTCACGCCGCTCGGCAAACGCGCCATCGGCGAAGCGGACCCCACCGAACCGGCAGAATTGGCCGAATCCGCGTGAAGAGAGGTGGTCGTTGGTCGTTGGTAGGCAAAGCAAGAAGAAAAGAGAAGACCGCGAAACCGCAAGCGTGGGTGCGCAGCTACGCTTGCGGTTTCGCGATCTTCTCTTTTCTGCCTACCAACTATCACCCACCACCTACTTCAGCGGCGTCATATCGTCCCAACCCGCGATCGACGCGTCCGGGGCGAGGACGAAAATCTCCACGCGGCGGTTCTTCTGCCGGGCGTCTTCGCTCGTGTTCGGAGTCAGCGGCTGGTACATGCTGTACCCGGCGGACCCCATCCGCGTCTCCACCATGCCCGACTTGCGGAGCGCCAGCACCACGGCGTCGGCCCGGTTGGTCGAGAGATGCCAGTTGGTCGGATGGTGGCTGCGGGTGTTCGGCTTGCCGATCGGCTTGTCGTCGGTGTGGCCGACCACCAGCACCTTCAAGTGCTGGGCGTCCGACTTGTTCATGATCTGGGCGAACTCGTTGAGAATCTGCATCGACCGCGGCGTGACTTCGTCGCTGCCCGAGTGGAACAACAGGTCGGTGCTGAACTTGCTGACGCCGGTCTGCGGGTCGAACTCGAACTCGGGATACTTCCGCCGCAGATCCTCGAACCGCTGGATCTGATCGTTTGACAGCGGATTGTTCGGCGAGCTGGTGAGCAGGTTCTTGTACTTGTCGGCGAGCTGATTGTTCGACGACGCCAGGTTGTCGAGCCGTTGGTTGGCGAGATCGAGGTTCGCCTTCAGCGACTGATTCTGGGCTTCCAACTGCTGTTTCTCGGCAGCGAGCGCGCCGATGGACTGATGGACGCCGTCCTGCTGCATGGACAGATGCTGGTTCTGCAGATACAGCCGGCGGGACTGCATAATGCTCTGTTGCAGTTGCGGATTGGTTCCGGGTCCGCAGCAGCAGGCGGAGAGGAACAGGCACGAGAGTCCGGCGAGGCTGAGACGGGCCATCCGGTGCGGATCGGTCATCGGTAACTCCCCGGTGGCGACGGAGCGAACGCTCCGCGGACGAACCGACGGCCGCGCGGGTCGAGCCGTTCCGTACGCACGAAACGAACGACGACCGCCCGGCGGAGGCTCTGCCACCGCAGTCAACACGAACGGGAAATTGGAGATTCGACGGAGATGAGCGCCGGCCGAGACGTTGTCGCCGCCAGTTCCCGCCGGCGGCGTCGACAATCTCAGCCAGTCGCGGCGGGTTATAGCGGCTGGTTTTCGACCTGCCAAGCCGAACTTGAGCCGATGTCCGCCGGGACGGAGGAAACCCGCGCGACAGGCGGCGTCGCGAACGGGAATCGGCGGAAATTGCCGGAGGGAAGAAAGTCGGAAGTCGGAAGTAAAGATCGGCCATCTCATGGAAGCCAGCGAGCGCTCTTCATCATGGCCCCCTCGCCCCCGTCTTCGGGGGAGAGGGCCGGAGTGAGGGGGCGAGCGCTCGCTGCCGTGTCCAACACCAACCCGAAGCGTGAGCGAGGGCGAGCGCTCGCCCTCGCTGACACTTCGGGTTGGTGTTCTTGATCGCCTTGGGAAGCACACGGCCCCCTCACCCTATCCCTCTCCCCTGAAGACGGGGGAGAGGGGACCAAACCCCAAGCCACGGCCTTCAATTCCGAGTTCCGACTTCGCACTTCTGACCTCACCTGTCATCACTCCGATGGCAATTCTGACAATCGGGATTGCCGTATTTGCAAAGCACCCGCGCGAGAACCGGCGGAAATCGCCGGTGATTGCGAAATGCGCGGGGCTGCGAAGGGTTTGGCACGGCGTCTGCCTTTTCTCAAGTTTCGTTGGGGATCACTCATCCGGGCGAACTGAAAGGAGACACGCCATGTTCAAGACGATGTTGTGCGGAGTTGTGACCGCGGTTGCGGTCGGTGTTGCAGGGGTGCAGACGGCGTCGGCCGACAATGGCCATCACGGTCAGCACGGCCATCATGGTGGCCACGGCGGCTATGGCGGTCATGGCAGCTACGGCGGACATGGCAGCCATCATCACCACGGTGGCCATCATCATCACGGTGGGGCCAGTCTGTCGATCTATGGCGGCGGCTATGGATACGGCGGCTACCCTATCTACCAACGGCCGTATGTGCCGCCGGTGGTGGTCCCGGTCTATCCGCCGGCCCCGTGCATTCACGCGCCGGCTTACGCTCCCTCCTACGGCCCCGCGTATGGGCCGGTGTACGGTCCGGGCTACGGCGGCGGCGGCGTAGGGTACAGCAACAAGAATTTCTCGCTGTGGCTGGGGCGGTAGGGGGGAAAGGCGGAGGTCGGAAGGCGGAAGTCAGAAGTGAAAATGCGGACGATTCACCGCTTTTCACTTCCGACTTCTGACTTCCGACGTCTCACTTTTTCCGGCCGCCGTCGCTGGCGCTCCGGGCTGTGAAAATCCGCTCTAGGCCGACCGCGAGCTCGCCGCTAGAATCCGCCGCCTTCGTGGCGGGATGCAACCGTGCGGGCCCCGTCGTGTCCCCTTCGCCGCTCAGGATGATCGGCCTCATGACAGACCATCGCCGCTGGTCGTGGATGCTCGTTTCGTGCGCCTTCGTCGGCACGCTGCTGACCGGCTGGGCCGTCGCCCAGCAACCCGCAGGCAGCGCTCCCAAAGCGCAACGCCCCCCCGCCGCGGTGATGCAGGTCGAGGCGGTTGATCCCAAGCTGGATGCGCTTCTCAAAGAGTGGGAGCGGAACACCGCCGGCATCAAGATGCTGCACGGCGAACACTTCCGTCGCGAATACAACGACGTGTTCCAGGTCGAGAAACAAAGCGAAGGGATGTTCTACTTCGAGGCACCCGACAAGGGACGCATCGACATGAAGGGCACGCCCCCCGCAAAGGGGGCGGTCAGTCGGAAGAAAGATCCTACGACCGGCAAAGCTTATCGACTCGAGGCCGGGATGGATCAGATTTGGATCTGTAATGGCAAGCAGATCGTCGTCGTCGATCAGCCGCAGAAGCAGTTTGAGCGGATGGACATCCCGCCCGAGATGCAGGGCAACAACATCATCCGCAGCCCCTTGCCGTTCCTGTTCGGCATGAAAGCTGATGACGCGAAACGTCGCTTTCAGATGAACTTGGCCAAGGATGAACCCGGCTACTGGGTGATCGACGTCGTGCCCCGCTCCAAGGCGGACGCCCAGAACTATAGCCAGGCACGGGTCTATCTCGATAAAGAGAAATACGTCCCGTTCGCAGTCCGCCTGATTGATCCTTCGGGCAGCGGCTCGACCGAATACTTGTTCGACCGGGAAAAGCTGAAAATCAATAATCCGGGACTCAAACAGTTCCTGTTCAAGACCGATCCCTTTAACCCCAACCTGTCGAGTTACAAGGAAATCCAGGCACCGAACGCCGGTGTCCAACCCGCCAGCAATCAAGTGCCGGCGTCCTCCAAATCCGCTTCGACGCGGCCCGGTTCGACGGCACCGCAGAAGGCTCCGACCACACAACGGCCCCCGACCGCACCTCCGCCGCAACGCCGTTGAACGACGACGGTCCAAGTCGTCACCCGCGGCCTTCGTCCGGAAAATCTCCGCCGGCCGCTGGCGAATCGCTTCAGGATTGGTAGGATCGACGTTCGATCAGTTCTGATCGGAACTGGATTCACCGCCTCCTGCGAGCACGGCCGATGACGTCGCCGGCGATTCATCCGCCGCGATCGAATGCCCCGGCGGATCGAAGACCTCGGTCCTCCGACGCGCTCCCCTCGCGCGCTGCTCGTCCGCAAGTCGGCATCCCCGACGGAGCCGGTGCAGCGTGGGGCTTGTCGCGAGGCGACCGCTGGTTTCTGAGCGTGATGCTCGCCGTTCTCGCCGGCCTGTTGACGCTGCACGCGCGGCGCGACGCCGTCCGCAATGCCGAACCGGTGACGGTGGTGCGTACCGAGACGGAAGCGGTGGACTACGTCTTCCAGATCGACCCCAACGCGGCAACGTGGGTGGAGTGGTCGCAGCTCGACGGCATCGGGCCCACGCTGGCCAAGCGGATCGTCGAAGACCGGAAGACGAATGGCCCCTTCCTCACAGCGGGCGACCTGAACCGCGTCAAAGGGATCGGCCCCAAAACGCTCGACAAGCTGCGCCCGCATCTCGCGTTCGGTGAGGTGACAACGGATGGGGGGCAGTAGGTAAAGAATCGCGAAACCGCAAGCGACGTCCGAACCCACGCTTGCGGTTTCGCGATCTTTTCTTGACCGGGATTCCATCACGCCGCAACGGGCATCAATTCCTCCGCGACCGCTTCGACCTGCGTCGCGGTGATCTCGCTGAGATTGTCCGCATACCCGACGAGCAACGCGAAGTCGCACAGGCGGTTGATTCGCCGCGGCAACCCGCCCGACAACTGATGCACCGTGGCGAGCGCCGCGTCAGCGAACACCGCTGTTGTCGCCCCGGCGGCCTGCAACCGATGCCGCACGTACGCGGCGGTCTCGCTCTCGCCGAGCGGCTGCAAGACGCACGTCAGCTCCAGCCGGTCCAGCAACGCGCCGTAGCGCTTCAACCGGCCGAGCAGCTCCGGCGGCCCGGCGAGCACGATCGACAACTGCGCCCGATCGGACTGATGGAAATTCAGCAACAGCAGCAGCATCTGCCAGACGCGCTGGTCGTCGATCAGCTGGGCGTCGTCAATCATCAGCACGGGACGCCGGCCCTGTTGATGCAGCTCGGCGAGACGCGCTTCCAACTGTCGCAGGACGAAATCCAAGCGAGGTTCGTCATGCACCGCGGAGTCATCGCCGGGCTTCAGTTTGGAGGTCACGTAACCCAGCAGTTCCGCGGGACTCAATTGCGGATACAGCACCGTCACGATGGGGCCGGCCGGTTCGGCGAGTTGCTCGCGGAAGGCTTCCAGCAGGTACGACTTGCCGGTCCCCGCTCCGCCGGTGATCACCGCCAGCCCCGGCCGCTGTTCGACGAGATACCGCAGCTTCAAGAGCGCTGCCTGGTGCGAACGGCTGCCGAAGAAAAACTCCGAGGGCACATCGGACCGGAACGCCGGTCGTCGCAGTTGCCAGTGCCGCTCGTACATGCCCGCGCTCCCGCATCAAAGCTGGCCAGGATGTTTAACCACGAAACACACGAAAGGGCACGAAAGTATTTGAGATGAGAGAACTGCATCAAAACTTGAGATGTGCTTCGACAACCAGTGAGCGAATGAATCAACCCGTTGCCTCCACTCCACTTTCGTGCTTTTTCGTGTGTTTCGTGGTTACTCCTGCATTCTCCGCCCTACCGTCGAAACCGTTCGGAGCCGACCGCCTGCCGGATTTCGAGGGGCACCACCGACGGGGCCGTCGTGTCGTCGAGCGGCTCAATTGTCCCCAGCAGCCAGACCGGATTCGACGAGGTGTCAACCGTGGTCCCAGTTTCCGTCGTGAAGTGAGCGGGCATGGTCGCCGCGCCGCTGTCCGTCGCATCGCCAAAGCCCGGCAATGTGGGGAGGGCGAGGTTCTCGAATTCCGACACCGGGAACTCCGACGGCGGCAACACCGGTTCGACCGATGCGGGACCGAGCGACACCGTCGGCGCTCCAAGCTCGGTTTCCAGGTCCGCGAACGGATCGGGGTCCGTCGACGGGGCGTTGCCCAACAGCGACCAGCCGATCAGGACCGACGCCGCCACGCAGAGTCCGCCCGCGATGAGGGTCACCAACCGATTTCGTGCCAGCCAATCCTGCATGTGAGCCAGGCCTTTGGTATCGGATCGTCATCACCCGGCAAGGCCCGCGCCGCAGCGCAGACGGTGCACTGTCAAAGAGATCGGCTTACGGCCCGTTCAATCTTGCGGGTTTTTCCGATTTCGCAGCCTGCAAAGAATGGGTCGATTCCAGGTGCCTTGTAGGGTGCAGTCGAGGCTTTGCGAGGCTCACCCCGTTGCATCCCATCGGGGTGAGCCTCGCAAAGCCTCGACTGCACCCTACACAAAGACCCCTGCAACTTGCCCGCGGTGGTTCGGACTGACAGAATATCTCAGCGCGCATCTTCCGCTCCGACAGCGACTTCCGGGAATCTGCCGGATTCGCCATGATTTTCACCCGTGGCCGCTGGAATTCCGTGCTTCTTAAGACAGAGGCGACGCCGTGATCGACGCGGACCTCATCCACCGGGCTCGCTCGGGCGACCGGGCCGCCGTGGATGAGTTGCTCGGCGAATATCGCGGCCAGCTTCTCGCGGCGGCGAAACGCGCGCTCGATCCCCGTCTGCAGGGCCGATTGGATGCCTCCGATGTCGTGCAGCAAACCTGCCTGTCGGTGTTTCGGCAGATCGACGAGTTCGTCGGCGACGAGCCGGCGCAGTTCGCCGCCTGGCTGCGGCAGGTGCACGAGCGGAACATCCAGAATGCGATTCGCGACGCCGTCCGCGTTCAGAAGCGAAGTTTGTCTCACGAGGAGCCGCTCGGCGACCGCGACGTCGAGGCCCACCAGCAGAGTTCCCCCAGCCAGCACGTCGCGCGGGAGGAAGAGGCCGGCCAACTGTTGCGCGTGCTCACGGAATTGCCGGCCGAGGAACGGCTGGTGCTGGAGTTGCGGTATCTGAAGGGTTGGGCGTTGCAGCGCGTGAGCGAGCATGTCGGGTTGAGCAAAGAGGCCGTGATCTGGCGGATGCAGAAGGCCATGCAGCGAGTGAGGACACTGTTGAAAGATCGGGATTCCTAACCGAGGAGCGGGCCCCCATGACAACGTCCCAGGAACCGCCGGCGGTGGATGCGCGGGTGAACGCCGCCGTGCAGGAGTATGTGGAGCGGATCGACCGGGGGGAGGTCGTCGACAAGGAACGATTTCTGGCTAAGTTCCCCGACATCGCCGACTCGGTGCGATCGTTCATTGAAGGCTCGGAGAATCTCGCGAAGCTGGCCCGTCGCGGCGAGGCGTCGGTGATCTCGACGAACTCGGTCGCCGCGGATGCGTCGCGGGTGAAACCGCCGGCTAAGCCGCAAGCGAAGTCGATGCCGGGGGGTTCGCAGTTTGACGTGTTGCCGACGGATTTCGGGCGGTATCGCGTGCAGAAGCTGCTCGGCCGCGGAGCGATGGGGGCCGTGTTTCTCGCCGATGACCGCCAGCTCGAACGGCAGGTCGCACTGAAGATCCCCAGCTTCGAGCAGGAGAAGAACGCCGACCTGCTCACGCGGTTCTATCGCGAAGCCCGTTCCGCCGCGATGCTTCGGCAGCCCAACATCTGCCCCGTGTTCGACGTCGGCGAAATCGACGGCCAGCATTACATCACCATGGCCTACATCGCCGGCCGCACGCTGTCGGAGCTCATCCGGTCCGACAAGCCCCCCGGCGAACGGCAGACGCTGCTCATCGCCCGCAAGCTGGCGTTGGCGCTCCAGGAAGCCCACGCGCAGGGCATCATTCACCGCGATCTCAAGCCGGGCAACGTGATGATCGACGCCCGCGGCGAACCGATCGTCATGGACTTCGGCCTCGCCTGCCGCATGGAGCAGGAGGACGCCGCGCGGCTCACGCACTCCGGCGTGATCGTCGGCTCGCCGGCGTACATGTCGCCCGAGCAGGTGGAGGGCAACCCGGACAACGTCACGCCGTCCGCGGACCAGTACAGCCTGGGGGTGATGCTGTACGAGATGCTGACGGGGCAGTTGCCGTTCAAGGGTTCGATCACGGCGGTCATCGCGCAGATCACGACCAAAGCGCCGAAGCCCCCGCGCGAGCTGCGGCCGGAGATCGACCCACGCGTGGAAGCCGTCTGCCTGCGGATGCTGTCCAAATCGGCGAAGGATCGGTTTCCGTCGCTGAAAGCCGTCGCGGACGAATTGGCAATCATCCTGCGCGAGCCGAAGTCGACGACGGGCACGCCGGTCGCAGAAACGTCGACCGTCGGCCCTACGGCGTCGATGAGCACGTCGATGTCCGACCGGCAGCGGGAAATTCAGACGCTGCTCAAGGACGGCGATCTCACGGCCGCCCAAGAAGCATTGAAGGGACTCGCCGCGCTCACCGATCCCCGCCAGCAGAAGTCCGCCGATTGGGCGAAGCAGCAGTTGGCCAAGCTGAAGGCCGATGGACAGCGTTGGGAGACGGAAGCCCCGCAACTGTTGGATCTGGCGAAGCAACTCGTCCGCAAGCACGATTACGCCGACGCCGCCAAGCTGCTCGGTCAGGTGCCGGCGGCGTTCCGGTCACAGGCGCTGACGGACCTGCTGGAACAGGCCACCAACAAACGGGACGAATGCGACGCGCTGCTGGCCGACATCGACCAGGCGG
>Ga0163151_10009553_pt1 | contig 10482 bp, 6 predicted proteins | sample OliLakLV19MP5IB2_FD_145596 | JGI IMG/M metagenome (GOLD analysis project Ga0163151, IMG submission 145596) | Freshwater microbial mat bacterial communities from Lake Vanda, McMurdo Dry Valleys, Antarctica - Oligotrophic Lake LV.19.MP5.IB-2 | ecosystem: Environmental > Aquatic > Freshwater > Lake... | reverse complement strand
CATTCACGCTGTCGAGAAGTCGGATACGCCCATAGTACCGAAGAAGCCGCCGAACAACGGGCCACCTGCGGAGGCGGTGGAGGGAAGGGGTGTAGCCAAGGGGACTGCTGGAGAGACTCGTGCAGGCCGGACACAGCGCCGGGTCACTGCATCCTCGGGACTCGCTGGCATACGCGATGCGGAACACCGACTTCGCGTCACTCACCTGCGGCAGGAGCCTTGTGCGGTAATTCCGCTCGCTGGGATCTGTGCGGGGGCAGGGGGTAACCCCTGTTCCTACCGCGACCATTCACCGGACATTCTGTTCGTCGGGCTGGTGCTCGCCCAAGCTGCTGCTGGCCGACGAGCCCACCACAGCGCTCGATGCGACCGTGCAGATCCGGATATTGCTTTTGCTGCGCGAACTTCAGCGCGAGCTCGGCATGTCCGTCATCTTCGTAACCCACGATGTGGGCGTCGCGTGCGGGGTCGCCGATCGGGTGGCGGTCATGTATGCCTGGCGCATGGTCGAGAGTGGTTCGGTGAGCGAAGTCATGCAGCATCCGCAGCATCCGTATACGTCGGGGCTGCCCTCGTCGATCGTGCGCGGTGAGTTGAAGGGGACGCGTATTGAGGCCATCCCCGGCTCACCGCCGGACCTCGCCAACCCTCCTCCCGGGTGCAGCTTCGCGCCGCGGTGCAAGTTCGCCAAGGACGAGGGCCGGGCCGAGGTGCCGTTCGGGCGGGAATTGGCCGGGGGAGGATCGTGAGGTGTGTGCGGGCGGATGAGGGTGTGGTGGTTTGAGAGCGTGGCGGAGGAGAAAGTTGAAGATTTTATCTGGAAGTCGGCTCCTGACAAGGCTGTTCGGGTAGTTTTGTTGCCTATTTAGGATAGTCTATCTCTTTCAAAAGTCTTGTTTTTCAATGCGTCTGTTGCCGGCAGGCTCCTAGCCGCTGATATAGTTGGCTGGTGCGAATCCTTCGATACGCTCCAGACAACAACGGGAATCCCGGCTCAGGATGAGTAACGACGCCTTCAAGGATATCGAGAAGCTCGAAACAGACCTATGGGAAGCTGCGGACAATCTCCGCGCCAACTCCAAGCTCACATCGAGCGACTACTTCATGCCGGTGCTGGGAGTCATCTTCCTGCGCCATGCAGCCAATCGGTTCGACGCGGCACACCGCCAGATCGAAGCGGATCAGGCCAGCGGTAAGATGCCCAAGCGCAAAGTCCTGCCTGCGGACTACATCGCGCGGCGCTCGCTCTACCTCCCCGAGAAAGCCCGCTACGACTCGATCATGCAGCAGGCCGCCGTCAGCGGTGCCGATCTGCCCAAGCTCGTGACCGAGGCCATGACCGACATCGAAGCCGCGTTCGAGCCGCTGATCGGGGTGCTGCCTAAGGACTACGGCATCTTCGAGACCAAGGTGCTCGAAGACCTGATGCGCCTCTTCAACAGCGAGCAAATCAAGCAGGCCACCGGCGACGTGTTCGGCCGCATCTATGAGTACTTTCTCGCCAAGTTCTCGATTCAGAAGGCCCACGACAACGGTGAGTTCTTCACGCCCTCCGCGATCGTCCAGACCATCGTCAACGTCATTGAGCCGGATCACGGAACGGTGTTCGACCCGGCGTGCGGCTCGGGCGGCATGTTCGTGCAGTCGAGCCACTTCATCGAGCACGAGGGCGGTGACACTGCAAAGAAGGTTGTTTTCTACGGCCAGGAGAAAAACCGCGACACCATCCGCATCGCCAAGATGAACCTCGCGGTGCACGGGCTGGAGGGAAAGATTGCCGAGGCCATTACCTACTATCAGGACGAGCACAACCTCGCCGGGAAGTGTGACTTCGTGATGGCGAACCCACCGTTCAACGTGGACCTTGTGGACGCCGAACGCATCAAGGGCGATCTGCGCCTGCCGTTCGGCCTGCCGGGCGTAAATAAGGCCAAGAAGGTCGGCAACGGTAACTATCTATGGATCTCCTACTTCTGGAGTTACCTGAACGATAAGGGGCGCGCCGGCTTCGTCATGTCATCGCAAGCTTCGAGCGCCGGGCACGGCGAGAAGGAGGTGCGCAAGAAGATCATCGAGACGGGCGACGTGGACGTGATGATCTCCATCCGCTCGAACTTCTTCTACACCCGCACCGTCCCCTGCGAGCTGTGGCACTTCGACCGGAATAAGCCCGCGTCCCGCCGCGACAAGGTGCTGATGCTCGACGCGCGCAACATCTACCGAAAGGTCACACGCAAGATCTACGACTTTTCCCCGGAGCAGATGCAGAACCTCGCGGCCATTGTGTGGTTGTATCGCGGTCAGAAGGATCGCTATCTCAAACTGATCTGGGATTACTTCGTGCGCCTTGGCAAGGAAGTGGTTGCCCTTCGGCCAGCATTGGATGCCTATGACGATGCCTACGCGGCGTGCGGAGAGCCGCTAATCGAGTTCGCCGAGCGGGTACGCGAACTTGGCCTGCCGGATGCGTTCGATGTTGCGCTGGTCGAAGCAATTGGAGACGCTAACGAAGCGGCGAAGGGTTCGATTGCCGACAGCGATGCCTTGACGCAAGGACTGACGAAGTACAGCAAGACCCACGCCAGTCCGCTGCCGAAGGACAACGATGGCCTGCATATCGCGCGCAAAGCCTTCGAGCCCCACGCCGAACGCGTTCGAGGACTCATCAAACAGGCCGACCTGCTGTGGAAACTAACCCTCCGTGAAGCCGAGATCGCCGGCGACATTGCCACCAAGAAAGAGGCTGCCACCGTGCCATTCGATCGCCGTGCTCTGACGCGCACGCTGAAAGAGTTCGGAGAAACGCGCAAGGTGCTAACGGAACAGCTAAAAGCAGCCGCATACATGTATCGACAGATCGCCTGGCTACAGGAACGCTTTCCGAATGCCGAACTGCAAGCGGTGCCGGGATTGGTGAAGATTGTGAACCGCAAGGAGATCGAGGCCGCCGACTGGAGTCTCGCCCCCGGCGGGTATGTCGGCGTTGCTCCGCAAGAAGAGGACGAGGACTTCGACTTTGAGCAGACCTTGCATGACATCCACACGGAGCTGATTGATCTCAATAAAGAGGCAGCGGACCTCGCGATGAAGATTCAAGAGAACTTCCAAGGGCTAGCGGCATGAGCTGGTGTTCCTCGACTCTTGGCGAGGTCGTTAAACGTGGCGGCGGGGTGATTCGAACTGGCCCGTTCGGGTCCCAGCTTCATCAATCGGACTACGTGACCGAGGGAATTCCAGTGATCATGCCGAAGGACATCGCCGACGGTATGGTGAACGTCGATTCGGTCGCAAGGGTCTCCGAGGAGACGGCGGCTCGTCTCAGCCGCCACAAGCTGAAGCCTAGGACAATCGTTCTCCCGCGACGGGGCGAGATTACGAAGCGAGCGTTTATACGCGATGAACAGGCAGGTTGGCTGTGCGGTACGGGATGCTTACAGGTTGTGCTCGAAGGAAAGCGTCTTCTTCCTGAGTTTCTCTACTACTACATGGAACAACAAGAGATCGTGCGTTGGCTGGAGCAGCATGCTGTCGGCACAACGATGCTGAACCTCAGCACAACGATTGTCTCTCAGCTTCCGGTGAAGTACCCCGCATTCGCTACGCAGATACGAATCGCTGACGTCCTCTCAGCGTATGACGACCTGATCGAGAACAACCGCCGGCGAATGGCTCTGCTGGAGGAGACGGCGAAGCAACTTTACCGCGAATGGTTCGTCCGCCTCCGCTTCCCCGGCCACGAACGTACCCATATCACCAACGGCGTGCCAGAGCGGTGGAAGCTCGTAGCCTTAGCCGATGCCTGCGAGAGTTTAGAGGATGGCGATTGGGTGGAAAGCAAAGACCAAGGCGGGGAGGACTTCCGGTTGCTTCAGATCTCGAACATAGGCGTCAATGAGTTTGTCGAGACTGGAAACTTCCGGTACGTCACCGACGAGACCTTCAAACGTCTCAGATGCCGCGAGACCATTCCAGGGCAGATATTGATTTCTCGAATGCCGAAACCTATTGGGCGGGCATGGCTTGTGACTGAAATGCCCTGGCGAATGATCACAGCTGTGGACGTCGCGATAGTTACCCCTCGCCCCGATGCTGCGGACTCGTACTTTTTTACATACTTCCTCAATTCACCGGAAAACTTGGAGCACTGCGAACGTCGCGCTGTGGGCGCTACGCGCGCCCGTGTTTCAAGGCGAGAGCTTGCGACATTGCCGCTTTTACTTCCTCCGACACAGTTGCAGCGGACCTTTCGTGATGTAGTTGAACCGCTCAACCAGCAACGCGCTAACTTGTATGGGCAGAACGAGAGGCTTCGTGCCGCCCGCGACTTGCTGCTGCCGCGCATGATGACCGGCCAAATCGCAGTCTGACGAATTAAGCCATACTTCGCCCCATGATCTTCGACCGCCAAAAACGCCTGCTCGCCCTGCTGGACTCATTCGGCGGGGACATAGGCGGCTTGGATTTCCAGAAGCTGCTGTTCCTCTATTGCCAAGAATCGGGCGACTCACCTGCTTACGAGTTTGTTCCCTACAAATTCGGCGGGTTCTCTTTCACCTCCTATGCGGATAAACGCAGATTGATCGAGAAGGGACTGCTGGCGGATGAGGAGCGCGCCTGGAAGCTGACCGCCGCCGGTCGAGCCGCGGCAATTGTTCCTCAACCCATGAAGGAAGGGATGAAGCAGTTTTCGCATCGGCATTCCCGGCTGCGTGGTGACGCACTGGTGGCGGAAGCGTATCGCCGCCATCCCTATTACGCGATTCGGAGCGAAATGGCGGAGCGCGTGCTGACCAAAGAACCCAAGACCATGGCGGCAATTTCAGCCGCGCGACCTATGGCGGGAAAGCCCGGTGTTTGCACAATCGGCTACGAAGGCCGCAATCTGGAGGGATACCTTAACCTGCTGATCGGGGCCGGAGTCACCTTGTTGTGTGATGTACGACGAAATCCCCTTAGTCGGAAGTACGGCTTTTCGAAAAGCACACTGGCCAAAGGATGCGAAGGCGTGGGCATCCGATATGAGCATCTGCCCGAATTGGGGATCGCCTCGGAAGCGCGCCGCGGCCTGGAGACTCAAGCCGACTACGATGCGTTGTTCGATATCTACGAGCGCGAGGACCTGTCGCTGCGCGGGGATTCGCTTGATCGGATTCGTCAGTGGGTGAATGAGGGAGGGCGGGTAGCATTGACCTGCTTCGAGAGGCTACCCCATCAGTGCCACCGTCATTGCGTGGCCGAAGTGCTCGAAGGAAAGTTCGGAAAGGTGTTTGCTCCCGTTCATTTGTAGCCCCCGGAGCCTTATGGCCAAAGAACGCGTCCTTATCACCGTAAAGACATACCCGACGCTTTCGAGAAAGTACGGTGAGACCGTGTGTACCGCAGGAGTGCGAAAGGACGGTTCTTGGCTACGAATTTATCCCGTGCCATTTCGGCGTCTGGGTGAGAAAGAGCAGTACCGAAAGTACGACTGGCTGGAATGCGATTTGGTCAGGACACGCTCAGATCAGAGACCGGAATCGAGAAGCCCCGCAGACCCTAAACAACTGAGCCCAGTTGCTCACATGGATACTTCCGACACCTGGCGGGAGCGTCGGCAACTTCTACTCAGAACGGCAAAGGTTTACACCCGACTGTCGGAGCTCATTGACGGGGCCAAAGCGAACGAAATATCGCTGGCCGTATTCAAGCCGACGAAAATCAAGACCTTTATCTGGGAGAACGAGGATCGGGAGTGGGACCAGGCGAAGGTTCAAGAAATCCGCAACCGCACGAATCAGATGGAATTGTTCGCTGAAGAGACGTGGCGCGAGACTTTCAAAGTCATTCCGAAGCTTCCGTACAGCTTTTCCTACCGCTTCGAGGATGCGGATGGACGCAGCAGCGAATTGCAAGTGCTCGACTGGGAGGCGGGTGCCTTGTATTGGAATTGCCTGCGCAGCTGCGATGGAAACGAAAACCTTGCGTTGAAGAAGGTGCGCGCGAAATATCTGGATGAGTTCTGTCAACGCGACCTGCATTTTTTCCTCGGCACTACGCAGCAATTTCATCAGTTTGCGCCGAATCCTTGGGTGATCATCGGCGTACTCCCGATTCCACATGAACGACAGCTAGGCCTGCTTTGAGTTTCTTGAGTTAGGACCAAGCCAAAGCCATGGCACTGACCGACATCAACAGCGAAGACCGCTTGGTCCAGCAGACCTTCGCCGATCACCTGGAGAAGGTGCTCGGGTGGGAGAGTGTCTACGCCTACAACGCAGAGACATTCGGGCCGCAGGGCATGCTGGGCCGCGCTTCAGAGCGGGAGGTGGTCTTGGTGCGCGATTTGCGGGCGGCCGTCGCAAAGCTGAATCCCGTTCTGCCGGCCGAGGCTCGGGAACAGGCGGTAGAAAAGATCACCCGAATCGACTTCGGGAGATCGTTGATCCAGCACAACCGCGAGTTCTACGGATTCATCCGGGGTGGGGTGCCGGTGGAGTGGCGCGATGCCTCGGGCGAGGCCAAGCATGCCCGCGCGCACGTCATCGACTTCCGTAACATCGACAACAATCGCTTCCTCGCCGTGCGCGAGCTGAAGGTGCAAGGTGTCCGCGTCCCGCACTACAACCGGCGGGCGGACCTCGTGTGCTTCGTCAACGGCCTGCCGCTGGTCCTGATCGAGCTGAAGGCGGTCTATCTGAACATCCGCGCCGGCTTCGACAACAACCTGACCGACTACCTGAACGAGCACAGCATCGCGCAAACATTCCACCACAACGCGTTCCTGGTGGTAAGTAACGGCGATCAGGCCCGCTACGGCTCGATCACCAGCAAGTGGGAACATTTCGTTGAGTGGAAACGCGACACGGAGAAGGACAAAGCACGTCTGGACGCCGAATCACTCCTCGACGGGATGCTGGCCAAAGAACGGCTGCTGGATCTGGTCGAGAACTTCATCCTCTTCGATGACAGCCGTGCAGGCGGCACACGGAAAATCGTCGCGCGGAATCACCAGGTGCTCGGGGTGAACAATGCCGTCGCTTCCGTTGTGTGGCAGGAGGAGTTGAAGCGGAAGTACCCCGCGGGCGAGCGGCTGATCGCGTACCAGATGCCGAAGTGGGAGTTACGGAAGGCCGCGGACTCGGCGTCGATAAAGGGCTCGGAGCCACTTATTGCCATAGAAGAGGCCGCCAACGATGATCTTCTGAACCTGGTAAAGCGTGCGCATCCCGATATGGGGCGACTCGGAGTGTTCTGGCATACCCAGGGCAGCGGCAAGTCGTATTCGATGGCGTTCTTCGCCGAGAAGGTGCGCCGGGTGGTGCCAGGCAACTTCACCTTCCTTGTGATGACGGATCGCGAAGACCTGGACGACCAGATCGCGCGCACTTTTGTTGGCTGCGGTATCACCGATGACAAGACCCCGCGCGCCGCTTCAGGAAAGGAACTGCGGGAAATCCTGACTGGCAATCACCGCTTCGCCTTCAGCCTGATCCACAAATTCAACCAGCCGGTGACCGAGCCTTACAGCGAGCGCGACGACATCATCGTCGTCTCGGACGAGGCGCATCGGACACAGGCGGGCAAGTTCGCACGCAACATGCGGCTCGCGCTCCCCAATGCCTCGTTTATCGGATTCACCGGGACGCCGCTCTTCAAGCATGACGAGCTGACCAAGCGCATCTTTGGCGGTTATGTCTCGCGCTACGACTTCAAGCGATCGGAGGAAGACCAATCCACGGTCAAGCTGGTCTACGAGAACCGCGGCGAGAAGCTGGGCATTGCGCGCCTTGACCTTAACGACCGGATCGCCGAAGCGGTCGAAAAGGCAGACCTTGATCCCGATCAGACCGCGCTGTTGGAGAAATTACTCGGCAAGGACTACGAGATCATCACGGCTGACGACCGTTTGGACAAACTGGCGGCCGACTTCGTTGAGCACTGCACGACCCGGTGGCAGACAGGAAAGTCGATGTTCGTCTGCATCGACAAAATCACCTGCGCACGGATGTTTCAACGAATCGAGCCACGATGGCGGGCGAGACTCGCCGAGGTCAAAGCGCTCATCCCTGTCAAGGCGGCATCACTGGCCGCTACCGCCGACTCCGATGTCCGAGAAAAGCTCGCTAACGAAATCGAATCCTTGCGCGCTCAGACGCAGTGGATGGAAAGCACGATCATCGAGATCGTGATCAGCGAGGCCCAGAACGAGGTTCGCGATTTCCAGAAGTGGGGCTTCGATATAATCCCGCACCGGGTGGTGATGAAGACCGGCTTCCAGACTCCCGACGGCAAGCGAGTGCCGGTCGAGGACGCCTTCAAGGACCCGAAGCATCCTTTCCGGATTGCCATCGTTTGCGCGATGTGGCTGACCGGCTTTGATGTTGAGTGCCTCGCGACGCTTTACATTGACAAGCCGATGAGAGCCCATAACCTAATGCAGGCCATCGCCCGCGCGAATCGGGTCTACCCGGGCAAGGACTGCGGCGTGATTGTCGATTACAACGGCATGCTCAAGAGCTTGCGCGAGGCACTCGCCCAGTACGCCCTCGGAGATGACGAGGAAGGCGGTAGTGGCGGCGGCGGCATCGTGGCGCCCATCGAAGAACTGGTGACGGCCCTGCTGCAAGGCATCGAAGCTGCCGAGAAGCACTTGCTCGGCCTCGGTTTCGATGCGACCCGTCTTAGGGGCGCCACGGGGTTCGATCGTATCGAGGCCCTGCGTGACGCCGTCGACGCTCTCTACACTTCCGACGAATCAAAACGCCGGTTCGAGATCATCGCCCGGCAGGTATTCATCCGATTCAAAGCGCTGCTGATGGAGCCAAGTGCTCTTGCTTATGCCGAACGGCACGACAACATTGAGGCGATCTACAAGAAGCTGGAGGACAAGCGCGACACGGCCGACGTAACTGAAGTTCTCAAGGAGCTGCATCGCATCGTGAACGAAGCTATCCGTGCGGCGGCCCCAGGTAACGACCATGCGGAAGGGCTCACGGTGGATCTGAGCCAGGTCGACTTCGAGAAGCTGCGGATCGAGTTTACAAGCAAGGTGCGCCGCAAGCACGCCGCGCTCCAGGACATTCGGGACGTGGTCGAGAAGAAGCTCGCCCAGATGCTCGCCCTCAGTCCAATGCGGATGGACTACTACAAGAAGTATCAGGAAATCATCGCCGACTACAACCGCGAGAAGGACCGGGCGACCGTTGAAGCGACTTTCGCCGAGCTCATGGCACTTGCTGCCGGCCTCGATGCTGAACAGCGACGAGCGGCGAAAGAGGGACTTTCAGACAGCGAGCTGGCGCTGTTCGATCTTCTGTTCAAGGACAGCATCAGCAAAGCCGACCGCGAGCGGCTAAAACAGGCTAGCCAGACTCTGCTTTCTTCTCTTAAGGAAGTGTTGCGGCCAATCTCAGACTGGACGCAGAAGACGACGACCCAGGCCGAGGTGAAGGTGTTCATACTCGACACGCTTTACCGGTCGCTGCCGCGGCCCCCGTTTACCGAGGACGAGACCAGTGAAATCGCCGAGCGCGTCTACGACTACGTGTGGCAACGCAGTGCGAGCGGTCAAGGGCTTGAGGTGGCTTAGCGCGAAGCAGGTAACTGCAACCGAGAGCTCACCGTCAGTTTATGTATCGGTACCGGTAGTGCGCCAGCACAAGCTGGCAGATCGTAGTTGATGCAAGTTCAATACAGAGAAGACGTGGCGAATCACTCTGACCCCGAGTCATGCGTTGCACATCGTGAGGTGTTTAGCGAAGCGTTGACAGGGGACACCAGCAGGCCAGCCGTTGAGCCGCGAAATCACGAAATCGGGATGCTGACGACGTTACTGGACTCGGAAGGCAACACGGGGCATGGCGTCAATCGCAAGTCATGCTTTGATCCCGCGCGCTCGAAGACCCTGCGCATGCTGGGAAGCGATCTGCACAGAAGCGCCTTCCGGCTGGCAGCCCGGTCACCTCCGCACAGCTGGCCGAAATGGGGATCTCTGCCGATTTGGCAGTCCACTATGCCCGCGCGCAATGGCTGCAGCGCTTGGGCAGGGGCGTCTACATCCGGCCCGGCGAGCCGCTGCAGTTGCATCCAAGCCTTCTCGTGCTTCAGCGGCAAATAGCCGGGCTGCACGTGGGCGGGAAGTCGGCGTTGGAGTGGTACGGGGTACACCAGTATGTTTCGCAGCAGTCCGTGATGTACCTGTATGGCTGGGTGGCCGCGCGCCTTCCCGATTGGTTCGTTCGAAACTTTCCGAGCGAGTACCACCGCAAGAGGCTGTTCAAAGAAGAACCTGAACAAATGATCGGCGTCGGTCGTTTCGAAAACCGTGACAACGGGCCGTTGGTATCGACCCCCGAGCGCGCACTGCTGGAGCTGTTGGACGAGGTGGGCGTTCGGCAGCCCCTGCAGGAGGCTAGGGAAATAGCCGAAAGCACATACACCCTGCGCGCCGAGGTGCTGACGGATCTGCTCAAGCGCTGCACCAGCGTGAAAACGGTTCGCCTG
>Ga0163151_10009551_pt1 | contig 10483 bp, 8 predicted proteins | sample OliLakLV19MP5IB2_FD_145596 | JGI IMG/M metagenome (GOLD analysis project Ga0163151, IMG submission 145596) | Freshwater microbial mat bacterial communities from Lake Vanda, McMurdo Dry Valleys, Antarctica - Oligotrophic Lake LV.19.MP5.IB-2 | ecosystem: Environmental > Aquatic > Freshwater > Lake... | reverse complement strand
GTTCAAAGCAAGAGTTGCAGAGGAGAAAGAATTAAAGAAACAGGATTTGGCTGTAAAAGCAGTTAGTATGCCCCTATATGTTACAAAAGGTTTTTTTCTTAATCTTCTTAATCCTGTTGTTATCGGTTTGTGGATGGCTTGTGTGGTCACTGTAAGCTCCAATAAAGATTATACATTCATTCACATCTTACTATTTTTCATCGTTTCTTTAATTACGGTGTTTTTAACAGACGTTCTAAAAGCCTATTCAGCGAATAAAATAAGTAAATATTTAAGCGAGAAGGTGCTAAGGATAGTAAGTATTATTGCCGGAATTATTCTAATGATCTCAGGAGTAATAATGATCTATAAAGTTTTTGCCTGACCTCATGCTAACCCTCTCTTAAGGAGAAGGACTATTAGTTATTTCTCCAATATAGTTTTAATGTTTGGCTTGAAGTATAAATTACTCTTCAATATTTTTCCATCTTCTCTAAAAATTGGTTGACCGTTTTCATCCAGCTTACTCATATTGCTTCTTTGGATTTCGTCAAATACTTCTTCAATTTTATGTTGTAAGCCGTGACGTAAAATAGTGCCAAATAAAATGTACAGTTGATCGCCCAAAGCGTCAGCAATTTCTACTAAATCACCATTTTTACAAGCATCTAAATACTCATCGTTTTCTTCTTTAATAAGAGTGTAACGTAACATGTATTCGTTCTCTCCCACTTCTGCAGTTGGAGTATATCTATTTCCAATCTTAAAAGTATCGTGAAATAGTTCTACGTGTTTGATTTTATGAATCAATGTTCCTTTGTTTTCAGTTGTTTCCATTTTTAATAGTTCATTAGTGAGCGGAGTGTATGCTGTGTTTTCTTTTTTTTGACTTCTATCTCTTTTATCTTGCCAACTGTCTACTTTCTTATTTCTCTACTTTTTCTTTTTAGCTCTGTATTGAGAATTGATTCCGTCTAAAATATCTGTAGTAATGTCTAAACTGGGGTCGGCTAATAAAACCGGACTTAATGGTCCTGCGCTGTATGTTAACACATAATTATAATTTCCGGTTTTGTTGTACTCGTTAATATAATCAGTTAAATTTTTGCGCGCTTCTTCCGTTCTCGCTTGAATTTTTTCTCCTAAAGCTTCTGATTTCATTTGAAGTTGATCCAACTCATCTTTTCTTTTTGCAAATTTTTCTTGCTCTCCCTGAATTTGGTTCTCCGACAATAATCCAGAATTTGCTTTTTCTTCAAACGCCATATAGTCCTGCTGAAGTTTTTCTCCTTTTGACTGATATTGCGTTTGCAATGAATTTTGTTCAGCCTGTGCAGATGCACTCACATCTTTTAAAAATTGATACCCTTCGCTTAAAATATCTAAATTCACAAATACAATTTTAGATGCTTTGATATCTGTTGGGGCTTTAACTATTGGTTTTTCCACAACAGTTGAGTCAGTAGCCAATTCGGCATCGGCAGAAGATGCACCACCAGAAAAGTGTAAATAATATAATACAGCAATGGCAATCGTTAAAATAACGTTGAGAATAATTGAGAAATTTTTATTCATAATGTTTGAATTTTATTTGTAATCAAAGATAAAATAAAAAACGTCCTCCATTGCCGAAGGACGTTTCTGTTCTTATTAAAAAATGTTAACAATTAGTTTTTAGCCAAATAACTAGCAACACCATCGTGTGTAGCTTTCATTGCTGTTTCGCCTTTTACCCAGTTAGCTGGACAAACTTCTCCGTTTTCTTCGTTAAATTGCAAAGCATCTACCATACGGATAGCTTCGTCTACGTTACGTCCTAAAGGTAAATCGTTAATCAACATGTGGCGAACAACACCTTTTTTATCGATTAAATACAATCCACGGAATGCAATCATTGGCCCTGTAGCAGATAATTGCTCATTTTCGTCTACTTCATAGTCGCCAAACAAAACATCAAAATTCATAGAAATTGTTTTTGTTGTATCGGCTACAATTGGGTATTTCACACCTTGAATTCCGCCTTGTGCTTTTGGCATTTGTAACCAACCCCAGTGTGATTGCTCTGTATCTGTTGAACAAGCTACAACTGCAACGTTGCGTGATTCGAACTCAGCAAGTCTTTCCTGAAATGCGTGTAATTCTGTTGGACAAACAAATGTGAAATCTTTTGGATAGAAAAAGAAAATCACGTGTTTTTTGCCGATATATTGCTCTAATGAGAAGTCTGCAACAATTTCTCCTCCATTTACCACTGCTTGCGCTTTAAAGATGGGTGCTTTTTTTCCTACTAATGACATGGTTTTTATGTTTTTTTTAAGGTTTAACAAAATTTACGGCACAAATTTACGAAAAATAACGAATCTTCTTCCTCTCCTTTTTCAAGTAGTGGGTAAGGTCATTAACATTGTGCGAATCATATTAGAAACAATTTGCTATCTTTAGTGTTCATCTAAAAAACAACTTATTATGAAAATTGAAGTAGGACAAAAAGCACCAGCATTTATGCTCTTGGATAGTGATAAAAATGAAGTTATGCTAGAACAATTTAAAGGAAAGAATGTATTATTATTGTTTTTTCCTTTCGCATTTACAGGCACTTGCACGGCAGAATTGTGTTCAACTCGTGACGATATCGCATCTTATAACAATGCGAATGCACAGGTATTGGGTATTTCTATTGATACACGTTTTGTGTTGGCTAAATTTAAAGCAGAACAAAACTTGAATTTCCCTTTACTTTCTGATTTTAATAAAGAAGTTTCAACTTCATACGGCTGTTTGTACGAAACATTTTTAGGAATGAATGGCGTTTCAAAACGTTCAGCATTTGTGATCGCAAAGACGGAATTGTTCGTTATGCTGAAATTCTTGAAACAGCTACTGACCTTCCTAATTTTGTTAAGGTAAAAGAAGTGTTGGCGGGATTGTAGACCTACCCCCTGCCTGCCGGCAGGAAGGCAGGGCCCCTTTCGTAAGGAAAGGGGAATTACTCTGCAAATATGTATATTTTCTTCATTATGATAGTTGCATCTAATTTGTGGGTAGTTATCTCAACGGTTGTGAAACCAACAACATAAATGTGAAATAAAATTTTTGTTGCAGAGCAAATCCTTTCCCTATTGCTAATTGCGAGATTCGGTGTCGTAGTAGTGGATAACTTGGCATAAGGAATTTCACTTCGATATTCATATCAGAAGTTGTGAAACCCAAAAGATAAATGTGAATTAAAATTTTTATTTCGGAGCAAATCCTTTCCCTTTGAGGAAGGTGTCTCGCCTTTTAGCGAGACGGATGGGGACTACATAAGGATTATCGCAGTGCCTCCACCTAACAAAATCATCACAAACTTGATGAGGTTGAAACGGTGATTCTCGCTGGATTCGAAAAGAATGGTGGTGGAGATGTGTAAGAAAATACCAACTACTACTGCCATTATTTTATCGAAGTAAATGGATAAATCCAAAATCATGTTTTGTCCGATGGCATAACTGATGAATGTTCCCAACGGTGTTACAAGTGCGAAAACGATTAACCAAATCACCGCATTTTTTTTGCTGATTTGTGATGCTAATAGCATCGTCATTAATGCTACAGCAATTGGTATGTTGTGCATTACTATTCCAATCAATAGAGAGTTGTGTGAATTTGCTTCTGTCGCAGCTAAAGGCATTCCTTCTAAAAAGGAGTGAATGGATAGCCCAATCATCATTGCAAATGGAAATGCATTGTGTTTGTGGTCGTGTTTGTGAACATGAATATGTCCGTGCTCAATTCCTTCGGAGAAAAATTCAAGTAATATTTGAGCAAAAAATCCTATTAAGATATAAATGCCGATATCTTCTGTCCCAGATGAATAAATTTCAGGAATAAGATGCAATACGCTTATTGCAAATAAAAATGCACCGCTGAACGAAAGTAGGAGTTTTAGATTTTTACTGCTGATGTTAATAAATAACACACTCACTCCGCTAATGATAACAGATAAAAAAAGAATGATGTACATAAAATAATCCATAGTGTTTTTTATATTAAGCTCTGTAGTTTTGATGTGCTTTCCCTTTCGTAATCGTCATGCCGTGCTACGACTCGGTATCTGCCAATTAGAAACTACTGCTCAGAATCGTGAGATCCCGTGTCGTGGCAAGGGATGACAGTTTAATCATAATTAGTATTTTCAAAACCCACAAAAAAATCCTTTTAAATCATGAAGATCGGAAAAAATCAGCGTTCCATTTCCTCAAATCTTCCTAGCAACTATTATCAACCTATCAGAACTCAATTCATCAAACTCCTCCAACTTATAATTGCCCCACAAATGTACTATTTTAAGTTTATTTGCTTCAAAGTATTTCTTAAAATCGGCTAGTGTTAATGCTTTTACCCGTTCTTCAAAATCATATGCTTTTCCTTTATCGGTAAACTGAATTTTTTTTACAATGAAATTGTTTTCAAGCGTTTTGATGATTTTAAAATCAATGCCATCAACTGTTTTTGTTTCTTGACAAGAAAGATTTGCAATTACTTTTTTCGAATTCATAAAATCTAACACCATTATGCCGTTTGGTTTTAATGCTTTGGATACTGCGTTGATAACGGCATTGTCTTCTCGCTCCTGTTCAAAGTATCCGAAGCTGGTGAACAGATTTAAAACCACATCAAAATAATTGCTGCGAAAAAGTTTTCGCATATCGTGGGTATAAAAATGCAGTGTTTCATTTTCTTGCATTTTTGCACAAGCTATACTGCCTTCAGAAAGATCAATGCCAGTAACATTAAATCCCTTTTTGTTGAGGTAAATAGAATGTCGTCCTTTGCCGCAGCCTAAATCTAAAAACCGATTTGTTTTTTCCGGTTTTAGTAATTGAATTAAATTATCGATAAACAATTCGGCTTCCGAAAAATCTCTGCTTTTATACAAAACATGATAGTAAGGCGAGTTGAACCAGCATTCAAACCATTCAAGATGTTTAATTTCAGACATTTTAAGAATATTTGTACAAAAGTATAAATTATTAGCCCCAATTGATTAAATTTGGCGTAGTAACAAAACATTATGGCAAAAATCAATCAAATTGCTCCTGTTGATTGGCAAACCGAACTCAAAGCGGCTGCTTTTAAGTACCATTTACTTATTGCTTGGGTGGCTGTTGGCTTAAATCCTATTTGGGCCATTGGCGACTATTTCAATAGCCCTTTTCATTTTATAGATTTTCTTATTTTTCGTGTAGCGGTTTCTGCAGTTACATTGGTTGTCGTATTGTCGAAAAACAAACTTAAGAACCATCCTGAATACATTGCTTTTATTCCTTTCCTTGGAATCTCTATTCAAAACGCATACATGTTCAGCGTCATGAATGTGGATGAATTGCAAAAACATACATTCGCTTACATTGCTTTATTTATCGGAGCAGGAATGTTTGTTCTATGGCGTCCGATTTATTCAGTGATGATAGTTGTTATTTCAATCATAGCGAATATTGTTTGCTTTTGGTTGTTTGGACATCTAAAAACAGGAGATATTCTTATCAATGGTGGAATGCTTACCTTATCGGTTGCCCTGTTTACCATTTTACTGATTTATACGCGGACGAATCTTACTAAAAAAGAAATCATTGCCCGTTTGGCTTTGGCCGAATCCAACAATCTTCTGGAAATAAAAAACGAAATCATTGAAGAAAAAAGCAAAGACATTCGTGATAGTATCAATTATGCGCAACGTATACAACAAGCCATTCTTCCTGCTCCTGAAAAAATGGATGCCGTTTTAAAAGACTACTTTATTTTGTTCAAACCAAAAGATGTTGTGAGTGGAGATTTTTATTGGTATGCAACTGTAAAAACAACTCCTCAAGATGGTAAGACTTCTGATAACATTGTAGTGATGGCAGCTGTTGATTGTACAGGTCATGGTGTTCCTGGAGCATTGATGAGTATTATCGGAAGTACTATTTTAAACCAAACTATAACAGCCGCTGCAGTAAATTCTCCTGCTGATGCTTTAGGCTTTTTGAATAAAGAAATTACAAAAACATTAAACTCCATTAAGGATGGAATGGATATGGCTTTGTGTGCTATCAATTTCGAAAAAATGGAATTGCAATATGCAGGAGCAAACAATCCATTATACATTGTGCGTCAAAAACAATTCATAGAAGTAAAACCCGATAAGCTGGCTATTGGTGCAGATACCGACAATGCAGAAGTGAAGGTGTTTACCAATCATCTGGTTAAATTAGAAAAGGGCGATTCGGTATATTTATTCACGGATGGTTATGCCGATCAGTTTGGTGGTCCAAATGGTAAAAAATTCAAATACAAAAAATTTCAGGAATTGTTGATCGAGATGCAGGACAATACAATGGAGGAACAAAAACACATTCTTAATTTTCATTTCGAGCAATGGAAGGGAGCACTTGACCAGGTTGACGATATACTAGTCATCGGGATAAGAATCTGATAATTCGTCAATCCCGAGTAAGCCTGCCTGTCGGCAGACAGGGAACGCACCTCGGGATAAGACGATATACTAGTCATCGGGATACGAATCTGATAATTCGTCAATCCCGAGTAAGCCTGCCTGTCGGCAGACAGGGAACGCACCTCGGGATAAGACGATATACTAGTCATCGGGATACGAATATAAATCAATGTCTTGTTTCGGAGCGTCACCCTGAGCATTCTGCGTTGAAGCAGACACATCGAAGGGTAGATAATTGAAAAAGTGAATGTACATCGCTTAGAATAATGTATGCTTAGTTCCTCGACTCCGCTCGGAATGACCTCCCTTCGGTCGAGCTCAGCATGACGACTAAATGAACTATAGTTTACCCTCAATCACCTGTCCCCTAATCACCTCGTCCCTCAATCACCTCGTCAGTCAATCACCCAATTACCTAATCACCTTTCCTAAAAATTTATATCTTTACTTCCAAATAAACGGTTTTGAATAAAATTTACTCCAGATATTTAAATGCTTTATTGGTTATAACACTATTCTTCGGTGTTATAAATTCCGTTAGTTCTCAGGAATTCAAATTTAGTCACATTACTGCTGACCAAGGTTTATCCATGGGAGTGGTTAATTGTGTATTGCAGGATAGCAGAGGTTTTATGTGGTTTGGTACTCAGGATGGATTGAATAAATATGATGGGTACAACATCACCGTTTTTAAAAACAATCAACTCGATTCCAATTCTCTTTCCAATAATTTTATCAATACACTTTACGAAACTAAAAGTGGGCAACTCATCATTGGGACCAATGGTGGTGGTTTTGATTCGTATAATTTAAGCACCGGAAAGTTTACTCATCATATTGGTGTGCAGGGTAATAAAAATAGTTTGAGCAACAATAATGTAAAAGCTGTTTTGGAAGATAAAGAAGGATTGTTGTGGATAGGTACTGATGATGGACTGAATTCATACAATCAAAAAACAAAAAAATTTACTCGTTATCTCAACAACAATAAAAATCCAAATACAATTTCCAATAATAATGCTTGGTGCTTATTAGAAGGCTCGGATGGTAAATTATGGGTTGGTACTTACGGTGGCGGATTAAATTCTTTCGATAAAACAACAGGGAAGTTTGAGCATTTCAATCAATTCAATAGTTCAGGGAGTTTGTTGTATGAAAACATTAATCTTATCCGAACGATTTATGAAGATAAAGAAGGCATGTTTTGGATTGGAACTTTTGGAGAAGGAGTGCAAATTTTTGATCCGCATTCGGGTAAGTTTATCAAGAATATTAGAAATTCAGAATCGGATGCAAATACTTTGAGCAATGATAGAATTCTGAGTATTAATGAAGACAATAGTGGCGTTTTGTGGATTGCTACATATGGCGATGGAATAAATTTGTATAATAAAAAAACCGGGAGATTTAGAAATATTCTGTTCGATGAAAAAAATCTGACAGGCATCAGCAGCAATCAAATAAAATGTATTTATCATGATAAAGTAGGTTCTGTGTGGATAGGAACAGAAGGCGGTGGAGTAAATGCACATTTCAGAGCGTCTAGTAAATTTAAATTTTTCACAAATAATTCGGGAGCAACTCAAGGCTTAAAAAGTAATATTGTTTATGCTTTATTAGAAGATAGAGATGGACTGTTGTGGATTGGAACTGGTCGTGGAGGATTGTCTACGCTTAATAGAGAAACAAATACCTATGAACATTATCCACAGTTATCAAAAGGTGCAAACGAATCCATTCTTTCTTTGTGTGAAGATTCAGAGGGAATTATTTGGGTAGGAACTTGGGGTAATGGTTTGCATTCGTATAATAAAAAAACGAAAAAAGTTGTTTCTTATCCCGAATTCAAAGAAGTAGAGGCTGGTACAATCGTTTCAGTTTTTGAAGATGTAAATGGTAATATTTGGGTTGGGACTTACGGGGCGGGAGTGTTTTTCTACAATAAAACAACTGAAAATTTCACTCAGTATAATAGCACGAATGGCTTAAGCATAAATAATATTTATAATATTAATCAGGACAGCAAAAAAAATATTTGGATTGCAACCGATGGAGGTGGAGTGGTTAAGTTTAATTCTGAATCAAATGTTTTCAGAACGTATAATCGTGATGAAGTAGCGAATAGTATCAGTTCAAATACGGTGAATTGTACCTATGAAGATCCTGAAGGGAATATGTGGTTTGGTACAACCAATGGCTTGAATAAGTTGGATGCGAAAACAGGAAAATTTGTTGCCTATTTCGAAAAAGATGGTTTGCCTAACGATTTTATTTATTCTATACTTCCTGATAGTAAAGGGAATTTATGGATGAGTACCAATAAAGGAGTTTCACGTTTTAATCCTAAAATTAAAAACGAAAATGGTGCTGCTTTTAGAAATTACGATGTAAATGATGGTTTGCAAGGGTTGGAATTTAATCAAGGTGCATACCATCAATGTGATGATGGAGAAATATTTTTAGGCGGAGTAAATGGATTTAATGTTTTTCATCCTGATAAAATTCAGGACAATCCGAACGTTCCTCAGGTTCATATTATTTCCTACAAACGATTTGGTAAGGAAGTATTTTTAGATACGTTGATCTACGATAAAAAATATCTGGAACTTACTTACAAGCAAAACTTTTTCTCGTTTGATTTTGTTGCATTGGATTATCAGATGCCGGGAAAAAATAAATACTCTTATATGTTAGTAGGAGTGGATGAAGACTGGTCGCCACCCAGCACACAGCGTTACGCCAGTTACACCGAATTAAGCGGAGGTGATTATGTGCTGCGGGTTCGTGGAGCAAACAATGATGGCACTTGGAACAATGAAGGAGTAACATTTCATATTCGTATTAATCCACCTTTTTGGAAAACAAAAGTGTTTTATGCATTTTGTATAGTCATTGTGATTGCAGGTTTTTGGGGTTTTGTGAAATACAGAACAAGCTCCATCAAACGTGAAAATAAAATTCTGGAAGAAAAAGTAGAAGAGCGAACACAAGAGTTGGCTCAAAAGAACAAAGACATTACAAGTAGTATTCAGTATGCCAAGCGAATTCAATTGGCAATTCTACCGCCTTTGGAGCAAATATTTAAATATTTCCCTGAGTCGTTTGTGCTCTACAAACCAAAAGATATTGTAAGTGGAGATTTTTACTGGTTCGGAGTGAAGGATGGTGTGAAAATAATTGCAGCAGTAGATTGTACGGGTCATGGAGTTCCGGGAGCTTTTATGAGTATGATTGGACATAATTTATTGAATCAGATCATCAGCGAAAATGGCATTGCGGAGCCGGATGAAATATTGAATGCCTTGCACCGTGGCGTTCAGGCAGCCTTAAAGCAAGGAACAAATGTGGTGGATACTAGTGATGGTATGGATATGGCAATTTGCTGTATTGATACCAAAAATAATGAATTGAAGTATGCCGGGGCTTACCGACCATTATTTGTAGTAAACGGAACCCAATTTAGCAAAATTGAAGCTGACAAAAATTCAATAGGTGGCTCGCAGCTGGATGCCGACCGTAAATTTACTGCACATACCCTTAAAATTAATAAGGGCGATACTTTTTATTTGGCTTCGGATGGCTATGCCGATCAATTTGGAGGAGAAAAAGGCAAGAAATTTATGATAAAGCGATTCAACGAATTGACCATGGCTATGCAGGAGCAAAGCATGGAAGAACAATGTAAGACCTTGGATCAAACATTTGAGAATTGGCGTGGAACATACCAGCAAATTGACGATATTTTGGTGATTGGAATCAGATTTTAAACTTTTAAACCCCATTTTTGTCAAAAATTTGACAAATTGTAAAAAATTCCTATATTTGGTGCTAGGATAAAGCATCGAAAAAACTAAAACCCCCAATACCATGAAACGTATTCTATATTCATCACTTTTATTTGTTTCTGCAGTAGCTGCACTAACACTTAATTCTTGCAAAAAAGAAGAGCCAGACACAGAAACACAATCAGCTATTGATAACAGTGTTTGTGAAGGCGAATTCACGGGGAGAATGGGTATTATAAAT
>Ga0163151_10009547_pt1 | contig 10485 bp, 10 predicted proteins | sample OliLakLV19MP5IB2_FD_145596 | JGI IMG/M metagenome (GOLD analysis project Ga0163151, IMG submission 145596) | Freshwater microbial mat bacterial communities from Lake Vanda, McMurdo Dry Valleys, Antarctica - Oligotrophic Lake LV.19.MP5.IB-2 | ecosystem: Environmental > Aquatic > Freshwater >... | reverse complement strand
AACTGGACACGCACGGAACTCACCCCGCGCACCCCCCGAACTGGACACCCCCCGAACTGGACACGCACGGAACTCGCGGGAACCCGGGCACCCGAACTGGGGCACCTGAACTGGACACGCACGAAACTCGTGCCCACCCGAACTCGACGTGGCTGATCTGGACACGCCCGAACGTCGAGCAGTGGGTGCCCCCACGTGCGTGTCCGTTGGGACCCCTGTCCGTGTCCAGAGTGCTCCACGGAGAGTCGAGATCCTGGATGCCACGGCTGGCTTGGCAGCCGTGCCTCCGTCCCCCGCGCGAGCACAACGCGCAATCGGCACCCAATGCACGGTCGGACAAGCCGACCGTGGCATCCATGCACCCGAACCGGGCACCCGAACCGGGCACCCGAACCGGGCACCCGAACTGGACACCCGAACTGGACACCCGCACCGTGAGCGTCAACGAATCGCCCGTGGCGTGCGCCCGAACTGGACACGCACGAACGTCGAGTAGTCGCGGTCGCTATCGCGGGATTCCCGGCCGATCGATCTGCGAAGGAGCGGGGCGTCGTTGGATCGCCGCGTTCGGATCGGCCCTCGGCTCCCCAAGCACCGCGAGCACGCGACATGTTCCGCCAGGATCGCAGACGATTCGAAGCACGATCTGGTCCCCGATGTCGCTGGTGACGACGGCGATGTGCGTGGCGAGTCCGTCGCCCTCGGGCACGTCGCCCCGCTCGACGCGAATCGTGATCCCGGCTGCCGCGTTTCGGGAGACCGCGCTGAGCGTCGTCCGCGCCGCGGCCTCGCTGACTCCCTCCCCGCCCGCCGGTGTCGCAGACGACGCAAGCTGCTGGACGAAGGCGACGACAACGTCGCCGCGTTCCCGGGCAAGCCGCCCCCACCAAATGAGCACCGCCGCGCCCGCAGCGACGAGGAGCACGACGATGCCGACGAATCGGCGCGCACCACCCGCCTGACTGTTGCGGTGGGCGCTGGACGCATGAACCATTGCCATATTGAGCCTCCCGTTTCTCGCCGACGTCCAGCTCGTCCTCGGTTCCACCCCCGAGCGGCCTGAGTCAAGTCCCCACGAACTGGAACTGTGCGCGGCGTCGGCGAGGGTAGCCGCCGCAACTGCACCCGAACTGGAATGGATGCACCCGAACTGAGCCGCCCGAACTGGACACGCATGAACATCGGGGAACGCCCGGAACTCCGCCCGGAACTGGACACGCACACGCACGGAACTGGACACGCATGAATACCCCCGAACTGGACCCGCACGAAAGTCGGGAAGCCACCCGAACTGGACACGCACAAACCTCGAGCAGCGGGAGCCACACGTGCGTGGCCGTCGGGACCCATCGGGTCCCGCCTCGTCGCGCGGAGCAGCGCCGCGAGCCTGGTCTGAAGCGATGGGGCGGGAGGTTCAGCCCTCCGCAGCGAAGAGGCCTCGCCACGTACTACGAGGGCAAGCGAGCGATGCTCGGTACAGCGCCGGACTGATCGCTTCGACCGGCGTCAATCGGCGGTGTCGAATCGATTGATCCCTCCGCGTCCGACCGCGTGATGTAGGCGAGCTCCTCGTCGGCGTGAGTATCAATCCGACCCACGCGCCAGCCGCCCAATCGAACGATGTCCAGAATGACGCCGCGCAGCTCGGGTCGATAGACCAGAGCGAGCGACCGATGCGGACCCGACACCAGTTCCGCCTCAAGCGTCTCACCCAGGTGGGACTCGGAGAGATACAGCTGCTCAACAGGGATCCCGGTGTAGAGCGTCAACCCGTAACGGGCTCGAGCGTCAACGAAACCGATCTCGTCGACGTCCGGGGAGACTGCCAGCCGCTCGGCCAGCGCTCGTGCATCGCGCGAGGAGGTGATGACTCCGCTGCCGAATCGGACACTCAACAGGACGAGAACGAATGTCAGAATCGCTCGCCACGAGCCAGGACGAGTCAGCCATTCGAGCGATTCGAGACGCGCCGAAGCGATGGCCAGCGGTGCTGCGAGCGGCAGCACGTAGAGCGGCATCCGCGACTGGACGAGCATGAACACGAAGAGCGGGAGCGTCACCCACAGCGCCAGCAGCAGCCGCGCCGGATCGGACCAAAGGCCCCGGTGCCAGCCTCTCGCGCGGCGCGAGAGCCAGCCGAGCGACCACGGCAGGAGTCCGCCGAGCATGATCAGCGGATACATGAAAGCCATGTACCACTCCGAGTTCCGATGGTGCTCGCTGGTGAAGGCTCGTCCATAAAGCTCATGCTGAAAGAAGTAGGTCGCCAGCGCGGGATCCTTGACGACCACGAACGCGAACCACGATCCGCCCACCATCACGAACGTGAGAACTCCAAACGGATTGAAGAGTCTCGCCACGTGTCGAGGGCCATCGAAGCGCCACACCACGGCCACGATTGGCAGCAGCATCAGGAGCGCAGGCGGCCCCTTGGTGAGGAACGCGATGCCGAACGATCCCCACATCCCAATCAGCGCAAGGCGACGACAGCCGGCTTCCGGCAGCGCGTCGAATCGCCGCCATCCGCGCACGAACATCAGCACAGCGACCGTGACGAAGAGCGTCAGGAGCGTGTCGGTCGTCACCAGATTCGCCGCGATGAACGGCAGAGTCGCGGTCGCATAGATCACCGTCGATGCGATTCCCCGCCCACGGCTGATTCTCGCGGCGATGGCTCCGACTGCGAAGGCGGTCAGACCGAAGGCGAGTGCGCTTGGCAGTCGGACCGCCGCTTCGGATCGCCCGAGGAGGGCGACCGATCCCGCAATCGACCAGTACGTGATCGGCGGCTTGGTGAAGTGCGGCTGCTCGTGATTGAGCGCTGGATGAACCCAGTCTCGCGATCGCAGCATCTCGAGCGCAACCGCGGTGTATCTCCCCTCATCAGGCTCCCAGATGCCGCGGGCTCCAATGAACGGAAACGACGCGAGCGCGACGACGATCAGTGCCAGGATCCAGCGGCTGGAGCGGGCAGAGAGAACTGGTCCGATTCCAGGTCGCGAAGGAGGTGATTGGGGCACCTCGGTGCCGATGATGCTCATGGCGTGCGTGCCGCTGGATACCTGGGCGACCATAGCGTCACCGTGCATCCGCACTGCGCCAGCACTGGACACTGCGATCAAGGACGTCGCGGCCTGTCCGCCTTATCCCCGAACTGGTACCCCCGAACTGGAGGACATACCCCCGAACTGGACATACCCTCAAACTGGACATACCCCCAAACTGGACACGCACGAATACCCCCAAACTGGACACGCACGAATACCCCCCCGAACTGGACACGCACGAATGCACCTGAACTGGGGGGACACGCGAAGTGGACACGCACGAACGTCGCGAAGCGGGAGCCACGCCTGCGAGTCCATGGGGACCCATTGGGACCCCCTCCGGAACTGGCAGGTCCCTCACCCTCGCGCGACGACACCGGGGAACCGCCCGAACTGGAGAATCGCCCGAACTGGGCACGCGCGAACTTGACATACACGAACGTCGAGGAGCGGGAGCCTTATGTGCGGGTCCCTTGGGATCCCACTGGGACCCCTTGGGACCCCGCCTCGAATTGAAAGGTCCCCCCTCACGCGACGACACCGGGCCCGCGGGGGCGATGCACGCCGAGCCAACCATTCTGCCGGTGTCCAGCGTGCTCCCCTCCGTCGCACTTTGGTCGCGGGCGATCACCCGAGTGAAAGTGCGTGGCCAAGTCCCCCGCGAGTTGCCCAGCGCCTCCCCCGATGGCTGCGCGGAGGGCGGGCACGCCGACTGCTTACGCTCGCCAACTGACCTCGTGCGGGTCTTCAGATTTCTGCCTGTCGGGCGTGACGAACGACGGGGCGACGCGAATCACCTCTTCAGATGCGACAGAAGCAGCACACGGGGCAGGCGGCGGAACAGGCGGCCTTTACGGCCCGCCTCGAGCAGGCGCTCCCGATTCTCCGAAAGGTCGCAGCGGCTTATGGGCTCACGACCGCCGATCGACACGACCTGATGCAGGAGATTGCGCTCCAGCTTTGGAAGGCTTGGCCGCGGTACGACCCCGCCCGAGCTTTCTCGACGTGGACCTACCGGATCGCGCTCAATGTCGGCATCTCGCACCTGCGTCGAAGCAGCGGGGCCAGGCGGCCCGCCGTCGCCCTCGGCGAACTGCCCGACGATCCAGTTGCCGGTACGGGGATCGACCCGGTGCTCGAGGAGCAGATCGGACTGCTGCGGCGACTCATCGACGGTTCGAACGGCGCCGACCGGGCCCTTCTCGTGCTCCATCTCGACGAGCGTTCGCATCGTGAGATCGCGGAGGTGCTCGGGATGAGCGAGACAAACGTGGCGACGCGCCTGAGCCGCATTCGGCAGCGCCTCCGCGACGGACTCGCTGTTCACAATCACGATCGCGCTGCGCCGCGCACGAAGGAGACGACTCAATGACGACGACCGAACTCGATGATCTGCGGGAGGCGTGGAGGGTGCTCGATCGACGCCTGGCGGTCGACGTCGAGCTTCGGCTGGAGGAAGCCCGCGACCGACGGCTGCGTCGAACGGAGGCGACGCTCCGTCCGCTCGCATGGGGACAGGCGGCACTGGCGATCTTCGGGCTTGCGATCCTCCTTCTGGGCGCAAGTGCATGGATTGACGATCGCGGCAATCCAGCGGTCTTCGCCGCCGGGATCGTGCTTCATGTGTACGGCGTCCTGACCATGATCGCCGCCGGGAGCACTCTCGCGCGCATCCGCTCCATCGACTACGCGGCGCCAGTCCTTGCCATTCAGGCGCGACTCGTCGCTCTTCGTCGCTGGTACGTGGGTTGGAGTCGATTCGTCGGCCTCGCCTGGTGGCTCCTCTGGATTCCGCTCGTGATCGCACTGAGCCGTCCCGAACCCGCGCCGCTCGAACCCTCGCAGGCGGCCTGGCTTGTCGGGTCAGCGCTCTTCGGCGTCGTCGGGCTGCTGGTGACTTGGGCCGTCCACCGCTGGCTGCGCGATCCCGCCCGCGCCGAGCTCGAACGCAGGCTCGACGACGGCGCTGCGGGTCGGAGCCTGCTGCGGGCGCAGGCCGAGATCGAATCGCTGCGGGCCATGGAGGATGAGCACGGCGGCCGCGAATAGCCTGGGAGATCCTGTGGGTGATCCTGGTGCTCCTAATTCCTGTGATCCTGTGTGATCCTGGTCACGCACGTTTGCTCCTGGTTTCTGCAATGGTTCCTGGGGCAACGGTTTCTGGGGCAAGGCAATGGTTTCTGGACACGCACGTTCGCCGCGCTCCCAGGCAATGGTTTCTGAAAATGGTTTCTGAAATGGTTTCTGGACACGCACGTTCGCCGCGTTCCCCGTTCCTGGACACGCACGTTTGCGGTGATTTCTCCGCAATCCCAGAATGGTTTCTGGACACGCACGTTCGCCGCGTTCCCCGTTCCTAAATTGGAGTTGCCCACGCCCGGTGGACACGCCGAACCGGTAGGCTCACGGCCTGCCAGGAGGAGCGAGTCCCATGTCCAGCCCCAAGATCAACACCAAGCAGCAGCGAAGCTACACGCCGGAGTTCCGCCAGTCGGCCGTCCGGATGGTGAACGTCGAGAAGCGCACGCTCAAGGAGGCGTCGTCCAATCTCGGGATCCCGTACCACACGCTCGCGTCGTGGACCGCGCAGGCACGCAACGCCACCGGTTCGTTCACGCCGCCGCCGGAGCGAGACCAGGCGTCGCGCATCCGCGAGCTGGAGTCGGAGAACCGTCGGCTGCGCATCGAGCGGGACATCCTAAAAAAAGCGACGGCGTTCTTCGCCAAGGAGCTCCCATGAAGTTCCGCTTCATCCGCGACCATCTCGTGCCCGAGTTCGCCGTCGTCGACTGCTGCCGCGCCCTCGGCGTCAGTCACAGCGGGTACTACCGCTGGCGGAAGGAGCCGATCGGGCGACGCGAGGCGACTCGAGACGAGCTGGTCGAGGAGATCAAGGTCGCCCACCAGAAGAGTCGCCGCACCTACGGAAGCCCGCGCATCCGCCGCGCGCTGGTCATCGGCGGCCGCAAGGTCAGTCGCACCACCGTCGCCAAGGCCATGCGTTCCGCGGGAATCCGGGCCAAGACGGCTCGTCGGTTCCGCGTGTGCACGACCGACAGCAACCATCCGCACCGGATCGCCCCGAACCTGCTCGAGCGCGACTTCACCGCAGATCGCGTCAACGAAGTCTGGGTCTGCGACATCACCTACGTGCCAACCCGCGAGGGCTTTCTCTACGTGGCGGGGGTGCTCGACGTCCACAGCCGAATGATCGTCGGCTGGAGCATGGCCGACCACATGCGCGCGGAGCTGGTCGGCGATGCCCTGGAGATGGCGATCGTCCGCCGCGCCCCGCCTCGCGAGCTGGTGCTGCACAGCGATCGGGGCGTGCAGTACGCCTGCGACGAGCACCGCCGGATCGTCGAGCAGCACGGCATGGTCCACAGCATGAGCCGCGTCGGCGACTGCCTGGACAACGCGATGAAGGAGAGCTTCTGGGCGACGCTGAAGAAGGAGCTCGTCCACGACGCCGACTTCGCCACCCGCGCGGAAGCCAAGGCGGCGATCTTCGAATGGATCGAGGTGTTCTACAACCGCGAGCGTCTGCACAGTTCCCTCGGCTACGTCAGCCCCGAAGCGTTCGAGGCAGCCGGGAGATCACCTTCCCGTTAGCATGTTCGGCGTGTCCACCGGGCGTGGGCAACTCCAGAAAAGCCTGAAGCGCCACTGGAATCGATCATCCCGCCTCCCACAACTCTCATGGAGCACTCGACATGTCACAGCACATTCCCAACATCGCGCTCGCGTCGACCATCGCCTTGTCCGTTTGCCTCGGACCATCGGTGCACGCCGACTTCACCGGCCTCTCGGCCCAGTCGTTCGGTCAGTGCAGTGGCGGCCAGTGCTGTTGTGTCGTGGAGCTCCACGCGTGCTTCGACGAGCCGACCGACGTGCTGATCAACGTCTTTAACGCGTCGATTTCGCTGCCCGCCGGCTGGGTGTTCCTGCAAAGTCTGATGCCGCCGAGCTGGGCGCCGCAGTTCACCACCGCCTGCGACTCGTGGGTCACCATCGGCGGCGTCCCCGGCTTGGCGAACTCGACCACGCTCGATCCGAACTGGGTGTCGATGCCGTCGAGCCTCAACAACACCGGCTGGTTCAACGGCAACCCCCCGAACCAGCAGGGCAAGGTGAATGCCGCCGGCAAGGTGTTGATCGGTCGTTTCGCCGTCGTGGGCGTGCCGAACATCGCGCCGGTGCTGTCGGTGGCGCAGCTCTGCGTTACCTGGAACAACGGGCCGGGCACGCCGGGCGCCGCCACCTGCATCGACGTGCCGGTGGCATTCCCCTACGCCTGTCAGCCGCTCGGCACGAGCGTCACGTATGGCTGCGGCGCGGGCTGCCAAGGCGATACCAACGCCGACGGCGGCGTCGATGGCGGCGACCTGGGCGGCATGCTCGGGGCTTGGGGGACCAACGACCCGCAGTACGACCTCAACGACGATGGCATCGTGAACGGCGCCGACGTGGGGCTGCTTCTGGGCGCATGGGGTTCGTGCGACTGACAGCCGGTGCGCGGGGCGGTCCGAGGGCCGCCCCGCGCGTCGGCATGCGCGGCGCCGATCGGAGAGCGCAGGGAGGATCAGGATTGAATGGCATGAAGCGAAGGAACCGGCGTCGCAAGCCGTGCGGCGGTGGGTCGCATGCCATTCGGGACAGCTACGAATGGCATGAAGCTAAGCGACCATGATTCATAAGCCCTTTTGCGCAGCGCGGTTACAGCAGCTTGCGCGAAAGAGAACCTCCGGCGATGCTGGTGTTGCTTTAGGACACCGATCACACGGAGGCTCAGGATGAGCAGTATCGCGCAATGGACGCACCGATTCAAGTCCGCCATCGGCCGCTCCGAGTCGGTCATGGCGCTCCTCGCGGCGGAACAGGTGGAGCGACGCTGCCGGGAGGCGGGGCACACCTGGCGCACATCGTTCTGGTCGTCGGCGACCACGCTGGTGGCGTTCCTCCTCCAGTCGCTCAACGGCGGCAAGACGCTTCGTGCCGCCGTCGCGGACGTGCTCGATGGACGGCTGTCGCTCGGCCACGGCCAGGATCCGGCGCGAGAGATGCCCTCGGCCGATCCGAGCGCCTTCTGCGCCGCGCGTCGGCGCCTGCCGGAGGCCGTGATCGAGTCGACGCTGCGAGAGGTGGTCGGGCGGATCGGCGCGCTCGCCGGCGAGACGACGCTCTGGCTCGGGCGCCGCGTGAAGGTCGTCGACGGCGCGTGCGTCAGCATGCCCGACGAGCCGGAGCACGAGGAGGCGTTCCCGCAGCCGCCGGGGTAGAAGCCCGGATGCGGCTTCCCGGTGATGCGCATGGTCGCGGTGTTCTGACGGGGCACCGCCGCGCTGCTGGACCTCTGCATGGGCTCGCTGCACCCAGCTTGATCATGCACGAGCGGACGCTGTTCCGCCGGATCCTCGAGCACTTCGGCCCGGGCGAGGTGGCAGTGGCCGACCGCGGCTTCTGCTCGTACGTGGACATCGCCCGGCTCCCGGGGCGCGGGGCCGACGTGGTCTTTCGCCTGCATCAGCGGCGCCCGTCGGACTTTCGCGCGGGACGTCGGCTCCGTCCCGAGGACTGCCTGATCGTGTGGGCGCGGCCGAAGTGGATCCCCAGCTGCGGGCTCTCGCGCGAGCAGCTCGACGCGCTGCCGCAGGAGATGATCCTGCGCATGGTGCGCACGACGCGCACGCCGCGGGGCTTCCGCAGCCGGGAGATCGTCGTCGTGACGACGATCCTCGATCCCGAGGAGGCCTCCGTCGACGACCTGCTGGCGCTGTACCGCGACCGCTGGATGGCGGAGCTGAACTGGCATGGATCATGCGGAGCCTGAAGACGCACCTGAAGATGGAGGTCCTGCGCGGGAGGAGCGTGGACGTGGTGCGCAAGGAGGTCATGATGCATGTGATGCATGTGATGCATGTGATGCATGTGATGCATGTGATGCATGTGATGCATGTGATGCATGTGATGCATGTGATGCATGCGCTCCTGTACACCCTGATCCGCGTGCTGATGTGGGAGGCGGCGAGGGCGGCGGGGAAGGATCCGAGCCGCCTGAGCTTCAGCGGCACGATGCACCGGCTCCAGTCGATGGGCCGGCCGCTGCTGGACGGCGCAGCGTCGGGCGGCGACGACCGCGGCAGAATCGCGGCGCTGCTGGCGTGGATCTCGGCGGACATCGTGCCGGACAGGTCCGGACGATTCGAACCCAGACGGGCGAAGCGCAGGCCAAAGAACGACAGCAGGTTGACCATGCCGCGGGCTCATTACCGCCTCCATGGCGACTCGGCGTGTCGTTGGCTTCATGCCATTCGGGACAGCCACCGTTTATCGCCCGCGTCGCATACACTCGCCCCGCCATGGAGCGGGTCGGAATGTCGCCATTGCGTTGGGTTCACTGGAGTCGTACGCATGCCTCGAGTCGCCAGAGTCGTCGTCGCCGGGATGGCCCATCACGTCACCCAGTGGGGGAACAACCACGAGGACATCTTCTTCACCGATGACGACCGGCGATTCTACATTGCCACGTTGCGGGAGCAGATGGCCGAGCATCGAGTCTCCCTGCTCGCGTGGTGCCTGATGGCGAATCATGTCCATCTGGTGCTGGTGCCGAAGACCGTCGACGGACTGGAACTCTCCGTGGGCCGGACGCACTGGCGGTACACGCAGACGATCAATCGGCTCCATCATCGAAGCGGCCATCTCTGGCAAGGCCGATTCTTCTCGTGCCCGCTCGATGGGAGCCACCTCGTGGCGGCGATGCGCTACGTCGAGCGCAATCCCGTCCGAGCGGGGATCGTCCGACTGGCGAAGCGGTACCCATGGTCGAGTGCGGAGGCCCACTGTGGAGGGGCCAGCGCGGAGCGTCGGCTGCTGATCAACGCCGCGAAGTGGTCGGAGCGATATCCACCGGCGGCGTGGCAGGCGCTGCTGCGCCAGGCAGACGACGAGACCATCGTCGAGCGTCTGCGAGCGGCCACGCGAACAGGACGTCCACTTGCCACCGACTCGGTGCTGTCGAAGCTCGAAGCGAAGCTGAACCGACGGCTGCGTGCGTCCCCCCGCGGGCGGCCGCGAACGGCGGGGGAGGTTGGGAAAGGCGAGAAGGCAGAGAAGCGTGCGGCACGTGCGCCGAGTGCGTCGAGTGCGTCGAGCGCGTCGAGCGCGTCACGGGGTAGCCCGCGTCGACCGTGATTGAGCGAAGGGTGGCTGTCCAGAATTGCCCAACCGTGCGTTGTGCGTCAGGTGCGCGGTGTGCTCGAGTGGAGGGAGGGAAGCACGGATGGCAAGCCAGCCGTGGCATCCAGGATCTGGGTCTGGGATCTGGGTCTGGGATCTGGGTCTGAGATCTGGGTCTGGGATCTGGGTCTGGGATCTGGGTCTGGGATCTGGGTCTGGGATCTGGGTCTGGGATCTGGGTCTGAGATCTGGGTCTGGG
>Ga0163151_10009545_pt1 | contig 10488 bp, 8 predicted proteins | sample OliLakLV19MP5IB2_FD_145596 | JGI IMG/M metagenome (GOLD analysis project Ga0163151, IMG submission 145596) | Freshwater microbial mat bacterial communities from Lake Vanda, McMurdo Dry Valleys, Antarctica - Oligotrophic Lake LV.19.MP5.IB-2 | ecosystem: Environmental > Aquatic > Freshwater > Lake... | reverse complement strand
AGGGTTTAGTTATTAATAGGTGGCTCTTACTTCTTCTTCACCTTTTTAGCCGCAACTTTCTTAACCGGAGCTTTCTTAACTACTGCTTTCTTAGCTGCTGCCTTAACAGGAACTGCCTTTTTTACATCCGCTTTTTTTGGTGCCGTCTTTTTAGTAGATCCTTTCTTGATTGCTTTAGCAGGAGCTTCAGGCGCTTCCTTCTTTTTCGCAAAGCGACCAAATCGTCCTCTTGGCTCAGGAGCATTTTCGGCTAGCGTAACGCACTCTTGCAGTGTCAACTCTTCAGGAAGTTTTCCTTTCGGTATCTTCACGTTCTTCTTGCCTGCTTTTATATACGGACCAAAGCGACCGTTGAGTACTTGTATCTCTGCATTCTCCGGAAAGCTCTTTATCAATCGGTTTGCGTCTGCTTCACGTTTAGCGTGAATCAATTCCACCGCACGGTTTGGTGTGATGGTGTATGGATCTTCTCCTTTCGGAATGGACACAAACTTTTTATCATGCAACACATAAGGGCCAAAGCGACCAATGTTTACCGTAACCTGCTTATCTTCAAACTGCCCCATGTCGCGCGGCATCTTCATGAGTTCCATCGCAGCTTCAAGGGTGATGTTCTCTATGAACTGGCCCTGTCGCAGGCTGGCAAACTTTGGTTTTTCACCACCGTTGTCATCGGGGTTTTCGCCCACCTGAATATACGCACCATACTTGCCAAGCTTCACGTAAACATTCTTACCGGTCTTGGGGTCAACACCCAACTCTTTACTCTTATTTTGTACCGATGAGCGCTCCACCAATTCCGTCTTAGAAACGGTCTTATGGAAGGGTGTATAAAACTGATCGAGCATCTTTTGCCATTTCAGCTTACCGCTGGCAATCTCATCAAACTCTTGTTCTATTTCAGCAGTGAATGAGTAGTTGGTGATATCCGGAAAGTGCTCTACCAGAAAATCATTCACGATCATCGCAATGTTGGTTGGAAACAACTTGTTGCTTTCTGCACCTGTGATCTCCGTTTCTGTTTCCGATACAATCGTGCCGGCCTTCAGCACATGCACTCTATACGTGCGCTCCACTCCTTCACGACTTTCTTTCACCACATAACCACGTTTCTGCACCGTGGATATTGTAGGCGCATAGGTAGAAGGTCGGCCAATGCCAAGTTCTTCCAACTTCTTCACCAGACTTGCTTCCGTATAACGTGCCGGGTGACGGGAGAATGTTTCCGTTGCAGACAGCTCATTCAAATCAAGTGCCTGACCTACTAATAATGGAGGTAGCACTTTGCCGCTCTCGCCATCTTCTTCATCATCGTCCTTCGATTCGAGATATACTTTCAAAAATCCTTCAAACTTAATGACCTCACCCGAAGCCGTTAATGTTCTTGGGTTGGTTGATATATTGATGGTTGCTGTTGTGCGTTCTAATTCTGCATCAGCCATCTGTGATGCGATAGCGCGTTTCCAGATCAACTCATATAGGCGTTCTGCATTGCGATCCATGCCCGGACTCATCAACGAAAAATCCGTTGGACGAATGGCTTCGTGCGCTTCCTGTGCGCCTGATGTTTTAGTTTTGAATCTGCGTGTTTGCACAAACTCTTTACCATAAGCCGATTGAATTTGATTCACAGCACCTTGCACGGCTTCGTCTGATAAATTCAACGAGTCAGTACGCATGTAGGAGATCTTACCTGCTTCGTATAACTTCTGCGCCACCATCATCGTCTGTGAAACAGAGAAACTCAATTTTCTTCCAGCTTCCTGCTGCAACGTGGAGGTGGTAAACGGAGGCGAAGGAGATTTCTTTCCCGGACGTTTTACTAAATCACCAATCGAGAACTTTGCTCCCTTACATGATTCTAAAAATACCAGTGCTTCTTTTTCTGTGGTGAACTTTTCAGAAAGTTCAGCGACCAGGTTCTTACCTTTTCCTAAATCAAAAATGGCGGAAACTTTAAAAGAAGACTTGCTGTCAAACTTTTCAATTTCACGTTCTCGCTCCACCACCAACCGCACCGCTACCGATTGAACACGACCTGCCGATAATCCGGTACTAATTTTTTTCCAGAGAATCGGAGACAACTCAAAACCCACGAGCCTGTCAAGCAATCGTCTTGCCTGCTGTGCATTGACCAAATCAATATCTATGCTGCGTGGGTTCTTGATTGCGTTTAGGATCGCATTCTTGGTGATCTCGGTAAAAACAATTCTGCGTGTTTTCTTATCTGAAAGATCAAGCACTTCCTTCAGGTGCCAGGATATGGCCTCTCCTTCACGGTCCTCGTCACTCGCCAGATAAACCATTTCGGCATCCTCAGAGAGTTTCTTTAACTTCTTGATGATCTCCCTTTTATCGGGCGATACTTCGTAGGTCGGTTTAAAGTTATTTTCAATGTCGATGGCGTTGTTTCCTTTCGCTAAATCGCGTATGTGCCCCATGCTCGATGTCACGGTATAATCCTTTCCGAGGTAGCCTTCAATCGTCTTCGCTTTCGCGGGAGACTCAACAATTACTAGGTTTTTAGACATGTTTATTTTCCTTTCAACGGCTTCAAATATCAGTAATTTTTTAAAAACACAAACTTATCCCTCAGCCTGAGCACCTGTTTTGAATTTCAAACTTGCATTTTCAGAAAATGAAAAAAATGCCCGATTAACTTGATAACCACGATTTTGCGATTCAAATCTCTTTCGATTAACCCGAATAATTATCACCACAAACATTTTTTTTGCTTTATTTTGAATTTTAGTGCGATGACCCACCATCTATACATTATCAGGCATGCTCAAACACATAGTAGTCAGTACTATAACTCTGATAAAGAGCGTGAGTTAAAACCGGAAGGCATGGTTGAGGCCACGCAGCTTGGAAAGTTTCTCAAAGCCAATAATTATAATGCCGATCTAATTATTTCGAGTCATGCCGAACGCGCCAAAGCAACGGCTCAGCGGGTGGCTGCCGAAATCAATTATCCTGTTACTCAAATTCATTTTGAGGAAAAAATTTATTCAGGCGCTATGAATGATCTGCTGACATTGATTCAACAAACACCTGATTCCATACAACGCTTGCTACTCATCGGGCATTACCCCACCATTGTTGAATTGAATAACTATCTTTCCGATTCGCAGAAGATGAGTATGGAAACCTGTGAACTGACTTTGCTGAATTTTAACGCTGGCTGGTCAGAGATCTTTGAAGGATCCGGTGAACTTATCCTGAATTATCATCCCTCCTATTAATATAGTATGGATCGCTACAACGAATTAGAAAATGACTTTGACCCGAACGTACCGGGAATAAAAAACAATCTATTCGGACTTCCTTTTACAAAAGAGAGTGCGAAAGTGATTGTAGTTCCCGTGCCCTGGGAAGTAACCGTTTCGTATCGTGGTGGCGCAGCGCAGGGCCCTGAAGCTGTGCTCAATGCCTCCTCGCAAATCGACTTGTTCCATCGCGAAATCAAAGACATCTGGAAACTAGGCATCGCAATGAATCCGATACCCAGAGAATTATATGAAGAAAATAAAATACTGAGAGACTTAGCGGAAAGTCATATTCAATGCTTGGAAGACCGCACCGAAACGGAGGCCAACACGATTATCACCGATAAAATCAATGTGGCGTGCGAGAATCTCAACATCTATGTTAAGAATACCTGCTCGCGCCTGATGCGAGAAGGTAAACTAGTCGGGATCTTAGGGGGCGATCATAGCACACCTCTTGGATTTATCCGTGCACTCGCTGAAAAGTATGATCGTTTTGGAATCTTGCAGATCGATGCGCATGCCGACATGCGCAAAGCATATGAAGGTTTTCAATATTCACATGGATCGATCATGTATAATGCATTGAAACTTCCTGCGGTAGGAAAGATTGTGCAAGTGGGCATCCGTGATTTTTGTGATGAGGAAATGCAGATGATGCAGCGTGCTGGTGGAAGAGTAAAAACCTTCTTTGATACCGCTATCAAAGAAGCACACTTCCGTGGAAAAAACTGGGCCACTCAATGCGATGAAATCATCAAAGAACTTCCTGATTTAATTTACATTAGCTTCGATATAGATGGTTTGAATCCTACGCTTTGTCCACACACCGGCACGCCTGTGCCTGGCGGGTTCGAACTGGAACAAGTTACCTACCTGCTTAAACAGATGGTGAAGTCAGAAAAAAAAATCATCGGTTTTGATTTATGTGAAGTGGCACCCGGTCATGATGAATGGGATGCCAATGTAGGTGCTCGTGCCTTGTGGGAGTTATGTAACTGGATGGGCGTTTCGCATAATCTTCTTAGTACGAACTAATATTATTTCCTACTTTAGCCGCTTCACACTATTAACTAAACGCATTGATGAGTGAATTAATCAGCGCTGTCGCAACCGGAGTATGGACCCCTATTCTCTTCTTGTTAATTTTTGGAGGAGTTTTCTTTTTCATCTACGCCAGATTTATTCACTACAAACATTTTGGGCATTCCTTTGCCATCTTAAAAGGAAAGTTTCATAACCCCAACGATCCGGGGCAAATCAGTCCCTATGAAGCTTTATCAACCGCCCTTGCCTCCACCGTTGGCATGGGCAATATTGCTGGCGTTGCATTTGCCATTCATATCGGAGGACCCGGTGCCTTGTTCTGGATGTGGGTTACAGCCTTTGTAGGCATGTCTACCAACTTCTTTACCAGCACTCTTTCTGTTATGTACAGAGGCAAAGACTCAGCGGGAGAAATTCAGGGCGGCCCCATGTATGTGATTCGCGAAGCAATGGGAAAACGCTGGTATCCGCTGGCAGTGTTGTTCTGTCTTTGTGCGATGATTGGTTGTCTTCCCATCTTCCAGGCCAATCAACTTACGCAGGCCATCATTGACATTGGCATTAACTCAGATGAAGTGAAAGCCATGTCGTTTCAATTTATGGGCATGGAAATCAGTACACTTAAATTTGCGATCGGTTTTATCCTCATGATTATTTCAGGCATTGTGATCATAGGAGGAATACAACGCATTGGCACATGGGCCGGAAAGATGGTTCCGCTGATGATTGTTATCTACCTCTTTTCAGTACTCGCCATTCTTATTATCCATATCGATCAGGTGCCGCATTATTTCAAAATGATTCTTACCGAGGCATTCACGGCAGAAAATTATCATGGTGAACAAGCCTTGGGTGGCATGCTGGGAGGGCTCATTGTACTGGGTGTGAGAAGAGCTTCTTTTTCAAATGAAGCGGGAATTGGTACCGCCCCTATGGCGTTGGGTGCTTCACAGAGTACAGAACCCATTCGTGAAGGACTGGTCTCTATGCTAAGTCCGGCAATCGATACACTTTTAGTATGCACTCTTACCGCGTTAGCTATTCTGGTAACGGGAGCCTGGCAAAGTTCTGACTCCAATGGGGTGACGCTAACCGCAAGTGCCTTCAATACTTCCATGCCTGGGATTGGAAAATACTTATTGCTGTTGTGTGCTTTCTTCTTTGCAATCACTTCATTGTTCTCTTACAGCTATTATGGCAGTAAGGCATTGTCTTTTCTCATCGGGGTGCCCGCCAGTAAATGGTATAATTATTTTTATCTGATCACGATTATTTTTGGAGCGGTGGTATCGATGGACCTGGTGATCAACATCATTGATGTAGCCTATGCGTTGATGGCAATACCTACCATGGTATCCGGATTTGTGCTCGCCCCTAAAGTGATGAAAGAGGCAAGGTCCTATTTCAGCAGAATGAAAGCAGAAGGAAAACTTTAGACCTGGGCTTCCTGGTTTTGGGCATTCTTGTTCTCCATCGGATAATCGAACAGTCCTTGCTCTTTGATCGCCTCCTCCACTTTCGATGGTACAAATTTCTCCCAGCCCGGTTCTCCGCTTCTGATCATTGCCAACACATTGTCGGAGATAATATGGAGGTTGCTCACATTGGCATTTTTTACATCTTCCAACTTGTTGTTATCCATCAGGTAACGGAACAAGGACTGTAATTTGTTGGGCAACTCTTTTTCGAAATCAGCGAGCTTGAATAAGTCCTGCGTACCATTGCTTCGCAAGGCCGGATAGATATAGAGTTTCACATTCGTTCCAAACAAGGAAGAGAAACTTTCCAATATCCCTCCTCTCAGATTGTCGTAGGTCTTCTCCTCAAATATTTTTTGAAGCGCATAAATACCCAATACCAATCCTATCTTCTTTCCCCTGGTGATTCGCGATAAATATTCTACCAGCCGGTAATATTCAAAATAATTGGATATCAATACCGTTTGTCCGAGGGAGCAAATGATTTCGGCCCGATGTAAAAAGTCTTTTTCATCGATCTGTCCATTCGAACTTAAATCATTCAGTGTTATCTCGGTGAGCACCACAATGCGCGAACGCTCTACATCTGGTTCCCTCTTGAAATGCCTGCGGGAAGCAAGCAGCATGTCTACATTCACGTGGGTAACTGGTCTGAAGCGCCCACGGAGCACCAATACATTTTTCTTATACAACGCTTCAGAGGGTTGCATGACGGTTCCATCCGGGCCAAACATCGCAGCTTTGGTGAGCCCATTTTTCACCAGCTTTAATGCCATCAACCGGTTATCCAGATGTTTGAAATCGGGGCCACTGAGACGGAACATATCTACTTCCATTCTCTTGGAGGTAAGTCCGTCCAGGAGGGAATTGATGATTTGGTCCGGGTCCTTCATAAACATACAACCGTAAATCATATTCACGCCCAGGATACCCAGCGACACCTGCTGTTGCAGCGGATCATTGTCGTTCATCTTCACATGGACCACACAATCATTCACGGGGCCTTCCGACACTAATTGAAATCGTAAACCAATCCAGCCATGACCATGGTTGGTGCGTTCAAAATTCAATACCTCCACGGTATCCGCGAAAGCAAAAAAGCGAGTTTCTTTACTTCGATGTGGCAATCGTTCTGGCAACAATGTGTATTCGTGATCCAGCATCTGAATGAGGCGGTCTTCACACACATATCGCTCGCACACTCCATAAATGGCATCACTGAATTTCATGTCATAGGCTGACATGGTTTTGGCAATAGTGCCGGAAGCTCCCCCCACTTTGAAAAAATTGGCGGCTACCTCCTGCCCGGCACCAATCTCGGCAAATGAGCCATAGATGGCTCTGCTCAGATTGATTCTCAGTGCTTTCTCCTGGGTAGTCAGCTTCTTAATTTCTTCCATGGTGAAGTATAGAGAACAATGGGTTAATGAAGGTGTGAATTTCTCTTATTTTTTCGAGCTAATTGATTGTTTTGATCTGAAAAGTTTGAAGTTTACACAATCACCTCTTAAAAACGCATTTTTGATTATTTTAGTTTAAGGTCTATTTTGCACGCTTCAATTTATACAACATGTCAAACAGAGGTAATTTTTCAGGTCGAATAGGTTTCATATTAGCTGCTGCAGGTTCGGCTGTTGGACTGGGTAATATATGGCGTTTTCCTTACCTGGCTGGATCCAACGGAGGGGCTATCTTCCTGCTGGTTTACCTGGCATGTATTCTCTTGTTATGTTACCCGGTTATGGTTGGTGAAATTGCGATTGGTCGATCTGCCAATAGTGATGCGTATGGTTCATATAACAAGTTAGGTGGACGCAAATGGGGATATCTTGGACTGTTTGGAATCATGGCAGGTCTCTTCATCCTCTCTTTTTATAATGTCGTTGCCGGATGGGCTTTCGGATATTTCCTTCATATATCGTTTGGTGACTTACTTAATCACCAGGACTTTGGTGGCTTTTTCGGAAGCTATGTGAATGATATTCTGGATGTGAGTTCACTGGCTGGTTTATCCAATTCCAATTTTATTTTTTCATTAGTGTTTATGGCCCTTACGGCAATCATTGTTTCTCAAGGGATTCAAAAGGGTATTGAGGCTGCTAATAAAATCATGATGCCTTCATTATATATCATTTTGATTGGTATTATCATTTACTCGCTTACGCTGCCCAATGCGATGAGCGGAGTTAAATTTTATCTCATTCCGGATTTTAATGAGTTAAAGATAAAGACGTTAGTCGATGGATTGAAGCAAGCTTTCTTTTCGCTTTCACTCGGTATGGGGGCATTGATTACCTATGGTTCGTACCTGAGCAAAAAAGAGAATATAACTTCTTCCGCAGTAGTTATTTCTGCCGCGGATACCTCGGTGGCCTTCTTTGCAGGCTTGATGGTATTTCCTTTAGTGCATTTCCTTGCCTTCAAATTAAATATTGATCCTAAGGAAATTGGAACTTCGGGCCCACCCCTGATTTTTGTTGTGTTGCCTCAGATCTTTTCTGAAATGGGTCCTGTCTTAGGTCGCCTCATCGGAGGATTGTTTTTCCTGTTGGTTTGTTTTGCCGCTCTTACTTCTACGATCTCGCTGCTTGAAGTCCCCGTTGCTTATTTGGTGGACCAGAAAAAACTAAAGAGAAAGAATGTAGTGTGGTTCTTAGCGCTCCTGATTTTTGTTCTTGGATTACCCAGCATGGTGAGCCAGGGAATGATGCCCGCCTTCAATAAACTCACCTTTTATCGTGGTCAGGATTTCTTAACCTTTATTTCCGACATGAGTGACATCTGTCTCACCGTGGGAGGTTGCCTCATGTGCATATTCATCTCACGTAAGTGGGGCATTGGCAATATGGATGCTGAGTTAGCCCAAGGCAACGAGGATTATATGAAGTCAAGAACGCGTAGTTTTCTGCACCTTTCCATACGATTTGTTGCTCCGATACTGCTTGGAGTTCTTTCAATTTTAATTATCGTGGAGAAGTTTTTCGGAATCGATAACCTGATTTAATCCACCCAATCCGCTACGAATAAGTTTGTATCGCGTGTGCCGTTATTATTCCGGTTACTTGAGAAGATAATCTTCTTTCCGTCCGGAGAGAACATGGGGAAAGAATCAAACACGCCATCATAAGAAATCTGCTCCAGGCCTGTTCCGTCTTCGTTGATCATATAGAGGTTGAACTGGAAGCCACGGGTACTTTTATGATTGGAGCTGAAGATGATCTTCTTTCCGGCAGGATGATAGAAAGGTGCCCAGTTAGCCTTACCTAAACGCGTGAGCTGCTTCATATCCGATCCATCAACATTGCAGGTAAAAATTTCCATATCCGTTGGCGCTACTAATCCTTTCTTCAAATAATCGAGGTATTCCTTCTTTGCTTCCTCCGTTTTAGGTCTTGATGCGCGGAAAACTAACTTCTTGCCATCCGGAGAAAAGAAGGCCCCGCCATCATATCCTACCTCGTTGGTAATCTGTTTAACATTTTTTCCATTGATATCCATACTGTATAAATCCAGATCACCATTTCGGGTGGAGGTAAAGACGATCTTATCTCCTTTTGGTGATACGGTAGCCTCTGCATCATAACCCGGTGCCTTGGTCAATTGCTTTTTGATTTTACCTTTCAGATCAGCCACAAAAATATCATAGGTATCATATATCGGCCAAAGATATTTGCCACCCGGAGCGCGGCCCGGATCCACCGGACACTCCGTGCCGCCTAAATGGGTCGATCCATAAAGAATGGTTTTATTACCAGGCATAAAGAATGAACAGGTAGTGCGACCTAGCCCCGTTGAAATAAGTGGAGGTTTGGTTCCCGCCACACTCAAATCCATTCCTTCCACGGGCATATAAAAGATCTGATCGCAATTGAGACCCCATTGCTTATTGTTGGATTGAAAACTCACCATCTTACTATCAAAACTCCAGTATGCCTCTGCATTGTCGGCACCAAAGGTGAGCTGACGAACATTCTTAAAATGCGCCTCTTGAGGATAGTTAACAACATTAATAGCGTTGGCAGGTTGTTGTGCTTTAGAAGTAACGGTGGTTGCCAGCATGAAAAAGAAAAGCAGGCCAGTAAGATTACGGTTAGTCATGAATATTAATTTTGCGCGAAGATAACAGTCTCGTGTAAAATTCTTCATATGTCTTAATGGTTCGATCGATAGAAAAAGTGTCGGTAGCAGTAGTAATTCCACCCGACACGAGGTTTTTGTACAGATGCGGATTGCTGTGAATCGTTTTAATGCAATTAGCCAATGCCTCAATATTTTCATCAGGGAACAAAAGTCCATTGTATTCATGCCTTATCAAATCAATGTTGCCTGCCGCAGCAGTAGCGATAACCGGTACACCTAAGTACATCGACTCAAGCAAGCCTTGCGATAACCCTTCCGACACAGAGCAAAGGACCGTGCAGGTGAAAACCCTATAATAATTGAGGGCCGTTTTTGAATCTACTTCGCCTTCATAATAGACCCAATGCGGCAACTTGAATTCACTTCTGATCTTACGCAACTCATCATCTTCCTGAATTCCTACGAAAACAACTTTCACAGGCCTGCCAAGTAAATCAAGAGAACGTAGCAATTGATCCTGCTTCTTTCTTCTGGCGATACTACCTATTACGATATCATCCGGAGAAATAGAAAACTTTTCCTTCAAACGTTGGGTAATCGTTGGATCAATTTGC
>Ga0163151_10009542_pt1 | contig 10490 bp, 15 predicted proteins | sample OliLakLV19MP5IB2_FD_145596 | JGI IMG/M metagenome (GOLD analysis project Ga0163151, IMG submission 145596) | Freshwater microbial mat bacterial communities from Lake Vanda, McMurdo Dry Valleys, Antarctica - Oligotrophic Lake LV.19.MP5.IB-2 | ecosystem: Environmental > Aquatic > Freshwater >... | reverse complement strand
ATCTTCAATCCAAGATAAAAACTTTACGTGCCACCACTTGCAATACTAAAGCAGCCTGATATCATAATAAGAAGATGAGCACCCAGAGCCATGATCATCAAATTTCAACTACGCTAGAGACATCCCCGCTGAGAGAACACATGTCGTTAATAACGAGTGCATTTCTCAAGGCTCTTGATGTTGAGGGTACTGAGATGATCGATTGGAACAGCTCTAATGAAAACGACATCACTGAAGTTACTCAACTGCGAATTCCACTGGCAGGAGAGCTTCTCCCCGTGTAGGCTAAAAGTTGCGCATACAAATTTTCTACAAGTTCGGCAGAGATGGCCGCGCTCCGCATGCGCCGGCCAAAGCTTTCTGTCAGCGTCACCGAATACGGTGCAGGTCGTGCCTACAAAGCGCCTACAAAGTCGCTATAAATTCGACGGCACCACACTCGTCTTAGTTCTACTACATCTCTGTTTCTGTCCGCTCGCGGATGACTAATCATGCCGAGCGGTCCCGCATCCAGCAGAATAAGTTTAGTCATCGAATAATTTGTGAGATTTGGAATGATTCTCGTTTAAAGCTCGCTTTAATTCCGGCCAAGCCTTTTCGTCGTAGCCAGAAGAATCTTCTAGCCACTCGTCAAACAATTGTTTGATTTTTCTGACGCGCGAACTCTCAGACCGGGACAGTTTAACCGGTCGATCTTTGTTTACAGCTGGCTTCTTTCCTGCGGCATCCATTGGATCACCCCAAACTTTGAATCGACTATCATTTTACCAGAAGTAGCTTCCTTGTTTTATAATGGCTTCAGGACAAGCTTAAACGCACACCATTGAGGCGCATCGTATGTGATCAAACGCCGTTCGATGCTACTCGCATTGGCAAACAGTCGGCGTGATGAAAAGGTCGTGGCAGCCGGGTTAGTTCCTTAGCAGGATTGAACCATTAAAGGTTGTACTTTAGATTGAGCAACCCGGCTCCAATAAACCACTGTTGCGTCAACCGAACGCCGATGGAAGCATGTGCAGCCACTTTGGTTAGCACCAAATAGTAAATTAAAGCCACACCATATACGATACCATGAATTAAAAACTCCCGTAAACGCCCAGAAATTGTGTATTGACATTTTCGGCGCCTTCATGGAATCCTGCTACTACGTAGCCGGGATGGCTACGCAGGCGGTAGCTAAATAAATAATACTCCGCCACCCGGAAATGAATCAAGTTTGTTCGTTCAGCGAAAACCTGACCGTCGCAGCGAAGCGGGGCGCTACAATAGAAGTGTTTGTTCAGCCAGATATGCCGACGTTGGACGACCTGAGCCCCGGTTCTAACCCATTGCAGTGCTTGACCCTTGTGCTTAAATACCGGCGGCGATGGCGGCTATAATTTCGTGGCTCTCATGCCGTTCGTCCTCCGCCGTCGCCCGCGAAACTCTCAGAACAAGGAGTCAAGCACTTTTCGGGTTGGTGCGAACAAGAAGAATCATACGTGGTCTCCATACCAGTATCCTAGGAGAAAAATGCAGGAACTGAGAACAATACCGGAAACGGCAAGTGATCGTTCGCGCAGTATCTTCGACAGTCGGAGCTCTCGATTGAAAATGTGAAAGGCGATTTGGAAATCCAAACCCGCTATGCCGACGTCTCCCACGGCATGCCATTTCCAATCAAGAAATGTCTTCCGGTCAGCGAGGACTATTTCAGGTAGACCTGGATTTTCCATAAACAATGTGAAAGCAAACTGCAAGAACCCGTAGGCCACCAATAACCAAACACACTTAATTATCCATCGATCTGTCGTCACAAGCATTGTCCATGTCTAAATGGTACCGATTCTGGCTTCCAATGCTAGGCTAGCAATTGATGGCCTCGTAAGCAATCGTGAATCTACTTATGAGTTTCCAAAGCAATATTATTTGTTGGCAAACACGTTATGCAGTTTTGAGTGCTCGTCGAGAAGGAGTCGTTAATTTCAAGAAAGCACCATATATGGTGGTGAACAGATCGAGTCATCACCAATTTTCAACTTTGTCCAAAACTAGCGGCAAACATTTTGAGAGTAAAAACAAAAATGACAACCGTCTCTTAAGAATGGCTGTCAATCTAATTTTAGTGTACCTGCGAGGTACCACTCGAACGTTTTCCGGAAAGCTGGATTTGCTCACTTCAGAAACCATCCGAGTCATGCTCTACGCCGCCATGCCAGGCGCCCTTCTTCTGATTGCATTCAATTCGTTTCTTGACTTTTCGCATTTTACTGGTTTGATACCACTTGATTCTTCGCACCTTTGGTCGAGCCTGTTCGGCACTCAGCTCGAGGTAGGTGTGCTGATATTCCTTTGCTCTGCGGTGATTGGAATCACTGTCATGGGCAAGATTCAAAAAGCGGTGACGGACTCCATCGAAGCAAAAATCATCGAGAGCGAAAAGCTCATGAACAGCTCACTGTGCAAAACACGCAGTCAGAAAGTCAAAAGTAACATGATATCCGATGCGTTTGCGTGATCTGCTTGTGACAAACGCACATATTCACTTCTGGCACACAGCATTTCTGAAGCGCAAAGATTCGATTAAGGTTTCTGCTAACAGTGGTGATCGCACTAACAAAACCCAAAAGGTCGCAATCGCTGACGGGGTAGAAGGTACAGTTTATTCACAATCAGTATCAATAATCAAATCGCATCAGGAGTTATATTCAATGGAAAATTTTTTCGACCGCCCAATTTCGCCTAATGCTAACGCCGCTTTAGCAAACAACGCATTACAACAAGTAGCTCTAGAACATCATCTTTCTAAACAGTTTTCCAAAGCAGATAAATTACCACCTAACCTCGTTGATTTGATTGGCGAATTTGGGCACGCTGCAATTTATTCCGGAATTCAATCACCTCTGTTGCTGCCCTGGATTGTCACATTCAGGTACCCAATGTTATCCAGTCTAAATCCGGCAAATTGTCGATAGCGTTTTTGAGTTACCTAAAGTTCCCATCCGTAAATGGCACCGAATTCGGTGGCTGCTACTAGTTTGTTGTCTGAGAGAAATTCGAGCGCAAATATTTGTGCGCCACCGAGATCGATGTCAAACAGCTTTTCTCCTGTCGATGCATTCCAGACAATTATTGAACCGTCGTCTCCGCTGGATGCGAGGAGTTCGCCGTTATCAGAAAGCGCAACCTCATTGCTCGGATGCTCAAACTCGTGCAAGTTTTCAAAGCTGTTGCTGCTGAAGTCATACAACACGACGGTGGCATCCTCCGCGCTACTCACGGCACAGCGAGGGCTTTTTCGCGCGAACGAGAGTCCGGTTGGTCCCTCAAATGCGGTCACGACTCCGGCGCTCATGCCGGTCTCCGCATGCCATAAGTTAATATACGGGTCGAAACAAGCAATCGAGGCAATCCAGCGATTGTCGTGCGATAGACCTATCTTCACGACACCTTCGTCAGTGAAGTCTTCTTCTTCTTCTTCTTCTGATTCAGATTTCAGATTTCAGATCACCCCCTTTTTTATCGAGGGTCTTAACCTCCGGAGTTCTATGAATGTCACAGTCCTCAGTGCAATATTCATCATGACCAGGAAGGTCATAGTCAGCCAAGGCATCGGAGTCGGCTAAGTCATCCGAGTCATCCGAGTTGGAGTTTTTCGACTTCTTCGACTTTTTCGAGCGTTTCGAGTGGTCCGTATCGAGGTCGTCTTCATCAACAGAGGTAATTGTGAGAATCTCGCCTTTTCCGGGACACCATTCTCGTATGGTGGCATCCCAACCTCCTGAGACTATCAAGGAGCCGTCCGTAGACCAACATATGTCGCTCACAGCCGCTGTATGTCGCTCAAGTGTTTTGACAATCGGCAGGTCACCAATGGTCTCCCGAATTATGAGTGAACCTTTGGGACCTCCGTGAATGAGTTGTTTTCCGTCGGGTGATAATGCCAGTCCGAACTCGGAATTTACGACTACTTCTTGAACACCACTCTTGAGATTCCAGGCGCGAAGAGTACGGTCATGACCTGAGGAAAACAGCCGTTCGGAGTTACCTGCGAGAAATAAAATTGTGTCCTTATGTTTCGGCCCGAATTCGGCATCATCACCAGATGCGGTATCAACCAGTGACACTCTCTGATTCGCACCTCCGCCGGCAACAATTTTGCCGTCAGGTGAGAATGCTACTGCTTCGATCCAGGAGTATCTGTCATCTGGCTGTAAACAAACAATTTCCGAGTAATCATCAGCCTTCCAAACACGGATCGTGGCGTCCTGACTGCCACCAGCAATAAGTTTTCCATCTGCAGAAATCGTCAGGCAACGAAGGTTGCCTGAATTCTCAGCAGGATGCACCGGAATTTCTTTTACGATGTTTTCCTCGAAATTCCAAACCACTAGTTTGAGACTTCCGATCAACAATGTTTTGTCATCAGAGGCAAATGCAAGTGCGTCCACTCTGCCGCTCTCCACCTGCAAGCTGTGAAGTAGTGTCAGCGTTTCGCCATCGACCGTCCATATGAACACATCTTTAGTGCCACCAGCGTGAACACCACCGCTGGCCAAATATTTTCCGTTATTGGAGAATGCGAGTGATTCGACCATTCCGTGATCTTCCGATCCTACATCTACAGTAGCCAGCTCCTTCAATGGATTCAGAGACATCAGAGTGATCTTTCTGTAATTCCCAAAGGCCATGAGGTTATCGTCAGGCGCGACTGCCGAACAGGTACACGAGTCGAAACTGAACAGTTTCTTTTTCGTTGCGATCTCCTGAACAGTGACTGATCCGAACATTTCGTTGTTTGCCAGACTCGGGCCGGCCATCAAAAGAGTGTCGTTCTTGAGGAGACTTATTGGTCCTCCCTGTTTCAACGTCGTGATGGTTTGAGCGGACTGAACATCCACAACCCGAGTTTCTTTGCCACCAGAGATCAAGACTGACTTACCATCATGAGTAAAGGCGACGCCTTCAACGCCATACCTGTGGCTGAATGCAGGTACTCCAATACGCAAGAATTCGCGCGGCTTCGATGTTGTTTTTGCCATTTGCTGATACCCGATAACCAACGGCTACATTCTATGGAGTGCCAAACGATCGTTACAGGGTAATTCTACGAATTACAGGAGAGGCAGAAGCCTGATAAAAAGAGCTTCTTGTGATATTGACGTAAGTTCTTGGCGCTGCGAAAATGCAATTTTCAGGGCAATCTCCGATGTTTAGCGGAGATTACTCGACCAGTTTCCGGACTTTCAACTTAGGATAATTCACTTCTAAACTAATTGGAGTTCCGGGTGCCATTCATCCAAGATTGCGCCCTCAATTGGACAGGCGTTTAAACAGCCCCTGCATGAGATGCAAGTCTCACCATCAATGAATGCAAATGCTGTTCCCTTTGCGTTCGTCTTTCCTTCGGCCCAACTAATGCATTCGACGGGGCAAACCGCGATGCAATCACCGATGCCTTCGCACACGTCTGAAACAATTGTGTAAGCGTATAGATCCATAGGTACTCCCCCAGCCACGCCATGTCTGGTGTGCCGGTCAAATTTCTTTTGTCTGAATACAGAATAATCCTCAATGCTCAAGAACGCTAGATGTTATTCCACGAATCTGTGGAATAATAGCTAAGCATGAGACAAAAGCGATTACCTCAAAAGCTGAATCAGCGCCAACGCGGAGAAAAAATTCGCGACGAAATTCTGCGTCTTTTGAAATTAAACGAAGAACTCTCAGTTCAAAATTTGTGCGATCGTCTGCTTGTTACGGATACCGCTGTTCGTCGCCACTTGGAGGAGTTGAAAACCAGTGGTTTAATTCAAACACGGCTTGACCAGAGTAAGACAGGCAGACCCAGTCAATTCTTTTCCACAACGGAAACAGCAAGAGAATTTTTTCCATCGGGATTCGAAGAACTTGCAAATGATTTGCTTGATACTATATGCGGTGCCTCAGGCCATCGTGGAGTTCTCGATGTGGTTTTAGCTAATAATGAGCGGCTCATAGCAGTTTACAGCAGACAATACTCGGGACTCGAACTTGAAGAACGTGTAGCGGCAATTGCGAAGTACTACAACGACAGCGGCTACATGACCAATTGGTTCAAACAAAAGGATGGAAGTTTTTTTCTGTACCACCAAAATTGTGCGATATATAGCCTCGCAAAAAAGTATCGACAGTTTTGTCTAGCGGAGCTGATCTTCATAGAAAGGATCCTGGACGCGAAAGTTTCCCGAAGTCATTACATCTTCAACGAGAATCAACCAGTCTGCGGTTACGTGATTACGAGAAAGGACTTTTAGTAAAGCGTTGAAGTGTCGACTTTGAAACGATTCCGCAAATCAAATTGCGTCTGGCCGTGTCTCAATACTCGATCGTTCGATGACAAAAATTGGAACAGCAAAAGCGCAGCGACTTCTGCAGCGATTTGCCAGTGTGCGTTGCAGCTTAGCGCGCGATTAATCCAATTACGAATGCGACTAGCTTTTCGCGTCGATCCGTCGAGGCTGTCGATCGAGAAGTACTTCGAATATTATAGCTGGGGTGTTTGTATAAACGCTCTTCCTATCAAAGGTCTCGCAATCAACCAGCACGTCTGGATAACAGAAGCAATTTAGATCTTCGATCCGAACTTTCATGTCTGCCATAAAGACGGTGCATCCCGTTCCCTGAAGTTTGGTCCTGAGCGACATCGCTATATTCAAGGAGATGACGTTGTGAGCAGCAGAAGCTCCAGTCATCGCGAACATTTGTCCATCGACATACTCATGCCGCTGGTTTGCTGATGTTTCAAGAGTCAGGTATTGCGACGGAGTGCATTCGCGCCCCGCCCTCACACATATGGTATGCTAAACCATATGAAGGCTACTCGAATTCTCTACTCGAAAATTTCCTTCGACGACGGCACCATTCAAGAGATGGTGGTTTGGAAACTATCAGGCGCCACGAATGAAAGACCGCATGGGATCAAGTACCGTCTTCACTTCGGAGCGAGCGATGGGACATGTTTCGTCCGTTACGACAATGAGCAAGGCAAGAGAGACCATAGACATCTCAGAGAGCATGAAGAACCCTACACTTTTACTTCGGTAAGGCAATTGATTGAAGACTTCTTAGCGGACGTTGCAAAAATGCAGGCAGGTGAACTATGACTACCAAGAAACACATTCTAGTGGGAATCAGCACGCCCGAGGCACAGGGTGAAGAGTTCATAGCTGCATGGGAACGGGCTGAAAAAAACCTTCCACCCGAAGAACCAGTGGATCGTCTGTATTTGCAAAACCTATCCATGCTTTTAAGGGTGCTGTCTCCAAAGCGCATGGAGTTGATACAAACAATCAAAGCCACAGGACCAGTCAGCATCAGGAAACTCTCTAAAGAGTTAAGACGTGATTACAAAAACGTCCATACGGATATTTCCGAATTGGCTCGCTTAGGTCTTGTTGAAATGACCGAGAAAAAACAAGCGTTCGTGCCCTGGGACGTCATCTCAATTTCAGCAGAAATACCACTTGCCAAAGCGACATAGGCGACGTATTTATGTTCAAGAGTAACTTAGAACAAACTCGGCAATTTTCGTTTTACTCAGACCGACTTCGTCCAGAAGAATTGATCTGCCACCATGTTATACCGCGATGAGGATGTTCTTGGATTAGGCGTTCGAGTCACCATGAAGTCCAAGTCCTAAGCGGATCGGCGGAAACAATCGGCGGATGGCATCCGCGATTTGTTCGGCATAATTATTCGGACTTAACTACAAACTGCGAAGGAAGCTTAGCAGCTGATCGTCTAGTTTGAAGAATTCAGGTAATCGAACACCGGAGTCAAAAAGCATTGCTGAGGCCGCTACGAACTAGGCGGGACTGTCCCAATGCAAAGCATGACAACAACGTTCCAGTTTCGTTCCTTGAAACCTATTTGGAAGAACGAGTTGAAACTTTAACGGTGCATGTTCACGTTTATGTAAATCACGGCAACGAACCTGACCAGATTGCCATTTTGCTGGGGACTGGTGCCAGTTGAAGCTAACCAGCATGGTGCGCGATTCGGCTGACATCGCGCTCTTGGCAAGTGTCTGCTCGAGATTTCGTCCGGTCTTCTGCTCTAAATCCTGGCTCAGTGCCTGGCGTTCAGTATCACTCATGCCTCGAAGATTCAGACGAATGCTATGTTCGACCAGCGCGAGCATATCGACAGTTTCTTCGAGACCGTCGAAAAAAGATAATCGCTGCGGATTTCTAGATACTGTTTCCGTTGTATCGTCGGTATCAACTTGTCGTGATTAAACACAACTGCAATTATTTTTTCGCCGGAGTAAGGAGAGATTTTATGAAACTCAACCCTAGAGACACTCTAAATTGGCTTTTGGTACCGGTTTTACTACTGTTGACGTTTTCTCTCGGTTCTGCCGCGGCGAATGAAGGTGCAGAATCAAAAACTGTTAGCGATGTAATGAAACGAAAAAGCGCTCTTCGTCATCTTGAATCGGTTCACTTCCTAGTGTGGTGAGTAAATTGCCATCGAACATGCCACCACTTTGCGCCGAGAGGTTGAGCGCTTCTATATGCCGGCTCTGCATCAACACCACTTTGATTTCACATTCCTCTTTATTTACCAACTTTACGACGAACTGAAACGACGATGTTGCTCCCCGTTACATAGCACCGCATATGGTGCCTCTCAAATATCGACTGTTGATTGATAGCGTACAGTTTGAAAGCATGTTCCAACAGGCTGTGGAATTGGCAGAGCTGGCTGGATTGGTAATTGCGTCGAAGTTTTTGTAATCAGCTCCAGATCCGCCTCGTCAATGTCTATCGTTGACCAGTAATCACTTTTCTTGTCCAGAGGACGATGAGGTCCTGTTGTACTTGGACTTGACGAATCATTGACTTTCGCGAATAAACGCTCTTTCGAAGCCAGTTTTGCAGGCTTCCCAGTATATCGCACTCCGCTATAATGAATTTGCTGCCGTCGAGGGAAGAGCTATGGCCAAGAACGAACTAGCTAACATACCGCCCGACAAATACCTGGAGTCAGAGGCGAAGGCATCTGTAAGACATGAATACGTCGACGGCACGGTATTCGTGATGGCTGATGAAACTCGACGACACAATATCATCGGAGTCAATATCGTCACCATTGTCAGATCTCACCTCAGAGGAAGTCCTTGCCAGGCCTACATGGAAGGGGTCAAGGTCAGAATAAAAGCTGCCAATTGTTTTTACTATCCAGATGTGATGGTGGCATGCGATCAAGGTGACCCCGAAAGTGTTTACGTGGATGAACCAGTCCTTATCGTGGAAGTGTTATCACGATCGACAGGCAGTACAGACCGCCGAGAAAAGCTCGTCAATTACATGACCATCCCGACACTAATCGAATACGTTATCGTTCATCAGCGCGTCAAACGAGTCGATGTTTATCGACGAAACAAAAACGACAACTTCGATGAATCAATCCTTAGCACAGCGGACGATCTCGTTCTGGAGTCTCTTCCGAACGGGAAACTGATGATTCCGATTGAGGCGATATACGAAAACATCCGTGGAATTCGCGATGGCAGCCTCGAAGTGCGCGAGGAGCTAATCGAGTATGGCGACTGGTTCGAGGATGACGAAGTTGACGTTCTGGATTAGGTTGCGGATCGCACCGGAACCATTACATCACGGGGTTACAGCTACATACAATAAGTAAGCAGGATTTGATACCATCACCAATATCAGCTAACGATCCAGATGTGGTCTCAGGATTAGATTCAGCCGCAACAACAGTTTCTTTGGGCGGTCGGCCGCGGTAATTGCTCTGGTAAATGTTCAGGTTCTCAAACTTTGACCCACGGGTATGCAAACCGGGCGAATGCAATTTGAACTAGCTCACCTGACGTTCGCTGCGCCTGCTGTCCTTGCGGAAAACACGCACGTCTAGAACAGTAGCAACGTTATTGCAACGTCCAAGCGATATCGTGAATCCAAAGCATCTTTTGGGAGCGAAAATGGATAACGCCGATAGGGCTAAAACTGCGCAAGAGACAACTGTCGAAGGGAACTTACTTCCTGAGGTGCTCGGTGAGAATTTCTATAAGGATTATTACAACCTCGTCGATAGCGTCAAGAACTTTAATCGTATAGATCAGAACGGCAACGGTTCCCTCAATCAATTAGAACTGGTTGATGCCCGTGATGATAGTCCGAACATAAAAGCAATAGGCTCTGAACTAAATCCAGATGCGGCAGACGACTTCCTCGTCAAACATCTCGGAAAAGATCTCTACAAAAACTATGTGAACTTCGTCGAGGGCGAGCGAAATTTTGCTTCTGTGGATATAAACAAAAACGGTTTACTTAGCACAAAAGAATTGAAAGAATTCGAAAGCCGTCTTCCCTTCGCTTGTTGACGGCGGTTTAAAAGCGAACGTTCTTGGGTGGCAACCTTAAAATGCACTGAGATTTATTCGCCGGAGTTGTTGTTTCGCCTCCCGCGATCTGACACATTGACACTGTTCTTAAAGGTCAAGG
>Ga0163151_10009540_pt1 | contig 10492 bp, 14 predicted proteins | sample OliLakLV19MP5IB2_FD_145596 | JGI IMG/M metagenome (GOLD analysis project Ga0163151, IMG submission 145596) | Freshwater microbial mat bacterial communities from Lake Vanda, McMurdo Dry Valleys, Antarctica - Oligotrophic Lake LV.19.MP5.IB-2 | ecosystem: Environmental > Aquatic > Freshwater >... | reverse complement strand
ATTATATATCAAGCACAATTTGGGACGGTCATAAATATAAAATTTCCTGCGAAGCTCATAATTATACTTATTCTGATTCGAGCAGAACAGTGCCAATTCAATGGTCGGTGAGTAAATTGTATTTTGAAAAACCGGATGTTGGCGCAGAAGTTTATGCTGAGACATACGGAAGTTTTTCTCAGTTTAAGAAGGATGGGGATAATCAATTTCATTTCGAAGTTCCTAAAAGCAAACAGATTTATTTTTATAAAGAAGATAGTATGCCGGAAAGGGTTGAAATGGTTAATTCAATAAAAAACTTTGAAATAGTGAGAAACGGCTAATGACATACACAGTTGCAGATATGGCTCCTGTTTTAGACAAAGAATCTCAGGGATTAATAATTCCCAAAGAGATCGAAACTCATTTTGCAAACATTACATTAAAATCAGATGGAATAGTCCGGGTAAAATTTAGAGCAGATATTGATTTTGAAATGGAAGATGCGAAACTATTGTTTGAAGTGCTTAGATCGTTTTATAAGGGTGAAAAATTGCTTGTGCTAATACATACCGGAGAAGGAGTTATGATCTCCCAGGAAGCACGCGAATATACAGCAAGTAATGAAGTTTCTGCAATTGTTCAAGCAGATGCAGTGGTGGTAAATAATCTCTCTACTCATCTTTTGGTAAGATCCATTGAAGCATTTTACCACCCACAACGATTGATGAAATATTTTAAAACAGAAAACGAAGCCATAAGCTGGCTTAAAAGTCTTTGATTAAGCAAGAGAAGAATTGAAATGAAGAATACAACATCATCAGGGAAAGCCTGGATGGCTGGAATAATGGCTGCAATAGCAGCTTCTTTGTGCTGTATCACTCCAGTATTAGCTTTATTGGGAGGAATCGGAGGAGTTGCTTCATCGTTCTCCTGGTTAGAACCATTTCGCCCCTATTTATTGACGTTTACAGTATTGGTATTCGGAATAGCATGGTATCAAAAATTAAAACCCCAAAGCACTGATCCGGAATGTGATTGTGAGGAGGAGAAGCCATCCTTTTGGCAAAGCAAAACTTTTCTTGCCGTTGTTACAATTATAGCCGGTTTACTTCTGACATTTCCATATTATGCTCATATTTTTTATCCCGCATCTCAGCAAAAAGAGATCATAATAATTGATAAAAACAACATTGAACAAGTGAAGATAAGCATCGAGGGAATGACCTGTCGGGGATGTGAGGAACATATTAACAATGAACTTTCAAAAGTAAGTGGGGTAATAGAAAGCAAAACCTCATACAAAGAAGGGTGCAGCATCATTAAATTCGACCGTAGTGCAACTAATGTAGATACACTTATAAACGTAATTAATAGAACAGGTTATACTGTTACAGAAAAATTAATTATTCAAAATTAGCTCATGGAAACTACACCAATACTTCAATCTACCATAACCTGCCCTGTTTGCGGACATAAAAAAGCAGAAACAATGCCCACAGATGCCTGCCAGTTTTTTTACGAATGTGAAAAATGCAAAGAAGTATTGAAACCTAAAAAAGGTGATTGCTGTGTTTATTGCTCCTACGGTACAGTAAAATGTCCGCCAATGCAATCAAATAAAAAATGTTGTTAGATGAACGGAATAAACTTTATACGATAAAAAGGATACAATAACTAATTATTATGAAACCCAAATTGCTCTTTGTTTATAATGCTGATGGAAATTTATTCAGTAAAGTAACTGATTTTGCTCACAAAATACTTTCCCCATCCACTTATCCATGCAGTCTTTGTGCTTTAACATACGATAATTTTGGAATGAAGAAAGATTGGGCTGAATTTCTTCGTAAACTAAACATAGAGCAGGAGTTTTTTCATAAGGATGAGTTTTTTATAAAGCACGGTAATCAAAAAACTGAATTCCCGGTAATTTTTATTGATACCGGGACCTCTCTCCAGGTATTAGTCCCTCCTGCAATGATTGAGGCATGTATAACACTCAATGACCTGGAACAGGTTGTCACCGCCAAGCTGAATTCTTTAGGATAGAACAGGGCTAATAAAATTAAGCCTGATTTTTTTTGTAAAATCTCAAATTGTCGTTTTACCGACATTGATATTAATGGATAGATTGCATTTTTGATATTACTATAATCGAAAACCTTCTTAAAGCATACTTACTATGGAAAAACCAAACATTGCCCAAAAAACACCTTATGTAAAGGAAGAACAAGCAGGTAAATATTATTGGTGTGCTTGCGGACAAAGCAAAAATCAACCCTACTGTGATGGTTCGCATAAAGGAACATCCTTTACGCCTGTTTTAGCGGAAATTACAGAGCCAAAAAAAGTTGCATGGTGCGGTTGTAAAATGAGTAACAACAGACCTTTCTGCGATGGGACACACAATAAAATCTGAATATAAATCATAAATTGTTTAAAACAACACATGAGCCTGATTCAACATAATATTCAAAAGCTGGCAGAACTAAAAGCTCTCCTGGAGAAGTTACCGGATGAACTCTATATCCGTAAAAAAGAAGTTTTAAGCGGATCTACCATCGGTCAACATTTCAGGCACATCCTGGAATTTTATGTCTGTTTGAAAAAGGGAGCAGATACCGGAATAATATGCTACGATGCACGAGAGAGAAACACACTGATAGAAACTGACAGGCAATACGCTTCAGGTATCGTGAGTGATATAAAGCACTTTCTTTATACCATCGGTCCTAATTCTAATGTTATGTTGATGGGGAATTATTCGGTTACCGATGATGAACAAACTGAAATCAGTTCTTCACTTTACCGTGAACTGGCTTATGCCCTTGATCATGCTGTTCATCACCTTGCCATTGTGAAAATAGCCCTCTCCGAAGAAAAAGAAAGCGCTATAATGGATGAAAACCTGGGCGTAGCCCCTTCTACTATCAGATTCAGGGAACAACAATGTGCACAGTAAGTTTTATACCATTAAATAATAAAGGGTTTATATTAACCAGCAGCCGTGATGAAAAAATTATCAGGCCAACCTCCCCTCCGATAGCCCAGAGCATTGCAGGTAACAATGTTTTTTTTCCAAAAGATTCAGAGAAGGGCGGAACATGGATTGCATCTGCTGATAATGGTCGTGTTTGTTGCCTCCTGAATGGAGCATGGGAAAAGCATAAGAGAAAACCATTTTATGAAAAAAGCAGGGGAATATTACTACTTGAAACATTTGAATATAAAAGCATAGACGATTTTATTCATTTAGTAAAATTAGAAAGTGTAGAACCCTTTACGTTAATCATCATAGAAAATGGTGAAAACTCAATAAAATTGACAGAGTTCAGATGGGATGGCTCAAAAAAGTATTTAATCGCTAAAGATATTTCTCAACCGCATATTTGGTCGTCAGCTACTTTGTATGACAAAAAAGTGAGAAAACAACGAGAGCAGTGGTTTTCCGAATGGCTATCTGAACAAAGCGAGTATAACAGATTAGATGTTCTGAAATTTCACACTTCAAAACATGGGGAAAATCCGGCACATAATATTGTAATGGAAAGACCTGGAGGGCTACAAACAGTTAGTGTTACGCAGGTAATGTTTGCTGATGAAAGTTTTGAAATGCACTATAACGATTTGGCTAAAAATCATCACTCATCATTTTCAATCGGCATAAAATCAATTACTCATGCGTAGTGGATTTTCCATAGCAATTGCCTGGCCGGAAACTTTGTGTAAGCAGCCCGGATCCTGGTATGATCCCCTTCTGAGGAAACTTGGTTTTAATAAAGATGGTTATTATAAAGTTGGACATGCTGCTGTTGTGCTGATTAATTCTGATTCGGGGATATGTCATTATTTTGATTTCGGGAGGTATCATGCTCCATTTCAGTATGGCAGAGTGAGAGATGCGGAAACGGATCATGATTTAGAAATAAAAATACGAGCGGTTATCAAAGAAAATGAGATCGTAAATTACATGGATATTTTAACAGAGTTATATTTTAATTCCTCCTGTCATGGTAGTGGAACATTACATGCTTCATACTGTAAAATAAATTTTGAAAAGGCATACAATAAAGCTAAGATGATGCAGAGAAACAGTCCCATCCCCTACGGTCCTTTTAAAATAGCCGGGACAAATTGTTCCCGTTTTGTAAACACAGTAATTCTTGCAGGCAAACCAGTTTTTTTGCATTGGTTACTGCTCAACTTTCCAAAAACATTAAGCCCAACTCCCATTGGCAATGTCGTGCCGTTAAGCAATTACCAGCGAATCGAATCACAGAAGGAATTTAAACCTTTTTCATTGCCAGAGTATTCATTCTTAAAGCAAAACAATTGACGAAGAAATCTTTAATAAATACACTTCCGGCTCCTGCATGGCCGGATCATATTCCGATAGATGCTCAATGGTTGAGTGGTGAGGGAGCGGGTTCCTGGTTTTCAATAGAAAAACATGCGGATAATTATATGATTACCCGTTATTCTCCCGAAGGGAAAATTGAATGCAAAGGAATTTTCCAACAGGAAAGAAACAGTAAATTCATGCTTGGTCATAAGTACGAGTTCAGTTACATCAGCCATTGCAGCATGGTAACTATATATCAATTTGGCATCTATCATAAATTCAATCTAAAAGAAAAATGAGTCATATAATAATTACATTATTCGTATTCTGCACATACTCCTTAGCATTAACGGCACAGACTGATTCCCTTAAGATTGGGGATAAGGCTCCATTGTTTAAAGCAATTGACCACAATGGAGATACCATCTCTTTGCAGGAAAAGTTAAAATCAGGGAAGGTAGTTTTGGTGTTTTACCGGGGAGCTTGGTGTCCATATTGTAACAAACACATGAGCCATTTGCAGGACAGCCTGAAGCTGATTCTCGATAAGGGAGCTTCAATGATTGCCGTTACTTCTGAAACCAATAAATCCATTGAAAAGACAATTTCAAAAACAAAGGCCACCTTCAATATTGTTCATGATAGCACATACGTCATTATGAAACAATACGGAACAGCTTTTAAGGTAGATGGAGCAACCATTACGAGATATAAACTTTTAGGATTGGATGTAGAAGAAGCTAATGGGAATGAAGATCATATTCTGCCGGTTCCGGCAACATTTGTGATCGGACAGGATGGAATTATTCTTTGGAAGCATTTTGATACCAATTATAAAAAAAGATCAACCGTAAAGGAAATAGTAGAACATCTTTAATCTTATGTGTATATGGCAACAGAAATAAAAATAAGGAACATTCCCGAAGGATACAAGCAAAATGTTGCACTCTCTAAAACATAGGCTATCCAATGCTGTTTTGCATTTACTATTCAAAGCAAAGCCGAGATTCATTTTAATCTCATTTTTGCTTGTTACTATTCTTTGGGCCTTATTTCTTCCTAAGCTCAAATTCAATTATAATATTGAGGGCTTTTTTGCAAACAATGATCCTGATGTAAATTTTTATCAGGATTACCGGGAGCGTTTTGAAAATGAAAATGATTTTATTCTCGTTGGAATAAAAAATAACACCGGAATATTAGATAAAGATTTTCTGACAAGAGTAGATTCGCTTAGAAAAGTGTTAAAAGAGTTTTCCAGGTTTAAAAAAATTCACTCACCAACAACATTCCGGGAATTTATCAAAACACCCCTCGGAGGTAACAGTATTCCCTTATTGCATATACAAGAGCCTGAACAATATTCATTGGATTGGCAGCGAATAAGGGTTTCAAAAATTTATCTCAATTCCTTTTTCTCCCCCGATACACACGCTGTATCTATTCTGATTAAAAAAGAGGAACATTTACCGGTTGCCATCAATGACAGCATACTCCTTGCCTTGAATAAAACAATCACCTCCTTTTCCTTTGATGAATTTCATGTCGCAGGACGTATTCAAACGCAACACTATTACATCAACAGGATGAACAAAGAAATGATTTTGTTTTCCTCTCTCGCATTTGTCCTGTTCTCTATTTCGCTCATTTTTATTTTCCGATCCATCATTTATGCTGCTATTCCATTAATTGTGGTGATGCTTTCGCTGATTTGGATTTTCGGCATTATGGGTTATTTGAACATCGAGATTGATTTGATGCTCACTTTATTACCAACTTTGATTTTTATTATCGGGGCTTCGGGAAGCATTCATCTTTTAACGCATTTCAAGCGAGAATATATTTCAGATTCAACCAAAACAGGGGCGCTAAAAAAAGCAGTAAAAGAAACGGGGATACCGAGTTTTATGAATGCCTTCACTGCCTCGGTGGGTTTTGCTTCTCTTGTAGTAATACCAATAGTTCCTATTCAGCGATTCGGAATCCTTTCTGCGGCAGGCATATTGATCACATTCTTTATCGGATTTTTTATCATCCCGATGGTGCTGAAGCTAACCCGGATAAAACCAACAGCCCCCAATATATTTCAGCAGGTAGATTCAATCAATAAAGGTCTTTTTGACATCATAACTAAAAGACGAAAAATTATTTGGATTTCATACGCTATGCTCATTCTTCTTGGATTGATATTTACATTTCGCATACAGATTAACAATTATTTTCTTGATGATCTCTCATCGTCAAGCACACTAAAACAGGATGTTGATTTTTTTGAAAATAATTTTTCAGGGATAAGGCCATTAGAAATAAGCATTACGCCAAAATATACCGGCATATCCTTACTGGATATCAATTCACTCAGGGAAATTGAAACAGTGGAGAACTATCTCCAAATACACTATCATGCCGGCTTTATGTTCAGCCCTCTTACGTTTATCAAAACATTAAACAAAGGATTTAACAATGGAGAGGATGCGTATTTCCGATTGCCTGATTCAAAAGATGAATTAGAGGAAATTTTAGCATTTGCTGACAAGCAAAAAGTATGGAAAAGATTTATGCCGGTACTTACGAAAGATAAATCACAGGGTCGATTAACCGGAAGAACAAGAGATGAGGGAAGCATTGTGTGGCTGGATAGAAACCAAAAGCTAAATGAATTTATTAGAATGAATACTCATTTGTTAAATTTTAAAATTACCGGGGCTGCACATTTAATGGATAACGCCAATCGGAATATTGCGTGGAATCTCACGACCGGAATTGTCATGTCGGTGTTAATTGACACTTTAGTGATTTGGCTGCTTGTTGGATCATTCAGACTGGCATTACTTTCTATTATTCCGAATATGATTCCATTGATAGTTGTATCCGGTCTTATGGGGGCAATTGGTATTCCTTTAAAAGTAGCTACCTCCATGATTTTTACTATCGCCTACGGAATATCGGTGGATGATACCATGCACTTTCTCAATCATTATCGTTTAGGAAAAAAAATAAACAGTAATAAACTCTGGGCAGTGAAGCATACCGTAGATAGAATCACAAGACCTATGATATATACGGCTTTAGTGCTTATTTCAGGATTTATGATATTCTCATTTTCAGAGTTTTCAAGTATTTCAATATTGGGGATTTTTACCGGCATATCACTTCTTGTAGCATTGTGCACCAACTTGTTCCTTGTCCCGGTATTACTATTGTGGAGAGAAAAGAAAAACATGAACGAATAATTTAAAAACGAAAAATGGAATTTCAGGTACTTAATGACATTGCACAACTGAATGAAATTGACATCAAATCAAATTCAAAAATTCAGGCAATATATAAGCACAGTACGCAATGTGGAATAAGTAGGATAGCCTATAGAATCTTGAATAAGGAATTGGAACAAGTAAGCGGTGATTCAATAGCTATTTATTATTTGGACTTGATACGTTATCGGGAATTGAGTAATACTATTTCAATGCGATATAGCATAGAGCATGAATCCCCTCAAATTATAATTATTAAAGAAGGCAAATGTATTTATCACGCATCCCATTCAGATGTATCTTTGCATAAAGCATTGAATAAAATAAATAGCAAGTAAAGTAATTCTTGTCATTTCAAATAGTACTTTCTCTGTATGGCCGATATTTTAACTACTATTCAACAATCTTACTCAGGATATTTTAACTACCTAAAAAATGAAATTTTATACCCTGAATGGCACAACTATTTTTATTGGTTGCTTGGTATTTCGTTGGCAGTTTGGTTGCTTGAATTGCTCTTTCCCTGGCGTAAACAGCAAGCGGTTTTCCGTAAGGATTTTTGGCTGGATGGGTTTTACATGTTCTTCAACTTTTTTCTATTCTCCTTAGTCGGTTATAATGCCATATCAAATATAGCGGTGGGATTATTTAATAATGCCTTGTCTGCAATAGGTATCAGGAACCTTGTTGCTATAAATGTTCAGTCATATCCTGTTTGGATTCAATTTGCCATAATGTTTATTGTGGCTGATTTCATACAATGGAATATACACCGCTTACTTCATAAGAATAAATATTTGTGGGAATTTCATAAAGTCCACCATTCTGTTGAGCAAATGGGGTTTGCAGCTCATTTACGATTTCATTGGATGGAAACCGTTATTTACAAAACGTTACAGTATATCCCGCTCGCTATGATCGGCTTTGGCATTCAGGATTTTTTTATCGTTCATATTGTTACAGTAGCCCTGGGGCATTTAAACCATGCAAATATTAATCTTACCTATGGGCCGTTAAAATACATTCTAAATAATCCTGTAATGCACTTATGGCATCATGCCCATCATCTGCCAAAAGGAAGTTATGGGATGAATTTTGGGTTGAGTTTAAGCCTATGGGATTATTTATTTAAAACAGCGTACATCCCTGATACAAACCCTTATGAGCCACTCGGATTTGAAGGGATAGAGAAGTTCCCTAAAACATTCATTAAGCATGGAATTTATCCTTTTATAAAATGAAGCAATTTATTACCATACCTATTGCTCTTGTTTTGTGTTTAACATTAGGCCTTGCTCCATTCTTTCCCGAACCACATATTTGGGGTAAACTAAAATGGATCGTAGGTGGTGCAAATGGCATGAAATTAATAGACTGGGGTGATATATTGTTGCATGGGTCGCCCTGGATATTATTATTAATACTTGTAATTGCGAAATTGAAAAATAAAATTTGAAAATACCACACTATCAAGAAAAATTGAAATCGGGAAAGCATATAAAAAAACAATGCAAAATGTCAGCTTTAAATCGGTTGATGAATTTCTCGATTTCCTCCCTGAAGACGAGTTAAGAATTGTAGAGATTTTACGAAGATTGGTTTTTGACTGTGTACCCGGCATTACTGAAAAAATTTCATACAATGTTCCTTTTTATAAAAAGCGAAACGGTATGTTTTTCATTTGGCCGGCCTCTGTATTATGGGGCAAGAAACAAACCTATGAAGGTGTTCGGTTTGGTTTCCAGCAGGGAAATTTACTGGCTGATGAAATAAATTTTCTTGATAGAGGCAATAGAAAACAGGTGTATTGGCGGGATTTTACCAAAATCAAAGACATAGAAATTGATCTGCTAAAAGCATATATTTTTGAGGCAGGAATAATTGATGATCAAGTAAAGGTGGTAAAGAAATGATTGTAAAGAGATTTCAGGAACCTGCCCGCCCGGCAGACAGACACAAATTTATTTTCCTTCGAATAAGCTCCGTTTCAGCATTTGAAGACGTGAGTGAAAGAGCCTTGCCGAAATAGATTTTTGCTTTTTCCTTATCACCTGTCTTTAAATACATTTCACCGAGCGAAGAATTATAATAGCAATTTCCGGAAAGCCCTTTCATCCTATTTAATTCTTCAATGGCTCTTTCATATCCTTCCACCTCTGCCAATACAAGACATCGGTTAAGAGCAACCATCGGGTTATTGGTTCTATCAAGAAGCGTATTATAAAGCGTTAATATCAATTTCCAATTCGTTTTTTCAAAGGAGGCTGAGTTAGCATGAACCGAAGTAATGGCAGCCTCAATATGAAAATCATGAACCATTTCTCCTTCTGCCGCCCGCATCATATATTCATTTCCTTTTTCTATCAAAAATTTATTCCATTGGCTTCTGTCCTGGTCCTTTAATAGAATAATAAGCCCTTTATCATCCAGTCGTGTGTTGAAACGGGAGACCTGATAACACATTAGTGCCAGCAAAGCATTTGTATGCGGATGGTTCGTTTTTGGATTTTCAGAAAGCAGAATCGTCATTCTCATCGCTTCCTCGCACAAATCTTCCCGGATCAATTTTTCAGGATGAGAGGAGCTGTATCCCTCACTAAAAAGAAGGTAAAGTGTTTTTAACACTCCATCCATGCGTTTTGGCATTGTATCAGCACCGGGATAATCCAATGAAATTTTATCTGCACGTATCTTTTCTTTCGTCCTGTATAATCTTTTGTTGATCGTTTCTTCATTCGTTAGAAAAGCATTGCCGATTTCCTTAATGCTCAACCCGCAGAGTGTTTTTAGCATCAATGTTATTTGTGCTTCAGGTGAAATGGAAGGATGACAACAGGCAAACATCATCCTGAGCTGACTGTCTTTTATTTCTCCTACGGTAAACATTTCTGTTACAATTGGCGCGAGTGAGTAT